>Ga0315270_10001145_pt1 | contig 14119 bp, 13 predicted proteins | sample C1_bottom_MG_FD_204932 | JGI IMG/M metagenome (GOLD analysis project Ga0315270, IMG submission 204932) | Sediment microbial communities from Yellowstone Lake, YNP, Wyoming, USA - C1_bottom | ecosystem: Environmental > Aquatic > Freshwater > Lake > Sediment | place: USA: Wyoming | collected... | reverse complement strand
TCAATAAACCAAGAAATCCTAACCGCGTCCAAATTATCATAAACATACTCCCCTTTAAATTATCACCGCATCCTGCAACATCATAGACTCTTGCAACTCCAGGGGCAACCCGCGTAAGGCGCACTGGTAGGGCATCAATAAGCGCAGCGTATGTACCCAAGGTAGGCAATTCTCAAAGCTCTTCGAGATTGAGATTGACACCGCAGGATGATCTCTCTTTCCATTTTCCCATATGGGAAATGAGCACTTGACAGCAGAACGTTCGTTCCATATCGTATAGCCCTATGGAAAATCAGGACGACCTCTATCTGGACAAGCTGCGCGATTACTACGCCGAGCACGGTGTATTGCCGCCCTATTCCACGGTGATGACACTGCTGGGGATGAAATCGAAGTCACCAGTGGCGGCGCTGGTGGCGCGGCTGAAGCTGGCGGGGTTTCTTGAATCCTCTCCCGAGAAACGGCTGAAACCGGGCCGCCGTTTTTTTGAGCGCCCCATCTTCGACAGCGTGCGCGCAGGCCTGCCCAGCGCGGCGGGCGATGACCGCCATGACATGCTCACCATAGACGAGCACCTGATCGAGCGCCCCTCCAGCACGGTGCTGATCACGGTGAAGGGCGACTCGATGATAGATGCGGGCATACACCCCGGCGATACGGTAATCGTAGATAAGCGCCGCAACGCGAATGCGGGTGACTTGGTGGTTGCCATCGTGGACAATGAATTCACCCTGAAGACACTGGGCCGGGAAAAAAATCTGTTCATCCTGAAACCCGCCAACCCGGCCTATCCCGTTATCCGCCCGCAGGGCAATCTGGAAATTTTCGGTGTGGTAGTCGGACAGTTCCGCAAATATAAATAGCGAGGGTTATTTCGCGCTTGCTACCGAGCGCAAGCCGCCCACCCTGTCACCCGGCTTGATACCATGCGCTGCAAACCAGCCACGATTCATCTCCAGCGCATACAGGGCATCGCCCTCCGCATAGTGCACGTCCAGCGTGTAAGGCTGCATTTCCGCAATATTGATGATATGGCCATCGCGCGCGATGAAGGCGATGGACAACGGCAGCGGGGTATCCTTCATCCAGAAGCCTTGACGTTGCGCAACCGGAAACACAAACAACATGCCGCAGTTGGCACACAGGTGATCGCGTTGCATCAAACCCCGTTCGCGCGTTTCGGGGGTGTCAGCAATGTCGGCAGCGATGCTCTGCTGGCCGATTTTCAGGGTGAGGTTGTCCGCATGCGCCAGCGGAATGCAGGCAAGGCAGAGCAGCAGAGAGAGGCGGATAATTTTCATGGCGCGCAGTTTAGCAGACCGCAAGTATTGCTGATGGGCTACAATTCTTTCCTGAATAAATGCCGATGACCGCCTTATGAACCCCACCCTCGTTTTCGACATCGAAACCATCCCCGACATCGCCGGGCTGCGCGCCTTGCATGAGCTGGACAGCGCGGTCAGCGACAAGGATGTGGCGGAGATGGCCTTCCAGATGCGCCGCCAGAAGACCGGCAGCGATTTCCTGCCGCACCATTTACAGCGCGTCGCAGCGATTTCCTGCGTGCTGCGCGAGGGCGAAAATTTCAAGGTGTGGTCGCTGGGCGAATTGGACGAAGACGAAGGCAGCATCATTCAGCGCTTCTACGATGGTATCGAAAAATACACGCCGCAGATCGTGAGCTGGAACGGCGGAGGCTTCGATCTGCCGGTGCTGCACTATCGCGGCCTGATTCACGGCGTGCAGTGCCCGCGCTACTGGGATATGGGCGAGGACGACAAGGACTTCAAGTGGAACAACTACATCAGCCGCTACCACTCGCGTCACCTCGACCTGATGGATTTGCTGGCGATGTACACCGGGCGCGCCAACGCGCCGCTGGACGAACTGGCCAAGCTGATCGGCTTCCCCGGCAAGCTGGGCATGGACGGCAGCAAGGTGTGGGACGCCTACCAGCAGGGTAAGCTGGACGAGATACGCAACTACTGCGAGACCGATGTGGTGAACACGTATCTGGTTTTCGCGCGCTTCCAGTTGATGCGCGGGCAATTCACCAAGGCGCGTTACGAAAAAGAATGTGAACTGGTGCGCAGCACGCTGGACAAATCGGCCGAGCCGCACTGGAAAGAATTTTTGGCGCAGTGGCCACAATAACCCCCTCTCCCTTGATGGGAGAGGGCTGGGGAGAGGGTGATCGTTCACCCCCCCCTCTCTCCCGGCCTCTCTCCCGCGAGGGGAGAGAGGAGCAAACAAGCAGACTTTGAGAATGTCCGATAAGCAATCGCAGAATAACCCAGTCATCATTGAATCCCTCGACCACGAAGGGCGCGGCATCGCGCATGCCGATGGCAAGGTCATCTTCATCGAAGGCGCGCTGACCGGCGAGCGGGTGACCTATTCCTCGTACCGCAAGAAGAACAGCTACGAGCAGGCGCAGGTCGGCGAAATACTGAAACAATCGTTCATGCGCGTGACGCCGAAGTGCGCGAGTTTCGGCATATGTGGCGGCTGCTCGATGCAGCATCTGGAAGCGCGCGCGCAGGTCGCCGTCAAGCAGCGCGTGCTGGAAGACAACCTGGAACGCATCGGCAAGGTCAAACCGGAAACCATGCTGCCGCCGATTTACGGACAGCCATGGGGCTACCGCCAGCGCGCGCGGCTGTCGGTGCGGCACGTTTTGAAGAAGGGCAAGACGCTGGTGGGCTTCCGCGAGAAGAACGGCAAATATGTGGCGGACATGCAGCACTGCGAAATCCTGCCGCCGAAAATTGCCAACTTGCTGCCGCTGCTGGGCGAGCTGAACGAGAGCTTCACCGCGCGCGATATTCTGCCGCAAATCGAAGTGGCGATAGGCGATCACGTGGACGTGCTGGTACTGCGCATCCTGCAAGCGCTCACCCCATCTGATGAAGCGGCGATCAGGCAATTTGCCGATGCGCACCAGGTGCAGTTCTGGACGCAGACCAAGGGCCCGGAAACGGTCGCGCCGTTCTATCCGCTGGATGCGCCACCGCTCACTTACAGCCTGCCGGAATTCGGCATCACCATGCCGTTCGCGCCCACCGAATTCACCCAGGTGAACAGCGACATGAACCGCCTGATGGTCAGCCGCGCCATGCGTTTGCTCGCTCCGCAGCCCGGCGAACGTATCGCCGATTTCTTCTGCGGCCTCGGCAACTTCACCTTGCCGATTGCACGAAGCGGCGCGCAAGTGCTGGGCGTAGAAGGCAGCGACGCATTGGTGAAACGCGCCAGACAAAACGCCGAGTACAACGGCATCGGAAATCAACCGTCGCCTTTCTCGATTGCTTCCTCTCCCGCGAGCGGGAGAGGATTGAGGAGAGGGCTTGGCGGGGAGGGGGTTGCCGAATTCCGTGCAATGAATTTATTCGAGATGACCGAAGCGGATCTCGCTGCCATGGGCCATTTCGACAAATGGTTAGTTGACCCGCCGCGCGACGGCGCAATCGAACTGATGAAATCCATCACCCCGGAAACCGCACCTAGCCGCATCGTCTACGTCTCATGCAGCCCGTCCACGCTGGCGCGCGACGCGGAAGTGCTGGTACATGCAAAGGGCTACACGCTGAAAGCGGCGGGTGTGATGAATATGTTCCCGCACACTTCGCATGTGGAGTCCATTGCACTGTTCGAGTTGCCATGAGCCGTTACGACGACCTGATCGCCGATGCGCTGACCCGCGTGAAGGAAATCATGCCGTGGGACTTGTCCAAACGCCTCGCTGCGGGCGATGCGCCGCTGCTGCTCGACGTGCGCGAACCCGCGGAATTCGCCGCCCTGCGCATCCCCGGCTCGATCAACGCACCGCGCGGCGTGCTGGAGCAGTCGTGCGAATGGGACTACGACGAAACCATCCCGGAACTTGTCACCGGGCGCGAGCGCGAGATCGTGGTGATCTGCCGCTCCGGCAGGCGCTCGGCGCTCGCCGCCAACGTGATGCGGCAAATGAGCTACAGCAACGTAGCATCGCTCAGGCTGGGCATACGCGGCTGGAACGATGCCGAACTTCCGCTGGAGAATGCGGCGGGGCAGGAGATTGATGCCGATGCGGGTGACGAACTGCTGGCACCGCGCGTGCGGGCGGAACAGCGCAAGCCAAAATAAGCGGGGGTACTAATTAAGTAGGCTGGCCGTGATGTCCGAAGTTCGGCCATAGCAGACTGTGGCGGTTTGCTGAAATTGGTATCTATTCGGGTTGCAGCGATGTCCGCTTTCCAGCCAGAAGCAGTCGTTTTCGGCTGACAATTTGGTGAGAATCAAAGGTTGCTTGCAAACCCAAAACAGTCATTGAGCTATCGCGGTCAACTATTGTTCATTGTTCCACAACTATTCAAAATGTTTCTTTGCCTCGCAAAACTGAACCAGTCGAACGGCCAAATCATTTGCTACACTGTCCGCACGGGGCGTCACACATCCTTCCGTGACATTCTAGCAACCCCAAATTGTATAGCATAGCTTCGTCAATATTTCCTTTAGGAAACGGGACTCCTTCAGGCAAATAGAACACAGGAAGTCCGGTTGCAGATAGCCCTTGTGGAATTTGATACGGTTTTAGAATAACGTACGTATTAGATTCCGAAAGCAGTGGATGACTAGTAAGATTTCCCGATTGTAATGCAGGCTCTGGGTATTTTGCCATCCAGCGCCTTCTCCATTCCTTTCGCTCATCGCCATTAGACTTGCGAATACTGCCTTCCAGTAACGCCTTTGCTAATGCCGCCGATCCAGCCAAGGGTAGATCCTTGTCAAGGAAATCATCTATTGAAGTTGCCTTTGAGGTTATTAGCTGCGTACCTGTCGCAAGAGGCGAGCCGAGAACCGATCTTCCATTTGACGACAAATAAATCGCATCGGTTGACCTATGAAAAATTTTTTCAGAAAGACGATTCAACGAGTCTACATTTCCCCCAATAATATATGACAACTCACATGGATTCCCCCTGCTAATTAATATAGGTGTGTCTGGAGTTATGCCAATAACAATTTGGCGATGGTAGCCCGTCACCGCAACAGCAACAATCTTTGTTCCCTCTGTCCAACTAATATTCCATATTGCCGGATCATATGCTCCAAGAATGAGTGCCACAGGCTGGTTTGGGGAATTAACTGCAATATCAAACTCAGTAGCTTGTTGACCACTTGAATCAATTTGCCTGTCAAATACTCTACCTGCATAATTGCCGGCGCCATATATTCTCAAATCACTTGGTAATACCACCTCGGGGAAAGCACAAACTGTGCGCGCTCCTTGAACAGCCGATGCTTCAGATGGAGAAAGTGGCGAAAGATGGCCATATTTAGCTTTCAGCTCATTGATTCGCTTGCCATAGGCATTTAACAGGCAGATGGCGCTCAAACCAGGGCAAAATATTTCACGTTGCATTAGCCATAACTTTTGCTCAATATACAATTCATTCGAATCTCCAGAACTAAGATTCCTTTTCAGTTTGGAGTAGTAGCCCGACATTTGTTCATCGGCCTTATTCAGTAGCGAATCAGCGCATATCACTTTTTCTATTTGAAGTGAGGCTGTCGAGCATTCAAAGCTTGCCGCTGGTGCATTTGAAATTAAAAGCAGGATACCCAGAACAACCATCGCAATTTGCATTTCGCTTCCTTTATTGGCATATCACCGCATTTTGAGCGGTTGAAATTCACAAAGCAGACCTATCGTAAACGAAGTTTTGGACCGTAAAAAAGGTCTGTTCGGCACATTCACCACCATTGATAATTGCAAAGAGCACATTAAAATTAATGAGCCCGCATATCATCTCCAAGCTTCTTTGTATCAAATACTAAAGACGCTCCATACAGGGTGCGCACAATCATTTTGTTGCGATCTAGATAAATTTTGGTTATTTTCATTTTGTCGCTTTCGCCCCCCGCAGACTCGATAGATCGCAAACCATCACTACCCGTCCAGAATATTCTTGGCATCAGGCACTTTAAGGTCAAATCCGAGAGATCGAAAACCATTATGTCCACGCCGTTCGATATATAAAAATACGAGTCGTCAGCAGCCCAAGCTGCTATGGCTGGGAGGATTGCAAGCGTAGCACTACGGGATGTGGCGGGATCAAAATGGATAATCGATGACCGTCCAAGGTTATCAGGATTTCCGATATAAATAACATCATCCCTGTTCGGAATAATTACGGGCGTTGATGTTGTCGTACCCTGCATTGAAAATGAAGCGACAATCCCTTCCGGGACGCCACCCGTACCTTTCTTGGAGAAAATATATTTTGCACCGCCTACCGCAGTGGATGTTTGATATTCACGACGCATCTGATAAGACTTTGTCGATAATGCCTCTTCCTGATTCTCGTCTACAGGGGGAAATTTAATGTCATTGCTTGACTCTGAGTAAATGCCAGTCTTGATAAGTTTCCATGTTTTTTTATCGAAGACGAAATAATTACTACGCTTTTCGTCAGGGTATTGAGATCCTGTCAGTACATGTAGCTTGCCTTTGTCATCCGCAATTGATCCAACAGTGTCTTGCTGTTCTTTGTCACATTCACGGATTGAGAGTCTGTTTAGGTGTTTCAGTGTATTTCTGTCAAAGACATCAATACCTACCCCCTGTCCGGCTACTGGATAGCAATCCCAACTATTTACATATGCATACTCACCTAAGAACTTTAGATCATTATCCAGCTTCGGCAACTGTATAGCATCCACAGGCTTTTGACTCTTACCGATCCTAAGCGCTTTTGAAAATTGGCTGTTGGAGTCTGTTTTTAAATCTTTCAATCCAACGATTGAATCGAACACATTCTTTTTCAGTGTGGCTTCCTCGATGGTTCCCGCCCCTATAGTCGCCCCATATTTGTGAAGCTTATCAAACAAGGCGAGAGACTCATCATATCGATGCAGCGTCTGGCTAAGCCACGTTGCGTAGTTAACGGCATGAGGCAAAATGTCAGTAGGAATATTACCGCTATTGATGACGGCATTGATGCCACTACTTTCGCAAAGCTTTACTGCTTCGTAAATGTCGGTTCCTTTCTGGATCGCTTGGCCTGCCCGGGTGCAAGCATCGATGATGGACCGATTCTTCCATGCTCCAGAACGAATAAGATCGGCATTAATCTTATAAGCCTGCATCGGCCAGCTCGAATCTTTCAAGCGATTTACCGGAGCCTCTGCGGCAAGAAGAACATCCCCTTTAATAAAAAGATAGCTTGCAGGGATCGGAAACCGCGCAACTTCTGTCGCAGAATTCATATCAAAAACGATGATGCCGTTCTGCTTTTCTGTAGTTGTGAAGATCAAACCCTTATAGAGTGCAACGGAGTAAAAGAGTGAGTACCTTGGTATGCTGCGCTCTATTGAAAATGACTTCAGATTGAGAATATGCATCTCGCCACAGCTTGCAATCAATAAAGCTCGATCATCTTCGTTTTGCACAATTTGCGGTTGGCAGTATGAGTTAAGCTTCTCAATCGGCGAAGGAAGCTTTAATCGCCCCAACTCCTGTAACTGGCGGTCATAAACTATCAGATCATTCGCAGCATTAGCTGAATAAGCCGTATATATCCTGCTGCCGAAATTCCCAATGAAAGCACCACCAGGAATAGAGGTTTCTTGAATCAGCTTAAGGGATGGTAGCTCAAGGATGGCAATGGCTTGCCGGTATCCGTATGGTGGTGCTGGCGATGCCTGAAACAGCACTAAGTGATCGCCTTCAATAAATGCTTCTCGAACATGTGTCTTTAGTTTTATTTTTGAGAGCGTAGCTCCCGTCTTTCGGTTAACGACCTCGATTGGATAGGATGCCGAATGTGGCGTATGAAAAACAATATACCTTGAATTCTGGGCGACTAATTTGGGGTCTCTCTTCCCTTCAACCCAATTAAACCAGCGCCCGCTGGTGAAATCGAAATTAACAATATTTTTTCCGTTCCCGGTATTGTCGTAATGTGAGTAGACCAAGTCACCATCAATTTGGCGAATGTCCTCTGGATATCCATGCCCAACCGGCGCAAGCGAGCCAAGGCTGGCAATCTTTGTTAAGGGAAGTGCCGCATTACCAGAGGCTGGCTTGATAATAGTTTCAATCCTTGATGCGTAAGCGTGTACTAGGCATGGCTCGTCGCCGCAGGAATTCCGGATTTCCTTGAGCCATTGCCTTTGATCCGAAACCAAGCGTTTGGCTTCTTCGGGGCTAGAATTGGTTCGAGCCTCTTTGTAGGCTTTATCTAGGGCATCGTCAAGCTCGGACAATTTGGCTGATCCACAAATCAGCTTCTCAATGCCGGAAGCTGCCTTTGCACAATCAAAACTAGTGGCTTGTGCAGAGGTTAGTGCAAGTACACCTACAAGAATCAACAAAATATTTTTCATATTATTCTTTCAAGAAGATATTCAATCGGCGCTGAAAAAAATTTTCAGGGGTATTGATTGCTCTGTTGCCTTTCGTTTTGTATCTGTCTTTTCTTAAGTTGGAATATCAATTCGTCTGCTAATTTTTCAGATAGTACTCTTTCATTAATGGGGCCTAGTCCCTTGTGTAGCTCGATGCTGGCTTTCCATAGTATCTCTCCGGTTCTATTTTTTCGGTCGCGCAGTGTTGCTTCAAAGTTAACGCCGTACATACCAAGCCAGCCCGGAGAAACTGATACTAAAGTAATCAGCAAGTCATAATCCAGAGCGGCTTTCGGAGCGTCAATCAAAACAATAGAGAAATTTGGAATTCGTGGCTGGGTACTTGTTGTGGTGACCTCTGCCTTGATGCCTTGTGCGGAAAATTTCTCTGGCCACATATCAGTCATTTGAACACTAATCTTCTTCATTGTTTTGGCTACTTCTGTGGCCATGTCCGTTTTGCCCTCCCTGATTGGATAGTCCTTTATAACAGCGTCATCAAAGATGATGTAAATGGATTTGAAATCCTCCGAGGGATTCGCAAAGGAAGCAGTCTCCTTTGTTGAAATTGAAGTACAACCGGAAACGAGCAAAAGGGAAGTTAGCACTAGAAGGTTGCGCATGCGGGTCAATTAAGGGACTCCAAAATTGCGAGATACCCGCAACCTAACCCATCCTTACAGAGTGGTCAACATGCCATTTGACCTATGGAAACGCTGATTAAGTCGTCGTTCCCGCGAAAGCGGGAATCCAGCTTGTTGTATTAACTAGGTTTCCGCTTTCGCGGGAACGACAAAACCGATTTGTTCAGCGCTTCCCTATATCTGTCTGTACACTTGAGCGATTGCTATTGGTCGGTCAGAGCCGATGAGGCAATTCTACTGTAAAGACTGATGTAGGGTGTGGAGCGGACATTCAAAACGATCTCACCAACAGCCCTTTACAAAAACTACTGCAGTCCGCTTAGACCGAACTCCAGACTAACAGCCCGTTCAATCTTTGCCCGCTACAGTTCAGCCGTGCTTCAGCTTCAGCGCCTCGCCTTCAAACCTGATTCCTTCCCACCCCGTTTTCATGAAATTGCGGATGTTCTGGTGATCTGTGCCATCCGGGTTGCCGAGCACATCCTTGCGGTAATAGTCGCCGAAGCAGGCCAGCGTTTGCTGTTGCGTCAGGCCGTGCAGTCTGGCGAACGAGAACAGTTTGCAGGAGCCGTTGTTCTTTCCCGCTTCGTTGAGCAGGTCGCCGTTACTGAAGGAGGTGGGGGTGAAGTCGTACAGCGCTTCGATCAGCGCAATGGTGTCGTTGAAGGCGATGCCTTCGGGGGCATGGTCCATGCCGCCGCATAAATTCGTTCGGTGCCATGGATCTTTCGTGTGGTGAGTGAGAATGAAAAAGGCGGCTCGCGCCGCCTTTTTGTTCGAAGTGGAGAACCTTAATCGCGCTCGCCGGCGAACGCCATCAACAGGTTCAGCAAGTTGACGAACAGGTTGTAGATGTCGAGATACAGCGCCAGCGTCGCCATCACATAGTTTGTTTCACCACCATGCACTATCCGGCTCACGTCAAACAGGATGTAGGCGGAGAAGATCAGCACGGCTATCGCGGAAATGGTCAGCGACAAGGCGGGAATCTGGAAGAACATGTTGGCCAGCGAAGCGACGATCAGCAGGATCAGCCCGATGAACAAAAACTTGCCCATGAAGCTGAAATCTTTCTTGGTCACGGTGGCGATGGTGGCCAGGCTACCGAAGATGATGCCGGTGCCGCCAGCGGCCATGCCGATGAGTTGCGCGCCGTTCTTCAGGTGCAACGCCACTTGCAGGATGGGGCCGAGGAATACGCCGGCCACGAAGGTGAAGCCCAGCAGGGCGACTACGCCCCACATGCTATTGCGCAAAGCGGTAACGGCAAACATCAGGCCCATCATCACGCCGAACATCAGCAACGAGAATATTACGGGGTGCTGCGCCATAAATGAGAAATTGATGGATGTGCCGACCAATGCGCCAATGACGGTCGGGATCATGGTCAGCGCCAGCATCAGGTAGGTGTTGCGCAACACCCTGTTCTGCTCTGTGGCGAGCGAGCCGGATTGTGTTGCGGGGATATATTCGTATTGCATGGTTTCCTCCTTGGTATGCATTTAACTTGATGCGGGCGTAAGACTACAGAAGTGCAGTAAAAGTTTCAATCGCGACGCTGTTATTGACGTGGAGATTTCAGCATAAGGGCAACTTCGGGTATCATACGCGCCTTCGGAAGCGTGGCCGAGCGGTTTAAGGCAGTAGTCTTGAAAACTACCGAGGATGTGAGTCCTCCGTGAGTTCGAATCTCACCGCTTCCGCCAGTACCCATTCTCCGCTGCTTATTCTTTAGCGGATAAATAGCGCAGCAGCTTCCGGCACTTGGGCCATGGCCAGCTCAATCTCGTGTTGCGTCAGCGGGCCATCGTGATGGCCGATCAATTTCCCGGACGGGGAATACAAAAAACTGGTGGGCATGCCTTTCATTTCGCCAAACTCGCTGGCGATATCTTCGTTCCCCAGAATGACCGGGTAAGCAATGGATTGCGTGCGGACGACATCCAGCACTTCCTGTTTCTTCCGGTACATGACAGCGACGCCGATCACCTGCACATCCTTATGCTGTTTCTGCAACGCGGTGAATTCCGGTATTTCCCGAATGCAGACCGGACACCAGGGTGCCCAGAAATTGACCAGCACCCATTTGCCTTTCTGCCCGGAAAGGGTGTAGCGCACGCCGTCCTTGTCCTTCAGCTCCCAGTCTCCCGCCATTGCGGCTTGCGCTACGCACAGCGCAAGCAACAACGCTAACGCGCCTTGCCGAAATAACGGGAAAGATTTTCTGGAAGCGTTCACGGTTGCGGTATCTGAATGGCCTAGAACGATTGTCTCATACCCAATGTCGCCGTGTATTTGGGCGTGATTTGCAGCGAATTGACGTTCTGGTATATCGGCAACTGGACAAAGCCGTAAACGGAAGTGCCGCCGCCCAGGCGCACCGAAACGCCGGGTGCCAGATAAGCCAGCGTGCCGCCGCTAACCGGCACTCCGGTTAACGGATCGAGCGGGACAGTGAAGATACCCGTATCCGCCTGGCGCTTGATGATGTTCAGTTGCAGCATGGGCGAGACCTTCGCGCCAAACCCGGCATAGCGGATACCGGCATTCAGCGCATAGGTGTCGCCGGGGCGGTAGTCCAGATTGCCCAAGGCTTTCTTGGTCGCGACGGCATGCTGCGCGGTGCCTTGCAGGAACCAGCCGTAGTGCTCGATAGCGCCGGTGGTATAGCCGCCGAGGATGAGGTCGGTGGAGCCGGTGCCGATTTGCAGGCCCGCATCCAGCGGAGTCACGCCATCGCTGAAATGGGCGCTGGTATTGCCGGTCGGGAGCTTGATGCCGACGATAATTCCTGTGCTTCTGTCTTCTGAAAGCCCGGTGTATCTGCCGGTCACGCGGATGTCGCCGATGCTGTTGTCGGAAGAAACCATATAGGTGGAACCAAGAGGTGCCGTGGCACCGTAAGTGCCGTGTGTGCGCTGCACATAGGGAAGCTGCACGCCGACACCCCAAGCATCATCGTTATAGATCAGCGATGCGGTAAGCGTTTGCGTTTTGGTGTAAGCCTCGATTTCCTGACCAACAGGGGTAGCAGTCAATTGTCTGTTGATCAATGCGGGAGATGCTGCACTGGTGCCGTATCGCTGCTGATTCTGGTTGAGATAGTCGTAAGACAAGTCGGCGACAAAGCCCTGATTGCCGGAAATGCCCTGCGTCTCCCAGTCTTTGGATAAGGTATTTCCGCAGGCGGCGCAGGCGTATGCGCCAGAGCTGGCGGCAAGCGCAGCAAGCGCGAGCGCGGAAGCGATTGTGGCTTTCATGATGGAATAGCGCTGCCGGTTGGTTTGGTATGCCGGATGTTGTTGCATGGACGTTCCTCTTCAGTAATGGCGGTGAAAAACAGCATCGCCATTGTATGGGGAAGTGCAAGGCTGCTTGTGCGACATATTGTCGCGCCCGTGCGCGCAGGGAAAACGTCACTAATCGCGTTGCGCGATTTTGGATTTGGACAATGCCGGGTTTTGCGCGAAATAGCGTTTGATGCCGCCGAGAATGGCGTGTGCCACCTTGTCCTGATAGTCCTCGCCTTGCAGGCGGCGCTCTTCAGAGGGATTGCTGATGAACGCGGTCTCCACCAGAATGGAAGGAATGTCGGGCGCTTTCAGCACGGCGAATCCGGCCTGCTCGACATGGCCGCGGTGCAGCGTGTTGATGCCGCCCAGTTCATGCAGCACATGCTTGGCCAGTTTGAGGCTGTCGCTGATCTGGGCGGTTTGCGACAAATCCAGCAGCGTGAGCGCGAGGTAGGGATCTTTCACGCCGATGTTCACACCGCCGATCAAGTCGGCCTCGTTTTCATTCTTGGCCAGCCAGCGCGCGGCGGCACTGGTGGCGCCGTGCTCCGACAGCGCGAATACCGAAGAACCGCTGGCATTGGACTTGATGAAAGAATCGGCATGGATGGAGACGAACAGGTCGGCGTGTATCTTGCGCGCCTTCTCGACGCGCCCGCCGAGCGGGATGAAATAATCGCCATCGCGCGTCAACACCGCGCGCATGTTTTCGCCATCGTCCACCAGCTGCTTCAATCTGCGCGCGATGGACAAGGTGACATTTTTTTCCAGCGTGCCGTGACGCCCGTGCGCGCCGGGGTCTTCGCCGCCGTGCCCGGCATCAATGGCGATGACCAGCGTGCGCGCGCTGATTTCGGTGCGCCCTTTTGCGGGCGCGGGAGCGCTGACTTTCGCACCAGGTTTTGCAGCGGATGGTGTTGCGGCAGGCGCAACGGGAAGCGGAGCCGAAACCGCGGCAATTTGTGGCGCTGCCGCCGGGGCGGACACCGCTGCCACGTTGCTGGCGGGCAAGGCGTTTGCAACCACGCTGTTTACAGCGGGACTGGGGCTGCTGGCGGGCGCCAACTGGTTTTCCGATTTGAGCGCCAGGGCCATCAGCGGATCAGCCGGAACAGCGGGGTAAACATCCAGCACCAGGCGATAGCCGTATTCCGCCACGGGTTTGAGACTGAACAACTGCGGCTGGACGGCGGTCTTGAGATCCAGCACCAGACGCACCACGCCGGGTTTGAATTGTCCGGCGCGCGCACTCTTAATATAGGGATCGTCGTTGCCGATCTTGTTGGCGAGATCGCTCAGCGCGCCATGCAATTCGACATCGGTGAGATCAATCACCAATCGCTCCGGGTTGCTGAGCGTGAACATGTTATAGCCGATAGGCTTGGCCGATTCCAGCGTCAGGCGGGTGTAGTCCTGCGCGGGCCATATGCGCGCGGAAGCGATGGAGACGGCAGCCTCGGCCTGCGGCAGAGCAAGCAGCGCGATCAGCGCGATCAGTTTTGCAAAACGGCTAAGCATTTCTTGCCTGCGGGAGTGTGCGCATTAAATGTGGCACGGCGGCCATGGGACAGTATTTCAATCACGACGGAGACATCCTCCTGCGGTAGCAATCCTTGCGCTTTCTCCGGCCATTCTATCAGGCACACGTTGCTGCCGTTGAATTCATCGCGAAATCCGGCGGCTTCCCATTCGGACGCATCGCGGAAGCGGTACAGATCGAAGTGGCGCAAGTGTAACCCACCCGCTTCATATTGCTCAACCAGCGTATAGGTCGGGCTTTTCACCCGGCCC
>Ga0315270_10001144_pt1 | contig 14123 bp, 12 predicted proteins | sample C1_bottom_MG_FD_204932 | JGI IMG/M metagenome (GOLD analysis project Ga0315270, IMG submission 204932) | Sediment microbial communities from Yellowstone Lake, YNP, Wyoming, USA - C1_bottom | ecosystem: Environmental > Aquatic > Freshwater > Lake > Sediment | place: USA: Wyoming | collected... | reverse complement strand
GCCCGAGGCCACCAGCGACGAAGCCGGCGCGCCGCACCAGGACGAGGACTACCTGATTCTGTCGACCATCCATTCGGCCAAGGGCCAGGAGTGGCAGGCTGTATATGTGCTCAATGTCGTCGACGGCTGCATCCCGTCGGACCTGAGCACCGGTTATGGCGCACTCATTGAAGAGGAGCGGCGCCTGCTCTATGTCGCGATGACAAGGGCCAAGCAACACTTGGCCCTATTGGTGCCGCAACGCTTTTACGTGACCCAGCAGGGCAAGCTCGGCGACCGGCATTTGTACGCGTCGCTGACGCGCTTCATTCCCGAGGCAGTGGCGCAAGGCTTCGAGCTTGTCGGCCCGGCGCCTCTCGATGAGCCCGGCGCCAGAGCCACTCAGGCAGCGAGCATCGACATTGCCGCGCGGGTGCGAGCGAGCTGGGACTAGGCCACTTCGAAACGACGCGACGGTTTGTCGGCGCGCTCGAACAGCGGTTGCACCTTGGGCAGATTGGCCTCTATGTCGCGGATGCGCGTGGGACCGGCCGGATGCGTCGACAGCCACTGCGGCGGCGCGCCCTTGGAGGCCGTGGCCATCTTCTGCCACAGGCTGACGCCGGCGGCCGGGTCGTAGCCTGCGCGCGCGGCCAGCTCCATGCCGACCAGATCGGCCTCGGACTCATCCTGGCGGCTGAAGGTCAGCGAGACCAGTTGGCTGCCCATGCCCAGCACCGCATCGCCGACATTGCCGAGACCCAACAGGCCCGAGATCAAGTTCGCGCCCAAGCGGGTCGCCGCCGACTTGCCCATGCGTTCGCGCGCATGTTCGCGCAGCGCATGCGCCACCTCGTGACCCATGATGGTGGCGACCTCGTCGTCGTTGAGTTGGAGTTGCTTGAGGATGCCGTAATAGAAGACGATCTTGCCGCCTGGCATGCAAAAGGCGTTCAGCTGCTTGGAGCCGATCAGGTTCACCTCCCAGTGCCATTGCCTGGCGCGCGGATTCCAGGGCAGTGCCTGCGGAATGATGCGTTTGGCAATGGCACGCAAGCGCAGCACTTGCGGATGATTGTCGGGCGCCAGCGCCTGCTGCTCCGCTGCCTCCTGGGTCATCTGCCGGTATTGCAGCGAGGCAGCGGCTTCGACCTTTTCGGCCGGCACCAGATTTGTGAACTTCGAGTTGCCGCCCACCTCCACCCCTTCGCGCGCCAGCGCGACGCCGGCGCCAGCTGCCAGCAGCAGGCCGGTAAAGAGCCGGCGCGAATGCAGCGCGCACGCGCAGCGATTGACGCCGCTGCCAGGTGCGCTGGGCAGGACGGCGTCGGCATGTGGATCGAATTCGATTGTTTGCATGGCGAGTAAGAGCTGGGGCTGAGCGTGACGTTCCGTGTCAATCATCGACCGGCGCAGCGCCTGGCATCACTTCGAGGGCCCTGACGCTGGCGCGCATCACCCACAGCATCAGCAAGGCCGGCATGGCCAGCACGGTCGAGACGATGAAGAAGGTCGGCCAGCCGATCGACGTGGCCAGCACGCCGGCCACCGGACCGACCCAGACGCGGCCTATCGATGCAAACGCCGACAGCAGCGCGAACTGGGTGGCGGTGAAGCGCTGGTTGCACAAGCTCATCAAGAGCGCCACGAATGCGGCCGTGCCCATGCCGCCCGAGATGTTCTCGGCCGCGATCACCATCAACAGGCCGCCATCGACCGGTGTGGCCTGCGCCAGCTTCACAAAGCCCCAATCAAAAGCGGGCACGGTGACTCCGCCCAGCGCGCCCTGGCCGTGCACGGCCAGCCACCAGAAGCCCAGGTTGCTGAGCATTTGCAGCGTGCCGAACAAGAGCAATGCGCGCCACAGACCCAGGCGCAACATCAGCACACCGCCGAGCAGCGCGCCGCCTATCGTCAGCCACAGGCCGATGACCTTGTTGACCACGCCGACCTCGGCCGTGCCATAGGCCATCGCCTTGAGCAGAAACGGCGTCATCAAGGACCCGGCAAACGCGTCGCCGAGCTTGTAGAACACGATCAGCGCCAGAAAGCCAGCCGCGCCGGGCATCGAAAAGTAGTTGCGCAAGCCGCTCAAGAGCGTGTCGAAGCGCGCGCGTCGGGCGGCCCAGGCGGCCAGCGGCAGCGTGAAGCCAAGCCCCAGCATCAATGCCAGCAGTTCTATCCATTTGCCTTGCAGGTCTGCGGGCATGCTGCCAGCTTGCAGCAACGGCGCGAGCAACCAATGCGCGAGCGGCGGGCCGAAGCTCTCGCTGAGTTTGAATCCCACCGCAACAGCCAGCAGCACGGCCAGGAAACCGAGAATGTCGTGGCGCGCCACGCTGGTGGGCCGCAGCGTGGTCTTCAGTTTGGGCAGCAGCAAGGCAGAGACGGCGGCGGCCGCCACCATCAAGCCCGCCATCACGCGATACACCTCGGGCCAAGTCCAGCCACCCCCCTGGGTCGGATCAACCCAGATGAAGGCGACACCACCCGACACAATCATCGCCAGCCGATAGCCCAGCACATTCAGCGACGAGCCGATGCCGCGCTCGGGGGCCGCCAGCAAATCGGTGCGGTAAGCGTCAATCACGACGTCTTGCGATGCCGAGATGAAAGCCACCAGCAAGGCCAGCAACGCGAACGCCCGCATCGCATGGCTGGGCGAAGTGCCAGCCAGCAGCAGCAAGGCTCCGGCCATCGCCAACTGTGTGAGCACCAGCCAACCGCGCCGCCGCCCTAACCACGGCAGGTCGAACCTGTCCATCAGCGGCGCCCACAAAAACTTGAAGGTATAGGGCAGTCCCACCAGGCTCAAAAAGCCGATGGTCGCTACATCGATCCCTTCTGTCGTGAGCCAGGCCTGCATCGCCTGGCCGGTGAGCGCCAGCGGCAGACCCGATGCGAAACCCAGCACCGTGACCACCGCCAAGCGGTGCAGCGCCGCCAGGCGTTGCGTGGCGGTCAATGGTGCAGGTGCCAGCAATGCTGCGGCGCTGCGGGCTGGCGTAGGGGTTTGAGGCATGGCGCGATTCTAGGGATGCTTGCCTGTCGGGCTGGCAGACGAATTTGCCGCGCCAAAAAAGGTTGAAGCAAAACACCGACAATCACGCCATGCCTGTTCCCCTGCCTGCTCCCATGCCTCACCCTGCTTCATCGCCCGCATTGGCCGGCCAAACCGCTTTCAGCTCCAGCGAATTTCGCGCTGCGCTGGGCATGTTCGCCACCGGCGTGACCATCATCACCGCGCGCGGCGCCGATGGCAGCCTGGTCGGCTTGACTGCCAACTCGTTCAACTCGGTGTCGCTGACGCCGCCGCTGGTGCTGTGGAGCCTGGCCCGCCGCGCGGGTTCGATGCCGGCGTTCAGCCGCGGCTCGCATTACACCGTCAACATCCTGTCGGCCCAGCAAAAAGACCTGGCGCAGCGCTTTGCCATGAGCGACATCGACCGTTTTGCCGGCGTCGCCTGGACCGAGGGCGCGGGCGGCGCGCCGGTGCTGGAGGGCGCAGCGGCGGTGTTCGAATGCGCGAATCGCAGCCAGTACGAAGAAGGCGACCACGTGATTTTTGTCGGCGAGGTCGAGCGCTGCAGCTGGACCGCTCTAGCTCAACCGTTGATCTTTCACGGCGGGCGCTATTACACCGAATTGCCTTTGTAAGACCTTGCGGGTCGGACCTTGCCGGAACGGCAAGCTCTGACCCCAACTGATCAGGCCTTGCGGGTCGGACCTTGCCGGAACGGCAAGCTCTGACCCCAACTGACCTCTTCCAGCCGCCGGATTGAGCCTGATCAGTCTCGGCTTGCGCGTGCAGATGAATATCTGAACTCGCGCAAACCGATGCATGGAGGTGTTCGAATGGCCAAGCGCTCGCTGCCCCTTTCCAAGGTCTATGGTCTGCTGGAGCCGGGACCGGTGGTGTTGCTCACTACCGCGCACAAGGGCAAGACCAATGTCATGACGATGTCATGGCACACGATGATGGAGTTCGAACCGCCTTTGGTGGGTTGCGTCATCAGCGGCAATGACTTCAGCTTTGTTGCGCTGAAGGCAAGACGTGAATGCGTGCTGAATATCCCGACCTTGGAGTTGGCGGACAAGGTCGTGGCCTGCGGCAACAGTTCCGGCAGCGATGTGGACAAGTTCAAGCGCTTCGAGCTGACGGCCGAGGCGGCGTCACTGGTCGAGGCGCCGCGCATCAAGGAGTGCTACGCGAACCTGGAATGCCGGGTCGTCGATACGCGCTGGGTAAACCGCTACAACTTCTTCGTGCTCGAGGTGGTCATGGCCTGGATCGACCCGGCCTGCAAGCACCCGCGCACGCTCCATCACCGCGGCCGGGGCGTCTTCATGGTGGCCGGCGAGACGATCAAGCTGGCGTCGAAGGTGAAATGATCGATGCGATGGGCCGCGCTTGAGCTCGCGTTTGCGTTGACTCAACGCAGCGCCGAATCTGAGCATTAGTCTGGGTTCGATTCGTGAATTGGAGCCCCGCCATGGATGCCGATGCAAGACAAGATGTCGTGGAAGCCATTTATCAGCGGCGCGCCATACGCAGCTACCGTGGCGACAAGATCGACAAGGCGACAGTTCTGGAATTGCTTGACGCGGCGGTGCAGGCGCCCACCGCCATGCACTTGGAGCCCTGGGCCTTTGTGGTGGTTCAGGACAAGCAAGCGCTGCGCCGCTATTCGGATCAGGCCAAGGCCATGCTGCTCGAACGAGAGCGCGCCGCAGACTCGATGGTGCATCTGGCGGGGCCGCATTCGCTCGGACTGCTCGCCATGCTGTCCGACCCGGCGTTCAACATCTTCTACGACGCCGGCACGCTGATCGTCATCTGCCGCAAGTCGGCGGGTGTTTTCGTCGATGCCGACTGCTGGCTGGCCGCCGAGAACCTGATGCTTGCGGCAACGGCCAAAGGCCTGGGCAGCTGCTGCATCGGCTTTGCCGTACCCGTCTTGAACCAGGCCGATATCAAGCGCGAATTGGGCATACCCCAGGACGGCGCGGCTGTCGCGCCTATCATCGTCGGCGTACCCAATGCCATGCCTGCGACCGTGGCCCGCAAGGCTCCGGAAGTGCTGTCGTGGCGATAGGGTTATCGACCCGCGGTCGAATTCACGCGAGCCATAGGGAAAGAGACGCCAGAGACAAGGAACTGAGATGCTATTCACTTGCCCCCACTGCCAAACCAAGAACCGCGTGCCCGATGAGCGCGCGGCGCAAGACCCCGTCTGCGGCAAGTGCGGCCAGGCCTTGCTGAGCGGCGAGGTGATCGATCTGGGCGACGCCAGCTTCGATGCCGTCGTGAACGGCAGCGAGCTGCCGGTGCTGGTCGACTTCTGGGCACCCTGGTGCGGACCGTGCCGGCAGATGGCGCCGCAGTTCGCGCAGGCGGCCAAGCAGCTCAAGGGTCAGGTGTTGCTGGTCAAGGTGAACAGCGACGACAACCCGCAGCTCTCGCAGCGCTTTGCCATTCGCAGCATCCCGACCCTCGTCAAGATTCGCAAGGGTGTCGAGGTGAAGCGCGAGTCGGGCGCGCTGCCCACCGGCCAGATCGTGGCGCTGGCCCGGGGCTGAGTTCGCGCGGCCTGCGGCGACCGTCTATCAGTACGACGCTTCGTGCTCCTCGGGCATGCCTTCGGCGGCCCAGCGCGTGTAGCCGCCTTCCATGTTCACCACGTTCTTGAACCCCATCATCTGCATCACGGCCACCGCCATTGCCGAGCGGCCGCTGGTGGCGCAGTAGACGACGATCTGGCGCTCGCGTGCGGCGGCCAGCTCAGGCACATGCTTGGGGTAGGCCGGATCGAGGGCTGCTTCGAGGATGCCGCGCGGCACGATATGCGCGCCCTTGATGTGGCCCGCCTCGTACTCGCTGTGCTCGCGCACGTCGATCAGTAGCAGGTCTTCCTTGGCGGCCAGCTTCTCCAACAGCGCCCGCGGAGGAATCTCCTTGATGCAGGACTTGGCAGCGCGCACGAAATCCATCAAAGCCATCGGCTTTTCGGGTTTGAAGACGTTGTACATGGTGGATGCTCCGCGAGAAAGGGAGGTTGGAAGGATGCGAATTCTGGCACGACATGCGTGGCGCCTGCAACGGCAGGCGTGATGGCGCCAGTGGGCGCTGGGACATCGGAGGCTTGGTCCTCAGACCAGATCGACAAAGCGCCATGCATCGCGCGCAAACGGATGGCGCATGAAGCCGCGCACGCGCGGTTGGCACAAGTCGGTGTCGATCGGGTGCAGGTGGGGGATGTAAGGCATATAGGCCAGCAGCAGCCTGTTGGCCTCGCGCATCAGGCTTGAGCGCTCGGCCCCGTCCGGCAGCACGCGCTGACGCTCGTAGATCCGGTCGAAGGCCGGCAGGTGGAAGCGCGCGTCGTTCGACTGATCGGCGTTCGGCCCATAGCCCAGGCCCAGGAAGAAGTCCCCGTCGGGTGCACCGGCCGACCAGGTGAATCCCCACATCATCAGTTTGCCCGCCAGCGAGCGCTTGATCAGCTCGCCGAAAGTGCCCTCTTCGAACTGCATGCGCACGCCGATCGCGTCCATGTTCTTCTTCCACAGCTCGTTGATTTGACGCTGGCGCTGGCTGCTCGTCGAAGCCATGCGCAGCACCAGTGGCGTGCCGTCGGGGTTCTCGCGCCAGCCGTCGCTGTCGCGATCCAGATAGCCATAGACATCGAGCAAGGCATTCGCGCGCGGGATGTCGTGCGCGCTGAGTTCGCTCTTGAGCTGCGCGTCATAGCCATAGGTGTTGGGGGCGAACAGCGACTGCGCCGGCACCGCCTGGTCCTGGAAGATCTGGCGCACCTCGGCCTGGTTGTCGTAGGCCAGCGCAACGGCGCGGCGCAGGGCCACTTTCTCGGGCGTGTAGCCGCCCACCTGGGGGTCGTCGAAATTGAAGAAGCTGTGCTTGACCTGGGCGCCCGGCGCGCGCTGCATTTGTACGCCACGCCGCGCCAGGTACGGCGCCAAACGCCCCTGCGGTACGGCCACGCCGGCAAATTCGGGCGGCAGCAGCAGTTGATCGAGCTCGCCGCCTACAAAGGCCAGCCAGCGCGGCTGCGCTTCCTCGATGATGCTGACATCAATCCGGTCGACCAGCGGCAGGCGGCGGCCGCCCAAGTGCGCGACCATGGCGTGCGCTTCGACATCTCCCTCCGGTGCGACCGCATCGAAAAACTGTTCCCGAAACCCCGGGTTGCGCTCAAGCACGATGCTGGAGCCGCGCCGCCACGACTTGAGCCTGAACGGCCCGGTGCCCACCGGATGCGCCATGATCTCGTCGCCATACATCTCGACCACTTCGCGCGCTACTGCGCCGGTGAGTCCGGGGTTGGCGAAGACATGCACGAAGCGCGGATCGGGCTCGGCCAGCAGCACCTCGAAGCGGTAGCGGTCGAGCGAACGCAGGCCCGCTACCGGTTCGTCATAAGGAAACAGCTGCTTGCTTTTTTGCACGCGCCGGCGCAACTCCGACAGGCCCAGCAGCTTGGCATTCTCGAACTGGTACAGATGCTCGGTGCGCACCCGTGGGTCGTAATAGCGCTTGATCGTGTAGACGTAATCCTCGGCCACGAGCTCGCGCTTTTGTCCATGCTCATTGCCTTTGAACGCCGCATCGTCGGCGAAATGGATGCCGGGCCGGATCGTGAACACGAAGCGCTTGAAGTCGCTCGACACCTCGGGCAGCGCGGCAGCGGTCTGGGTCGTCAGCTTCGCGGGCCGCGCCAGCCAGTCGTAGGTGAGCGGCGACTCGAAGATATGCGCGTTGACTACGACCGAGGTATTGGCCGAGACCTGCGGCGGATCGAAACCGACCTCGGCGGTATTGAAGGCGACGCGCAGCGTCTTGAGCGGAGCGGACGCGCCCGAAGCTTGCGTCCCGAGCCAGAGCGGGGCACAGGCGGCGGCGCTACGGGTCAGCAGGTCGCGGCGCCGCATGCCCGGGCCATCATTGCTTGCGTTTGGACGCGTCGATGTCTACGAATTGCCACCATTCGTTCCAGACCACGCCGCGCCGAAAGCCGATCAGCCAGGGTTGGGCCAGATCGTTGCTGAAACGGTGCACATGCATCTTGTAAGGCATGTAGGCGATCGAGAGCCGCTTGGCCTCAAGGAATAAGGCGTCGCGCTCGGGGCCGTCGGGCAGCAGTGACATCTTGCTGTAGATCGCGTCAAAGGCCGGCAGCTGGAAGCGAGCCAGATTCTGCGATCCGACCTGCGGCCCATACAAACGCGCCAACGAATCCTGGCCATCGAGCGACGCGGCCGAGCTGCCCAGGCTCCAGACCATCAGCTTGCCGGCGCGCGCCGCCTTCAGTTGCTCGGGCCATTTGCCCGGAAAGAACTTCACCTTGATACCGACGGCATTCAGGTTCTTCTGCCAGAGTTCGTCGAACTGACGCGAGCTGGCGTCGGGCTGGGTGGCAATCTCGATCACCAGCGGCTCTCCAGAGGGCAGGTCGCGCCAGCCGTCACCGTCCTTATCCACATAGCCATACATGTCGAGCAAGGCCTTGGACTTGGCCGGGCTGTATTCGCCGTTTTCGCTGCGGAAGCTCGGGTCATAGCCGCTGGTGTTGGGCAGCACCAATGACTGCGCAACCATCGCCTGGCCACGGCGCACTTGCGCGATTTCCCGCTTGACGTCGATCGCCAGCCCGATGGCGCGACGCAGCGCCACCTTGTCGGGCGTGTAGCCGCCGACGATGGGGTCTTCCATATTGAAATAGTCAAAAGCTGCGTCGGCGTTCACGCTGCGATAGGCCTTGATGCCGCGCTTGACCAGATTCGGTGCCAGCTTGCCATTGGGCACGGCGACATTGATGAATTCGGCGGGCACGGCGATGAAGTCCAGTTGTCCGTTCATGAACGACAACCAGCGCGGCTGCGACTCCTCGATGATGGAGACCTCGACGCGGTCTATCATCGGCAGGCGCCGTCCCTTGAAGCGCGCCAGCAAGGCCTGCCCCTCGGCATCGTCAGCGGCAGGTTCGGCATCAAAAAAGCGCTCGCGGTAGCTGGGGTTGCGTTCGAGCACGATCAGCGAGCTGCGACGCCATTGCGTCAGCTTGAACGGCCCGGTGCCGACCGGGTGCGCGGCGATGTTCTCGCCATAAGCATCGACCACTTCGCGCGCCACCGCGCCATGCAGGTCGCTGTCGGCCAACAGCTCTATGAAGCGTGGCCGCGGTTCCTCGAGCTTGAACTGGATCGTGTAGCGGTCGAGCGCGCGCAGGCCTTCGATCTCGCGGGCATAGTCAAACGGCTTCTTGTTCTTCTCGGCGGTGCTGCGCAACTCGTTCAGGCCGATCAGCTTGTATTGCTGTATCCCTGCCACCGTGGGACTCAGGTTGGCCGGATCGAGCACGCGCTTGAACGCATAGACAAAGTCCTGCGCCACCACTTCGCGTCTTTTACCTTTGAAGGCGGGGTCGTCGGCGAAGTAGATGCCGGGTTTGACTTTCACCGTCCAGGTGCGGAAGTCGGCCGACGATACCGGCATGCCATCGGCGATCAGAGGCTTTATTTTTGGCGGTCGCGCCAGATGGTCGAAGGTGTACAGGCCTTCGAAGATGTGACTGGTGACGATGCGCGAATACAGATCGACCACGCGCGCCGGATCGAAGCCGGTTTCTGCAATCGGGAAGGCATAGCGCAAGACTTTGGGCTCTGCCGTGGCCTTGTCCCCCGGGTTGGCGGCAGCCGCAGCCGCAGTCAGCAGCAGCGCCAGTGCGGAGAGTCCCTGTTTCAAGGTTTTCAACATGCACGTCCTCAGTGTTGTTTGGCCAGCAGTGCCGTATCGATGTCGATGTATTTCCAGAAATCGCGCAGGAAAATATTGCGCTGATAGCCCGTCACCCAGGGCTGCGCCATGTCGGTGAAGGTGCGGTGCGCGTGCACTTTGTACGGCATATAGGCCACCATCAGTTTCTTGGCCTCAAGCATCGCTTGCAGTCGCTCGGGGCCGTCGGGTAGATGGGTCTGCTGCTCGTACAAGGCGTTGAAGGCCGGCAGGTCGAAGCGCGAATGATTCGACTGGCCTTTGTTGGGGCCGTAGCCTAGCGACAGAAAGGTGTCGCCGTCGGGTGCGGTAGCGGTCCAACCGACACCCCACATCATCAGCTTGCCGACGCGCGAGGCTTTCAGGTTCTCGGGCCATTTGGCGGTCTTGAACTCGATGCGGATCTTGATCGCATCCATATTCTTCTGCCACAGCTCGATGAGCTGGCGCGATTGCTGGTCGGGCTGGGTGGCATAGCTGAGCACCAGCGGACTGCCATCGGGCTGGTCGCGCCAGCCGTCGCCGTCCTTGTCGACATAGCCGTACATATCGAGCAAGGCGCGCGCCTTGGCGAGGTTGAACTCGCTCATCTCGGATTTGAACGCGGGGTCGTAGCCATAGGCGCCCGGCGCGATGATGGCTTGGCCCGGAATTGCCTGACTGCGGCGCACCAGGCGGATCTCCTTGTCCAGATCGACGGCCAGCGAGATGGCGCGGCGCAGCGCCACCTTGTCGGGCGTGTAGCCGCCGACCACCGGGTTCTCCATCGCGAAGTACGACACCGACACGTCGGTGCGCGGGTAGCGCACCATCTGGATGCCCTGCTTGGCCAGATTCGGAGCGAGCTTGTTGTTGGGCATCGCGATCGTCGCAAAGTCGGCGGGCACGTTGTCGATCAGATCGGCCTGGCCGTTCAGAAAGCTCAGCCAGCGCGGCTGACTTTCCTCGATGATGGAAATCTCGACGCGATCGAGCATCGGCAGCTTGCGTCCCTGCAGCTTGGCGACCTGCGCCTTGATGGACGCAGGCGCATCAGCAGGCGCTTGTTCGTCATAGAACTCGTCGTGGAAGTTGGCGTTTTTTTCCAGCACGATCAGCGAGCTGCGTCGCCAATCGGCGAGGCGCCAGGCGCCGGTGCCGACCGGGTGCTCCATGATCTTGTCGCCGTACAGCTCGACCACTTCGCGCGCCACCGCGCCGGTGAACGAGCCGTCGACGAAGTTGTACAGAAAGCGCGGCTCCGAAGCACCCAGCTTGAGCTGGAAGGTGTAGCGGTCGAGCGACCGCAGTCCCTCGACCTCGCGGTCGTAGTCGAAGGGCTTCTTGGCGGCGATCAGCTCCTTGCGCAGTTCCGACAGGCCCAGCACCTTGGCGTTTTCCAGCAGATACAGTTGCGAGCTCTTCCAGCGCGGGTCGTAATGGCGCTTGATCGCGTAGACATAGTCGGCCGCCACCAGCTCGCGCTTCCTTCCGCCAAACGCCGGGTCGTCAGAGAAGTAGATGCCGGGCTTGATGTGGAAGGTGAAGGACTTGAAGTCGCTCGACACCTCGGGCATGGCCGCAGCCGTGGCGGGTTTCATGCGGAACGGTCGCGCCAGGTATTCGAAGCGCAGCGGCGCCTCGAAAATGCCGGCGGCCACGGTGCGCGAATAGACATCGGAAATCTGCGCTGGATCGAAGCCGGTTTCGGCAATCAGGAAGGCGTAGCGCAGGGTCTTGGTCGCGGCAGGAGTGCCGCCATCAGCGGCGCGGGTGGGCAAGCCCGACAGGCACAGCGCAAACATCATCAGGGCCAGGCCAGCCCGCTGGACACGAGGTCGCATCGATTCGTCTTCCATTCAGTGTGTTCCTGAACCGAGTCTAGGGTACGCATTGTGTCCGGTGCGCCACGCGCACGCATCGAGGGCAAATGCGGGTGGTGTCTGGCGGCAACTCGTCTAGACTCGGTGTAGCAAAAAATAGCGACAACCGCACACTGTGGAGAACCGACAGCAATGGCGGCATACCTGATACGACGTTTGTGGCAAATGATCCCGACCTTGCTCGGCGTCGTGCTGCTGGTGTTCTTTCTCTTCAAATATTTCGGCGGCGACCCGGCCGAAATCCTCGGCGGGCTGAATGCCAGCCCGGAGCAGATCGATTCGATACGCGAACAGCTCGGCCTGAACAAGCCGGTATGGGAGCAGCTCTGGATCTTCATCCGGCAGATCGTCACCTTTGACTGGGGCAAGAGCTGGGCCACCAATGAATCCGTCTCCAGCCTGTTCTCCAGCCGTTTGCCGGCCACCTTGACGGTCATGATGCCTATCCTGTTGATGGAGGTGCTGCTCGCGATACCGATAGCGATGGGCGTGGCCTATGTGCGCGGCAGCTTGACCGACCGCATCGTGATGGTGATCACTACGGTGGCGGTGTCGATCTCGCTGCTGGTCTATGTGATCGTCGGCCAGTATGTGTTCGCGTTTCGCCTCGGCTGGTTTCCGGTGCAGGGCTGGACCGACAGCTTCTGGACCAATCTGACCGTGTATGCGCCGCTGCCGGTGCTGGTGGTGGTGTTCGTGGCCTTGTCGCCCAGCACGCGCTTGTACCGGACCTTCTTCCTCGACGAGATCGGCCAGGACTATGTGCGCACTGCGCGCGCCAAGGGTCTCACCGAGAAGACGATTCTGCTGCGCCATGTGCTGCGCAACGCGATGATCCCCATCCTCACCAATGTGGCGGTGGCGCTGCCGGGCGTGTTCGTCGGCTCGTTCCTGCTCGAAGTGTTCTTCTCGATTCCGGGGCTGGGCCGCGAGATCTTGCTGGCGGTGAACCGCAGCGACTATCCGGTGATCCAGGCTTTTGCCATCTATATCGCGGTGCTCACGATGGTCATCAATCTGGCGACCGACGTTCTCTACAAGCTGGTCGATCCCAGGGTGGTGCTGAAATGATCGATGTCGACCACCCCCGTAGACGCTTTGCGTCACCCCCTCAAGGGGGCGAGCCCAGTGGCCTGGCAAAGCCAGATCCACGGGCTTCGCTTGGCTTGATGCGGATTTCGCGAGGAGCATGCCGTTCATGCGGCATGGACATGAAATGAGTGCAGTGTTGTCGGATATGAATGTGGCGACGACTGCCTCGTCGCGATCAGAAGGCGTCTGGCATGCGGCTTGGCGGCGCTTGCGCGCCGACAGGGTGGGCATTTTCTGCATGGCCGTGGTAGCGGCCTTTTTGTTGTTGATGCTGCTCTCGGGCACCGGCCTGGTGGCCTCGAACTGGAGCCGCGAAGTGGCGGTGCCCAATGCCCAGCCGACCTTCATGGGCCCGACGCCGAAAGACGCCACCAGCGCCATCGCCGGCCCCACCGGACCGAATGTCGACCTCACCGACATCGACCCGCTGGCGCCGCGCTACAAGGAATGGGCCGAGCGCGCCGCCAAGTTCCAGACCACCGACACGGTGAAGGCCGACACGCTGGTGTTTGGCGCCGACCGGCTCGGCCGCAATGTGCTTTCCAAGGCCGTCAAGGGCGCCGAAGTGTCGATTCTGGTCGGGCTGCTGGCGGCCGTGGTGGCCACGTTGATAGGAACCGTGCTGGGCGCCATCAGCGGCTTCTTCGGCGGCAAGATCGGCGACTTGCTCGAATGGGTTTACAACGTCTTCACCGCCATCCCCGGCATCTTGCTGATCTTCGCGTTCGCGGTGATCTTCGGACGCGGCGTGATGTCGGTGGCGATGATTCTGGGCCTGGCCGGCTGGACCGGCATCTACCGGTTGATACGCGCCGAATTCATGAAGCACGCGGTGCGCGACTATGTGCGCTCGGCCGAAGCCATCGGCGCGAGCCAGATGTCGCGCATGTTCAAGCACATCCTGCCCAATGTCTCGCATGTGGCCTTGGTGCAGCTGTCGCTGCACGTGGTGGGCTTCATCAAGTCCGAAGTGATCCTGTCGTATCTGGGGCTTGGCGTCGGCGTCGACCAGGTGTCGTGGGGCACGATGCTGGCCGAGGCGCAAAGCGAATTGATCCTCGGCTATTGGTGGCAGCTCGCCGCAGTGACCGCCTTCATGGCCGTGTTCGTGACGGCGTTTTCGCTGTTCACCGATGCGCTGCGCGATGCTTTGGATCCGAAGTTGAGGGGGCTCGAGTGAGGGTGCTCGAGCGCGAGCGATTCGCTTTTGCTTGGCGGGCTATGCGACCGTTGATGCCCTTGGCTGCAAGCCGGGATTGCGTCCCGGCGGCCGCCTCACTTTCTTTCGCTTCGCCGAAAGAAAGTAAGCAAAGAAAGGGCGAGCCGGATAGAGCGCCCCTGCGGGGTTCCTTGCGGTGCTCACAAGCTGGGGGGCTTTCCCGCAAACTCGGCCTTGA
>Ga0315270_10001141_pt1 | contig 14153 bp, 12 predicted proteins | sample C1_bottom_MG_FD_204932 | JGI IMG/M metagenome (GOLD analysis project Ga0315270, IMG submission 204932) | Sediment microbial communities from Yellowstone Lake, YNP, Wyoming, USA - C1_bottom | ecosystem: Environmental > Aquatic > Freshwater > Lake > Sediment | place: USA: Wyoming | collected... | reverse complement strand
GAAAATATAAATGATTAAGAATGATGGTTTGAGAACTTGCGAGGGTTGGCTTGCCGCCATGCTGATTTCGACATCGCTGGCCATGAGCGCCTGCGGCGGCGGCGGGGGCAGCGCCGCTCCTGAAGTGGCCGCAGCCACGACGGCTACGGTTCCTTTCGAGATTCTCTGGACCAACGATACGCACGGCTATTTCGTGCCGACCTATCACGCCGAGTACACCGAAATCGATTCTTATGCCACGACCGCGGCGACCGAGGGGACCGTCGGCGGCTATGCGCGCATCGCCGCCATGGTCAAGGGATTCAAGGCAAAGACGCCGGACACGGTATTCGTCGATGGCGGCGATACCTTCGACGGCAGCCCGGTGGCGCAACTGACACAGGGCGCTGCGGTGATCCCGATCCTGAATGCGATGGGTTACGATGTAATGGTTCCCGGTAACCGCGACTTTGCCTGGAACAAGGAAAGCTTCCTCGCCGTGACTAAGGGTGGCGCCACTACCGGCACCGTCACCAATGGCGTCACCGCGCCCGGCGTCACTTCTCCCGGCATCACTTTTCCCATCGTCGCCGCCAATCTGCTGGATGCGGATACGCTGCAGCCGGTTTTCCCGCGCTATTACATCAAGAAGACAGCGAACCTGAAAATTGCTTTCATCGGCATGACTTCGCCACTGGCGGGCGGCAGCAGAAAGGCGGACGGTACGCAAGGCTTCCTGGTCGAGGGGCAGGCGCCGCAGAGCGGTACCACGCCGGCGGGAGCAAACGTACCCCCCGGCTTCAAGATCGAGGACGAGATATCTTCACTGGCGGCGACCATACGCCAGACCGAGAATCCCGATCTGGTGGTGGTGCTGTCCCACATGGGCTACTTCCAGGATCGCAAGTTCGCGTCGCGTTCCACCGGCATCGATGTGATCGTCGGTGCGCATACCCACCACAATGTTACCAGCCCGCCGGCCATTGCCAATGCCGACGGCAGCCGGAAAGTGGTGGTGGTACAGGCCGGCTCGCACGGAAAGTATCTGGGCAAGCTCGACTTGCAGGTCAGCGGCAAAAAAGTGGTCAGCTATACCAACGAACTGGTGCGCGTGACCGCCGCCAATGCCCCGACTCCCGATCCGGCGGTACAGGCGCTGGCGGATGCGGCGTATGCGCCCTTCAAGGCACAGTTGGATACGGTGGTCGGTTACTCGACCACGGTGATCGCGAGGCGCGGCGATACCCAAAGCACCATGGGATCGTTTCTTGCAGATGCGGTGGCGAGCATTTTCGGTACGGATACCGCCAGCCATTTCGGCATCCGCTATGGTTCGACCATTCCCGGTTCAGCAGCCAAGCCAGCCCCGATTACCTACGGCGACGTGGTGAATATGGTCTCGCCCAATATCGGCAGCAACGCCATGTATGTAGGGACCATGACCGGAACGCAGATTCTGGCTGGTTTGAACGGCGGCTTGAATAGCGAATACGGACCGGACATCTACAACTGGGGCGGCGGCGACGTCACCCGCTACAACGGCAGGGTGAAATATACCTACAATATCACCGCAGCAGACAACGCGCACATCGTCGATCTGACGGTGACCGATGCTGCCGGAACGGCCTGGCCCTTGGTGGTGAAAGGCGTGAGCAACGTCACCAACCTGGCGCAAGTGTTTACCTTTGCTGGAACTTCAGGGACTGCCGCCCAGATGGTGACATCGCCGATGACGGCGGTCGACCAGATCGTCGCCTACATTAAAAGCCGGCCGAACGCCACCGTCGCACCCAAGATCGACGACCGGGCGGTGTGCCTCGACAAGGCGAAGCAAGCTGCCGCCGAGTTTCAGTCCGGCTTCTACCAGTGCGCGGGTCCTAACGGAACTTGACTCCGGCCATTAAAAACAGGGTCCAGTCCATCCTGTGTGCCGCCTGCTGCCTGCTGGCGGTTGTGGCGGCACACGCGCATGACCGCATCGGCAGCGTCAGCCATTCGATCATCATCGTCCGGGGCGATGCGGTTTCGTATTACCTCAACCTATCGCCGGCGATTGCGGAACTGGTAAAGAAGGAAGTCGATCCGAATTCTCCGGATTTCCAGGATTATTTTTCTTCCGAGCTGAGCATCAAGACCTGGGACAGCGAATGCCAACTTGCCCGGATTGAAAAAGGGCCTCCCGAGACAACCGGCAACTGGATCGTCCACCTGCAATATCGTTGTCCGCAGGAGGTCAAGGATCTTTCGATTACGTCCACCCTGTTTCTCGACCTGGATGAAACGCATACCCAGTTCGCCCGTCTGGCGTCGCCGGACGATCCGGCTACGCCTTTGCGCGAAGCGGTGCTGAAGGCTTCGAATGCGACCTTCCATATCCCCGATGTGCACAGCGGGGGTTCGGCTTCCAGTGACCGCGCGTGGTCTTTTTTTAAGTTGGGCGTCGAGCATCTGCTCACCGGCTACGACCACATCCTGTTTCTGCTGACCGTGATCATCGCCATGAGCCTGCCGGACACCATCAAGGCGGTAACGGCATTCACCGTGGCGCACAGCCTGACCATGGCGCTGGCGTTTCTCCACCTGGTTTCCCTGCCTTCCAGCATCGTCGAACCGCTGATCGCGCTGACCATCATCTACGTATCGGTGGAAAATATTCTGACGCAGAGAGTCAAGAAAAGATGGTTATTGACCGGCCTGTTCGGCCTGGTGCATGGCCTGGGTTTTGTGGGGGCGCTGAAAGCCATCACTGTTTCGCGCGATGAACTATTGCTTTCGCTGTTTTCCTTCAACGTCGGCATCGAAGCCGGTCAGTTGCTGGTCATCGCGATTTCGATTCCGCTATTGCGCTATTTGCACAGCCGCACCTGGGATCGGCGTTTCTGTCGTGTTTTCTCCCAGGGCGCCGCAGCCTTGGGTAGTGTGTGGTTCCTCCAGAGAGTGTTCTTGTAGCAGCATTATGGGCAGGATAAGTGGATGCGTGTCGGCAGCAAGCATAGCCTGGTGTTTTTCGGTCGATGCTTGCGCAGCCATGACGCTGGAGCAGATGAAATCTCTCAACGGCGCTGCGCAACTGGAAATTACCGTGGATAATCTGCTGCATCGTTGCGGCTTGCCGGCGGCAATCGTGGATCATGGGCCGGCGGATGGCGCGAAGCAGCGCCTCAATTGGCGGGGCGCGGACATGAGTTTGTCGGCTCTGGACTGGGATATCGCCTACGGGACGCGACAGCGCCAGCCGGGAAAAGGCTGGGTCAATGGGGGACAGCTCGATCATCGTTGTACCTCCGGGCTAGCGCAATTGCTGTTGCATGCCAAAGGTCATGTCGGTGTCCTCAGCGTGGCGAAGAAGGCGCAAGGCTTCGGCTACGCTACCACGTATAAAGAACCCAAGAACCTGTACCAAGCCCACAAGGTGATCGGTGTCACGGCGAAGCTAACGAGTAGCTTGTCTGTTTCGGCACTGGTCGGGCGTTACGGCCAGCCGGATGAGGTGGTAAAACAACCGGGAAACAGGGATAAATTCCGCTACTGGGTGCTCACGCTGCGTGATCGCAGGCCAGAATCACTGCATGCGGTGGATTTCGAGATCGACAACGCCACCACGGCATCTTACGCAATCAGCACCAGCGGCATGGATTTCATTCAACAGCGGCTCGATACATTGCTGAGGCAATGGGAGAGAGACTATGTTTTGGACTGATTGCAAATTACCGGGAAGCTTACTACACTGATCCGCACGGGGATTGCTGTGCTTTTAAACCCGTAGAGGCATTTATGAGAACACTGCCAATCGCTCCCTCATCGACAATACTGCGCTGGATACTCAGCTTGTGCATTCTTGCGTCCGTGATGGTGATGATTTTTCCGCTGCGCTTCGAGCAAAAGTACCCGCTGGAAAGCTTCATCCTGCCGCTTGTTTTAGCTGGTGCGCTGGCAGTAGGGGTTGCCGTCTATTTCCTCACATTTCCTCATGGTATTGCCATCATTCATCGTGGCATACGTTCCGCCACCGAGGGCACGCTCAAGCCAATCGAGACGCCGCGCCGGATACGCTTCTTTTTCGGGCCGATCATCGAAGACTACAACATCCTGATTCGCAACATCGGCTCTTTGTTCCGCGAAATGGAACAAAGCCAGCTTTCCATCATCGGTGATCGCAATCGCAATGACGCGATCCTGCGCAGCTTGCCGGGCGCCTTGCTGACCGTGGATAGCGACTTTCGCGTGACGCTGTCGAACGCACAGGCCGAACAACTGTTTGGTTTTGGCGCCGATGACCTGCTAGGGAAAAACCTGTTCGAACTGCTGCCGTTGAATCAAGACGGGCGGGAACTGTTGCGCGAGGCATTCCTTTATGAGCAGCAGGTCAACAACAAGGAAATTGTGCTCACCGACGGCACTATCGCGCGGCACTACACCCTCAATATCACCTTTTTCAGGCAGTCACAGAATGCCGTCGAATACTGTGCCGCGGTCATGCTGCAAGACATCACCGACTACAAGCGGCTGCAGGAATTGATCCATCAGTCGGAGAAATTTCTGGCCATAGGAAAGTTGGCGGGAGGTGTCGCGCATGAGCTGAATACGCCGCTCGGGACGATAGTTGGTTTTGCCCAGTTGCTCAACGAAGGGGTGTCCAGCGAAGACAAGCGGCTGCAATACGGACAGACGATCTACCGGGAAGCAAAGCGTTGCTCCAGGATTATCGAGAACCTGCGCACGTTTGCGCAACGCGACGTGTGCCAACCCGGGAGCTGCGAGATCGACAATGTCATTCGCGATGTGATCGAAACGATCTACAACTGCCCCGGCAAGAGCCACAATGTACGCATTGAAGCGCACCTGGCCGCTGACCTCCCGGTGCGAGGAGCGGAGGGTCAGCTTGACATCGTGTTGGTCAACCTGATTATGAACGCGGTACAGGCGGCCGCAGAAGCGGTACCCGACCCGGTCGTCATGGTGGTCAGCAGCGTCCATGGCGACAGCGTCATGGTCAGTGTCGCCGACAACGGACCCGGTATATCCCAGACTCAGCGCAATCAAGTTTTCGATCCGTTCTTCACCACCAAGTTGGATAGCTCGGGGCTGGGATTGGGCTTGGCGATCAGCCAGTCCATCGTCACCCGTATTGGCGGTACCCTGGTCTGCGACACGGATTATGAGGGGGGCGCGCGCTTTATAATGACCTTACCCCTGGCATGCAAGAGGTTGGCATGATGACCAGTGCGATGCCGGTCGGTGCTGGTCACGAACCTGGGATTAAGCCAGTGATCCTGGTGGTGGAGGACGACGAGCCAATGCGTCAACTAATGGCTGAGGTGCTGGAGCCCTTGGATGCGAAAGTCCTGTTGTCCAGGAATACCCGGCATGCCATGGACATTCTCGAGAGCCATGAAGTTGGTGTGGTACTCACTGATTTACGCATGCCCCACGCCGACGGCATCGACATCCTCAATTTCGCCAAACAGCGCAACCTGATGACCCAGGTCGTGTTGATCACCGGTCACGCGACCATAGAGTCGGCTATCGACGCGCTGAAAAGCGGCGCTTACGATTATTTGCGCAAGCCGTTTGAACCTGCCGATCTCCGGCGTGAGATAGAGAGTGCGCTGCATTTCTTCCTGCTCAACCGCGAGAACCTCCAGTTGCGCGAATCCGCTGGCGTCGTGGGCGCCGACGACCTGATCGGCAAGAGCCAGACCATCAATGCGGTGCGCCGCCTGATCGGCATAGCCGCCGGCTACGACTGCAGCGTGTTGATTACTGGGGAGTCCGGCACCGGCAAGGAAATCGTTTCGCGCCGCATCCACCAGGAAAGTTTGCGCAAAGATCACCCCTTCGTCGCCATCAATTGCGCGGCGATTCCCGAGAATCTCATCGAGAGCGAATTGTTTGGATACCAGCGCGGCGCCTTCACCGGCGCGGATCATGCGAAGATTGGCTTGTTCGAGGCGGCCAACGGTGGGACGCTGTTCCTGGATGAGATCAACAATTCCTCGTTGTCGCTACAGGCGAAGCTGTTGCGCGTATTGCAGGATGGCATGCTCTATCGCATGGGCGATACCAAGCCGCGCCATGTCGATGTGCGCTTGCTGGTGGCCACCAACAAGCCGCTCCAGGAGTTGGTAACGGGCGGCGGCTTCCGCATGGACCTCTACTATCGACTCAAAATCATCGAGATCGATATTCCGCCGCTGCGCGAGCGGATCAGCGATATTCCGTTGCTAGTCAATTATTTCATCGGCAAGCAATCGGCCCGGCTCAAGAAGAAGGTCAAGGGAATCAGCACCAAGGCGCTCAACGCGCTGATCCGTCACGATTGGCCGGGCAACGGTCGTGAACTTGAAAATGTCATCCAGCGCATGATTATTTTTACCGAAAGCGAGCTTCTGGATGTGGATGTGGTGCCGCATGAACTGCGGGAGATCAAGGAAGGGCGGGCCAAGCCGACCGAATATGTTTCGCCGCAGAGCCTGGAGGAGCTTGAGATCGGCTTTATCGCCAAAACCCTCCATGAAAATAACGGCAACCGGACGGCGACCGCTGAGATTCTTGGCATCGACAAGACCACGCTGTGGCGCAAGATCAAGCAATACAAAATCGAGTAATTGATGTCGATTGAGCTTCAGACAAGCGCAAATACCATGACGCGCTGGCGGCATGCATTCGGTATGAATTCCTGAACATGGACGCCATTTCCGTGCCGCGCATCGAAGCTGTCACGCTCGACGGCGGCGGGCGCAGTGTAATGCTCAGCGGTCGCTGGATCTTGGCGATGCTGACGCCGCGGATGGCGTTGCTGAGGCAGGCGCTGGCCGAGCAGGCGGCACTGGCCAATGTCACCTGGGACTGCCTGGACATCGAGGCCATGGATAGTGCCGGCGCGATTCTGCTATGGCGGGCCTGGCAACACAAATTACCCGGCATGCTACGGGCGCGGCCTGAGCACTTGCATATTTTCGAGCGCATCGCCAGCGCCGAGCATTTGCCGGTGGCGAAGGAGGTATCGAATTCGCCGCACCGGATGATCGTCGCCATCGGTGGCGGCGCCTTGCATTTCATCCGCAACCTGAATGATTTCGTCGCACTGATCGGTCGCTTGTCGCTGGATGCAGCCTATCTGCTGCGTCGGCCACGCGACCTGCCGTGGCGCGAAATCACCGCCAACTTGTACAAGAGCGGTGTGCGCGCGATGCCGGTGACGGCGCTGGTGGGTTTCCTCATCGGCATTGTGCTTTCGTATCTTTCCGCGTTGCAGCTCAAGCGATTCGGCGCGGACATTTTCATCGTCAACATTCTCGGCCTGGGCATCGTCCGCGAACTTGGCCCGGTGCTGGTGGCGGTGCTGGTGGCGGGACGTTCCGGTTCGGCGATGACGGCGCAACTCGGAGTAATGCGCGTGACCGAGGAGATTGACGCACTGGCGACCATGGGCGTGTCGCAGAGCCTGCGCCTGATTTTCCCCAAAGTGATTGCGCTGGCTGTGGCGATGCCTCTGCTGGTGTTGTGGGCCACCGCCATGGCGCTGCTGGGCGGCATGGTTTCGGCGCAGATCCAACTGGATATTTCCTATGGATTTTTCTACGAGTCGCTGCCCCGGGCCGTGCCGGTCGCCAATCTGTGGATTGGCCTGGTCAAGGGATTCATCTTTGGTATCGTGGTGGCGCTGGTTGGCTGCTATTTCGGCCTGCGGGTGCGACCCAACACCGAAAGCCTGTCATCCAATACGACCGCGTCGGTGGTGACGGCGATTACTGCCGTGATCCTGGTTGACGCCATCATCGCCATCGCTACGCGCGGCCTGGGCCTGCCTTGATGAGCGCGCCGCCCGTCCCGGTTGCGGTCAGCATTCGCGATCTTTCCACCCGATTCGGCGATATATGGATTCATCGCCATGTCAATCTTGAGATCGCTCGCGGCGCGATGGTGGCGCTGGTAGGCGGGTCGGGGAGCGGAAAAACCACGCTGCTGCGGCAGATGATCGGCTTGCTGGCGCCGACCGAAGGCGATATCGATCTCCTCGGCGAGCCGCTGTTTGGCGGCGGCCTGGAGCGTGAGCGGGCATTGCGACGCCGTTTCGGCGTGCTGTTCCAGCATGGCGCACTGTTTTCGGCGTTCAGCGTGTATGACAACATCGCCTTTCCGCTGCGCGAGCTGCGCGCCCTCGACGAGGGCAGCATCCATGATCTTGTCATGCTCAAGCTGGCGATGGTGGAACTCCTGCCGCGCCATGCGCGCTTGATGCCGGCCGAGCTTTCCGGCGGCATGGTCAAGCGCGTGGCCCTGGCGCGGGCGTTGGCGCTCGAACCGGAACTACTGCTGCTCGACGAACCCACCGCCGGCCTCGATCCGGACCGATCCGACAACTTTGTACGCCTGATTCGCTTGCTGGGTGGGGAGCTGGGGCTGACGGTGGTAATTATCACGCATGATCTGGATACCTTGACTGCGCTGGCTTCGCGCGTAGCGGTGCTGGCCGAACAGCGTATACTTGCGTTTGACAGCCTGGACCAGATCATGCGTATCGACCATCCTTTTATTCGCAACTTTTTCCTCAGCGGGCGCGGTCGACACGCGTTGAACGCCGGATAATCCGCCACTGTGCCTGCGCCTGCATATTGAATATTGCACTGACATGGAAAATCGCGCCCACGCCCTGGTAGCAGGATTATTTGTGCTGTTGCTCAGTTTTGGCGCGGCCTTGTCGATTTGGTGGTTCGGCGGCGACAGTGAGTCGACACGCGACATCCTGCTGGTGACGCAGCGCAGCGTCACCGGTCTCAATTCACAGGCACTGGTCAGTTTTCGCGGTATTCGCGCCGGTCGGGTGCAGAACATCGGGCTGGACCCCAAGGATGGACGCAATATCCTGGTGCGCGTTCGTATCGACGCCGGCCTGCCCATTACCCGTTCCACCACCGCGCAACTGGGTTACCAGGGGGTCACCGGGCTGGCCTATGTCCAGCTTGAAGACAATGGCGCAAGTCGCGAATTGCTGGTGGCGGGGGAGCAGGGGCTTCCGCGCATTACGCTCAAGCCGACGCTGTTCGATACGCTCGGTGAACGCGCCACGGACATTGTGGCCCAAGTTGGTGAACTGGCGATTCGGCTGAACCGTGTGCTGGATGAAAAAAACAGCCGCCATTTGAGCCAGACCCTGGAGAATTTTGCCGTCGCTTCCGACGGACTCAAACAAATTCCACAAGTGATGGCGGCGGCGCGCGAAGTGCTCAACGACACCAACCTGAAACACATGAGCGCCATTCTCGCGCACCTGGAGAAAACCGCCGGGCAGGCCGCGCCGCTGACAGCGGAAATGCGCGAGCTGGTGGCTTCGATGCAATCCTTGAGCAAACGGCTTGAGGCAGTGAGCGGGACGGTGGGTGACGATCTATCCGGCGTTACGCTACCGCGCTTCAACAAGATGGTGGAGGAGCTGCGCAATAATTCGCGTCAGCTCACGCGCATTCTGGGAGGGCTTGAGGATGCGCCGCAATCGTTCATCTTCGGTCGTTCCGCGCCGCCCCCCGGCCCGGGCGAAGCGGGTTTTGTGGTTCCGGGAAAATGAGCGTCACACGCTATCGGTTTTTCTTTGCGGCGACTATCGTCCTGCTGTTGTCCGGATGCTCCGGCGACATGGCCCGTCGCCCCAGTCCCGCCAGCTTTGACTTTGCCGTGCCTCGGCCAACGCCGGATGCTGTTCCGCCGCCCCGCCTGAGTCTGCGCCAGATTGAGGTGCAAGCGCCGCCCTGGCTGGAGTTGCCGACGATGCAATATATCCTCGCCTATGCCGACGCCTCGATCACCGCGCGCCGCGCAGCATATGCCGAAAGCCGCTGGGTGGCGCCACCGGCCAGGCTGCTTGAAAAATCGCTGGTGCGGGATTTACTCTCCACTAAATCCGAAATCCCGTCTACTGGCTGCCGTTTGCACATCGAACTCGACGAATTCGTGCAGGTGTATGACGCGCCGGAGCATAGCCGCGCCTTGATTGAAGTACGCGCCATGCTGATGGCGCCGCGCGCCAATGTCACGCTGCTGCGCCAGAGTTTCCGGCAGTCGCCGGTCGCGGGCGTCGGCGCGCGTGCCGGCGTGCTTGCTATGACTGACGCGACGCACAAACTCGGTGCGCAGATCGCGCTATGGCTCAAGCAGATGGCCGACGCGACGCCTGCGCTGATTGACCGCTGCCGCACCGGTTAATTGACGGTCAACTTCAAATGCTTAACCACCAAGACATTTATGCCAAATCCATACGAAAACGGCCTCGCCAAGAATCCCGCCAACTATGCCCCGCTGACGCCGCTGACTTTCATCGAGCGTTCCGCTTCGGTTTACCCCGAGCGGGTGGCGGTGATCCATGGCCAGCGCCGCGCCACCTGGGCTGAAACCTATGCCCGCTGCCGCCGCCTGGCCTCGGCCCTGGCGCGACAGGGCATAGTCTGCGGCGACACGGTGGCGGTGATGCTCAACAACACCCCCGAAATGTTTGAGTGTCACTTCGGCGTGCCGATGGCCGGCGCCGTCCTGAATACCCTGAACACCCGTCTCGATGCCGAGACGATAGCCTTCATGCTGAATCACGGCGAGGCGAAAGTGCTGATCACTGACCGCGAGTATTCAGCTGTGACGGGCAAGGCGCTGGCCCAGCTCGGGCGCAAGATTTTCGTCATCGACGTCGACGATCCGGAATATAACGGCCCCGGCGAGCGCCTCGGCACGGTCGAGTATGAAAGTTTTCTCGCGGGCGGCGATGCGGATTTCATCTGGCTGAATCCTGCCGATGAATGGGACGCCATCTCCCTCAACTACACTTCAGGCACCACCGGCAACCCCAAAGGCGTGGTCTATCATCATCGCGGCGCTTACCTGAATGCCGTTTCCAACATTGTTTCCTGGGGCATGCCGCCGCAATCGGTGTATCTGTGGACGCTGCCGATGTTCCATTGCAACGGCTGGTGTTTCCCGTGGACCATGGCGGCGAATTCAGGCACTAATATTTGCTTGCGCCGCGTCGAAGCCAAGCTGGTGCTCGATGCCATCCGCGAACATAGGGTCACGCATTACTGCGGCGCGCCCATCGTGCATTCGATGCTGGTCAATGCACCGGCGGAATGGCGCAGAGGCATCGACCACCAGGTCAACGCCCTGGTCGCGGCGGCGCCGCCGCCGGCAGCGGTGATCGAAGGCATGGAAACCATCGGCTTCAATATCACGCATGTGTATGGACTGACCGAGACTTACGGCCCGGCGGCAGTGTGCGCCAAGCACCTGGAGTGGGACGCGCTGCCCATCGACCAGCGCACCGAGCGTAATGGCCGCCAGGGGGTGCGCTACCATCTGCAAGAGGGTCTCGAGGTGATTGATCCGTTAAGCATGCAGCCGGTTTCCCGTGACGGCGAAACCATGGGTGAAATCATGTTCCGCGGCAACATCGTGATGAAGGGTTATCTCAAGAACCCCCAGGCCAGCGCCGAGGCTTTCGTCGGCGGCTGGTACCACACCGGCGACCTGGCGGTGATGCAGCCGGACGGCTACGTCAAGATCAAGGATCGCTCCAAGGATGTGATCATCTCGGGCGGCGAGAACATTTCTTCGGTGGAAGTTGAAGACACCCTCTATCGCCATCCGGCGGTAATGGCGGCGGCGGTGGTGGCGTTGCCCGATCCGAAGTGGGGAGAAGTGCCGTGCGCCTTCATCGAAACCAAGGAAGGCGCCAGCGTCAGCGCCGAGGAACTACGCGAGTTCTGCCGCGAACGCATGGCGCATTTCAAAGTGCCGAAGAAGTTTATTTTCGAGCCGCTGCCAAAGACTTCCACCGGAAAAATACAGAAATACGTGCTGCGCGAGCGAGCGAAATCGGCAGCCGCCATTGAATAGGAGACACACATGAGCGCCGTACTTCAATCCGATAACCAGCCCATCCTGTTGCGCCACGTCCAGGCTGGCGTGGCGACCCTGACCTTGAATCGCCCGAGTCAGTTCAACGCGCTTTCCGAAGAGTTGTTGGGTGATCTGCAGGCCGCGCTCGACATCATCGCCAGAGATACTACCGTGCGTGTCGTGGTGATCGCCGGCGCCGGCAAGGCATTCTGCGCCGGTCACGACCTCAAGCAGATGCGCGCCAACCACAGCAAAGCCTACATGCAGAAATTATTCAAGCAATGCGGCAGAGTGATGATGACGCTCACCGAAATGCCGCAGCCGGTGATCGCCCGCGTGCATGGCATTGCGACGGCGGCGGGTTGCCAACTGGTGGCGATGTGCGACCTGGCGGTGGCGGCGGATGTGGCGCGCTTCGCCGTTTCCGGCATCAACGTCGGCCTGTTCTGCTCGACTCCCTCAGTGGCACTGGCGCGCAACATGGGGCGCAAACAGGCGATGGAGATGCTGCTGACCGGCGACTTCATTGACGCCGCCGAGGCACAGCGGCGCGGCCTGGTTAACCGGGCGACTCCACTGGAACAGTTGGATGTCGAAGTGCGCAAGCTGACCGACTCGATCCTGGCTAAATCCGCAGTCGCTGTCGGAATGGGCAAGCGGATGTTTTACAAGCAGCTTGAAATGGGCCTGGACGGCGCTTATCTGCTGGCTTCCGAGACCATGGCCTGCAATATGATGGCCGCCGACGCGGTCGAAGGCATCGACGCTTTCATGCAGAAACGCAAGCCGGAGTGGAAGGGCAACTAAGCTAAGCTGAGCAAAACTAGGCGCTCAGCACCAGCGTCCACACAATCGCAACATTCAACAAGGCAATCAGCACGGCGGCGCTGCCGATGTCCTTGGCGCGTTTGGATAGCCGGTGCTGGTCGAGCGAGATGCGGTCGATGGCGGCCTCGATGGCCGAATTGAACAGCTCGACGACGATCACCAGCAGCACGCTGGCGATCATGATGGCCTTGCCCAGTCCGCCGGCGGGAGAGAGCAGGGCGGCTGGAATCAGGATGACCGCCAGCCACACTTCCTGGCGGAAAGCATCTTCATGCCGATAGGCGGCGCGCAGACCGGCCAATGAATACCTGAAGGCATTCCAGATACGGATCAGGCCGGTCTTGCCCTTGTACGGGCTTTCGGCGTCGGACGCGTGCGAGCGTTCCGCCGAGGCGGACTCGGCGATATCGTTGGGACGTGGATTCATGCGCTTTGTATTGGCGTTGGAGATTGCAGCCGGCTGGGCGTCGGTGCTAATTTGCGCAGTGTACGATAAAGAGAGGCAAGCTGGCTGGCCCGTTCGGGCGCAGCCCATTCTCCGGCGAAGTTGCGTGCTGCGACGGATAGCGCAGCCAAGCGCGACGGATCGCCCAGCAGTTCGACCATCAGAGCGCCGAAATCGGCGGCATTATCCGGCGCGCAGACGGCGCCGCGACACGGCCCGAGAATTTCCGCCGCGCCCATGGCGGGAATTCCCAGCGTCGGCAAGCCCATTGCCATCGCTTCGAGCAGCACCAGTCCCTGCGTCTCGGTTTTTGAAGGGAAGGCGAACAGGTCGGCGGCGGCATAACAGTCGGGCAATTCCTGTTCACGGTCGAGGTAGCCGGGGAACAGCACTTTTTTTGCAATGCCCATCGAGGCAGCCTGACGCTTCAAGCCCGCCAGCGCCGGGCCTTCACCGGCGATCACCAGGCGCAGACCAGGGTTGCGGGCGAGAGCGTGGCGCGTGGCGTCGAGCAGGAAACCGAGGTTTTTTTCCAGGGCGACGCGCCCAACATATAACGCCACCGCTTCGCCATCGGCAATGCCGTGATGTTGCCGGAAACCCTGACGATCACCGCTGGCAAATTTTTCCAGCGGGATGCCGGTTGGCAACACATGTAATGGCCTGGTTACGCCGTAGTCCTGCAAGGCATTGCGCATCGCCTGCGATGGCACCACGACGGCGTCCAGGGCGTTGCACTGGGAACGCGCCAGACGCCGCGTCAGCAAGCGGGCAAGCGGGCGCGGCAGGATCGGCAGGTAGTGATGGAAATATTCCTCGAAATGCGTGTGATAGGTGGCGAGGCAGGGAATGCCGCGTGCGCGCGCCAGTTTCAGCCCGGCGTAATGCGCGACGAAAGGCGTCTGCACATGCACCAGGTCGAAATGCCGACCCTGCAAACGCTGCGATAGCCGCGCCAGGTCGCCGCGCCGCATCAGGCGGTCTTCCGGGTCGAAGGGAACGCGCCGCGAGGGGATGG
>Ga0315270_10001138_pt1 | contig 14166 bp, 8 predicted proteins | sample C1_bottom_MG_FD_204932 | JGI IMG/M metagenome (GOLD analysis project Ga0315270, IMG submission 204932) | Sediment microbial communities from Yellowstone Lake, YNP, Wyoming, USA - C1_bottom | ecosystem: Environmental > Aquatic > Freshwater > Lake > Sediment | place: USA: Wyoming | collected... | reverse complement strand
TTCAGCCACGACAGCACTCCATTCACGTAGACGCGCTCGATGCCGGCGGCGGGCTGAACAGGCTGCGCGAAGGTGGCGCTGTCGCTGACCCGGTCCGGGTCGAACACGACCAGATCGGCCGCGTTGCCGAGTTTGATTTCGCCGCGGCCTGCCAAGCCGAAGCGCGCCGCCGGCAGTCCGGTCATCTTGTGCACGGCGGTCTCCATCGAGAACAGCTTGCGCTCGCGTGCATAGTGGCCGAGCACGCGCGGGAACGCGCCCCACAGCCGCGGGTGCGGGAACTGGTCGTGCGGCAGTCCGTCCGAACCTATCATCGTCTCGGGATAGGCGAGGATGCGTTCGACATCCGCTTCGTCCATCGAGAAATAGATCGCCCCGGCCGGCTGCAAGGCGTCGATCAGCGCGTCGAGTGCCAGTCCTTGTTCGGCGGCGAGTTCGTCCAGATAGCGGCCCGCCACCTCGGGCTGCGCCTTCGACCAGGCGACCAGCGTGCGCGAAGCCTGGTGCGCGGTGTCCTTGCGCAGCACCGTCGACGAGGCGATATACGGATAGCAATCGAGACAGACATCGCCCTGGGCTCTGGCGTCATCGAGCAGCGCCAGCGTCTCGGTAGAGCGGCCGAAGTTGGCGCGGCCCACCACCTTGTGGTGCGAGATCACCTGGCGCACGCCGATCGCCTTGGCGATGCCGATCGCCTCGTTCATCGAGTCGATCACCTGCGCGCCTTCGTCGCGGATATGCGAGGCAATCAGCGCGCCGCTGCCGCGCAGCGGTTCGCACACCGCGCGGATCTCGTCGGCGGTGGCAGCAAAGGCCGGCGCGTAATAGGTGCCGGTCGACAAGCCCAACACGCCGGCATCGAGCGCCTCTTGCAGCAGCACCTGCATCTGCGTAATCTCCGAGGCCAGGGCAGGCCGGTCGAGCGCGCTCATCGCCACCACGCGCAGCGTCGTGTGGCCGACCAAGGAAGCCACATTGATCGCCGCAGGCCGCGCCTCCAATGCAGCGAAATAGCCGGCGAACGATTCGAATCGCTGGCCCGGGCCATTCGCCACCAAGTTCAGTGGCGGTACCGCGTCGTGGCTGCCCAGCGGGGCCAGGCTGATGCCGCAGTTGCCGGTGATGACGGTCGTCACGCCCTGGCTGAGCTTGGGCGCCATCGAGGGGTCGGACAAGGCCAGCCGGTCATCATGCGTGTGCACGTCGATGAAGCCCGGCGCCAAGGCCAGTCCTTCCAGATCGACATGCACATTGGCGAGCGCGGGGTCGAGCTTGCCGATGGCGCTGATCCTGCCGCGCGAGATCGCCACATCGGCCTGGCGGCGCTCACTGCCCGTGCCATCGAAGACTAGCGCCTTGCTCAAAATCAGATCGAAGGGTTTCATGCTGAGAAGGCTCCGGCTTGGCTTGGTTGCGGGAAATCATACCGAGCTGGCCGCGTCGGCAGATTGAAGAGCGATCTTTGGCTCTGCCGAAGGGGGCGCAGTACCAGGACGCAAGCCGCGTCTTGCAGGCGTTGAGCGAGAATGCCCGCATGAATTTGTCCACTACTTTTCAAGCCCACGCCCTCGTCAATCCAGCCGCCGCTGCGCCCGCAGCCGCCTGTGAAACTCGCAACCTGACCGTCGCCGGCTTCGCTGCCGCGCTGGCCGAGATATCCAGCTGGCCCGGCTATGCGCCCACACTGCTGGTGTCGCTGCCGGGTTTGGCGAGCCGCCTGGGTGTCGGACAAGTGCTTTACAAGGACGAGCGCGGCCGCTTCGATCTGGGCAGCTTCAAGGCGCTCGGCGGCGCTTATGCGGTGGCCAATGTGTTGCGCCACAAGGTGATGGCGGCGCGCGGCCTGGACGCGGTCAGCTCAAGCGAGCTCTTGTCAGGCGCGTTCAACGATGTCGTTGGCGGCGCCACCGTTTGTTGCGCGACCGACGGCAACCATGGCCGCTCGGTGGCCTGGGGCGCGCAGCTGTTCGGCTGTCGCTGCGTGATCTTCGTGCACGAACATGTCAGCCAGGGCCGGCGCGACGCGATCGCCCACTACGGCGCCGAAGTGCGCGAGGTCAAGGGCAATTACGACGCTGCCGTCAAGCATGCCGCGGCCACCGCGGCGGCTGAGGGCTGGACCGTCGTGTCCGACACCTCGTATCCCGGTTACCGCGACATCCCGCTCGACGTGATGCATGGCTATGGCGTGATGGCAGCCGAGGTCGTCCAGCAGTTGACCGACGGCCCGTTGCCCACGCATGTGTTCGCACAGACTGGCGTGGGCGCGCTGGCGGCCGCGCTGTGCGCGAGATTCTGGCTGCAGTGGGGCAGGCAGCGTCCGCGCTTTGTCGTGGTCGAAGCGCTTGGTGCCGACTGCGTGTTGCGCAGCTTGGCCGCCGGCCATCCAGTGGTGGTGGGCGGTGCGCTCGACACCGTGATGGCGGGGTTGGCCTGCGGCGAGGTGTCCGAGTTGGCTTGGGAGGTGCTGCAGCACGGCACGAATGTGGCGGTGGCGCTGGGCGACGACTACGCGCTCGAAGCGATGCGCATGCTTGCCTCGCCAGCGGACGGCGATGCTCCCATCGTGGCCGGCGAAACCGGCGGCGCCGGACTGGCCGCGTTGCTGGCCGCACAGCAGCATCCGGATGTGCGACATGCGCTGGGGCTGGATGAGACTTCACTGGTGCTTTTGATCGGCAGCGAGGGCGACACCGACCCGGCGATCTACCGCGAGGTGGTGGGTCGCACGGCCGCAGAGGTGCTCGTCGCGTGACTTGCGCCGAATGCAGGTGCTGGCCGCGCTAGGGCCGCATGAAATTGCGAATGAGACGCGGACGCTCTTCTCCAGAAGTGTGTATTGACCCCCCCAGTTTCCATAGTCTTGATGTCTTGTGAGCGCAGATCGCGCGGCGTAAAGTCATCGCCTCATGGGCGGTCGAGCCCGAAGGAGACGATCGTGAAAATTGTCGGTGGACTTTGGGTCATCGCGGGAAGCGCCGCGCTATTACTGGCTGCATGCGGCGGCGGCGATCAGCCGATCGATGCGAGCGGTCAACCGGATCGCAAGGTCACCATGGCGGCCGCTGCGGGCAATCCGGGCATTGACGGCGCGGCCATGACGGTTCAATTGCGCGTGCTGTCCAGCCCGCCGCAATGGGTGTCGGGCGGCGACGCGCGCATCCATGTGCGCGCCGCGCCCGGTTTGCGTGACAAGCTGGTGCTGGTGCTGAATGGCCGGACCGTCAATGTAGCGTTCAAGGAAGTCTCCGATGGCCTCGAGGGTGTGCTGACCGGCCTGCGGCTCGGCGACAACCTGCTTGAGGTGAAGCACCGCAACGCCAATGTGCGCGATGCGATCAACTTGACCAATTGGCCGATCACCGGGCCGATGTTCACCGGACCGCAGCAGACGCCCTTCGTCTGCACGACGAACCAGAGCGCAGTCGGCCGGCAGCCGCTGCCCGACAGCGCCACGCCACCGGGCTACCAGGTGACCGACGCTCAGGGGCAGGTGGTCGGCTACAGCCGCAACTGCTCGATCGACACCTTCATCAGCTACTTCTATCGCACCACGACCGGGGCGCTGTCGCCGATGCCCACTGACGGCAGCCGGCCGGCGAACATGAGCACGGTGACGCTCGCCGACGGACGCACGGTGGACTTCATCATCCGGCGCGAAGTCGGGTCGATCAACCGCTTCCTCTACAGCATCGCGATGTTGTCGCCCGCGCCTACGGCCGACAGCGCCGCCAAGGACGACACCCGCCTGTGGAACGGCAAGCTGCTCTACTGGTTCCAGGGCGGTGTGGCGATCGGCCACAGCCAGGGCACGGTGCACGGCGGGTCGATGAACCTCGACATCCTGGGTCAGGGTTTCGCCATCGCGCACAGCAGCGGCAACAACACCGGGACCCACTACAACATGAATCTAGCCGGCGAAACGGCGATGATGACCAAGGAGCGCTTCATCGAGCGCTATGGGTTGCCCACCTACACGGTCGGTCTCGGTGGCTCGGGCGGCGCGATCCAGCAATACCTGATCGCTCAGAACCAACCTGGCGTGCTGGATGGCCTGCTGCCCGTGCAGAGCTATCCGGACATGGTCACGCAGACCATCCACGTCGGCGACTGTGAGTTGCTCGAGTACTACATGGACGCGACCGACCGAGCGAACGCGAAGTGGCGCACCACCAAGAACCGTTCGCTGCTGGTGGGCTTCAATGCCGAGGAAGGCTTCGCCAAAGTCAACGACCCGTTCGCCCCGTTCAAGATGGCGCTCGGCTACAGCACTGCCGTGGGAACCACTGAGTGCGTGCCCGCCTGGCGCGGCCTGACGGCGCTGGTGATGAATCCGCTCTACGGCCAGGCGCCGAACCAGCAGTTCTGGGCGCCGCTCACCGACATTGCAGCGATCCGCTGGACCCACTACGACGACCTGCGCAACGTCTATGGCGTGGACGCCAGCGGCGCCGCGCGCGTCACCTGGGACAACGTCGGCGTGCAGTACGGCCTGTCCTCACTCAAGGCGATGAAGATCACGCCGGCCGAGTTCCTGCACCTCAACTGGAACATCGGCGGCTGGAAACATCCGAGCCAGATGGTGCAGGAGACATTCCCGTTCTTTGGCACGTCGCTCGACGAGATCAACAAGGCGCAAACCATCCCCGGTTACTTTGATCCGTGGAGCAGCAAGAACATGAATCTGAGCCCAGCGCCAGGCGTGCCAGCGCCGCGTACCAAAGGCGACCCGATCGCGATGCGAGCCGCGTACACCAGCGGCCACGTGTTCAGCGGGCGGCTCGACGTGCCGGCGATCGACCATCGCCAGTACCTGGAGCGCGAGCTCGACATGCACAACTCGCACCAGAGCTTCGCCGCGCGCCAGCGCGTGCGGCAGAAGATGGGGAACAGCGACAACCAGGTGATCTGGTTCACGGACACCATTCCCAACACGACCAAGGCCAGCCAATCTTTGGAAGCACTGGCAGTGATGGACCGTTGGCTGATGAACATCCGCGCCCACCCGCGGGCCGGCATCGCTGCCAACAAGCCGCCGACGGCGGTGGATGCGTGCTACGACCGCAACGGGCAGCTGATGCAATCGGGCGCTGGCGTATGGGACGGCATCCTCGACGGCCGCCCGGCAGGCGCGTGCACTCAGGCGTTCCCGCTCTATCGCACCTCGCGCATCGTGGCCGGCGCGCCGATCGAAGGCGGCATCTACAACTGCGCCCGCAAGCCAGTCGTCATGGCGGTGGCCGACGGCATCTATGCGCCATGGACACCCAGCGCCGCCGAGATCGCGCAGCTCCAGCAGATCTTTCCGGAGGGCGTCTGCGACTACAGCAAGGCCGATCAAGCGCGGCCCTGATCGCAGGCATGTAAGGGAACATGGGGCGGCGCGCAGGCCGCCCCGTTTCACGCCAGCAAAGCGCAATGGCGAGGGAAGTGGGCCGCCATCAGAACCCGTGCGCCAACATGCAAGGCTTGCGACTTCGCGCGGCCGTGCGCTGCGCTGCCGGGGCGACACCCGCAGCCGCTGGGGCGTCTATTTCGGCGCCAGAATCGCCGACAAACGGTCGGGGACAGCATCAACGCGAACCAGTTTCGGGTAGCGCAAGCCGCCGTGGTAATCGATCATGAGTTGGCGGTAGCGCTCGCCTTCCTTAACCAGCAATGCGATCGCGGGCCCCGACCCCTTGGCCGAGGTGATCGCGTCGGCCAATCGCTCAGGCTTGTAGGCGACGCCCTGGACCGCGACCAGTTGCACGCCGGGCGCGAGTCCGGCGCGAAACGCCACGCCGTCCCAACGCACGTTACTCAGCTTGCCGTCCTTGCCGACGCTCACGCCAATGGACCAGTACAGATCCTGCGTCGGACCCTTGTCCTCGTCTTCCTCTCGGGCATGCTTGGCAAACTCGCTTTCTTGTTCGTCGAAGTCGAGCTTCCAGCCGCTGCGTGCCAGACCGTCGAGCAAGTGGCCAGCTTGACCCGTATGGTCAAGCCGGTCCCGCAATAGTGCCGCCCAGTCGTAGGGCTCGATTGCGTTCAGCGCCGCAACAAGCTCGTCGAAGGTGTAGGTCAGTGGCTCGACTTGGCCATCGTGCACACCGAAGAAGGCCCGCGCGAAGTCGTCCAGCGAACGACTATCGCCGCTACGCTCGCGTATCAAGGTATCGACGTCGAGCCAGACCAGGGCCATCTCTGCGTAGTAATCGAAGCCACGCTGCTGGTCATACCAGCTGCGCTGCGCCCGCTGATTGAGCAGCGGATCTGCGGTGGTGTCCTGCAGGTTGCGCCAGGCCCGACCCGACATGGCGGAAAGATATGCAGCGGTGCGCGCAAGCTGGTCACGCGCCTGCTCGGGCGTTACCAAGCCGGCACGCGATGCCAGGACTCGACCAAGATATTCGGTCTGACCTTCATAGACCCACAGCAGCGAGGTACGCATCGGCACATTCAGATTCGCGGTCCACAGATCGGCCGGGCGTCGGAACTTGCCGTTCCACGAATGCGTGTATTCGTGCGGCAGCAACTGGCGCGAGCGAATGCCCTTTGCCCAATCTTTGAAGTAGCTCGGCCGGACTGAGTTCTCGCTCGACTGATGGTGCTCGAGCCCGGCGCCACCGAGCACTTTGCTCTGTTCGAACAAGAAGTCGTAATGGGCGAAATGCCGCGCACCGAACAATCGATCCGCCTGGCGCACCAGCGCCCGGTGGGCTTCGATCTGCTCGTCGGTCGCCTTGAGTTGATCGGCTTCGTCTGCGAACAGGTGCAGCGCGACCGGGTGCGCCGCCCCAGGCGGATCGAGCTCAAGGCGCTTGTAGTGCCGCCCTGCATAGAGCGGCGAGTCGATCAGGGTTTCGAGCGAAACCTGCGCGAATTCAGTTTGCTGCCCGCGTTGCTTCACCGGCCGCAGCGCCGTGGCATGGTTGAAACCATCGGGCAGCGTCAGGCTGGCCTGGGCCTGAATCGCCGACAAGAAATACCCGGCGGGATACAGGAGCAGCGAATTCCAGTTGATATTGACCAGCTCTCGACTGACTGAGGTCCGCCCGCCAACCCCGTTGACTGGCGCAAGATGTTGAAACTCGATGGTCAGTTCGTGCGCGCCGGTGGGCACTACCAGGTGCAAGGCTTCGGGCGCCACGGGATCCCGCGTCCACGCCAGGCGTTGGTCGCCAGCGCGCAGTATCAGGCCCGCCATGCGCGTGATGTCTCCACCGGGGCCGTGCCAGCCGGGCAACCACAGCGGATAGAGCAGGGTCAATGGCCCAGGCGTCACGGGCAAAATTTCGCGAACCTTGAACACATGGTGATCGAGATCGGTGGCGTCAACCGCCACCGCGAGAACTCCCGGGTAGCGCTGATCAACCGGAACCGGGATCGTTGGGGCTGCACTCGGTTGCGCGATAGCGGCCATCGAAGACAGCACGAAAATGGCGGCGGCATGCCGCATAACATCTACAGGCCTCATTGGGCATCTCTCCCTACGTCCTTCTACCGTTGACGTCAGCGATGCGTGAACTTTGTCTTCTTGTCGCTTCTGTTTCTGACGAGCGACAGCTACTGTACTCGATAGGTCAGGGTGAAATGGCAACATTCAGGGCACCGGATGCAGGGTCTGGCCGCACCACCGGCACAAGAAATTGTGTTTGAACCGCCTATCCTCGGACTTCCTCGGCACGCCAGCATGCTGCTTGTCAGACGACACGCTTCGGCTGGACGGGTGTTCGTTTATTCGGAGTCCCTGTTTCGGACGCTAGAGACCGCAAGCAGGCCAGCGCCTGCGCATGCAGTTCAGTGCTGGCGGCGGCCAGCACGCGGCCGTCTGACGCCACGCTCAGCGGCTGGCCTTGCCAATCGCTGATGACGCCGCCGGCGCTTTGCACCAGCGTCACCATCGGCAGGTAGTCATAAGGCTGCAGGCCGGCTTCCACCACCAGGTCGATATGCCCGCCAGCCAACTGGGTGTAGATGTAGCAGTCGCCGCCGAAGCGTCGCAGCGCGCAGCGCCGGCTCAGGGCGTCGTAAAGCGCCCAGTCGGCGGCGGCAAAGGCGTCGGGCGAGGTGGTGTAGACGCGCGCCTGCTGCAGGTCGCGGCAGGCACTGGTGCGCGCGACGTGGCCGTTGCACAGCGTGGCCTCACCCTTTTGTGCGACCCAGGTCTCGCCGAGCATCGGCATGTCGACCAGTCCGACGACCGGTTGGCCGTGGTGCAGCAAGGCGACCAAGGTGCCCCACAGTGGCGAGCCGGTGATGAAACTCTTGGTGCCGTCGATCGGGTCCAGCACCCACAGGTACGGCGCATCGATGCGCTCCTGTCCGTGCTCTTCGCCATAGATGCCGTGGTCCGGGAAGTTCTCAGCGATCAAGCGCCGCATCGCGGCTTCTGCCGACCGGTCGGCGATGGTGACCGGGCTGGCGTCGGCCTTGCTGATGACGTCAAGTGGCGTGCGAAACAGCGGCACCGTGTTCTGGCGGGCCACGCTCGCCAACTCTTGCGCCAACGCGACAAGAGCGCCATACCCTGGCTCGGCTGCGGTATCCACTGGCTGGGGTCCTTCTATCGACGAGAAAAGCTGTGGCATGTGGAGGATTTGTGCGATAAAGTGTACACGCACGCTGTCACACAAATGCAATATTACGCACAGACAATCAAGGTAATCAGGGTAGGTCGCTATTGCAAGTAAGAGATGCCGAAGCCATAAACAAGCTGATCAGGAGATGCTCATGAACGACAAGTACCGCAACACAGTTCTCAGGCTGAAACATGCCGCCGCCCTGGTGTGGGGCACGCTGCTGCTGGCTGCCACGGCGAGTGCCGGCACCATCACGGTGTACTCGGCGCTCGAGGAAGACGAGATCAAGGACTACGTCGCAGCCGCCAAGAAGGACATGCCTGACGTCGATGTCCAGGTGCTGCGCCTGTCCACTGGCGATCTGGGTGCACGCATTCTGGCCGAGGCCGGCAATCCCAAGCATGACGTGATCTGGGGCTGGGCGCTGACCAATATGATGGACCCGCGCATCGCGGCCTTGAGCGAGAGCTATGCCGCGAAGGGAGCAGACAAACTCGCCGCGGCGCACCGCGCGGCCGATGGCAAATGGTTTGCCACCACCGGCTATATGGCGGCTTTTTGCGTCAACACCGAAGTCCTCAAGGCCAAAAACCTGCCGATGCCGACTTCCTGGAAGGATCTGACCAATCCCGTCTACAAGGGCGAGATCGTGATGCCCAATCCGGTGTCGTCGGGCACAGGCTATCTGCAGATCGCCGCCATCCTGCAATCCAAGGGCCAGGACGAGGGCTGGAAGTTTCTCAAGACGATAGACGGCAACGTGGCGCAGTACATCAAGTCGGGTTCACGTCCGTGCAAGGCGGCGCGTACCGGCGAATTTGCGATTGGCACGTCGCTGGCATTTGCCGCCATGCAGTCGATCGAAGAGGGCTTCCCGATCAAGATGGTGATTCCCAACGATGGGGCAGGCTACGAGCTGGAGGCTTCGGCACTGATGGCGTCCTCGCACAACAAGGTCGACGCCAAGCGCTTTCTGGACTGGACCCTCACGCCCAGCGCCAGCGCCATCTACACCAAGTACAAGGAAATCGTGACCATCCCCGGTGCGCCGCAGTCCAAGGCGGCCAAGGCGGCAGGTTTGCCGACGGATTTGTCCAAGGTCCTGTACCCGATCGATTTCGCACGCTCGGCCAAGGAGCGTGCCGACATCCTGGCCACCTGGCAAAAGACGATAGGTCGCTGAGACCAGACTCTCAATATGTCTTTGCAGATTGATGCGCTGAACAAGAGCTTTCAAGCTCACCGGGTACTGGAAGACATAGAGCTCGAAGTTGGCACGTCCGAGTTCGTGTGCCTGCTGGGGCCGAGCGGCTGCGGCAAGACCACGCTGCTGCGCATCATCGCCGGGCTGCTGGCGGCCGACAGCGGCAGCATCCGGCTTGGTGGACGCAATCTGGCGACATTGCCGGCGCGCGAACGGGGCTTCGGCATCGTGTTCCAGTCGTACTCGCTGTTTCCGCATCTGACCGTGGCGCAGAACGTCGGGTATGGCTTGGCGATACGGCGCACTCCGAAGGCCGAGATCGAGCGGCGCGTCGGGCAATTGCTCGCCACCGTCAAACTCGACGGCTTCGAGGCGCGCTATCCGGCGCAGCTCTCGGGCGGGCAGCAGCAACGCGTGGCGATGGCGCGCGCGCTGGCGGTCAATCCCGCGCTGCTCTTGCTCGATGAGCCGCTGTCGGCGCTGGACGCACGCGTGCGTCACGATTTGCGCACTGAACTGACCGATGTGCAGCGCCAGCTCGGCATTCCGACGCTGATGGTGACGCACGACCAGGCCGAAGCCATGTCAATGGCCGACCGTATTGTCTGCATGAACAAGGGCCGCATCGAGCAGGTCGGCAGCCCCCACCAACTCTATTTGCAACCGCGTACGCGCTTTGTCGCCAACTTCATGGGCCAAAGCAATCTGCTGTCGCTCGCGCAATTGCAGCTGCTCTGGCCCGATCTTCTGGCGCAAGCACCCGCCGGCATGGACACCGCCACAGCGGCGGTATGCCTGCGGCCTGAAAAACTGCGGGTGACGCCGGATGCAGCGGGCGCGGCGCGCGTCATCAACAGCTGCTTTCTGGGCAGCATCCAGCACCTGACGATCGACCACACGGGCCAGCCGCTGCTGGCCGAAGTGGACAGCAGCATGCACTTTCAGCCGGGGCAGGCAGTGCAGGTGGAGGTGCTGGCACAAGACTGCGCCTGGTTGCAGTCATGAACGCGCAGGGTGCCCCAATGAGCGCCTTGTCGCCCCACTTGCCACTGGCCGCCGCAGATCGCTGGCTGCTGCGCGCCTGCCTGGGGCTGCCCTTGGTGGCGATGCTGTTCTTCTTTGGCATGCCCATGCTCAGCATTGTCTGGCGCAGCCTGCTGCAGGACGAAGGTGGCTTCGGCCTGGGCAACTATCTGGCCTTGATGGACGCACCCGGCGTTTGGCGCGCGATGCGCAACAGCCTCGGACTGGGCGCGGCCGTCACGGTATTGACAGTGCTGCTGGGCTTTGTGCTGGCCTATGGCCTGGAGCGCACCTGCATGCGCGGCAAACGCTGGGTCGCCGTCAGCCTGGCGCTGCCGATGCTGGCCCCGTCGCTGGTGCTGGGCCTGGGGCTGATTTTTCTGCTCGGGCGCAACGGCTTGGTCGGCAAGCTGCTGGGCACGCAGCTCAACGTCTACGGTTTTACCGGTCTGCTGTTGGCCGACATCCTGTACGCGCTGCCGCAAGCGGTGCTGATCATCCGCGCCGCGTTGCGCCATGGCGATGCGCGCCAATACGACGCCGCCGAAGTGCTGGGCGCGACACGCTGGCGGCAGTTCGTCGACATCACGCTGCCGCACGCCGGCTACGGGCTGATCAGCGCGGCGTTTGTGGTGTTCACCATCACCATCACCGATTTCGGCAACGCGGTCGTGATTGGCGGTGATTTTTCTGTGCTGGCGACCGAAATCTACAACCAGGTGAATGGCCAGATGAAGTTTGGTCTGGGCTCGGTGGTCGGCATCTTGCTGCTGGCGCCTGCGGCCTTGTCGATCTGGATCGAACATGTCGCGACCAAGCGCCAGTCGCGACTGAGCGGCGAAGCCTCGCAGCCGCCGCTGCCACAGCCGCACACGGCGTCCGACTTTGGCTTCACGCTGGCCTGCGGCGCGCTGGCCGCCAGCATGGTGGCGGTGATCGTGACGGTGGTGGCGGTCAGCTTCATCCGCCTGTGGCCCTACAAGCTTGAGTTCACGCTCAAGCACTACGACATCACCCTGTCCGACGGCTACCGTCCCTTGTGGACTTCGGTCGAGGTGTCGCTGTTAGCAGCGCTGTTCGGCGCGCTGATGCTCTTCATGCTGGCGTTCGGGGTGCGCAAGCTGCCCGGGCGGCTCGCCAATCTGGCCAAGCTGCTGAGTGCGCTGCCGGTCGGCGTGCCGGGCCTGGTGTTGGGCCTGGCCTATGTGTTCACCTTCAATACCGCCAGCCTGCCCTGGGGTGTTTTGTACGGCACGCCGGTGCTGCTGGCGCTGTGTAACTTCTACCATTTCCATACGCAGGGCTATGTGACCATGATGACCGGCATGCGCAATGTCCCGACCCAGCTCGAGGACGCCATCACCGTGTTGGGCGGCGGCACCGTGCGCGTGCTGATGGATGTGTACTTGCCTGCCCTGCGCACCACCTTGTTGTCGGTGATGGTTTTTATTTTCATGCAATCGATGGTCACCTTGTCGGCGGTGATCTTTCTCGTGACACCGGCCATGTCGGTGGGGGCCGTCAGCGTCATGCGTCTGGACGAAGCCGGCTTCACCTCGCAGGCGGCAGCGTTTTCCACCTGCATCATGGCGTTGGTAGGGGGCCTGTCATTGCTGCTGCATGGCTTGCGTGGTCGCGCGCGGCCGATTCCAGTTTGAACAGATAAAGGTCTTTGGCATGCTGCAAGAAGAGCGCATTTTGCGCATCGGCACACTCATCGCGAAGTACGGGCGCGTCAGCACCGAGCGCATTGCGCGTGACCTGGGCGTGTCGCGCGAAACCGTCAGGCGCGACATCCTGCAAATCGAGGCGCTCGGCCAATTGCGCCGTGTGCACGGTGGCGTGGCAGCCACCCACCCCGAGCCTGAAGAGCCGGTGAGCGTGCGTGCGCGCACCAACATCAAGGAAAAGCGCGCCATTGCCCGGGCCGCGCTGAAGCTCTTGCAGCCCGGACAGACGGTGTTTCTCGACGCCGGCAGCACCACCACCATCATGGCCGAGGAGCTGGCCTCGATGAATGGTCTGACCATCATCACCAACGGGCTCAATGTCGCGCTCAAGCTCGCTGCTGCCAATGAGCCGGGCGGCGCGCCGCGCAACACCACCATCTTGCTGGGCGGCGAGCTCGACGCCAGCCTGCACGCCACCTATGGCGAAGACACGGTCAACGAAATTCACCGCTTTCGCGCCGACCTGGCGCTGTTGTCACCGGTGGGTCTGAGCGCGCGCCAGGGCGCCACCAGCTTCGAGCACCGCGAGGCTGCCGTTGCGCGCGCCATGGCGCAACAGGCGCAGATGCTGGTGATCCTGGCCGACCACAGCAAGATGGGCTTGAGCAGCCGCGTCTCTTATGCGAAGACGGCCACGATCAACGCCATCGTGACGAATGCCCGCAGCCGCAGCATGCCGGCGTTCGAGGAATTGGCGCGAACCGTCACGCGCGTGGTGATCGCGTAAGCAGCATCAATAGGCCGCGGCGCGATCAGCCGGCGGCGTAGCAAAATCATTGCGCGGATGCGCCACGCGGTTCTGTCGCGATAGTGAAGGCTGACCGTGAAGGCTTGCGTCGTTGCTCAGTTGATCGATCTGCCAAACGCTAGAACTGCTGTGACGCTGACATTGCTTGGCCGACGCGGCCTCGTTACAGGCTTGCCCCAAGCTGGCGCCGCACTTCATCGGCAAGCGGATGCAGCGCCTCGGCACGTTCGGTACCGACCACGCTATAGCCCAGGCCATGATCCGCCCATGTGTAACCCATGATCTTGCCATCGCTGCGCTTCATCATCGGCGTGTCGCCTTCGAACGCCATGGGCCGGACCATCATCGCCAGTCGCGTGCCACTCGCGTCGTCGTAGATGAACATCCCCGCCGGGCCGTGATCGGTCGAGACGAGACGGCCGCCGATGAAGTGATAGCCGGATTTGCTGAGGTCCGGAACCGCGACCGGCCGCTTCAACCGACCCGAAACCCAGACTATCAGTTCGGAGCGTTGATCGGCGCCCATTTCCACCGGGCGCGAGTTGTCGATCGCGTAGACCGCATAGCTGCTGGTGGCTTCGCGCGCCAGCGCTGCGATGCCACCCGTGGCGGCATTCGTTGCGATGCCATGCACCGACCAACCGCCGACGCCGCCCAGTCCGAGTGAAAGCAGCACCGCGGCGGCCAGTCGCCACGGCCACCCCTGCGTCATTCGATGTTCGGCCAGCATGCGCGCGAGGTTGAGCCTTGCCGGAACCGGCTCGTCGGCGTAGTAGGCGAAGGCGGCTCGCAAGGCCTGTCTCTGCGCCGCATAGCCCGTGACCTCAAGCGCGGCCTCGGGGTGTCGGTCCAGGTATTCCTGAACCTCGTCCCGCCGTGCCGCGTCGAGCCTGGCGT
>Ga0315270_10001137_pt1 | contig 14167 bp, 14 predicted proteins | sample C1_bottom_MG_FD_204932 | JGI IMG/M metagenome (GOLD analysis project Ga0315270, IMG submission 204932) | Sediment microbial communities from Yellowstone Lake, YNP, Wyoming, USA - C1_bottom | ecosystem: Environmental > Aquatic > Freshwater > Lake > Sediment | place: USA: Wyoming | collected... | reverse complement strand
TCTTGATTTTGAAGCCCCCATTAAATGTGGCAGCCAAGCCTCTTCTCTGCGCGGTCGGGATCATTGCAGGCTGGGTCCACAGGTCCATGTGCCCTGGGTCGGAGAAACCTGGATGCTGGACGAATTCAAGGAGAGAACCGCTCATCCACGCAATGCCGGACAAGTATGAGGTGTGCTTTGCATCGGGTCGCATATAGGCGATTTGAATTGCGGGTTGATCACGCAATGTCACCACTGTCTTGAAGTTTCCTTCGCCGTCCAATTTTGGGGTGACCAGTGGCTCCAACGGTTCATGAACAGCCACCTGTGGTTGAGCGCCTTGCGTGCTCTGCGGTTGCGCTGTTTGAGCACTGAGATCTTTGAGTTCAGTACCTGTCGGTTTGCCACCGATTTTCGGAGGGTTGAGCCAGTACTGAACATTTTCAGCAGCGGTAACGACAAATCCAAGGCCGTGATCACGACCCCATTCAGCCAATCGCGCGGCAACTGTGTCTGTTCCCGGGGCAGAGAGGACCGATCCAATTGACCACGTCAAACTTCCCAGGAAGATCGCAAAGACAATGGAAATCGAGACTAAAATAGTCCGTTGTTTGGGTCTTTTTATCATTAACGCTTCGATATCTTCCTAAAGATGCTTGTCGGCAGAAGTTTGAAAATAAGTGCAACCCATTTGAGAATTGGCGGGGCGTAGCCAATTGTCTCGCCGCTCTTTAGGAGCTTGACTGCTAACTTCCCAACAACATCGCTATTAACAGTGAAGGGGGCTTCAGGCAAGAATTTCGTCATACGTGTTCGGACAAATCCTGGCCTGAGGATGCAGATGGAAACTCCCGTACCGTTCAAACTTTCATTTAATCCGCGCGCCATGAAATCAAGACCCGCCTTGGAAGAGCCATATATGAAGTTGTCCACGCGTGGGCGAGTTTGCGCGAATGAAGAAATAATTTCAATCTGTCCATGTCCTTGCGATTTCATTCTCTCGGCAACGAGAAGCATGAGGTGGGCGCTTGCCACATAGTTAACGCTCATCGCGTCAAGGGCGTTAGCGGCTTCATCAAGATCAGGATTATTTCCCAAGACACCGGCAGCGATGATTGCAATATCCAAATCGCCTTCAGCGAAGAGCTGGTCAACAATAGCTCTGTGTGACTGCGTCTTCTCTGCCTGGAAGTTGACCTTTACCAATTTTGTTCGGCTTGGGAGGAACTCCTGGAGAGAATTCGCCGCGCGCTTGGGGTCACGGGCTACCACGAAGCAAGTGTCCAAATTGTCATGCGGCATGGCCTTAAGAATTGATTGACCGATATCGCTGGTTGCCCCGATGAGCGCAACCGCTTGGGGGCTGTGAAATGCGTTTAACATAGTTTCAATCTCCTTGATTGATCGGACTGCCACATTCCACGCGGATCCATATTGTTGCGGATTGCTCGCCACTCTTCCAATCGGGGATACATCACGGGAACAAATTCAGGTTTCAATCGTGCGTCTTTGATCAGATAAATGCGCCCATCCCTGGCGCACAACTGCGAATCCAAGGAATTGAGAGCCTGCTCCAAGTTATCCAGATGCGCAGGAATATCCAGGGCCAGTGTCCAACCAGGTTTGGGAAAACTCAGATGAGCCGGCGAACCTTCGCCGAACTTCTTTAGCACTCCAAGAAATGAGGCCGCGCCGAGATCTTTCATCGTTGCAAGAACGTGGGCTAGGAAGTCTTCGTTTCCTTCTGGAACTACGAATTGATATTGAAGAAATCCACGACCGCCATAGATTCGATTCCAATTCTGGATTCGATCCAATGGATGCATAAAGGCATCGATTGACGTGATCCCCTTGGTCAAGGGTTTTCGAAACCAGATCTCATTGAAGGCGCGGACCGAGTATTTGTTTATAAATGATATGCCGCCGATATTTGGAAATGGCAAGGATGCGCTTTCCTTGATTTTCCCAGGCGATGATTTTTTGGTTGCTGAATTCTTGGTGACGTAATTGCCCTTGCCGACGACCCCTCGACCGCGAAAATCACCGGAGAGGTCTATCCACGCCACCGTGTGCTGAAAGTTCTCATCGGATGAGGAGAGAAGGCCGAGCATCTCCTCAAGATTGTTGACCCTTGTTTCTTCGACGAGCACTGAGGGTTCATGCATCTGGATAAGTTGGAGGTCTGCTTCCAGAATCATTCCGGTGAGTCCGAGTCCGCCGACTGTGGCCCAGAAATGATCTGCGCCAGGTCCTTGCGGGTAGAGATCGCGAATCTGCCCGTCTGCATAGAGCAGTCGAATTCTCTTTACACATGAGGAGAAAGATCCCGTGATGTGGTGGGATTTTCCGTGAATATCAGCTGCAATCGCACCACCGATACTGACAAATCCCGTGCCCGGCACCACGGGTGGAAAGAGTTGACGCTCAAGTGAGGCTCTCTCAAGGGTGCGCATCGAAACTCCAGTGCCAACGGTCACCATCTCCGTATCTTGATGAAAAGTAAGGCCTGATAAGAAAGCGGCATTAATGCTCACGCCCCCAATGTTGAGGGAGGAGTCTCCATAACTTCGACGCAAACCATGAACAATGACGCCTCGAGAGCTTTCATGTCCGCCAACGTATTCCTGCAATTCTTCCAGTGAGCGCGGTTCAAACTCTGAAGAAATGGAGCGAAGTGTTCGTCCCCAACCAGTCGATTCGATTTTTCGCATGATTTTTTGGAATTAGTACATCGACAGAAGTAGGAGAACTGCAGTGGCAAATCCGCTTAGAAGAAGAACGAGGTCATGAAGTAAGAGATCCTCAGGCACTTCGCCAAATCCTTTCTCAACTAACCAGACGTATCTGAAAAGACCAAGACACAAAGGAAGAAGCGAAATCTGTCCGAAGTGTCTGGATTCAGGTAGCGAGAATGCCCAGAGGCTGTAGCCGGTGAGTGTCACAGCGGCAGAGACCGTAAGAACAAATCTGAGAAATGGCAACGGGTAGTCGCGAATAACGGGGCGAACGTCTGCATTGACCAAACTTTCGGCCTCGGCCAGTCGCTTTGCAACAACAATCACAAGTGAACCAAATGACGCTACGACAAGAAACCAACTCGAGATGGGGGTGTCAGTGGCCGCACCACCAGCGATCGCACGTAGGACGAAACCAAGGGCGACGACCATAAGTTCTACAACTGGCTGGTGCTTGAGTCCAAATGAGTAGGACAGCGTTGCCGCTAAATAAAGTAAAAGCACTATTTGGAATGAGAAGGAGAGCGCGCTTGCGGCAAGGACCCCAAGGAGGGCACATAGCGCTAGGACGTAGAGCGCCTGAGCAGTTGTGATTTTTCCAGAGGCAAGTGGTCGCTTTGACTTCTTAGGATTCTTTCGGTCTCGCTCCAGATCGCGGATGTCATTAACTATGTATCCAACACTTGATATGAGACAGAAAGCGAGAAAGGCAAGTCCCGTCTTGAGAAGTGTGTTCCCATGAAAAATCTTTCCGGCAGCAACGGGGGCAGCAAATACAAGGAGATTCTTTGTCCATTGCTTTGGGCGCATGGTCATGATCAGGGGAGTGATGGTTCCTGTTGCCACTGGTCTACACCCGATCAGAAATATTGATGACCCTGTTGGTCCTGATCGATTCTAACCCTTGAAAATGGAAGAAGTGAGATGTGACGTGCCACCCAATATCGGTGTGGATGCCCAAAAAAAGGGGCCCGAGGCAAGTTCATTGAGAATTCATATTTCTTCGCTACTTCGGCTATTTGGTGGACTCCTGGCATTTGTCTACAGAGGAGAGATTGTGCAGGTCCATCACAAAGGAAGGCGTCATGATCCAATCGATTGGGTCCAAGTTAGTCCATTTCCCAGAGCGGAAATTAACCTCCCCTCACAACTCCGTGATTCTGCTTCTCATTTTGACTGCAACAATTCTTCGGTCTGCTCTTCCCGGAAGCGCTTCTGCGAGTGGAAACGTGTCACAGACAAGGGATGTTGGCTATGCGCATTTACTACTATTCGAAACATCGTCTCTTAATAAGCCACTTAAGTAGGGGACTGGACACAAGGGCCGACTCTTGTCACCTAAGTAATTTCTGCGCATCCTTAGTGAGTGCGTAGAAGGCCCACTTTCCTCTTTGAGTACGAGTGAGCAGGCCTGAGTCGACGAGCAATTTGAGATGATGGCTGACGGTGCTCTGAGCCAGTCCGGTCTCTGGCGTCAGGTCACAGACGCAAGCTTCGGCGTTTTCGCCAGCCGCAACGGCCATCATCAATGAAAGACGAGTGCCGTCACCGAGTGCTTTGAATTGCTCGGCTAATTTGGCAACGTCTTTCGGTGAACGGGTGAGCGCGATCGTTTGTGCCACGTATGGATCATACATTGACATTGTTCGATTTGAGGTTAGGATTCTCATATCGAAATCTATCTATTTGAGGATCCGGTGAGCCAGATCAGAGAAACCACAGTAAAGCCGCTTTCCCAACTCTCAAAAGTCAATCGATTTTTACCCCTCTGGATTCTTGCATCAATGGCCGTGGGTCTTTTGCTGGGCAGGGCCCTTCCAGGGATCAATAAGGTGCTTACTGCAATTCAAATTCAAAAGACCTCTCTGCCTATTGCTTTAGGGCTCTTCGTAATGATGTACCCGGTGCTGGCAAACGTCCGCTACGAGGAAATGGGGCATCTGCGTTCGGATAAGAAACTCCTTGTTTCATCATTGATCCTGAACTGGTTGATCGGCCCGGCCCTGATGTTCTCACTGGCTTGGATTTTCTTAGGCGACAAACCCGAATATCGCACAGGACTCATTGTTATCGGCTTAGCGCGATGTATCGCGATGGTTCTGATTTGGAATGATCTTGCTTGCGGCAGTCGGGAGGCTGCCGCGCTCTTGGTTGCCATTAATTCGCTCTTCCAAATTGCTGCCTACGCACTTTTGGGAACGTTCTATCTCAAGGTCTTGCCCACATGGATGGGGCTTGATTCCTTTTCAGTTTCCTTCTCCACTTGGGATATAACCAGAGCCGTCTTAATCTTCTTGGGAGTCCCACTTGTCGTCGGCTATTTCACGAGAAAAGTGGGAGTCCGCGATAAGGGTATTAATTGGTATGAGCAGAAATTTATCCCGAGGGTTGCTCCATTTGCTCTGTATGGACTGTTGTTCACAATAGTTTTGATGTTTGCGTTGCAAGGTCGAGCAATCATTGATTCACCTGGGGTTGTTATCCAGGTTGCTATCCCTTTATTGATTTACTTCTTAATCATGTGGGGAGTTTCCTATATTTTCGGCAAAGCAGTTGGTTTGCCGTACGAGAAGGCAACGACTCTGGCTTTTACTGCTGCTGGAAACAATTTTGAACTTGCGATTGCAGTGAGTATCGGAGTTTGGGGGATTACATCAGGTCAGGCAATGGTTGGCGTTATCGGTCCGTTGATTGAAGTTCCAGCGTTGGTCGCTCTTGTCTATATTTCACTATGGTTGCGAAAGAGGTATTCCCGATGAACAAAAAACCTAGCGTGCTCTTTGTCTGTGTCCATAACGCTGGCCGCTCTCAAATGGCAGCGGCTTTCCTTTCGCATTTGTCGAAGGGCACAGTTGAGGTGCGATCGGCAGGTACTCAACCAGCTGATGAAGTTAATCCTGTTGTCGTGGAGGCGATGAAAGAGAAAGGAATCGATCTCTTCGGAGCGATCCCTAAAGTCCTCACAACTGAAGCCGTTCAAGATAGCGATGTCGTCATCACGATGGGATGCGGAGATGCCTGCCCGTATTTCCCTGGCAAGCGGTACCTGGATTGGAAACTGGCTGATCCGGCAGGGGTCGGCCTTGAGGCGGTTCGCCCGATTCGAGATGAGATCGAGGCCCTGGTCCGCGCCCTGATTGAGGAGATCGCACCTGCTTAGTAGCGAGGATTTGCCTCTGTCAGGACTTGGGGCTATTTTTCGAACATATGTTCGAAAACGCTAACTCAGCCCAGGAGCCCATTTCAGGTCAGGAACCTAGCGCCCCTGCTATTAGACGTGCCCAGGTTAGCCAAGTCGGACCACATGAAGTCTTAGCCGATGGTCAGACTCCGGTGGAGTTCACATTTCGAGGCAGGCGTTTTCGCATTCATAGTGTTCTTTCGAGGTGGTGCGAAGCAGGGGGATGGTGGAATCGCATTAGCGATGGCATTTATCGTCCCGACGATGGCGCTCGCGCACTCTGGAGAGTTGAAGCGGCTCCCATCGGGGCCCTCACCACCTTTGAGATCGAACGCGATGAGATCACTGGCACCTGGCGCATCACCGTTCTCTAATGAGCACATTCGTCCATCTGCGCGCATGCAGTGCCTACTCGCTTAAATACGGCACTACTCAACCGCGCGACCTTGTTGCTCGGGCAAGTGAGTATGAGATGCCGGCGCTGGCACTTACTGACCGCGATGGTCTGGCTGGTGCGATTCGTTTTGCTCAAAGTTGTGTTGATTATGGAGTTGCCCCAATTATCGGAATTGATCTTGCAATTGAAACTCCACTCGCACTCTCAAGAGAAACTTCGACAAGGAATTTTTCGCGTCTCACGCTTTTGGCGCATAGCGACGGCGGATGGCGCTCGCTCTGCCGGTTGCTTACTTCCTTGAACACATACAAAACGCTCGAACCAAGTCGCACTCCTGTTCTTACTCTGGATTTCCTCCAGAAATTTAGCGAGTACAGCAGGAATCTCTTGGTATTGCATGGCCCTGAGTCGCCAGTTGGCACTGCGATTGCATTACATCGCAGCGATCTTGCTCTTGAATGTTTTGAGCAGACCCGCGAACTCTTTGCCAACAATGCTATCGAATGTGTGTCGCACTTAGTCGCAGGGGCGGGACCCCGATCTACTGCTCATGCTGCGCGATCATTGATATTCGCACGCGATCATAGAATTGCCGCCGTCATCACTAACGCGGTTCGCATGCGCGAACGTGAAGATGGCCCTATCGCCGATATTTTGGATTCTGCACGCCAATTAGTTCCTTTGCATGTCCGTCATGTCGAACGGAAAAACGCTGAAGCATTTCTGAAATCAAGTGCCGAGATGGTTGCCCTTGCCGAGGAAATTTCGCGGGCAGCGGGGGAGCGCACCGCGCGCGAGCTTCTTGCGACAACGCGCGAATGGGCAGAGCGGGCTGTTCTTTCTCCAACCCGTGATATTGGCCTAGGAGGCATCCATCTACCTGAACCGCATACCGTCGGTGCCGACTCTTCGTTGCAGATGCAAGCTTTACTGCGTACCCGTTCAGAGGCTGGCCTGCATTGGCGTTACAGCGATAGTGCGACGATTGTGCAGGCGCGCAAGCGTCTAGATGACGAACTCGCAACAGTTGCAACATTGGGTTACGAATCCTATTTTCTTACCGTTGCAGATATCACGGACATGGCGCGCGAACGAGGCATCCGCGTGGCAGCGCGTGGCAGCGGTGCAGGTTCGCTTGTATGTCATCTTCTCGGGATCTCCGGGGTCGACCCGTTAAGACATGGACTCCTGATGGAGCGCTTCTGCTCACCTCTTCGTCGGGCTCTTCCAGATATTGATATTGATGTCGAATCCGCCAGGCGATTGGAGATCTACGATCTGGTTTTCAAACGCTATGGCGATCCCAATTGGAGCGCGCCTGGTAATACCTCCCGTTGTGCGACCGTTGCAATGGTCGATACTTATCGCGCCCGGCATGCAATCAGAGACACGGGCGCGGCTCTTGGGCTTCCTTTTGTTGAGATTGATCTAATAGCAAAATCTCTGCCGCATATCCGCGCTCGAAATATTTCACAGGCATTGGCAAGCCTTCCTGAATTGCGTGGGCTCAACCTCAAAAGCCCTCTGACGGCAATGACTATTTCCCTGGCGGAGCGACTCGATGGTCTTCCGCGACATCTGGCGATGCATCCCTGCGCTGTTGTTTTATCTGACGGAGCATTTCTTGATCGCGCCCCTTTGCGAATTAATGCAGGTGGATATCCGATGGTGGAATTCGACAAAGATGATGTTGAGGCGGTCGGTCTGCTCAAACTCGACATTCTTGGCGTCCGTATGCAGTCCACCATTGCTTATGCAATCTCTGAAATTGAGCGAACGGGACAGGCTGTCGACATCGATGCCATTGCATTGGATGACCAATCGACCTTCGACCTCATCGCCTCGACCCGAACTCTTGGAATTTTTCAAGTTGAAAGCCCGGGCCAGCGCGAACTTGTCGGAAAGCTTGCTCCGCAAACTTTCACCGATTTGATTATCGATATTTCACTTTTTCGACCAGGGCCGGTGAAGAGCGACATGATTTTACCTTTTCTCCGTGCTCGACATGGTTGGAGTTCGGCACAGATCATCCATCCAGATCTTTATGACGTTTTGCACGAAACCGAAGGCGTTGTCGTTTTTCATGAGCAGGTAATCCAGATTATTTCGATCCTCACCGGAATATCTCTTGCGCAGGCAGATGAGAAAAGACGGGCACTGGGGGATCGAGAAGGCCAGCAAGAAATCTGCGACTGGTTTTATCCCGCAGCACTGGCTCGCGGATATGAGATCCACACAGTAAACGCTGTGTGGGATATCTTGCGCGCCTTTGCCTCGTTCGGTTTCTGTAAAGCGCACGCGGCAGCATTTGCGCTTCCGACTTACCAGTCGGCCTGGCTCAAAGCCCACTATCCCGCTGCCTTTATAGCCGGGGTTCTGACCCACGATCCTGGCATGTATCCCAAACGGTTGATTCTCGATGATGCGCGTCAATTAGGTGTCGCGATTGCCCAGATAGATGTCAATCGATCTTCTTCTACATATCGTGTTGAGAGAGTTGATCCGAATACGGCGCGAGTGCCAGCAGCAGTTTTTGATGGCAAGAGCACCGGCCGCTCTCTTGCCTTGCCCGATGCACGGGGGTATGCGATACGGGTATCGCTTGCGGATTTATCGGGGATCAGTGTCGATGAGATGGAGTCGATAATCGCAGGACAGCCTTATCTGGATCTCTCCGACTTCCATTCTCGTTCTGGTGCATCGTTCCCGACAACAGAAAAGTTAATCTTGGTTGGAGCCTTTGATGAGATACACAGAATTGATCAAGGAGAGATTAACCGTCGGGATCTGCTTTTGCATTTAAGTGATCTCCACCGGTCCCCAGTTCGATCTCTTGGGGGATCGCAACTCAACTTTGGCTTCACTCCGCCTGCTCTCATTTCAAGCGGTCTTCCAGATTTGGATGCCAGCGAGAAAGTGCGTCACGAGATGACCCATCTAGGAATGGATGTCTCTCACCACCTTCTTGAGTTTTATGCGGATTTTCTCAATGAGATCGGGGCCGTGCGATCCACAGATCTCCTTGCTCAAAGATCAGGCTCGTCGGTATTGGTCGCTGGCGTGAAAGTCGCTCGGCAGAGCCCTCCAGTGCGCTCAGGCAAGCGCGTCATTTTTCTCACCATCGACGATGGGTATGGCTGCAATGACGCAACTTTCTTTGACGATGCCCAGCGCAATTACTCTGACGTCCTCTTTAGCTCTTGGCTGTTTTTGGTGCGTGGAGAAGTCCGTCGTACCGGTCCAAGGGGAGTCTCATTGCGTGCAACTGGGGCTTGGGACCTCCGCGCTGCTTACGAAAAGCACCTGCAAAGTAGAAGTACGCTCGTAATATGAGTACAGCAACCATTCTCCATGTCGACATGGATGCTTTCTATGCCTCGGTTGCTGAACGCGATGACCCATCCCTTAAAGGAAAAGCAGTAGTAGTCGGGGCCGGAGTGCGTGGAGTCGTGCTATCGGCAAATTACCAAGCACGTACTTTTGGTATTCATGCTGCGATGCCGGTGGGAAGAGCACAGCGTCTGGCACCGCACGCAATTTTTATCTCACCAAATCATGGACGCTACAGCGAAGTCTCCGAGCACATAATGGAGATCTTTCATTCGTACACCCCGCACGTCGAACCACTCTCCCTCGATGAAGCATTTCTCGATGTCACGGGATCGAAACGACTACTCGGAACTGGACGTCAGATTGCCACTGCGATCCGTGCAAAAGTAGAAGCACAAGAAGGCATCACATGCTCGGTGGGGATTGCACCTTCGAAGTTCATTGCCAAACTTGCCTCTGGTCGATGTAAACCAGATGGCATGCTTGAAATCCCCGCAGATCGAATACTTAATTTCCTTCACCCGCTACCTGTCTCTGCTATTTGGGGGGTAGGGCCGAAAACAACCGAAGCACTCGAACGATTAGGTTTGCGCACAGTTGAAGAAGTCGCCCACACTCCTCGTGCAACTTTGATTCGTGCATTGGGGGAGGCTGGTGGATCCTCTCTGTACGAATTGGCATGGGGGCGCGATTATCGAGATGTCGTTTCGGACGAACCTGATAAAAGCATCAGTGCTGCAGAAACCTTTGCTCGCGATATCGACGATCAAGAAATAATTTTGCAAGAGTTCCTGCGCTTGAGCGAAAAGGCGACACAGCGCCTTCGCGAAAGAAATCTTTTTGCTAAGACGATTTCCATAAAGGTTCGGTATGCCGATTTCACGACTATAAACCGCTCGAAAACTTTGCCGTTGGCCATTGACGGCACGCATGAGACCTATGAAGTTGCGAAAAAACTCTTCTTGGCCCTCCGCCTTGATCGCGCACAACTCCGCCTGGTCGGAGTTGCCCTGGAAAATCTCGAATCCTGGGCGCCGGAGCAGTTGGTTCTGGGTGCGCGAGAGAAAGGCTGGAGAGAGGCCGAAGGAGCTATAGACCGTGCTCAGGCTCGTTTTGGTGCTGGGAGTGTGAGGCCTGCGCGGCTGCTTCGACGAGATAGTGAGAAATAAGACCACTTTTGAGTGTGCATTCTTTGGGTGTGCATTGAAGGCTCAGATGTTCTATTGTGGGCTTATCACGGTCATATCGTGAGCAAAGGAGTGTGAAATGCCGCTTTCAGAGCACGAGCGCAAACTCCTTGCCCAGATGGAAGAGGCCCTTTCGGCCGATGATCCCCATCTTGTTTCCACTCTCACTGGAACCCGCCTTTATCCCGGGCGAAACCGAATTCTCCTTGGAGTTGTTCTGACCGTTATCGGTCTAGCTACGATCTTCGCTGGACTAATCTCCAAGACCACGCCGGTGGGAATTTTAGGCTTCCTTATTTCTTTAGGCGGAGTCACCTTGGCCATCTCTGCTCTCTCGGGCGTAAGTGCTCTCCGCGCTCCTTCCAAGCGCTCGGGTAAGCGCAAGCTCAACTCTCGTCTTGAGGACCGCTGGGAGCGACGTAACTTCGATAAGTAGATAGCACTAAATCAACGAAAGCCCCTCACGGGGCTTTTTTTATGCCCCGGTCCGTCTGAGGTGGGGATTGGCGGGCGAGAGGGGAGAAAGGTGGGTAAGGGTGGTTGAAAAGGGAGAGAAATGGAGTAAAGTGGAGTAAAGATCGCGGACCTGGGGAAGGGGACCATTATGTTTCTTGGCACCCACGAACCTCGATTGGATGACAAGGGCCGCCTCATTCTTCCGGCCAAATTTCGCGATGAATTAGCTAGCGGCCTGGTCATCACCAAGGGTCAAGAGCGCTGTCTCTATGTCTTTCCGGCGGCTGAATTCGCCTCAATAACCGAGACACTGCGACAGGCCCCGGTTACGGCAAAATCTGCGCGCGACTACATGCGTGTGATGTTTGCCGGCGCACACGATGAAATTCCTGACCGTCAGGGTCGAATCACGATCCCACAGGGTCTCCGTACGTACGCCTCCCTAGAAAAAGAGTGCGTAGTAATTGGTGCAAATACGCGCGTTGAAATCTGGGATGCGCATTCATGGCGTGAATACCTTGCCGATCGCGAAAAGGGATTTGCCGACGTATCAGAGGAGGTATTCCCAGGACTCTTCTAGCTCAATCGAGTGGATCTCTCTTGTGGCCACCGCCGACCTTATGAATCGGCACCCCTTCCCCGGTGCCGACACAAATAGTTCCGTCGGCCGGCGGTGACCAGAGGAGAGAAGTTCGTTCAGCCAAACCGTTAAAGCACATTCCACATTCGAAATCGCTGAAGATTTAAAAAGATTAGGGGGAGATGATGGCTCAGCACGTTTCAGTATTGCTTGAACGTTGCATTGAATTGCTTTCTCCCGCAATTGAAAGAAGTAAAAACCCAGTCGTGGTCGATGCAACATTGGGCTTGGGCGGACATGCTGAGGCACTGTTGAAAAAATTCCCTAATCTCACGGTCATCGGAATCGACCGCGACGAAGATGCCATTGTTCTTGCCACTTCGAGACTGGCAATTTTTGGTGATCGCTTCAAGAGTGTCCACGCGGTATACGATGAAATTGAAGAATGTATTGCGAAATTTGGTTATAAGAAAGTGGATGGCATCCTCTTTGATCTCGGGGTCTCCTCGATGCAGCTAGATGAAGTTAACAGGGGATTTTCATACGCCAACGATGCACCGCTTGACATGCGCATGGATAGAAGCCAAGGAAGAACTGCAGGAGATATCATTAATTTTGCAGAGCGCGATGAATTGATAATGATTTTGCGCAAATTCGGTGAAGAAAGATTTGCTCCCCGAATCGTGGATGCGATTATTCGTCGACGTGCAATCTCTTATATGGATTCGACAGCCGAATTGGCAGCACTCGTGAAGGAGAATATCCCTGCCGCCACCCGTCGAACCGGCGGAAATCCTGCAAAAAGAACTTTCCAGGCACTTCGAATCGCGGTAAATGATGAATTGAGTGTGCTGGCAAGGGCGATCCCTGCATCTCTTGACGCATTGGTCGTTGGCGGCCGCTTGGTCGTCATGTCATTCCAGTCTCTTGAAGATCGCATAGTTAAAGGGTTCTTCGTCGCTGCGAGTGAATCCAAAACTCCTCGTGAACTTCCGGTAGAGATTCCTGAGCTCGCCGCCAAATTCGTGCTTGTGGTTCGGGGAAATGAAACACCGTCGGAAATCGAACTTGCCGAGAATCCTAGATCTGCATCCGTCCGTCTTCGCGCTATAGAACGGGTGGCCGCATAATGGCGATTCCAGTTCTTGCTCCAGCAATCACACGCTCTAGACAAATAGTTGCGGAGAAATCCTCTCGGGCGGTCTTGCGTCTTGTCCCAGACATGAACACAGGGGAGAAGGCCGATCGGAAGACTTTCGTAATTTTTCTATCAATAATCGGCGGCATTGGACTTCTGATGTTGCTTGCAATCAACACGATGCTCGCGCAAGATGCATTTGAATTGCACCGGTTGCAGGCACAGGCAACTACCTTGAGTGATCAACGTGAAGCCCTGATGCGTCAGATCGATCTGGCGTCTTCTCCTGAAGTGCTGGCCGTGCGTGGTGTTGCAGAAGGAATGGTGCCATCTCAGAGTCCGCGATTCTTGTCCGTGAATACTGCGTCCTTGAATTCTGTAGCCTCCAAAGGGTAAAGATGGCCAACTTTTCGCTATCGCGTTCTCGAATAGGAGCCTTGCTTTTCTCAGTCCTTTTCATAATTGGACTGCTGGCTCTAAGACTTGTAGATATTCAAGCGGTTCAGGCACACACCTATGCTCTTCGCGCTGCAAATGAAATGTCGACGATTTCGATAATGCCCGCCCCGCGGGGATCAATAACCGATGTCAATGGCGTGGAATTTGCTCGAAGCGTTTCTGCAATAAATGTGGTCGTTGATCAGACTCTTATTTCCGATCCTGCCAAATTCGCCGAAATTGCGGCCCCAATTCTCTCTATGCCCGCTGCCGATGTTGCCAAACTTGTTAGTGGCAAAAGAAGGTGGAATCTGGTTGCCCGTAATGTAACTCCTGCAGCGTGGGTTTCGCTTAAAAGCGCATTTGCGACGTATAACCAGAATCTGAAGGGCAAAGATGCCTCGCTAAAGAAGATTTTTGGGTTTTATCCTGAACGCGGGTATATCCGTGAATACCCCTCAGGTTCACTGATCGGATCTTTGATTGGATTCGTTAACCAAGCAGGCGTCGGAGCAGCTGGTTTGGAATCGAGTATGAACACGATGCTCACTGGTGTCGAAGGTAAGTACAGTTATGCAAACGGTTATGGCGCGGAAATTCCCGGCTCACAGCAAGAATTGATAACCGCAAAGACGGGGACCACTGTGCGCTTGACGATCGATCGCGATGTCCAGTGGATTGCCTCGCAGGCGATAACGGACGCCGTCAAAGCATCCCACGCTATTAGCGGCACCGTGATCGTCATG
>Ga0315270_10001136_pt1 | contig 14169 bp, 12 predicted proteins | sample C1_bottom_MG_FD_204932 | JGI IMG/M metagenome (GOLD analysis project Ga0315270, IMG submission 204932) | Sediment microbial communities from Yellowstone Lake, YNP, Wyoming, USA - C1_bottom | ecosystem: Environmental > Aquatic > Freshwater > Lake > Sediment | place: USA: Wyoming | collected... | reverse complement strand
CGACATCCGCGCCTGGCGCCAGCGTTTTCATCGTCGAGCCGGCGGATGGTGCGACGGTTAGTAGCCCGTTCGTCGTCAAGTTTGGCGTCAAAGACATGGAGATTGCGCCCGCAGGCACAGATAAGCCAAATAGCGGCCACCACCATTTATTTATTGATGATGAAAAAATGCCAGCCATGGATATGCCGTTGGCTAAGGACGATACTCATCAGCATTTTGGCAAAGGGCAAACAGAAACAAGCTTAACTTTGGCGCCTGGTAAACATACGCTTCAGCTATACTTGGGCGACAAAGATCACGTGCCGCACAATCCAGCGGTGGTCTCGAAGAAAGTTACCATTACCGTGAAATGACCTTCGTGGACGGCAGGGGGGCGTGCCGGCCCCCCGCGTTCTTTTACTAACATAAACGTTGTGTCCAACGACTTTCTATCCAGATTTGCAAGCTGTAAATGATCGACTCGATTGCTGCGATGACGTCCCATGCCGTGTTAGTTGTCGCGTGGCTCGTCTATTGTGTCCTGCATTCGGTGCTGGCTTCTCATCTTATGAAAAGTTGGACTGCGCGGCATTTTCCCCGCTTGAATGTATACTATCGGTTGATCTTTAATGTCGCCGCCGTCGCTTTTCTGCTGCCGCCGCTGTGGTTAAGTTACCACGTCGTTGCGTTTCCGCTGTGGCACTGGTCGGGCATTTCACGCTGGGTGACGGACGGTCTTGCATTGGCTGCTGTTGCCGGCTTTTTTTGGTCGCTGCGTTTTTATGACTCGCAGGACTTTTTGGGTCTAAATTCATTGCGTGTGAGTTCGCCTGCACGTTCGCCAATGTTGCGCATTTCGCTGTTGCATCGTTACGTGCGTCATCCCTGGTATGCTTTGGCTTTGGTGATCATTTGGACTCGCAGTATGGACTCGGCGACGCTGATTACCGCATTGATGGTGACGGGCTATTTTGTCATTGGCTCGCATTTCGAAGAGAAAAAACTCGTCGAAGAGTATGGCGAAGCTTATCGGCGTTTCCAAAGGCAGGTTCCGCGCTTGATTCCGTGGCCCGGACGTATTATGAATCGTGAGACGGCGCGCGAAATAGAGGAAAGTGCCGCACGTCATTTTTGATCAGGTCGCATTTATCTCGGCACAAGGAGTGAGTCGCGTCGTGGCCAAAAATTTTTCCTCCAGCATGATCTTGTCAATGGTCGCACTGACCTTCGTTGAGCCTAGTCTTGCCGATTGGCATCGCCGCGACGACGCCATCATGGGTACGCGCATTCATGTCGAAGTTTGGCACGAAGATGGCGCGATTGCAGAGCGTGCGATCGATGTGGCGATGGCGGAAATGCGGCGTATTGATGTGCTGATGAGTTCTTATGCGGCCGCAAGCCCACTTAGTCAACTCAATCGTGACGCTGCGTTGGGCTGGAGCGTGGCCGATGTGGAAATTTATAATCTCACCAAGTTGTCTGTAGTCTACAGCGAGTTGTCTAGCGGCGCTTTCGACGTTACGTTCGCAGCTGTTGGTCAGCTCTACGACCTGCGCGCTCATGTGCGTCCGACGCGAGAGAAAATCGCCGAGAAACTACCGGCAGTCGGTTATGACAAACTTGAATTCGACGATGTTCATCACGCGCTGCGTTATCGCAACAAGGATACGCAAATTGGTCTAGGCGGCATTGCCAAAGGTTATGCCGTCGACAATGCTATTGCGGCGATAAAACATCTGGGCGTCGAATCCGCGCTCGTTATGGCGGGTGGTGATACCTATGTGCTGGGCGATAAACGTGGTCGACCGTGGAACGTGGGCATTAAGCATCCGCGCCGCAACGATGAAGTGTTTGCGATTGTGCCGTTGGTCGAAAGTGCGATCTCAACTTCGGGTGACTACGAGCGCTTTTTCGACGAAGGCGGAATACGGTATCACCATATTATCGATACAAAGACCGGTGATTCCGCGCGCCTATGTCAAAGTGTGACCATCATTGCGCCTAATGCGACAACGAGCGATGCCTTGTCGACAACCGTTTTTGTATTGGGTCCAGAAAAAGGCATGGCGCTGGTGGAAAAATTGCCGGGCATCGACGCTGTTATTATCGACGCGCTTGGCAAAATGACAGTGAGCGCCGGTTTGAAGAACCTTTCTGTGCGGTAAGCGCAATGCTATTTCGTGATCAGCCGCCGTAGTTCAGCAATCACTGGTGCTGTTTTCGGCATCACGCCGCGCCACAGCAAAAATGCTTCAGCGGCTTGCTCAACTAGCATGCCAAGTCCGTCGAAAATTCGCGCTACGCCGCGTTGCTGTGCCCATTGCATGAACGGCGTCGGCGCTTTGCCATACATCATGTCGTAACAGCAGCCGTTATTTGCGACGATGTTATTTGGCAGCGGTGGCACCTCGCCCTGCAAGCTTGCCGCGGTGGCGTTGATAATGATGTCGAATTGTTGACCGTGTAATTTGTCGAAGCCATGACCCGCGATTGTGCCCAAGTCGCGAAATGCGGTGGCAAGTGCGCTGGCTTTTTCGGGAGTACGATTGGCAATGGTAAGGTCTTGCGGTGCGGCAGCGAGTAAGGGTTCTAGCACGCCGCGCGCAGCGCCGCCAGCGCCAAGCAACAATATGCGTTTGTCCTGTAGCTTGACGCGTAAATTGTCGCTGAGATCACGAACTAATCCGACGCCGTCGGTGTTGTCACCAAAGCGCATACCATCGTCGCGCAAGATAATGGTGTTGACGGCTTGTGCGCGTGCCGCGCGATCTGTGCGTGTCGTCATCTCGCGCCAGGCTTCTTCTTTGAATGGCACCGTAACATTCGCGCCTTTGCCACCGGCCAGGGCGAACTCGGTTAGTGAGCGGGCGAAATCATCGAGTGGGACTAATAGTGTTTCATAGCTCAATTGTTGCCCCGTTTGCGCGGCAAACAAGCGGTGAATGATCGGCGACTTGCTATGCGCAATCGGATTGCCCATAACAACGTAACGGTCGATGGACATAGAATCTACTACCGAGCGCGCAACCAAGCGGCGGCGCGCTTTGCGTAATAAGTGAGTATTCCGTCGGCGCCGGCCCGCTTGATGGATAGTAAAGTCTCGAGTACCACTGCTTCTTCGTTGAGCCAACCGTTTTTCGCCGCGGCCGCCAACATCGCATACTCACCGCTCACGTGATAAACATAAGTGGGCGCCTGCAATTCGTCTTTGATGCGCCGCACGATGTCGAGATACGGCACGCCCGGTTTGACCATGATCATGTCGGCGCCTTCGGCCAAGTCTAGGCCGGCTTCCCACAGCGCTTCGTTGCTGTTGGCAGGATCCATTTGATAAGTATTTTTGTTGCCTTTGCCTAAATTAGCAGCGGAGCCGACAGCGTCGCGAAACGGCGAATAAAACGCCGACGCGTATTTGGCAGAGTAGGCCAAGATGCGTGTGTGTATGTGGCCAGCATTTTCGAGCGCATCGCGCAGTGCGCCGATGCGGCCGTCCATCATGTCGGAAGGTGCTACGACGTCAGCGCCGGCCTCGGCATGCGACAAAGCTTGTCGAATGAGCACGGCAACAGTTTCGTCGTTGAGCACATAACCTTCTCCATCGATTAGGCCATCTTGGCCGTGCGTGGTGAAAGGATCCAGTGCCACGTCTGTGATGACACCAAGTTCAGGTACGGCTGTTTTGATGGCGCGAACAGCGCGTTGTGCTAAGCCATTCGGATTGAATGCTTCGCGGGCGTCTTCGCTTTTTTGTTCCAGCGGCGTGACGGGAAATAAAGCAATGGCAGGCACGCCCAGCGCTGCGACTTCTTGCGCTTCCTTCACCAGCTCATCAATGCTCACGCGCTCAATGCCCGGCATGGAAGGAATCGCTTGGCGCAGCGCTTTGCCTTCAATTACGAACAACGGATAAATGAGATCGTTCGGCGTTAACACGGTTTCGCGCATCAAGCGTCGCGAAAACTCGTCGCGGCGCATACGTCGCATGCGCGTGCGCGGAAAGCCGCGACTGCCAAATTTGGTTAGTGATGACATGGCTCTTTCCTCGCGCCCACTTAGCCGTGGCTTTTTTATTTCAAGATTAAAGACGTAAGAAGAAATGCATCGCGCGTCACATTGCGTGGCGCGCGATGATGCAAGCTTGTGCCGACGTGAGCCCAGCCTCTGGAGTTGAACGTAACTAGCGGCGCTTGCCTGCAGCCGCCTTCTTCGGCGCGGCTTTTTTCGGCGCCACCTTTTTCTTTGCTACAGGTTTCGCGATACTTTTGCCTTTAGTTGCGCTTTTGCCAGCTGGTTTTTTTGCCGCCGCTACTTTTTTTACAACCAATGGTTTCTTTGCCTGCGGCTTTTTCTTTGCAACAGGCTTGGCCGGCGGTTTTTTAGCTGCAACATTCGCAACTTTTTTAACAGGTTTTGCTGGCGCTTTTTTCGCCGCTGCTTTTACCGGCTTGGCGACTGGTTTTGCCGGTTTGCTCACTTTGGCAGGCTTCGCTGTTTTTACCGGCACGGCCTTGGCAACGGGCGCCGCTTTGGCTGCAACTTTTTTCGCCGCTGGCGCTGCCTTTGCGCTCGATTTAACCACAGTTGCTTTTACCGCTGGCTTTGCCGCAACCGGTTTGTCGATGACGGGTTTGGGCAATGGCTTGCGGAAAACTCGTTTCGGCTTCACTTTCGGTGCCGGGGCTTCTTGCTTGCGTTGCGCCTTCGTAACAAGCTCCAGAACCCGGGCTTCTAGATCTGCCGGCGTCACGGCTGGCTTGGGTACGGCAGGCTTTTTGATTGTCGCCTTTGGTACTTCCGGCACAGTTTCCGCTACGATTTGCTTTTGCGATGCGATCATCTCATCGATCGTGCGATCGATTGCCGCGAAAATATCGGGAATCTCGCCCGCGCCTTGTACGACACGTAATTTACCTTGGTCGCGATAATACGAGACGACGGGCTCGGTTTGCGCTTCGTAGACTTTCAGGCGGTTCGATATGGTTTCTTCATTGTCGTCGGAGCGACGACGTAAATTACCTCCACAGCGATCGCAGCGATCGTCCAGTTTCGACGGCGAGGAGTAAACGTTGAATACGGCACCGCAACTTTCGCAGGAGCGCCGGCCGGTGAGTCGTTGCAGCAGCGCGTCGAAATCGACTTCGACGAGCAGTGCTAGCTGGAGTGGCTGATGAATTTTTTCCAGCATTTCGTCCAGCGCTTGCGCTTGCGGGATGTTGCGTGGGAAACCGTCGAGCACAAAGCCTTTTTTCGCGTCGGCTTGTGCTAAGCGCTCTTTGATAATGGCGAGGACAATTTCGTCTGACACCAAGTGTCCAGCGTCCATTGAGGCTTTAGCCTGCAAGCCCAATGGCGTTCCCGCGGCCACTGCGGAGCGCAAGAGATCGCCGGTCGAGATCTGCGGAAAATTATATTTTTCAACGAGAAGCTTCGCCTGCGTGCCCTTTCCAGAGCCCGGTGCTCCTAGCAATACGATTCTCATAGCGATATTTCACTCCTCGACACAGGTTTGTTAAATCAGACCGGCCGCTGGGCGGTGCGAGATTAAGAACATAGCTAGGCTCGTCGCTTCTCGCCCCGAGCCGGCTCAATAGTCGACGCCCCCCGCCAACCAAAAACGTGCTTAACCTACCCTGTGCGACTTGCTAAGTCAATGAAGTTAATAATCAATGATTCGCAAGGAAAGTATTCTTCCGCGTCGAGCTACGTTTCAAAACCACGCTTTGTTGAAGCAGCGCAAAAAAGATCGCCAGCCAAATAGGAATGGTCGATGCTAAATAGGAATGGTCGATGCTATAGTCGCGCGATTATTATTCTTTCTTTTCATTTGCGAGCAGGGATGCATTATGACAAGTAGACGGAATGCTTTTTATGCGCAGTCGGGCGGCGTGACATCGGTGATCAACGCATCGGCCTGCGGCGTTATCGAAACGGCACGCAAACACAAAAAGCACATTGGCAAAGTGCTGGCTGGCCGAGACGGTATCATTGGGGCGTTGACCGAGGACTTGATCGACACGAGTAAGGAAAGTGCCAAAGCTATCGCGCAGCTGCGTTTTACGCCGGGCGGTGCGTTTGGCTCTTGTCGTTATAAACTTAAAGATCTGGACACCCATCGCGCGCAATACGAACGCCTTATCGACGTTTTTCGCGCCCATGATATTGGCTACTTCTTTTACAACGGCGGTAACGACTCGCAAGACACGGCTTGGAAAGTCTCGCAGGTCGGCGCCGAGTTGGGTTATCCCTTGGTATGTATTGGTATTCCTAAAACCATCGACAACGATTTGGTATTGACCGACAACTGTCCTGGTTTCGGTTCGGTGGCTAAGTACGTCGCGATTTCTACTCGCGAAGCGGCCTTCGACGTACGCTCCATGTCGAGGACATCCACCAAAGTGTTTGTGCTTGAAGTGATGGGTCGCCACGCCGGGTGGATTGCGGCGGCCGCGGGTCTTGCTGGAACGAAAGCGGGTGACCCGCCCCATGTGATTCTGTTTCCCGAGGTCGCCTTTGACCGCGACCGCTTTCTTAAAGCGGTGCAAGATGCGACCAAACGTTATGGCTATTGCGTGGTGGTGGCATCTGAAGGTGTTCGTAATCCCGATGGAAGTTTTCTCGCCGAGACCGGATCGAAAGATGCGTTTGGCCATGCCCAATTGGGTGGCGTTGCGCCCTTTTTAGCGGAATTAATTAAAGCCGAACTGAAACTTAAGTTGCACTGGGCGGTGGCGGATTATCTCCAGCGTTCGGCGCGGCATATTTCTTCGCAAACCGATGTGGATCAAGCCTACGCTGTTGGCAAAGCTGCAGTCGAATTCGCTCTGGCGGGCAAAAATGCGGTGATGCCGACGATTGAGCGTGTTTCCGATGCGCCCTATCGTTGGAAAGTTGGTACCGCGTCGTTGGCGAAAATTGCCAACAAGGAAAAAGTATTGCCGCGCGGGTTTATACGTCGTGATGGCTTTGGTATCACGGAAGCGTGTCGCCGTTATCTCGCGCCATTAGTAAAGGGAGAGGCTTATCCGCCGTACCGCGATGGCTTGCCAAATTACGTGGAACTCAAGAACGTGTCCTGCAAGAAAAAACTCAAAACAAATTTTTCCTTGTGACATGAAATACGCGATGTTCCATGTATAATTCCGGTTTTTCGAAGCCAACTACGTAGGATCCCCTTATGATTCTTGATCGCGTGCCGGCAGGGCGTAATGTTCCCGAGGATGTTAATGTCATCATCGAAATTCCGACGGAAAGCGACCCGGTAAAATACGAAGTTAACAAACACACGGGCGCTATGTCAGTGGATCGTTTTATGGCGACCGCGATGCGCTACCCCTGTAACTACGGATACATCCCGCATACCTTGTCGGAAGATGGCGATCCAGTCGATGTGCTTGTCGTGACGCCGTATCCGTTGATCAGCGGTTCGGTAATTCGCTGCCGCCCTGTCGGTATGTTGCGTATGACCGACGAGTCCGGTCCGGACCAAAAGATCCTGGCGGTGCCAGTGGACAAGCTAACCCCGCTTTATGTTCATGTTAAAAAGCCGGGGGATTTGGCGCCGCAACTGATTGCGCAGATTACCCACTTCTTTGAGCACTACAAAGATCTTGAACCCGGAAAATGGGTGAAAGTAGATGGCTGGGAAGAGCGTGAATCGGCAGCGAAAGAAATTCTCGCGGGTATTGAGCGCTATAACAGTTCACCAGAAAAGCCGAATTTTTAGTTTAGGGCGGGGCAGCAATCGCCTTGATTTGGGCGGTTGTTGCCCGGCGTATTTGGTATTGTTTGCTACATTCTTGGCCGGTTTGGCTGCGCGGTGGTTTTATCCGTTCGCTCCTGACAGGCCACGCATCGAGTGGCCGTTGGTGAACTGACGAGTCGGGCAAAGCGAATCGCCTCGCCACAATTGTCGCATCCGCCGTGGCTATCTTGTTGCATCTGCTGTTGGCTTGCTTCGACAGCGCGCAATTCACGAACGTGATGGTCTAAAGCCGCCAATTCGACATCAATCAACAAATCCGCGCTTGATCATTTTTAAAAGTGATGGCCGCCGACTTGCCGCTAACGATGTTAATTTACCCCTTTATGTAACCACGTTCATCCCAGATTTTCCATTAGAACTCGTAGCGAGAGCGAACAAGATGTTGAAGATGTGCGCGAATAAGCGGAAATTTTGCGGAGGCGTAGTTCACTCTACGTTGACGCATAAATTTTCGCTCATTCGCGCGCAGATTCAGCATCTTGTTCGCTCGCAGTAGAGTTCTAATGGAAAATCTGGGTTCATAATAAGCGCGATCTATTTACCCGCGTTGCTTACGGCGTGATACCTGAGGACTTCGTATGGCGGATCATTCAGATCATCAACATGACCATCGTCATGATGCGCACCACCACGGCCATCGTGATATGTCGCGCCATATGTGGTTTTGGTCCGTGGCGGCAACATTGGGATTTGCGTTCGTGGAGGCAGTCGGCGGTGTTTGGTCGGGTTCCCTTGCGCTATTGAGCGATGCGGGTCATATGGTTTCCGATGCCGCGGCTTTGGCGTTGGCGGCATTTGCCGCGTGGTTGAGTTTGCGTCCACCTTCGGCGAAGCATTCGTATGGTTTTGGTCGGGCTGAGATTCTTGCGGCGGCCATTAATGCACTTGCGATGTTGATCGTCGTTGCCGGTATCGGTTACGAGGCGTGGCAACGATTTCTTCTTCCGCAGCCTGTCGCCGGCGTTCCGGTCATGGTGATTGCGTTGCTGGGCTTGTTGCTCAATATCGGTTTGGCGTGGTTGCTTAGTCGTGGCGAGCAGACCATGAATGTCCGCGCTGCGTTGCTGCATGTTGTCGGTGACATGCTGGGTTCGGTGGCGGCGCTGGTGGCGGGTTTGGTGGTTTACTTGACGGGTTGGACACCGATAGATCCGCTCTTGTCGGTGCTAATTTGCGGATTAATCGTTGTTTCGGCGGTGCGTCTGTTGTTGGTGAGTACCCACGTCATAATGGAAGGCGTGCCCGGACATTTAGACTTTGCTAACGTCGGCAATGCCATGGCTCGAGTGGCCGGTGTGCGATCAGTTCACGACTTGCACATTTGGAGTGTTTCGTCGGGTACTGTGGCCTTGTCCGCTCACGTCGTGCTCGACGATATGCGTAACTGGTCAGCTGTGTTACTGCAACTACGGGCTTTGCTACAGGAACAATTTGGCATCGAGCATACGACGATTCAGCCCGAGACTTCGACCTACGTATTGCAGCCCATGATGCCGACATCCAAACAGGAAATACGACAAGGTTGAGCTTGCGTTGTGCTTCGTTTCGATACCATACTAAATCCAAATATTCTATGCGTCCGACGATGATACGGTCTTGCAGGTCAAACAACTTACGATGCAGTTAACATTCACCAAGATGCATGGCCTGGGCAACGATTTTGTTGTCATCGATGGCACGCGGCAAAAAATCGCACTCTCGCCGGAGCAGATTCGGTTGTTGGCCGATCGCCATTTCGGCGTCGGGTGCGATCAAGTTTTGTTGGTTGAACCTCCGCAACAGGCGGGAGTGGATTTTCGCTATCGCATTTTTAATGCCGATGGCGGTGAAGTAGCTCAGTGCGGCAATGGCGTCCGTTGTTTTGCTCGTTTTGTGCTACAGCGGGGTCTTACTAACAAGCGTGAGTTTTCAGTAGAAACCAACTCCGGCATCGTTTATCCACGTATCGAAGAGCGCGATCAAGTCAGCGTCAACATGGGCGTGCCGCAATTTGAGCCCAAGAAAATTCCATTTCTTGCGGAAACGCGGGCGAACAGCTATGAATTAGACGTGGGTGATCAACGCATCGTGATCGGAGCGGTGTCGATGGGCAATCCCCACGCCGTGTTGCGTGTCGACAACGTCAATGCGGCACTTGTTAGTCAATTGGGCGCCATTATTGAGCGCCATCCGCGTTTTCCTGAGCGGGTCAACGTCGGCTTCATGGAAATAGTCACGCCTGGTCACATACGCTTGCGCGTATTCGAACGCGGCGCTGGCGAAACCTTGGCTTGCGGCACGGGTGCTTGCGCGGCGGTAGCAGTAGGTCGCCAAGCTGGATTGCTAGATGATATGGTTAAGGTCGATTTGCCGGGCGGTCAGCTGACAATTGCGTGGGCCGGGTCCAATGAACCGGTCTGGATGACAGGGCCGGCCACATTTGTGTTTGAAGGAACAATCGAGTTATGACCACCCACCAGGAAAAAACGCTGCCGAGTCTGGTTGATGAAACGAACGTCATTGCATTCTTGCGCCGCCATCCCGAGTTTTTTGAAGGTCACGCGGAGTTGCTCGAAGACCTAAAGATTTCCCATTCTGCTGGTCGAGCGGTGTCGTTGATTGAACGGCAAGTGAGTGTCCTGCGCGAGAAGAATCACCAGTTGCGCAAACAACTGGGTGAGCTTATCGCTGTCGCGCGTGAAAACGACAAGCTGAACGTGACGCTGCACAAGCTTACGCTGGGGCTGTTAACGGCTCGCACGTTGAGCGAAGTTGTGTATCTGCTACAACGGCATCTGCACGAACAGTTTCCGAAAGAATTTTCTTCGTTGATTTTATTTTCGCCGCCGGTTGCGCCTGAGCATATTGATCTTGGCGCGACGCGCGAAATTCAGGTGTTGAGCGCGGATGACCCTAGTCTGGCGCAATTTGCTGTGTTGTTTGAGAACGCGAAACCGATTTGCGGCCGAATGAAAACCTCTCAGCTGCAGTTGTTGTTTGGTGCGTCGGCAGATAGCGTTGCGTCGGCGGCATTTATTCCGTTGCGTCACGAGAACATGGACGGTGTACGTAATATTGGCATCATCGCCGTTGGCAGCTCGGATGCGCAGCGCTTCCACGCCAGCATGGGAACGGTGTTTATTACGCACATGGGTCAAATTATCAGCGCGGCGTTGCAGAAATTCGTCGACTGATTTTGGACGCGACAATTGTTACCGAAGCCAATTGGGTCGACACTTTTTTAGCGCGTCTGCGCGATATCCGTCGCTACTCACCTCACACCATCGATGCCTATGGTCGTGACCTCGCCGAGTTCTGCGCTTTTTTCGAGCAACAGCAGCTTCGTGACTGGAGCAGCGTCACGCCGCAGCATGTGCGTCAGTTTAGCGCTGAGCAACATCGCGGCGGTCTAAACGGCCGTAGTTTGCAGCGTCGTTTGTCGGCCTTGCGCGCATTTTTTCAATTCTTACTGTTGGAATCGCGCGTCGCATCGAATCCGGTCAAAGGTGTGCGTGCGCCAAAAGCAGCCAAGGTGTTGCCAAAAACCCTTACCATTGAGTTGGCGACGAAACTCGTAGCGATTCCAACTGACGACTGGATTGGTTGTCGCGACCGTGCAATCTTAGAGTTGTTTTATTCTTCCGGTTTGCGCTTAAGTGAGTTGAGTCGGCTGAACGTCGGCGATATCGATATGAAAGATGCAAGCGTTCGCGTTGTCGGTAAAGGCAATAAGCATCGTGTGGTTCCGGTTGGGCGGTTTGCCCTGCACGCGCTGGAGCGTTGGCTAACAAGCGAACGACCGCAACGGGTGGCCTCGCCGACCGAAGCCGTGTTTGTCACGCGTGAAGGTCGTCGACTTAAGCCGCGCGCCATTCAAGTGCGCCTGCGTCATTGGGCCATCAAGCAAGGCCTGGGAGTGCATGTTCATCCGCACATGTTGCGGCACTCGTTTGCGAGTCATTTGTTAGAGTCGAGTGGTGATTTGCGTGCGGTGCAAGAGCTGCTTGGTCACGCCGATATTGCGACGACGCAAGTGTATACGCATTTGGACTTTCAACATCTCGCACAGGTTTACGATAAAGCACATCCGCGCGCACGAAAACGCAAATAGGAGCCTCGCTGCCCAGCGCGATTTTTTTCCGCGTCAATCGATCCACAAAGTTTTGATATTCGTAAATTCCAACATCCCATGTCGGCCCAGTTCGCGTCCGTAGCCTGAACACTTGCTGCCACCAAACGGGATGCGAGGGTCGCTGCGGACGACGCCATTGACGAAGCACACGCCCGCTGCAAGTTGTCGCGCAACGGCTTCACCACGTGCGGTGTCGCGCGTCCAGACGCTACCGCCCAAGCCGTAGCGCGATGCATTGGCCACGGCTACCGCATGAAGTTCATTGCGTACGCGAATGATCGTTGCGACCGGGCCAAATAACTCTTCCTGATAGGCGCGCATACCGGGCCCGACATTATCGAGAATCGAAGCGGGGTAAAAATAGCCCGTGCCATCCGGTGGTTTACAGCCAAGAATAGCGAGCGCACCTTGCTGCATGCTTTGCGTCACTTGTTGGTGCAGCTCGGCGCGCAGGTCGTTGCGTGCAAGCGGCGCGAGTGTGGTGGATTTTTCCATGGGGTTGCCAGTGACCAATGCCGCCGCGGCGGCACGGAATTCTTCGACAAACGGATCGGCGATCGCGTCGACAACGACGAAACGTTTTGCCGCGATGCAGCTTTGTCCCGCATTTTGGTAACGTCCCGTGACGGCTCCCTGGGTGGTAAGCGCAAGATCCGCGTCTTCCAACACGATGAACGCATCGGAGCCCCCAAGCTCAAGTACCGATTTCTTTAAGTGTTGTCCGGCCAGTGCGGCGACTTTGCGACCGGCCGCTTCACTACCGGTGAGCGTGACGGCGTGAATGCGCGGATCGGCAATCACGCTGGCAACTTGATGTGACGCGATCATGAGCGTGCGAAACACGCCAGGCGGAAAACCTGCGTCGACGATCAGCTTCTCGATGGCGAGTGCGCATTGCGGAACATTGGCCGAGTGTTTGAGAACAACCGTGTTGCCGGCGACCAAGGCAGGCGCGGCGAAGCGAAATACCTGCCAGAAGGGAAAATTCCACGGCATGATTGCGAGTACGGTGCCAATCGGTTGATAGGCAACCAAGCTGCGGCGTGCATCGGTTGCGATAATTTCATCTTGCAGTAGTGTCGCCGCGTGTTGGGCGTAGTGTTCGCAGCCACGGGCCGACTTTTCAATTTCAGCGAGCGCTTCGTGAAAAAGTTTGCCCATTTCAGCCGTGATTAAGCGAGCCAAGGTCTCTTTGCGTTCGCGCAGTAAGCTTGCTAGTCGTACTAAATAACCACCGCGCTCGCCGATGCTACGTTCTTGCCATTGGGGCGTCGCAGTCGCTACTTGCGCTAACGCTTGCTCAACTTGCGCTCCGGTCCATGGCGAAAAGTGGGCTTGCGACACTTCCGTTGCTGGATTAATGGACTCAAAGGCCATGGCGTACCTCGGTAGGTGAGAGCGCTAGCTCATCTGTTATTATAATTTAGTCGCTTCTGGTGGCAGATTGAAAATTACTCTGCCCACCGTTCTGAAAAACATCGATCGTTAGCGAGGTAGTAAAGAGACCATGGCACAGAAGAAAACCGTTTGTGTGTTAGGCGGTACCGGTTTTGTTGGTATGCACTTGGCGAATCAACTGTCCAAAGCGGGCTACCAAGTGCGGATTCCGTCGCGTCGTCGCGAGCGGCATCGCGATGTATTAGTAGTGCCGACGGTCGATGTGGTTGACGCCAACGTTCATGATGCGAAGCAGCTAGAAACGTTGTTGTCGGGCTGTGACGTGGTCATCAACCTTGTCGCGATTCTGAACGAGCGCAAGCGTGGCGATTTTCAACGAGTTCATGTTGATCTGCCCAACAAAGTTGTCAATGTCTGCAAGACCGCGGGTGTCGGACGCTTGCTGCATATGAGTTCGTTGAATGCCGATCCTGCGCAGGGGCCAAGTCGCTATTTGCGCAGCAAAGGCGAGGGTGAAAAATTCGTTTTGGCGGCGCAAAGCGAGCATCTTGCGGTGACAGTGTTTCGGCCCTCGATTATTTTTGGTCCGGGCGATAAGTTTTTTAATATGTTTGCCAGCTTCTTGAGCCTGACGCCGTTGATTTTTCCGGTGGTGTGTCCGAACGCGAAATTTGCTCCGGTTTATGTCGGAGATGTTGCTAAAGCGATGGTCGACACCATTGCAAAGCCGGCGAGTTACGGGCGCGCTTTCAATCTATGCGGCCCTGGCGTTTACCGGATGCAACAATTGGTGGAGTATGTTAACCAAGTGATCGGTGCTCGGCGCGCGATCATTGGTCTTGGTGACGGCGCTTCACGTTTTATGGCTACGGTGCTCGGCATGGTACCTGGTAGTCCGATGACTACTGACAATTATCTA
>Ga0315270_10001135_pt1 | contig 14171 bp, 12 predicted proteins | sample C1_bottom_MG_FD_204932 | JGI IMG/M metagenome (GOLD analysis project Ga0315270, IMG submission 204932) | Sediment microbial communities from Yellowstone Lake, YNP, Wyoming, USA - C1_bottom | ecosystem: Environmental > Aquatic > Freshwater > Lake > Sediment | place: USA: Wyoming | collected... | reverse complement strand
GGTCAACGTCCGGATGAATCCGCGATCAGGCCCAGAGGTCGTAGGGATACCCGCCGCCCTCGTAGACCCGGTCGCTGATCTTCGTGCAGTCGGCGTCTCGGTTCTTGTCGAGCGCCTTCAGGTTCGCCACCATGCGGTGCTTGGCCTCGTTGCAGAACCACCGGGCGATCTCGACCTCGCCGGCCGCCTTCTCCTCGCCCTTCTTCGCGATGGCCGACGTCACACGCGAGAGCGTCGCGATCTGCGCGTAGAGGTCGATGAGGATGTCCGCGATGCGCTCCTGCTGGTACTCGCGATCGATCACCTTCTTGCCGTGCTTGCGCAGGATCGTCTCGCAGGCGTTCGCGAAGATGCCCGCGTACCGGCCGACCTGGTCGGCCTCGGGCGCAAGGGACGGGTGGACCTTCGTGAGCTTGTCGTGCGTGATGACGCCCTTCATGCGCTTGTGGGCGTACTCGGTCAGGATGCCACGCTGAGCGAGCGGGCTCTTGAGCGCGCTCTGGACCTCCTTGAGCGAGTCGCCGAGTTCCTTCATGCCAGACAGCGCGATCAGGAGGCGGAGGATCTCGTTCGTCCCCTCGAAGATCATGTTGATGCGGCTGTCGCGGAGCGCGCGCCCGTAAGGGTACTCGTTCATGAAGCCGTTGCCGCCCGCGATCTGGAGGCCGTCGTTGATGTTCTGCCAGAGGACTTCGGTCCCGAACACCTTGCAGCAGGCGCCTTCCAGCGAATAGTCGATGTGCCGGTCGACGAGGCTCGCGGTCAGGTAGACCATGGACTCGAGCGCGTACGTCGTCGCCGTCATCTTCGTGATCTTGTGGCGGATCATTTCGAAGTCGGCGATGCGCTGCTTGAACTGCTTGCGCTGCGTCGCGTGCTCAACCGCGAGCTTGATCATCCACTTCGAGCCGCCAACCGAGCCCGCCCCGAGCGACGTCCGGCCCGTGTTGAGCGTCTCGAGGGCGTACTTGAAGCCGTGGCCCTTCTCGCCGATGAGGTTCGCGGCGGGGATCCGGCAGTTCTCGAAGATGATCTGGCAGGTCGAAGAGGCGCAGAGGCCCAGCTTCTTCTCCTCGGGGCCGCGGGTCAGGCCCGGGAGCGTCCCGTCCGGGTTCGTGATGACCGCGAAACAGGAGACTTCCTTGTGGCCGTCCTTATCACCCGACGGGATGCGCGCGAACACCGTGAAGAAGCTCGCGAACCCGCCATTCGAGATCCACTGCTTCGTCCCGTTCAGGACGTAGGTGTCCGTGGCCGCGTCGTATTCCGCTGTCGTCTTGAGCGAGCCCGCGTCCGAGCCGGCCTCGGGCTCCGTGAGGCAGAACGCGCCGACGAGTTTGCCCGACGCGATGTCCGGGAGCCACTTCTTCTTCTGCTCTTCGCTTCCGAAGAGGACGACGGGCTTCGTGCCGATCGAGAGGTGGGCGCCGATCACGATGGAGGCCGACGCATCGAGCGGCGCGACCGTCTCCGTCATCCGGCAGTACGCCGCGGCGCCGAAGCCGCTGCCGCCGTACTCCTCGGGAATCGTCATCCCGAGGACGCCGAGCTCGCCCATGGCCTTGACGGCCTCGCGCGGGAAGTGGTGCTCCGCGTCCATCTTCTCGGAGTTCAGGTGCGCCGCGTCGAAGTCGGTCCAGGCGTCCGCGAACGCCCCGACTGTCTCCTTCACGTCGGCCGGAATCTCCGGATAGGGGAAGACGAGGTCCTCGGCGATGTGGCCCTGGTAGAGCGACTTGAGGAACGACTCGACCTCGGTGGTGGTCTCGTGCTTCGTCTCTTCTTTGACTGTGGACATCTCGGCTCCCCTCATGCGAAGAATTTCTTGTTCGTGCGCGCCATTTCGATCAGGAGCGGAGCCGGAGCGAACCGGCCGCCTTTTTCTTTTGCCAGCTTCTGGAGCGCCTCGACGACCGCCTTGGCGCCAAGCGCGTCCGCGTGCGCGCAGAGTCCGCCGCGGAAGGGCGGGAAGCCCGTGCCGAAAATCATCGCGAGGTCCAGCTTCGCCGGGCTCGCGACGACGCCCTCGGACAGGCAGAACGCCGCCTCGTTGATCATCGGAAGGATCAGCCGCTGCTGGATCTCGGAGGGAGAAGGAGAAGAGTTCTTAGAAGGTGAAGAGAGGCCGAGATCGCGATAAGCGTCCGGGTCCGGGCCGCCCCTTCTTTCACTTTCATAGAAATAAAATCCCTTCTTCGCTTTTCTCCCGATCCTTCCCGCCGTGACGAGCCTCTCGAGCGCCGGGTCCTGCGGCATCCGGTCGGGCCAGGTCTTCGAGAGCGTCTCGGAGGCCTTCGCGGCGACGTCGATCCCGACGTCGTCGAGGAGCTCGATCGGGCCGACGGGCATTCCGAACGCGCGCATGGCCTTGTCGATCGCCGTGAAGTCGACGCCCTCGAGGACGAGGCGCGCACCCTCGGCGATGTACGGCCCGAGGATGCGGTTCACGAGGAAGCCCGGCGAGTCCTTCACGACGACCGGCGTCTTCCCCATTCTCTTCGCGAGATCGAAGATCGTCGCCGTAACCTCGGGATCGGTCTTCTTCCCGTAGATGACCTCGACGAGCGGCATCTTGTAGACCGGGTTGAAGAAATGCATGCCGACGACGCGCTCGGGGTGGGCCGCATTCGCGGCGATCTCCGTGATCGGGAGCGTCGAGGTGTTCGACGCGAAGATCGCGGTCGCCGGAACGATCTTTTCCCACTCGGCGAGGACGGCGTGCTTGACGGCCATCTTCTCGAGCACGGCTTCGATCGTGATGTCACACGTCTCGAAGCCGGCGTAGTCGAGCGATCCGCCGAGAAGCGACATCTTCCGTGAGAATTCGCCGGGCGTCATGCGGCGCTTCTTGAGCTTCTCCTTCCAGATCCGCGCGGCCTGCGCGTACCCGAGGGCGAGCGCCTCGGGCTTGATGTCCTTCATGCGCACGGGCAGGCCCTTGTCCGCCGCGAGATGCGCGATGCCGCCTCCCATGACGCCCGCGCCGAGGACGCCGACGCGCCCGATCCTGCGCGGCTTGACGACGCCGACGCCGAGCGCTTCGACGCCGGTCTCTTTCTTGACCTCTTCCATGCGGAAGAAGAGGCCGACGAGGCTGCGCATCGTCGGCGTGCCGATGAGCGTCCCGACGCCCTCGACCTCGTATTCCAGAGCCTTGTCGAACGGCGCGCCGAAGCCCTTCTCGACCACGGAGAGCGCCGCAAGCGGCGCCGGGTAGTGGCCCTTCGTCTCCTTCATCACGGAGGCGCGGGCCTTCGAGAAGACGATGCCTTTGCCGGGCCCCTCCAGGAACTTCTCGACGAGCGAGGCCTCGCGGACGCGCACCGGCCCGCCGCCCGGACCCGCATTCGAGCGCTTCTTCGAGCCGATCTTCCTGCGGGCGTAGCCCTTCGCGACCTCCTCGAGGATCGCGGCCGGGACGACTTCGTCCACGAGGCCGGCCTTCTTCGCGCGCCTGGCGTCGAGGACCTTGCCCGCGAGGATGACGTCGAGCGCCCCCGCGAGGCCGATCATCCGCGGGAGGCGCGTCGTGCCCCCCCACGCGGGGAGGATCCCGAGCTTGATCTCCGGCAGGCCGATCTGCGTCTTCGGCGAGTCGGACGCGAGGCGCCAGTCCATCGAGAGCACCGTCTCGCAGCCGCCGCCCACGCAGGCGCCGTCGATCGCGGCGACCGTGGGAAACGGCAGGTTCGCGAGCTTCGAGAACGTGCGGTGCGGCCCCCGAATCATCTCGGGATCGGCGCCCTTGTCGGCCTTCGCGATCTCGTTCACGTCGGCGCCCGCGATGAAGATGCCGGGCTTGCGCGAGATCAGGACGAGCGCCTTCACGTCGGAGCGCGCCGCGAGTCCGTCGAGGATGCGGTCGAACTCGAGGATGACGGGGCGGGAGTACTTGTTGACCTTCTCCCCCGGCGTGTCGAACTCGAGGACGGCGAGGCCGTCGGCCTCGACGGTGAGACGGAACGCGGACGCCGCGACCGCGGCGTTCTTCACGGGAACGGTTTCTTCGACGAGGGTCGCCATCACACCGCCTCCAGGATCACGGACGCGCCCTGCCCGCCGCCGACGCAGAGGGTCGCGAGCCCGTGCCGGACCTTGCGCCGCTGCATCTCGAGGAGGAGCGTCAGGATGAGGCGGGTGCCGGTGCAGCCCACGGGGTGTCCGAGGGCGATGGCCCCGCCGTTCACGTTCAGGATGTCCATGGAAATCTCGCCGAGCTCCTTCGAGGCGGCGAACTCCTCGAGGTTCGCGAGCACCTGCGCCGCGAACGCCTCGTTCATCTCGACGAGGCCGATGTCCTTCATCGAGAGTCCGGCCTTCTTCAGGGCGAGCGGCGTCGAGCGCGCCGGGCCGAGGCCCATGCGCTCCGGCTCGAGGCCCGCGAAGCCCCAGCTCTCCACGCGGCCGAGAGGCTTCAAACCGTGCCTGACGACGAAGTCCTCGGAGGCCACGACGACGGCGGCACCGCCGTCCGTGATCTGCGACGCGTTTCCAGGCGTCACCGTGCCGTACTTGCGGTCGAAGATGGGTTTGAGCTTCGCGAGGGCTTCTATCGTCTGATTCTCGCGGACGCCGTTGTCGAACGTGAGGACACGGTCGTAGTCCGGCGGGACCGGGACGGGCACGATCTCGGCGGCCAGCTTGGACCGCGCCTCGGTGGCGCGCTGGTGCGAGCGGAGCGCGAAGTGGTCCTGCTCCTCGCGCGTGAGGTGGCCTTCTTTCGCGAGGATTTCGGCCGTGTCGCCCATCCCGAGGTCGCAGACGGGATCGTTGAGCCCTTCCTTGAGGCCGATGACCGGGTTCAGGAGGTCCTTCCACGGCATGCCGGAGAGCGCGCCGAGGCGCTGGCCGGCCGTCTTCGCCATCCCGGCCTTCGCGAACACGCCCTTGACGCTGTCGCGGTAGAGGAACGGGATCTGCGTCATGTTCTCGACGCCGCCCGCGAGAACGACGTCGGCCTCGCCGACGGCGATCAGCCGAGCGGCCTCGACGACGGACTCGATTCCGGACGCGCAGTTGCGCGAGACGGAGTGCGCCGGCTTCTCCTTCGGCACGCCCGCGCGGAGCGCGATGATCCGCGCGATGTTCGCGGCGTCCACAGGCGTCGCGATGTTCCCGAAGATCGACTGGTCGACGGCCGAGGGCTCGATGCCCGAGCGGGCCATCGCCTCGACGGCCGCGGCGCGGCCGAGGTCGACCGCCGACACGCGCATGAAGTCCGTGCCCATGCGCGCGAACGGCGTCCGGGCGCCGTTGAGGATGAATGCGGTTTTGCTCACTTGCGGTTACTCCTGTTCCGAGTCTTCACCTTCGAAGAAATCTTCTTGTCTTTCGCGCCGAAGCCCTTGAGAAGAGTCCCCACGAGCTGCTTCGCGTCGGCGGAGGGCTTCTTTTCCCCGGCCAGCAGCCACTCCGAGAGGATCTCGTCGGCCGCGCCGAAGAGGATCCGCACCGCGAGGCGCGGGTCGAGGTCCTTGCGGAACTCGCCGCGGGCGATGCCGTCGCGCAGGACGTCACCGAGGAGGCGGAAGTGCTCGACGAGCTTGCTGCGCGAAAAGCGCTCGACGAGCCGCGCACTCCGGCGGAGCTCGATCTGGAAGACGGATGCGAGATCGCGATCCGACCCGATGAACTGGAAGTGGAGGTCGACGAGGGCCGTCAGGCGCTCGGCGGCGGGCGCGTCCGTGCGTGCGACCGCCCGGCCCTTCTCGAGAACGTCGTCCATCGACTCGTCGAAGACGACCCCGAGGAGGTCTTCCTTGTTGCGGAAGTAGAGGTAGACCGTGCCCTCGGCGACCTTCGCGTCGGCCGCGATGTCGGCGATGCGGGCCTCGTGGAAGCCCCGGCGCCCGAACGTGCGGATGGCGGCTTCCAGGATCCGGCGGCGCTTCTCGGGGTCGGCGCCCGGGGACGCCTTTTCCGGGGCCGCCGCAAGGGCTGCCAGGTCCGCGCCGAGTCCGTCCCGGCCCGATGAATGAGCCATCATTCAGTAGGCTATGACGCACTGCGCCATGAAGTCAAGAGTGGAAAATCGCTGGAAACTCCCGAGGATTCGCGCGAGTGGCAAGCCTCACATTGAGAGCAGGAGGCCCGGCATGCGGATCCGACGCGCTCTCCCCTTCGCGTTCGCCCTCGGACTCTCTCCTTTTCTCATCGGCTGCGCGACCATCGCCCACGGAAACCACCAGACCGTCCACGTGGAGACGGACCCGCCGGGAGCGACGTTCACCCTTCTCGGAAAGAGCTACACGACCCCGGTGGACGTCGAGATTCCGCGAAAGTCGAAGGACGTCGAGCTCGTCCTCGAGAAGGACGGGTATGCGGTCAAGCGTGTCGCCCTCGCCCGGAACCGTTCTTCCCGCACGTGGGCGAACCTCCTCTGGATCCCCGCGGGCGCCGGGATCGGAGCGCTCGCCGCCTCGGGCAGCTCCGGCTGGTTCCAGCCCACGCCGGGCGAGTCGGCCGCCGGAGGGGCCGTCGCCGGCGCCATCCTCTCGGGTGTGGGGCTGATCGTCGACGGCGCGTCCGGCGCCAACTACAAATTCGATCCGCCGTTCATCGTGGTCAGGCTGGAGCCGATCCCGGTCGCCGGCGCCGCGGGCCGTTGAAAGGAAAACCCATGCAACACCGCCGACCGCCCCTCCTCGCGCTCGCCGTCGCCATGGCTCCCCTCTTCGGCTGCGCGACGATCCTGAACGGGCCGAATCAGAAGATCCACGTCGAGACGGATCCCCCCGGCGCCACGGTTACGGTGGGCAGCGAGCGGCACACGAGCCCGGTCGATCTGGTCCTGAAGCGCGCATCCAAAGGCCTTGTCGTCGTCATCGAGAAGGACGGGTACATCACCCGGATGGTCACCCTCGAGCGCGGCGCGTCCCCGAACACATGGATCAACTTCGTCGGTCTTCCGGTCGGCCTCGTGGCAGGAGCTGCGATCGGCGGCAATCAGAGCAGCAACAGTTACGAGGAGTTCAGCAACGGCGCGACGGGCCTCGTCATCGGCGCGCTCGCCGTGCCCGGCGTCATGTTCGCTGTGGACGCCGCGAGCGGATCGATCCACCGCCTCGACCCGCCGTTGATCGCCGTGAAGCTCGAACCCGTCGCGCCGCCGGCGGCCCCGGCTTCTACTCCGTGAAGAGGGAGAGGCTCTCGGCCGCCGCCCATTCGATCGTCGCGACGCCGTTCGAGACGAGCGTTCCCGCCTCGCCCGCGAGGATCCGCGGAATGTCCTCGAGAGCGCCGATCGCGGCTGTCTTGCCGGTCCGTTCTGCGAAGTCGCGGGCCGCGCCGACTTTCGGACCCATCGAGCCGGACGCAAAGTCGAATCGCCCGATCGCCGCGGGGGACGCGCGGCGGATCGCCTTCGCCGAGGGCGTTCCCCACCCGACCGACACGGCCGGCACGTCCGTCGCCATCACGAAGAAATCGGCGTCGAGCTGCTGCGCGAGGAGAGACGCGACGCGGTCCTTGTCGATGACGCACTCCACGCCGTGGAGCTTTCCGTCCTCGCCGTAAACCGTCGGAATGCCGCCGCCTCCCCCGCAGATCACGATCGTGCCCTTCTCGAGGAGCCATTTCACCGGCCGGAGCTCGAAGAGGCGCTTCGGCTGGGGAGAGGCGACGACCCGCCGCCACTTGCCGCCGTCCGGCGCGATCGCCCATCCGCGCTCCTTCGCGAGGCGCTTCGCGTCCTCCTCGGAATAGACGGGGCCGATGGGCTTCGTCGGGTTCTGGAAGGCGGGGTCGGCCGGGTCGACCTCGACCATCGTGAGGAGCGTCGCGAACGGCTTCTCGAACGGGAGGAGGTTGCCGAGCTCCTGCTCGATCATGTAGCCGATCATTCCCTCGGTCTGCGCGCCGAGGACGTCCAGCGGGAAGTGCGCGGCGTCCAGGCCCGACTCGGCCTGCAGCGCGAGGAGCCCCACCTGCGGGCCGTTGCCGTGCGAGATGACGAGCTCGTGCTCGCGCGCGACGGGCGCGAGCGCGTCCGCGGCCCGGCGCACGTTCGCGCGCTGGTTCTCCGCGGTCATGGGCTCCCCGCGGCGCAGCAGGGCGTTCCCTCCGAGGGCGACGACGACGCGCATACCGTAACCGGGGAGCGACCTACGCGCCCGAGCCCTCGTACATCTCGTCGATCAGGTGCTGGTAGTGCTGGTCGACGATGCGCCGCTTGACCTTGAGCGTCGGCGTGAGCTCGCCGTCCTCGATCGTGAGGTCCTTCGGGAGGACCGCGAACCGGTGTACGAGCTGCTCGTGGGCCTTGCCGTCGTTCCACCGGTCGATCGCCGTCTGGAACAGCGCGAGGACGCGCGGCTCCCTGACGAGCTGGTCCATCGGCCGCCCGGCGAAGCCGTTCGCCTCCGCCCAGGCGGCGAGCTTCTCGAAGTTCGGGATGATGAGGCAGGACAGGAACTTCCTCTTGTCGCCGATGATCACGGGCAGCGAGACGAAGTCCTGGCTCTTGAGGAAACTCTCGATCGGCGCCGGGGCGATGTTCTTGCCGTTCGAGTTGACGAGGATCTCCTTCTTGCGGTCCGTGATCGCGAGGAAACCGTCCGCGTCGATGACGCCGATGTCGCCCGTGTGGAACCAGCCCTCGGAGTCGATCGCGTCGGCCGTCTCCTTCGGCTTGTTGTAGTAGCCCTTCATGACGTGAGGCCCGCGCGTCAGGATCTCGCCGTCCGGCGCGATCCGGCACTCGACGCCGGGCAGGATCTTTCCGACGGCGCCGAGGCGCCAGGCGGACGGGCAGTTCACGGCGATGACCGGGCTCGTCTCCGTGAGGCCGTAGCCCTCGTAGATCTCGACGCCGATCGCCCAGAAGAACTCCGCAAGCTCCTTCGCGAGCGGCGCACCGCCCGAAACGGCGTAGCGGAAGCGCGACCCGAGAGCCACGCGCACCTTGCGGTACACGAGACGCTCGAAGACGAAGTGCTGGAGCGCGAGCGCGAAGTCGGGTGTCTGCTTCTTCGCCTTGAGAGCGACGACCTTCTTGCCGACGTCGATCGCCTGCGCAAAGAGCTTCTGCTTGCCCGCCGACGACTTCGAGAGGTTGTCCTGGACGCGCGCGTAGATCTTCTCGTAGACGCGCGGGACGGCGCCGAAGAGGTGCGGGTGCACCTCGCCCATGTTGTCGCGCAGCTTGTCGATGGATTCGGCGTACGCAATCGTCGCGGAGCGATGGTAGTAGACGTACTCGAGCATCCGCTCGAAGACGTGCGCGAGCGGGAGAAACGAGAGCGCGACACAGGAGGAGTCGATCGGCAGGATCGAGCAGCCCGCGACGACGTTCGAGACGAAGTTCTGCTGCGTCAGCATCGCGCCCTTCGGCTCGCCCGTCGTGCCGGAGGTGTAGATGAACGTCGCCAGGTCATCCGGCTTGCGGGCGTCGGCCCGCTTCTCGAACGCACCGGGGTCGGCGGCATGGGCGGCCCTGCCCTTCTCGAGAACGTCGGTGAACGGCGAGACGCCCCCGAGCGTCGACGCATCGAAGCTGAGGACGTGCTGGAGCGACGCCTTGATCTCGGCCGACGCGGCGCGCCCCGCGAGAACCTTGCGGGCCTGCTCCTCGTTCGACGTGAACGCCACCGTCGCGCCGGAATCCTTCAGGAGGTACGTGACCTGGTCCGACATCATCGTCGGGAAGATCGGCACGAGGACCGCGCCGTAACACTGGCAGGCGAAGTCGACGATCGCCCACTCTGGCCGGTTCTCGGAGAGGACCGCGACGCGTCCGCCCTGCCTCACGCCGAGACCCTCCAGAGCGCAGGACACCGCCTTGACGCTGTCCATGAACTGCGCGGTCGAGATTGGCGTCCACGCGCCGGACTTCTTCACGAGGAGGAGATCCGGCTTCGGGGTCTTTTCGAGATTCCTGAAGATGTCGACCAGCGTGCGTGGCGTCATGACGCATGTCCTCCAAGGTTCTTTGCCGGGAACCCGGATTATAGTGACGTTCCCGTGGCGCTGGCCCTGACGCTTCTTTCCCTCGTTACGCTCGCCGCCTTGGGCCTGTCGGCCTTGTCCGGCTGGACGCTCTCCCACGCCCTGGGCGGCCTCCCCGCGGCCCGGCACATCGTCGTCGCCGTCCCGGCCGTTCTGTTCTCGCTGTTCACGCAGTCGATGGTCCTCTTCTTCTTCATCGGGACCGGCAAGCTCCTCAAGGAGGCCGCAGCGAAGCGGCCCGACGCGGAAGGCCGCGACTACATCCTGAGGCAGGTCAGGAACTTCAAGGCCCGGACGTCCTCCCTCGCCACGTTCGCGCCTCTGTCGGCGCTTGCGGCGGGCCTCCTCGGCGCCGGGGCGCACACGGGCGCAACTCCGGCGTGGCTCCACTTCGTGGCCGCGATCCTCACGCTCCTTCTCCACGCACAAGCGCTCGTGCGCGAGGTCGTCGCCATGGCGGAAACGAACAAGCTCATGGACGAAGCCGCCACGCTGGTGCCACCGGCGCCCGGAGGAGAAAGCGCATGAAGGTCGCCCTCGTCACCGGCGGCGCGAAACGGCTCGGGTTCGAGTTCGCGAAGGCGCTGGCGGATGCTGACTACTCGATCGCCCTCACCTACCGCACGAGCCGCGCCGAGGCTGACGCGGCGGTGGATTTTCTTCTTAGAAGGAAAGAGGGAATCCGCGCCGAAGCCTTTCGTGCCGACTTCACCGCCGACGACGCGCCGATCAAACTATTCGAAGAAATCTTCTCTTCCTCCCTGTTCTCCCCCTCTTCCTCGCTTTCGTCTCCCGCGGAGCCTCCGCGCCTCGACGCCCTCGTCCACGCCGCCTCCCCGTGGATTCCGAAGCCGGTCGCGGCCGTCACATTCGACGACTGGGAGGCCGTGTTTCGCGCCGGGCCGCGCGCCGCGTTCTTCCTCGCCCAGGCGGCCGCGCCCGAGCTGGCGCGCTCGTCGGGGTCGATCCTGTTCGTGTCCGACGTCGCCGCGACGCAGGCGTGGCCGACGCACGTCCCGCACGCGGCCGCGAAGGCCGCGATCAACGCCCTCGTCCGCAACCTCGCCGTCGCTCTGGGCCCGAACGTGCGCGTCAACGCGATCGCGCCCGGCGTCGTGATGCCGCCGCCCGACATGAGCCGCGAGGCCGTGGACGCGCTCGTCGCGAAGACTCCGCTCGGCCGTCCGGTCGCCGTCGCGGACCTGATGTCGATGGCCGTCGCGATTCTCGAGAACCGCTCCATGACCGGCCAGGTCGTCGCCGTCGACGCGGGGCGGTCCGCCGTCTAGCCGGCCGCAGGCTCGCCGACGGGCGGTTCCCGCCGCGAGGGCCTAGATTGAATCGAGAGGCCTCCCTTCGCCTCTGAAGGAGTGCTCGATGCAAGCCCTTGCCTCCCTGGCATGTCTCGTCCTTCTGGCCGTGCAGCCCGCGTCCCCCACGACTCCAAAGATCACGCTCGTCTCGCCGAAGGGCGGCGAGAGCTGGGTTCTCGGCACGACCCAGAACATCGTGTGGAACGCGTCCGGAGTCACGGGCGAGGTCCGGATCAGCCTTCAGCAGGAGGGCTGGAACCTCGGCCGGGGACTGATCGCCAAGGTGCCGGCCAGCGCGGGTTCGTTCAGCTGGACGGCCGGGAAGCTGATGCTGGGCTACACATCGTTGACGGAGAAGGGCACCGGCTTCCGGGTTCGGGTCGAATCCCTGAATCCCACGGTGACCGCCGAGAGCCCGCAACCGTTCAGCATCGGCGAGATGCCGACGGCGCATCCGAACGCGGCGCTCGCCTCGGGCGCTCTCGCGCCGAAGACGATCACCGTGACGAAACCGGCAGCCGGCGCCACGTGGAAGCGCACGGAAACGTACGACATCACGTGGCAGCAGTCCGACAACCTGCAGAAGGAGTTCGCCCGGATACAGCTCCTCCGAAGCACCGGCGAGCTCGCGCTCACGATTGAGACCAAGCGGCCGCTCTCGGCGGGCAAGCACAGCTGGCAGCTGCCGGGCGTGAGCGACGTCCCGGCGCTCACCGAGGGCGACTACCGGATCCGGATCGAGACCGTGAACGGCGAGACAAAGGGCGACAGCGGCCTCTTTCACGTCGCCAAGACCGTGAAGTTCTCGAATTCGATCATCCCGGCCACGACTAAGAACGGATCCCACTGGTTCACGTCGAACGGAACCCAGGAATCCTCGACGTGGGGGAACGTCGAACCGGGGGCGGGCTCCGTCAAGGTCGGATTCATCAACGACTACGACAAGCCAAAACAGGTCAGCGTCACCTATCGGAGCCACATTCTCGTCGATCTCAAGGGCGTCAAGGGCAAGGTGAAGTGGGCGAAACTCAGCTACGAGAAGAACGACGGCACGCCGGACGGCGCAAGGCCGCTCTGGGTCATAACCCAGCCCTGGAACGGAACCTCGATGGACATGTGGAATCACGCCGGCAACGCGGTCAACCTGATGGATTCCGGCCAGATGAAGGCGATCGTCCAAGGCTGGATCGACGATCCCACGATGAACTTCGGGTTTCTGATGGCCGGCCCCGATGAGAGCATGGCGCGAGCCACGAACGGGCACGTCATGATCCTCTCCAACGTGAAGCTGGACGTCGGAATCGACGCGGTCTACTGAATCAGCCCGGCGTCCCGAACTCCGCCGCTTCCGCCCGCAGCTTCGCGGCGAAGTCCTTCGCGTAGGCGATCCGCTCCCGCGCGAGCCGCCGGCCGGCTTCCGTCGCGAAGCGCGCGGCGTCCATCTTTGCGTCGATCTCGCCCGCCATCTCAGCGAGCGTCATCCGCTCGCGCACGCCGGAGGCCAGAACCTGCGTCACGCCGTACGCCCCGACGCTCTCGAGCAGCATCGCGTCGTGGACGACTCGCTCTTCGGGGGTTTGCGGGTCGGATTCAATCCGCGAAAGAGAGGAGACGAGGATTCGGATTTCTTCGAGTGGAATACGGAGGGAGCGCAGGAGCAGGTCCTCGCGGCTGTCCGGCGTGATGCGGCGGGCCGACGGGAGGCCGGCGAATGCGGCCAGAAGAAAGAGGCGCGCAGAATCCGCTCCACATGCGCCCAACGCTCCGCTATTTCCCTCTTCACCTTCTAAGAGATTCTCCGAAATCCTCATTCTTCTCTCTACGAATCCGAAGTTCGTGACCCCGTCGAGGCCCACGGAAAGCGGCCGGACGAAGTCGAGAATGCGCGCCTTCGAGGCGGAATCGAGCGCGGGCGACATGGCATGATCATAAGGAGCCGACGAGGAGGACCCGTGAGCCGCCGTTCCGTGCGTCCGTTTGCAGCCTGCGCCGCCGCCCTCGCCCTCGCCGCCTGCGCCGCGCCGAAGGACACGCCCAAGCCGACCACCCCGGCGTTCACCGTCGCGCTCCTGACTCCCGGGCCGATCTCCGACGCCGGGTGGAACGCCGGCGCGTACGAGGGTCTGAAGGCGATCGAAAAGGAAATGGGCGCCGGCATTTCGCACGTCCAGGTCAAGTCCCCATCCGAGTTCGAGGAGCAGTTCCGCGCCTACGCCGCGAAGGGGACGAGCCTCGTCTTCGGCCACGGGTTCGAGTTCCAGGACGCCGCCGAACGCGTCGCGAAGGAGTACCCGAAGACCGTCTTCGTGACGACGTCCGGCTCGCGCACGGCCCCGAACCTCGCGCCGATCGTGTTCGAGCTCGAGCAGGCCGCTTACCTCTGCGGGCTCCTGGCCGGACGGACGACGAAGACAGGCAAGGCAGGGATGGTGGGCGGCGTCGAGCTGCCGTCGATCAAATCCACCTTCCTCGCCTTCGAGGGCGGATTCAAGGCCGCGCGAGAGGCGGGCACGGCGACGTCCGTCTTCACGGGCTCGTTCGAGGACGTCGCGGGCGCGAAGGCCGCCTCGCTCGCGCTCGTGGACAAGGGCGCCGACTCCCTCTTCCAGAACGCGGACGCCGCGGCGCTCGGCGTCTTCAAGGCGGCCGAGGAGCGGAAGGTCGCGGCGTTCGGCACGAACAAGGACCAGAACGCGCTCTCCCCCGCCATCCTCGCGTCCGCGGTCATCGACATGCCCCGCGCCTTCGTCGAGACGGCGAAACGCGTCAAGACCGGAACGTTCGACGGCAAGCCGCTGCGTTACGGCCTCGCAAGCGGCGTCGTGTCGTTCGTTCTCTCGCCGGTGGCGGCCATTCCGCAGCCGGTGCGGGACGAGCTGAAGGCCGCGGAAGAAGATTCGCGCCGGCACGCTG
>Ga0315270_10001134_pt1 | contig 14177 bp, 10 predicted proteins | sample C1_bottom_MG_FD_204932 | JGI IMG/M metagenome (GOLD analysis project Ga0315270, IMG submission 204932) | Sediment microbial communities from Yellowstone Lake, YNP, Wyoming, USA - C1_bottom | ecosystem: Environmental > Aquatic > Freshwater > Lake > Sediment | place: USA: Wyoming | collected... | reverse complement strand
AGTTCCGCTGTCATCAATTGCGTCAACTGGAAAACCACAGCCGCCGCCGGCACCTGCGGCACGCAGTTCTCTTACACCATCAGCACCGCACCCGCTACGCCCAGCGCAGGCAGCACCGCCCAGGTTGTCTTGCCCAGCACCGCCCCGAACCAGGCCATCGCCAGCCTGACCCGCGGCACCTACGGTGCTACGCCGAGCGACACCACCGCCACGGTGGTACTGGCGGCCGGGTCCCCCGGGTTCTGTAACGGCGAGTCGGTCAGCATCATGACCGCGCCGGGTACCACGCTGGCCTCGAAAGAGGGTCCCTACACCGGCAGCTGGACGATCACCGGCGTCACTGCCGCCGGCACGATTACCTGCGCCAACGGCACCACCGGCACCGGCTACACCACCTTCACCTACGGCGCGCTGGCCACCACCCCAGTCTCGCCCGCAACCGGCAGCATCTTGGCTTCCAACCCCAGCCTATCGCCCGACAGCACCACGCTGATCAACTGGGTGCGCGGCGAGGATAACTTTGGCGGCGAATCTAGCCTGTGCCCGCCGGGATCAACTGCGGGAACCGCCCCTTGCCCGAGCACGGCGGTGACGGTGCGTCCCTCGGTGCATGGCGACGTGTTGCACTCGCGCCCGATCGCGGTGAACTACGGCGGCACCACCGGCGTGGTGGTGTATTACGGTACCAACGATGGCGTCTATCACGCGATCAACGGCAACCAGTCCACCAACATCGGCACGGTTAAACCCGGCGGCGAGCTGTGGGGATTTGTCGCGGCGGACTTTTACGGCAAGCTCAACCGTCAGCGCCTCAACAGCCCGGCGCTGTTGCTGCCCAGCACACCGCCCGGCATAAACCCCTCGCCACAGCCCAAGGATTACTTCATAGACGGCCCGACCGGCCAATTGCAGGAAAGGGATACCGCCGGCAACATCACCAAGGCCATCCTCTATATCGGCACGCGCCGCGGCGGTCGCTTCATGTATGCGGTGGATGTAACCGCCCCGCTCAGCCCCGTCATAAAGTGGAAGATCAGCAACTCGACACCGGGCTTTAGCGAACTTGGCCAAACTTGGTCGCTGCCCAAGGTCGCGCATGTGAAGGGCTATGCCAACCCGGTACTGATCTTCGGCGCCGGTTACGACGACGGTTCGCAAGATGCCGAGCCGCCTTTAGCGGATAACATGGGGCGCGGCATCTTCATCATAGACGCTTATAGCGGGGTGCTGGTATGGACGGCACAACCCCAGATCCAGGGTGCCTCCACGGATTACTACTGGCACCGGACATCAACCTATGCCGGCGAAACCTGCGGCGGCACCACCACCCAGGGATCCTGCCTGGTGGACGGCATGAATTACAGCATAGCCGCCGACCTCTCGCTGGAAGACCGGGACAACGACGCTTTTGTTGACCGCATCTATGCGACCGACGTGGGCGGCAATTTGTGGCGCGTGGATCTGGAGCCCGCACAAGTCAATGCTGCGGGTGCCGACTGCTCCACAACCGCAGCGGGTTGCACGCCGGACATCTGGCAGGTTACCCAGGTGGCCGCGCTGGGCTGCGCAACCGGCCCTTGCGATCTGAATGGCGCAGCCGCGACCGCCCCGGGAACCTCGCCGGGAACACCGCGCAAGTTCTTCTTCCCGGTGGAAATCATGAACGCCACCCTGACGAGCAACTACGATGCGATCTTCCTCGGCTCCGGCGACCGCGAGCATCCGCTGTATAGCCAGCAGGCCTATGGCGTAACCAACCGGATGTATATGGTCAAGGACTACAACACCGGCAAGGATAGCGTCAGCCAACTGCTGCCCCACCATGAGTCAAACCTGGATGATTGTACCGGCACCACCGGCAGCCCCAACACCTGCTCCACCGCCACCACCGGAGCCAGCACGACAGTTTCTTACGACTTGCTGACATCGGCGCAACAGCACGATGGCTATTACGTTACGCTGGGTACGGGGGAGAAAGTGGTCAACGCGCCACTGGCGGTTACCGGCACAGTGTTCTTCGGTACCAACCAGCCGGCTGTGCCCAGCGCCAACTCATGCACCACCAACCTGGGCATTGCACGCGGCTATGCGCTGAACCCCTTCAGCTCGGTACATAGCTCCATCGTCTACGACGGCGGCGGACTGCCTCCCTCCCCGGTTTCCGGCATCGTCCAGATCGGCAACCAGCTGGCGCTGTTCTGTGTCGGATGCGGCGGTTTGGGCGGCTCCACGGCAGACAGCCACTCTTCAGTGGGCTCTACACGGTTAAAACCGAAGATCCCCTCCAAGCGTGGCAGGAACTACTGGTATATCCAAGGCAAGTAGCAACACGCAACACTGGCAGGCCGCTCTCCTCCGGGAGAGCGGCCTGTTGTTTTGGGGCTTGAAAATTACTGCGGGAATTTACAGGCCGGATTAAACGCTGGCCTGCAAGTTTTTCGGTATGGGGAAAACGACGTTCTCCTGCGTGCCGCTGATTTCGCGGATGCTGGCCGGGGTGATGTTTCTGATCCGCTCCACCACTTCGCGCACCAGCACTTCCGGCGCGGAAGCTCCGGCACTGATGCCGACATGGCGCTTGCCTTCCAGCCATTCCGCTTTGAGTTCGCTGGCATTGTCCACCAGATAAGCCGGCACATTCATGTTGCGCGCGACTTCGCGCAGACGGTTGGAGTTGGAGCTGTTGGGCGAGCCGACCACGATCACCACGTCGCACTGTTTCGCCAGCAGCTTCACCGCATCCTGGCGGTTTTGCGTGGCGTAGCAGATGTCGTCTTTTTTCGGGCCGACGATGTTGGGGAAGCGCGCCTTGAGTGCCTCAATCACCACGCCAGCGTCGTCCACCGACAGCGTGGTCTGGGTGACGAAAGCGAGATTACTTTCGTCCCGCACCTTGAGCATCAGCACATCCTCCGGCGATTCCACCAGATACATGCCGCCGCCACTCTGGCCCCCCGTGACCTGCCCCATGGTACCCTCAACCTCGGGATGTCCGGCGTGGCCGATCATGACGATTTCCTTGCCCTGCTCGCGCATGCGCGTGACTTCGATGTGCACCTTGGTCACCAGCGGACAGGTGGCGTCGAATACCGTCAACCCGCGCGCCTCGGCCTCGTGCCGCACCGCTTGCGACACGCCGTGCGCGCTGAAAATTAGGATACTGTCGGGCGGCACATCGGCGATGTCCTCGATGAAGATCGCGCCCTTGGCCTTGAGGCTATCCACCACAAATTTGTTGTGTACCACTTCGTGGCGCACGTAGATCGGCGCACCGTGCAGCACCAGCGCGCGCTCGACGATCTCGATGGCGCGGTCTACCCCGGCACAAAAACCGCGCGGATTGGCCAGCAATATTTCCATCAGCTCTTCTCCGGTTTATGCAGGAAGCTCTCAAGCAACAATAATGCGGCACCCAGCGTGATGGCCGAATCGGCCAGATTGAACGCGGGAAAATGATTCTGGCTCCAGTGGAAATCCAGAAAATCCACCACATAGCCATGTGCGATGCGGTCAGCCAGATTACCCAGCGCCCCGCCCAGGATTAAGGCTAGCGCCAGGCAAAAAAGTTTCTGCTGCCGGTGCTTGCGCAGCAATTGCACAATCCACACCGAGGCGATGATGGCAATCGCGGTAAACAGCCAGCGCTGCCAGCCGCCCGCATCGTTCAACATGCTGAACGCCGCGCCCTGGTTGTGCGCCAGCACCAGATTCATGAACGACGCGACGGCAAACGCCGCGCCATATTCCAGATGACTAGTGATGGCGTATTTACTCCATTGGTCGAGGATGATGACCAGCACACTCAGCACCAACCAGTGCGCATAGCCCCTCTCCCCCCCGGGGAGGGGGAGGGGAGGGGGAGGGGGTGAGAGAGGTTGAGAAGGGAGAGCTTCGTCCGACGGCAGTTCCCCCTCCCCTGCCCTGTTGGAACTACTAGCCATTCGACTAAGCTGCCCAGATACGTCAGCCAAGTCGCTGGTTATCCCCCGGTGGGAGAGGGAGTCGCTCTTGGTTGGCTCAAGCATACTTTCTTGCCTCACCGCTGCCGTACAGATTGCTCACGCAACGCCCGCAGATCGCGGGATGCGCCGGATCGCTGCCCACATCGGCGCGGTAGTGCCAGCAACGGTCGCACTTGGTATGCGCACTCGGGGTAACCACGATGAGCTGCTCCGCTTCACTCGCCACAAGATGCACCGTGGCGCGCGAGGTGATCATCACCAGGCGCAGGTCGTCGCCCAACGCACTCAAATAATCGTAGTCAAACTGTGTCAAATAAATATCCAACTCGGCCGCCAACGCAGAGCCGATTTCTCCGGTCGCGCGCTTTTCTTCCAGTTGTTTATTTACTTTTGCGCGCCACTTGCATATCTCAGACCAATTCCGGGCTAGAGCAGGATCATCCGCTGCGGGCAACTCCGGCAACCCATACCACTGCTGCTCGAACACACTGACATCACTCTTGCCACTCAACGTCACCCATACTTCTTCGGCAGTAAAACTCAGTATCGGTGCCATCAATCGCACCAGACTATGCGTGATGTGATACAGCGCATTCTGCGCGGAACGCCGCGCGGGAGAATTTTCACCGGCGGTGTACAAACGATCCTTGAGGATATCGAGATAAAAACCGCCGAGATCTTCCGAACAGAAGGCATGCAGTTTCTGCACCGCAAGATGGAATTCATAACGCCCATAATCCGCGCACATATCGTCCTGCAATTTCTGCATCAGTACCAGCGCATAGCGGTCTATCTCCAGCCATTGTTCGACCGGCAGCGCATGTTGAGCATGGTCATAGTCGGCAGTATTCGCCAGCAAAAAGCGCAGCGTATTGCGGATGCGGCGGTAACTATCAGTCACGCGCTTGAGGATTTCTTCAGACAGCGATATTTCGCCGGAATAATCGGTCGAGGCGATCCACAGGCGCAGGATGTCCGCGCCCAGCCGATTGCAGATGTCCTGTGGCTCGATGCCATTGCCCTTGGACTTGGACATCTTGTAGCCCTTCTCATCCACGGTAAAACCATGTGTGAGCAATTGCCGATAAGGGGCGCGTCCGTCCATCGCACAACCTGTCAGCAATGAGCTCTGGAACCAGCCTCTGTGCTGGTCGGAACCTTCCAGATACAAGTCGGCGGGATAAGCCAAATCTTCGCGTCTGCGCAACACCGCAAGGTGTGTCACGCCGGAATCGAACCACACGTCCAGCGTGTCGGTCAGCTTGCGATAGTGTGCGGCATCGTCGCCGAGCAGGTCTGCGCTGTTGAGATCAAACCACGCCTCGATGCCCTGCTCTTCCACGCGCCTGGCCACCTGCTCCAGCAATTCCGGCGTGCGCGGATGCAGTTGCATGGTTTCCTTGTGCACGAAGAACGGCATCGGCACGCCCCAGTTGCGCTGGCGGGATACGCACCAGTCGGGACGATTCTTGATCATCGCTTCGAGGCGCGCGCGACCCCAGGCCGGGAAAAATTCCGTGGCTGCAACGGCACGATTGGCGAGATTACGCAAGGACGCACCCTCCGCATGTTGTGCATGGCGCACTGCTTGAACCAAACCCTCTCCCCCAGCCCCTACACCCGCGAGAGGTACGCCGGTGGGTTCCCCGCTGCTTCGCAGCGACCCTTCCGCAGTCCCGCTCGCGGGAGAGGGTGGCACTGAGCTCGGCGAAGTGCCGGGAGAGGGGTGTTCCATCCCGATAAACCACTGCGGCGTGGAGCGGAAGATGATCGGCGTCTTGTGCCGCCAGCAATGCGGATAGCTGTGCTTGAGTTTTTCCTGATGCAGCAGATGGCCGCTCGTTTCCAGCGCCTGCAGCACGATGTCGTTGGCCTTCCACACAAACACGCCCGCCAATGCAGTTCCGCCAGCAGGCGGCGTGGTGGAAATAAATTTGCCGTCGTCGCCCACCGGGTTGTCGTTCGGCAAATTGTATTTCTGCCCGACGAAGTAATCGTCCAGACCGTGTGCGGGCGCGGTATGCACCAGCCCGGTACCGGCTTCCAGCGTGACGTGTTCGCCGCAAATGATGGGAACGATGCGGTCTTGGAACGGGTGTTGCAGCGGTAAATTTTCAAGTGCGAGGCCTTTAACTTTTTCAGCCAAAACATCTGCTACAGTTTGTCCGTCTAAACCAGCAACCTCTTCTGGATTGACTTTATCAATTCGAGCCAAAAAGGTATGCATCAAAGCCGTTGCAACGATGACAATCTTCTCAATGTGTTCGCCACGACGTATTTTCAGCAATACATACTCATGCTCAGGATGCACGCTCACCGCCTGGTTGGCGGGCAGCGTCCACGGCGTGGTAGTCCAGATCACCGCATAGGCTTGGGCATCGCCCGGCAACGACACGCCGAACGCCTTGCCCAGCGCAATTTTATCTTTCACCTCGAAGCCCACGTCTATCGCGGGCGAAACTTTATCTTCGTATTCCACTTCGGCCTCGGCCAGCGCCGATTGGCAATCCAGGCACCAGTTCACCGGCTTCTTGCCTTGGTACAGATAGCCGTTATCGTTGATCTTGCCGAGCGCGCGGATGATGTCGGCCTCGGTCTTGAAATCCATGGTGAGATAAGGATGATCCCAATCGCCCAGGATGCCGAGGCGGATGAAATCTTTTTTCTGCTTGGCGATTTGCTCGGCGGCGTAGGCGCGGCACAGCTCGCGGAACTGCGCGGGCGGAATTGCCTTGCCGTGTTTTTTCTCCACCTGCAACTCGATGGGCAGGCCGTGGCAGTCCCAGCCCGGCACGTAAGGCGCATCGAAGCCCGCCAGCGTTTTGGATTTGACGATGATGTCTTTCAGCACCTTGTTCACCGCATGGCCGAGATGGATGTCGCCATTGGCATAGGGCGGGCCGTCGTGCAGGATGAATTTTTTTCTGCCCTTGCTCGCGGCGCGGATGCGCTGGTAACGCTGCTGTTCCTGCCATTGCGCAAGCATCAGCGGTTCGCGCTTGGCCAGATCACCGCGCATGGGAAAAGAAGTTTCGGGGAGGTTAAGCGGGTATTTTTGTTCAGCCATGATTATTTTTGAACCACTGTTTCGTCTGCTCGACATCGAGCGCTATCTGTTTCGTTAAACTTTCCAAGTCGGGAAATTTTTCCTCATCGCGCAACTTGTGTAAAAACTCCACATGCAGATGCCTGCCATATATCTGCACATCAAAACCGATCAGGTGTACCTCCAGTACCGGCTTGCCGTGCTCTACCACCGTGGGACGCATGCCCAGGCTGGCTGCACCGCGCATCCACATGCCGCCCTCAATGCGCGCGCGCACCACGAAGATGCCGGAGACCGGCGGACGGTTGTGCTTCAACTGAATATTCGCGGTGGGAAAACCCAATTGCCGTCCCATGCGGTTGCCGTGTTCGACGTGCCCGCTGATGCTGTAATGCCGCCCGAGATAACGCTGCGCCATACCCAGATCGCCGCGTGCCAAAGCTTCGCGCACCGCCGTGCTGGAAACACGCGTACCCTCGTGCAATACGCTGTGCATGGCGTGCACCGAAAAGCCGTGCTGCTGGCCGATTTTTTCCAGCAGCCCGAAATCGCCGTTGCGTCCGCTGCCAAAGCGAAAGTCGTCGCCGATCAGCACGTATTGGGGTGCCAGATTTGCACGCAAAGTATGGATGAAATCTGCCGCCTGCATCTGCGCAAACGCACTATTAAAACGGCATACCTGCACGCGATCTATGCCCAGCACGGCGAATATTTCCATTTTTTCGCGCAAACTGGTCAGCCGGGTCGGCGCTTGCTGCGGCGCGAAAAATTCGCGCGGATGCGGCTCGAACACCATCACCGCCGAATCCAAGCCGCGCGCCTGCGCTTCCTGTTTCAGGCGTTGCAGCAATGCCTGATGACCGAGATGCACGCCATCGAAATTGCCGATGGTCAGCGCAACAGGCCGCTTATCAGGTGAATGGAGTCCGCGCAGGATAAACATAAGGGCGCAGATTATACAGCGAGATATGCCCGGGAACGAGCTAAACAGCACGGACACAACAGCGGCGGGCTGCCGGTTATTGCATGGGCGACATCCGAAAAAGCGGATGCGCCCGCAGTTCTATCCCGACTATTCGGCCTTGTCGTTTTTCTCGGTCAGCAACGCGGTCAACGGGGCGGATTGATTGAGCACGGCCATGACCAGCCAGCCTGCACAAACGAGGATGGCTGCAATGAATGTCCAGTTAAAAATGCTGGCCGCCGTGGCCCCCAGAAATGGCTTCAGCAGCAAGAGCAATACCGAGTAAGCCAGCGCCACAACCAGCAGGCTCACCGCAGGCAGAACCAAGTGCTGCAACACCGACCATTTTCCCCCGTGCTGCTGCAAAGCAATGGTGGCACGCTGGCCGAGCATCCACAATGCGACCAGCGCCGCGCCATACCCCAGAAACTGGACGATATGCGAAGCATTGAGCTTGCCGCCCAGCGAGGTTTTCTCAAACAACTCCATGTGGCCGAGCGCTGCCGCCAGAATAAGCGATAGCACGATGACCGCTATATAACGCCCCACCCATACCCAGGTCTCATTCGCATTTTTTTCTTGTGTCATTACTATCTTTCTATATTCAAAACCAAAGTGTCATTTTAAACCCAGCACATCCTGCATGTCGTACATCCCCGCCCTGTTCGCTTTCAGAAAGCGCGCAGCGCGCAGCGCGCCGAGCGCAAACGTGGCGCGGCTGCTGGCTTTGTGGGTGATCTCTATGCGTTCGCCGATACCAGCAAACAGCACGGTGTGGTCGCCGACGATGTCGCCGCCACGCACCGTGGCAAAACCTATCGTGGATGGATCGCGTTCGCCGGTCACGCCTTCCCGTCCATACACCGCGCACTTGGCAAGGTCACGCCCCAAGGTCTTGGCAATCACTTCACCCATGCCCAGCGCGGTGCCGGAAGGCGCATCCACTTTGTGGCGGTGGTGCGCCTCGATGACCTCGATGTCGTAGCCGTGGCTCAACACCTTGGCTGCCGTCTCCAGCAATTTGAAAGTCAGGTTCACGCCCACGCTCATATTGGGCGCGAACACGATGCCGATGTTCTGCGCTGCCGCACCCAATTGCGCCTTCTGTTGCGCGTTGAAGCCGGTGGTGCCAATCACCATGTTGACGCCTAGCCGCTGGCAAATTTCCAGATGGTGCAGCGTGCCTTCGGGACGGGTGAAGTCAATCAGCACGTCAGCGTCTTTTAATGCAGCCGCCACCTCCGCGCTGATTTTCACACCGCGTGTGCCGCCGAATTCGCCAGCGTCCGCTCTCAGGTGTTCACTGCCCGCATGTTCCAGCGCCGCGTGCAGCACCATATCGTCTGCCTGCGCCATGCATTCCAGCAACACCCGCCCCATGCGTCCCGTGCTTCCGGCAATCGCAATTTTAATTTTGCTCACGACTATTTCCCCTCTTGCGCTGCGGGCTCCACAGCCGCCGCAGGCAGCGGCGGCATGGTGCCGTTATCAATGCGCACCAATTTATCCCCCTCGAAATACAGCGTCATCCGCTGCTGGGTCACCAGTTTTTTCTCCTGCTCCAGGCTGTACACATAATCCCAGCGGTTGGGGTGAAAAGGATCGCTCACCAGCGGGGTGCCGAGCAACAGACTGACCTGGGTGCGTGTCATGCCGACTTTCAGCCGCTCGCGCGTCTCCGGTGTAAGCAGATTACCCTGACGAATGTCCATTTTGTAGGGGGCGCAGGCGCTGAGCAACAGCACTGCGAGGAACAACAACTTAACGCGCATGATAAAAATCCGGTTCAGAAAACAGCGGCATGATACATCAAGCCGATAGCCCTAGCATCTCTGCCGCATGTTTGCGCGTGGTTTCGGTGATCTTGGCGCCGCCCAACATGCGCGCAATTTCCTCGATGCGCTCTGCGGGCTTGAGTACACGGATATGGCTCAGCGTCACGCCATCGCGTGCCGCCTTGCTCACCTGCCATTGCGCATCGGCGGAGGCCGCGACTTGCGGCAAGTGCGTCACGCACATCACCTGATGACGCGTGCCGAGGCGCTTGAGCAATTGCCCGACGATCTCCGCCACGCGCCCGCCGACGCCGCTATCCACCTCGTCGAAAATCAGCGTCGGCACACCCGCCACCTGGCTGGTCGCCACCTGTATCGCCAGGCTGATGCGCGACAGCTCGCCGCCGGAGGCTACTTTGGACAAGCCCTGCAAGCTCGCGCCGGGATTGGTCGCCACACGGAATTCGACCGATTCCAGCCCGTGCATATTTCCATCAGCGAGCGGCACCAAAGCCGCGACAAAGCTGCCACCGTGCATCGCCAATATTTGCATCGCTGCGGTGATTTCCTGCGACAGTTTTTCCGCCGCCTTGCCGCGCGCAACACCGAGTTTCTTCGCGGCGGAGAGATAGCCCTCACGCGCAGTATTTTCCCGCGCCGCCAGCTCCGCCAAATCGGCATCGCCGCCCAGCTCTTCCAGCCGCGCCACGATACGCTGCAAAACTTCCGGCAATTGCTCCGGCGGCACGCGGTATTTGCGCGCGGCTTCCATAATGGCGCTCAGGCGCTGCTCCTGTTCGCGCAGCCGCTCCGGGTCTATGTCGAGGCGCTGCTGGTAATGGCGCAGCGCGTACACCGATTCCTGCAATTCGTTCTGCGCGCTTTCCAGCATGGTGAGCGTGTCCTGCAAACCCGTATCGAACACCAGACCTTCGCGCACGCGCGCGGTCAGCAGATTCAACTGCGCCAGACAAGCCGTATCCGACTCGCTTAACACCTCCACGCCGAACTGCGCCGTCTCCAGCAGGCTCGCGGCATGGGACAAGCGCGCATGTTCGGCCTGCAACTCCACCCACTCCGGCGCATTAAAATTCATCATCTCCAGTTCGCGCCGCTGGAATTGCAGCAGCTCGCGTTCGGCGGCCACCGCCTCGGCATTCTGCTCCAGTTCCACGCGGCGGCGATGCAACACCTGCCACGCCTGAAACAGCGCCGCCACTTCTGCCGCCTCGCGCAACAATCCGGCATAACCATCCAGCAGATCGCGCTGTGCGCCGGGGTGCAGCAGCGACTGGTGCTCATGCTGGCCGTGGATGTCCAGCAGAAAATCTCCCGCCTCGCGCAATTGCTGCATGGTGGCGCTGCGCCCGTTGATGAAGCCGCGCGAACGCCCGCCGCTATCCATCACGCGGCGCAACAGGCACACGCCTTCGTCGCCTTCCAGTCCCTGTTCGCGCAACCAGTCCTGCAATCGCGGCGCGGCGGCGGTGTCGAATTCCGCGCTGATCTCGGCGCGCTCGCATCCCGCGCGCACGGCAGCGGCATCGCCGCGCTCACCCAGCGCCAGCGACAAGGCATCAATCAAAATGGATTTGCCCGCGCCGGTCTCGCCGGTCAGCGCGGTAAAGCCGGAATAAAAATTGAGTTCGAGAAAATCTACGATGACGAAATCGCGGATGCTGAGAAATTTCAACATTACAGGGTTTTATTCCAAAGCAATTTTTCGCGCAGGGTATGGTAATAACTATGCCCCACCGGATGCAGCAAACACGCCGCTTCGGCAAGACGGCTGATCACCACCTTGTCGCCCTCGTGCAGGTCGGTCCGGGAATGGCTGTCAAAGCGCAGGCACGATTCGGCGGAACGGTGTACCAATATCTCCAGCAGCGACTGGCTCTTCAGCACGATGGGGCGGTTGCTCAGCGTGTGCGGGCACACCGGCACCAGCGTGATGAGGTCGAGCGCGGGATGCACGATGGGGCCGCCCGACGAAAGGGCATACGCGGTGGAGCCGGTCGGGGTCGCCGCAATCAGGCCGTCTGCGCGCTGATTGTAGAGGTATTCACCATCTATGCTCACCTCGAATTCCATCATGCTGCTGGCATTGCCGCGATGCATCACCACCTCATTGAACGCCAGCGCCTTGAACACCTCCGCGCCGTCGCGCATCACGGCGGCTTGCAACAACATACGCTGCTCGGTAACGAACTTGCCTTCCAGCATATCGGCGATGGTCGGCAGCATGTTGTCCAGCGAGATGTCGGTGAGGAAACCCAACCGCCCCTGATTCACACCCACCAGCGGCACCTTGTGCGGCGCCAGCGCGCACACGATGTTCAGCATGGTGCCGTCACCGCCGAGCACGATGGCCAGATCAACCGCACCGCCCATCTCCGCCAGCGCCACCCGGGTATAACTGTGTTGTTCCAGATATTGTGCGGTCAACTCATCCACCACCACCGCGATTCCTTTTTCCGACAAAAAAGCGGCCAGCCGCAACAGCGGCCCGGCAATATCCGGCGTCTTGTGCTTGCCGATCAGCGCAACGGTTTTGAAGGGAAATTTCATGCCCGCGATTAAACCATATCGCCCGCTGGAAGACAAAGGAACCTCTGATCAGGTCTGCCATGCAATGGTAGAATAAGGCCATGCTCAACGACCGCGCGCAAGTCCTGCTCAAAACCCTGGTGGAACGCTACATCGGCGATGGCCAGCCGGTGGGTTCGCGCGCGCTGCAACAATTCTCCGGCCTCGATGTCAGTTCCGCCACCATCCGCAATGTGATGGCCGAGCTGGAAGAGATGGGGCTGATCTCCAGCCCGCACACCTCCGCCGGGCGCGTGCCCACCGCGCTGGGCTACCGCTTGTTCATAGACACCCTGATGGTGGTGCAGCCGATGGACTCGGTGCGCGTGCAGCAACTGGAAAACCAGATGCAGCCGGACAACCCATCACGTTTATTGACGCAGGCCTCCAACCTGCTGTCCGAGCTGACCCGCTTCGCGGGCGTGGTCGCCACGCCCAACCGCACCGCGATCATGGTGCGCCAGATCGAATTCCTGCGCCTGTCGGAAAAAAAGGTGTTGCTGATTATCGTGATGCCGGATGGCGAAGTGGAAAATCGCGTCCTGCTCACCGAAAAGGATTACACCCAGTCGCAGCTCACCGAGGCCAGCAATTTCCTCAACCAGAACTACATCGGCTGCCCGTTCCACGAAATCCGCCAGCGCGTGCAAAGCGAGCTGCACCAGTTGCACCACGACATGAGCTCGCTGATGTCTGCCGCCATCGCGGCCGGTGACGAGGCCATCGCGCGCAAGCAGGAAGACTACGTGATCAGCGGCGAACGCAATTTGTTGCACCTGCAGGATTTCTCCACCGACATGAACCGCCTGCGCAACCTGTTCAACGTGTTCGAGCAAAAGACCGAGCTGCTGCGCCTGCTGGACGCCAGCCGCCACGCACCGGGCATGCACATCTTCATCGGTGCCGAATCCGGCCTGGCCGGGCTGGACGAATGCAGCGTGGTCACCGCACCTTACGCCCGCGACGGACAGGTGGTCGGCACGCTGGCCGTGGTCGGGCCGAAGCGCATGGATTATGAAAAAGTGATTCCGATTGTGGATGTGACCGCGCGGTTGTTGAGCAATGCGCTGTCGCAACATTAAATGTTGAAGGATTCCGCCGAACTCCCCCTCTCCTCCAGCCCCTCCCCCTCAAGGGGAGAGGGTAGCTCTCCGCGCTCCGCCAACACCGCCCCCTCGCCCTTGAGGGGAGAGGGCTGGGGAGAGGGTGAACTTCAAACTACCGAAATTCTCAATTCATGAGCTACCAAACCGAACCCACCTACTCCCACGGCACACCGGAAAAAACCGCCGTGCTGCTGCTCAACCTCGGCACGCCGGACGCGCCCGATGCCAAGTCAGTGCGCCGTTACCTGAAGGAATTCCTCAGCGATCCGCGCGTGATCGAAATTCCCAAGCCGGTCTGGTGGTTGATCCTCAACGGCATCATCCTCAATAAGCGCCCAAAAAAATCCGCCTCGAAATACGCCAGCATCTGGATGCCGGAAGGCTCGCCGCACAAGGTACATACCGAGCACCTGACCACGCAGTTGCAAGGTTATTTGCGGGAGCGCACCGGGCGCGTGCCGCTGGTGGTGGACTACGCCATGCGCTACGGCAACCCTTCAATTCCCGATGTACTGCACAAGCTCAAGCAACAGAACTGCCAGCGCATCCTGCTCGTGCCGCTGTATCCGCAATACGCCGCCAGCACCGTGGCCACCGCGCTCGACAAGGTGTTCGATTCATTGCAGCAGATGCGCAACGCCCCCGCCCTGCGCACCATCAAACATTTCCACGACCACCCCGGCTACATCAAAGCCAGCGCGCAGAACATCCGCGACTACTGGACGCTGCATGGACAAC
>Ga0315270_10001133_pt1 | contig 14188 bp, 11 predicted proteins | sample C1_bottom_MG_FD_204932 | JGI IMG/M metagenome (GOLD analysis project Ga0315270, IMG submission 204932) | Sediment microbial communities from Yellowstone Lake, YNP, Wyoming, USA - C1_bottom | ecosystem: Environmental > Aquatic > Freshwater > Lake > Sediment | place: USA: Wyoming | collected... | reverse complement strand
CTTGGCGGCCTGCAGGCTCTTGGCCACGAGGGCAGGCATTTCCGACTCCAGGCAGGGAAGAACGAGCGCGCTTCCGTCCTCGCCCAGGGAAAGGTATCGGGGCGCCGTGGGGGGCTGGCGCGTGAGAGTGACCGAGTAGGATTGCCAGGCCTCCTGCTTGAGGAAGATGCAGCGCACCTTCTCTCCATCCTTCCCGCGAAGGGCCTCCAGGACCTGAGGATAGGTCAGGTCATAGGTGGAGCGGTCTCCGATGAACCGAAGAGCGTCGCCAGGTTTGAGGGACGCGTCTTGGCCTGGATAGGGTGCGATGAGCTGACCGAAATCCGTATCCTTCGTGATGAAGAGGGGTAAGCTCGCCGGAGCGGCGAGCGCCGCCCGATAGGCGGGCACCTCCTCCGGGGGAATATAGGCGCACTCGGGACCGGCGCTGGAGGCTGCGCCCTTCAGCGCTCCCAGGACGACGTCCTGAGGTGCCTTGGGGTCGACGTAATCGCGCAGGACCATGCCGAAGATGCGCTGAAAGAGGGACCAGGACTCTTGGTCGAGTGCGGGCTTGGTTTGAGGGGTCTGCGCGAAGACCGCCATACCCATCAGCGCGGCGAATGGGACGCTCCACCTAATCCTGGCGAGAATCCGTTGCATGGAGATCTCCTTTTTTCATCCAGAGCGTGGGATCCACGGCCTTGGCTCCCTGCCGCAGTTCGAAGTAGAGGGCCGTTGTTTCCAACGAGGCGCTCTCGCCCACCGCGCCCAGAACCTGCCCTTGAACCGAGGTCTGGCCCTTCTGGGCGTCCACCTGATCCAGGTGCCCGTAAATTGAAAAGTAACCTCCGGGGTGACTCAGGATCACCGTATAACCATACCCCGAGAGCCACCCCGCGTATTCCACGACGCCGTCGAAAACGGCTCTTACGGGAGTGCCCAAGGGGGCACCGATGTCCAGGCCGGGATGGGGAACGCGCGTCTTGAACCGGGGGTGGACGAAGTCACCAAATCCTCTCAGGATCAATCCTGCGCAAGGGGACGGCAGGCGTCCCCTGCTCGAGGACATGTCCTTGCTCATCATCTCCACCTTGGTCCGGAACGCGAGGTCGGTCACGTAACGATCCATGGCCCGCGCCGCCGCGAGGGTTTCATCCAGGCCCCTTTGCGCCGAATCGCGGGCTTGACCGAGCTGGGCGAGGACCGCCGTGAGTCGGGCCTGCTCGGCCGCGAGGGCCTCCTTCTCCTTCGAGGCTTCCACGCCTTGACGCTCGAGAGTCTCGCGGGCGGCTTCCAACTCCGCCTGGACCTGCTCCTGCTCCGTGCGTACCCGGGAGAGCTGGCGGAAGGCCTCGGCGTCTCTCTGGCTCAACGCGTTCAGATAAAACCCCGCTGCGCGCAGGTCCTGGGTCGAGCTGGCGGCGAAAAGCAGTCGGTACTGTTGCAACACGCCCAGGGCGTAAAGCTGACGCATGCGGAGGCGGAGATACCGCCGGGCCGACTCCTCCCGGGCCGTGAGTTCGGCCAGGCGTGCGGAGGCCTGGTTCGCCGAGACCTTGGCGGCCTCCTCCTCCCGCTCGACGCGGGCCAGCATCATCTCGTCCAGGCGGATCCGCCGCTGGAGGAGATCCATGCGATCCAGCGTGCCCCGCTGTTTGCCCGCGATCTCGGCCACCTGCGCCGCGAGACGGCGGATTTGAGCCTCCGCATCATCGGGCCCCGGTGTTTGCCCCGCCGGGACGAGGGCGAGGAGGAGCACGGCGAGCGCTGCCAGGAGGGACGCTCGGCTCGTCATGGGGTGACCCGGATCAGAGCTTGGCCCTCGAGGACGGCGGGGGGCTCCACGCCCGCCAGCGAGAGAATGGTGGGGGCCAGGTCGAGCATCCGGGGCTCCCGCTCCACCTTGCGGTTGCAGAAGAAGACCCCCGGGACGAAGGAGGGGTCGAGACTGCAATGGTCGCCGCTCCACGCCTTTTCATTGGGTTCCACCAGGCGCTCGGGCGCCCCGCCCAGGGACGTCTGCCAGGAGACGCGGTAGCCGGGCGGGTTGGTCACCCGCAGGTCGGGGGTCAGATCCGGGTCGTAACCTTGATAGAGCTCGTCCCGCGTGTAGACCGCGTAGACGGGCCTGTCGCCCGTGTCCGGGTCCACCATCTGGGGGAGCTCCCTCTTGAGGCGGTCCAGGAGTTCCCGGTACTCGGCCCCCGGGCTCACGCAGCCGTGGGCCTCTCTTCCCTTGAGGTTGATGTAGATGTTGCCAAGCCCCAGGGCGTAGGCCCTGGTCCTGCTCCAATCCACGTTCTTGAACAGGAGCCGGTTGTCGTCGAAGAGGTCCTGGAGCGTGAGGGTGCCCGTGTCGGCCGTGAGCGTCATGTAGCCGTGGTCGATGAGCCACCGGTTGGTGTTGACGGCCCGCCGGAAGGACGTGAACCCGTGGTCCGACAGGACGATGAGGGTGGCGCCCTTGGGCAGCCGTTCCATGGCTTCTCCGACGATGGCATCCATGCGCCCGTATGCTTTGCGCATGGCCTCCTCGTAAAGAGGCGCCTTGGCGGCGTCGTAGAGGGGATGCCCGGCGTCGAGGTAGCGCCAGAGAACGTGGGCGATCCGGTCCGTGAACTCGTAGACTTGAACGTACAGATCCCAATCCCCGTCCTTGAGGAGGCCCTTCATCATTCTTTCGTAGGCGTCCACGGTCTGGTTCATATCCGAGAGAAACTGGTTCTCGTCGGAAAGGCCCGAAGAGATGGTCCAGGTGTCCACCGCCCATCCCATGGTCTTGTAGTACCCGAACCGCTTGAGCAGGCGTTCGGCGTAGTCGGGCGGGTAGGAGATGGCGATCCCTTCGTCGGAATCGCCAGGATGGAAATGGAGAGGGGACAGGTAGAGGCGGAGCGAAGGGGCGGCGGCCAGAAGGTAGAAGCGCGCCATGCCGCGAAGGTGGAGGAACCGGTTGAATTCGAAGTCCATCAGGACCCATTCGGACCATTGCCCGACCTTGAGCGTGCCCTTCTGTCCCTGGACGTCGTAGGTGCAAGTGGAGGCGTCCCAGGAGAGGGAGAGGGGGACGTCGATGGTCGCCTTCACCCCTGCAGCCTTGAGCTTCTCCTCGCACCGGCTCTTGATCTCCTGCACCACCTTGGGATCCGTCGCTCCGTCGGAGGCGTCCTGCACCGCGTACTCGTAGAAGGGCTTGTTGAAAGGGCCCTGGATACGCGTGAGGACCGGTTGAGGAGCATCCTGGGGGACGGAGACGATGTCCACGGAGAACTCGTTGTCACCCCCGGTAAGCAGGGGATCGGTCGTAAAAATGTAGGGGGTGCCCACCCGTCCGCGCATGTCGGGGACTCCCAGTCCTGCCAGCAGGCGGCCTTCGGGATAGGCCCTCGCCGGGAAGGTATCGGGGACGCGGAAAACCAGACACTTCTTGCCCGAGGCGGCGGCCGTCTCCCAAAACCGCTGCCCCTCCAAGTGGTTGATGGGCAAGGGTACCCGCTCGGGCACGTAGGCGCGAACGAAGGCGAAGGTGCCGACGGCGAGCCCGAGCCCTACCGCTCCCGAGGCGACCCATGCGCGGGCGCCCATGGTGCGCCTGAGCACCAGGAGCGCCATGCAGGTCAGTCCCGGGACGAGGAGGAACGGCAGGAGGGGCAATGCCCAGCGGTTCCACCGCCCTAGGAGGAGCCTGCGTGATCCCTCCTCCATGAGGGCGAAGGCCGGCTTGTAGGTCTTGGGATCGCGTACCAGAAAATCGAAAACACGATTGCGGCCCGGATTGAGGCCCGTGGAAAATGTGCCCCAGCTGACGGGCGTCTGGGGAGGATTGGTGACGGCCAGGTTGGCGAAGGTCCCTTGTTTGCCCAAGGCCTGCATGTTGGGCAGCAAGCCTTCAGCCATGTACTTTCTCACGAGGACGGGGTCGGCGCCATCGAAACCCAGGACGACGACCTTGGCGGGGGCCGCGGGGACTGACAGGGCCGCAAGCGCACAGAACGCGGCTCCCATGAAAAGGCGCCGGAGGAGGCGGGTCATAACCCCAGGAGGCTCCGCAGAGAGGCATCCCGGACGATGGTGTGAGCGCGGTCGGGACCCGTGGAAAGGATCGACACGGGGACCTTGAGCAGGGTTTCCAGGTATCCTACATAGGCCCGCGCGTTGGCGGGAAGCGCGTCCCAATCGGTGAGTCCGTAGATGTCGCTCTTCCATCCGGGCACCGTCTCGTAAATGGGCGTGGCGCCTTCCAGCACCCAGAGCCCTGCGGGAAAGTCGGTGAGGCGCCTGCCTTCGAACTCGTAGGCCACGCACACCTTTACTTCCTCGAAGGTGTCCAGCACATCCATGAGGGTCAGGGCGATGCCGTTCAGGCCGTTGATCCTCACGGAATAGCGCGCCGCCACCGCGTCGAACCAGCCGCAGCGCCTTGGACGCCCCGTGGTGGTCCCGTACTCGTGCCCGCGCTCACGGATGAGGGCGCCCTGCTCGTTGTCCAGCTCGGTGACGAAGGGTCCCGCACCCACGCGGGTGCAGTAGGCTTTGAAGACGCCGATAACGCTTTTGATCTTGGTGGGCGAGATGCCCAGCCCCGTGCAGGCCCCTCCCGCCGTGCTGTTGCTGGAGGTGACGAAGGGATAGGTGCCGTGATCAACGTCCAGCATGGTCCCCTGGGCACCCTCGCACAGGACGAGCCCGCCGGAATCGATGGTGTCGTTCACCAGGGCCACGGTGTCGCAAACCAGCGGTGCGAGCTCTGCACCCACCTCCAGAAACCTGGCCACGGCCAGGGCAACCGGAATTCCGTCGTGGCCGAAAGCGGCCTTGATGTAGGTGTTCTTCTCCTCCGCCAGCCGCGTCACCTCAGCCTCGAGGCGCGCCGGGTCCGTGAGAAAGATGGCTCGAACGCCCTCGCGGGTGTACTTGCTCTCGTAACAAGGGCCGATGCCTCGGCCCGTGGTGCCGATCTTGCCCGCGCCTTTATTGGCCTCGCGGAGCTGGTCCAGGAGCGCGTGATGGGGCAGGAGAAGGTGCGCACGGTCCGAAATGCGAAGGCTCGTCACATCGATGCCCGACGCTTTGAGGGACCGAACCTCCGTGACGAGGGCCTCGGGATCCACGACGATGCCGTTCCCGATGACGCACATCTTTCCCGCGGCGAGGATGCCCGAGGGCACGAGGTGCAGGGCGTAGCGGCTCCCGCCGATGATGACCGTATGGCCCGCGTTATGGCCGCCCTGATAACGGGCCACCAGATCTGCGGCATCCGCCAGCAGGTTCACGATCTTGCCCTTGCCTTCGTCGCCCCACTGCCCGCCCACGATGACCATCGGCATCTGCATGATGGACTCCCTCCAAAACCGCACAAGTATAACACCGATGAATGCTGGAGCGAGACGCGTTGGCTCGTTGGCAGGCTGGCTCGTTGACTCGTTGACTCGTTGGCGCCATCCCTTCATGCTCCCGCGATGGCGGCGAATTCGTGGGGGTGTAGGCTCGCACCTCCCACGAGAAGTCCTTGGAAGCCAGGGGTAGCCAGCAAGGCGGCGGCGTTGCCGGACTTCACGGAGCCTCCGTAGAGTATTCGGGCGTCCTTCCCGAACCGTCGAATTTCCAGCCAGTCCCGGATGGCCGCATGGACTTGTGCGGCGTCTTCGGGCCGGGCCACCTTGCCCGTTCCGATGGCCCAGACGGGCTCGTAGGCCACATCGAACCCTCCCGCGGGGGGCGCCTCGCCCAGCCCCGCCGCGAGTTGTCCCAGCACGACCTCCAGGGTTCGCCCCGCCTCGCGTTCTTCGAGCCGTTCGCCCACACACAACACGGGTCTCAGACCGTGCCTGAAGGCAGCCTTCACCTTCTCAGCGATGCGGAGGTCGGTCTCGCCGAAGAGGTGACGGCGCTCCGAATGGCCCAGCAGGACATAGGTGCATCCAGCATCCCGCAGCATGGCTCCGGAAATTTCTCCCGTGAAGGCTCCCTCCTCGGCTTCGTGGGCGTTCTGCCCACCCAGCCTCTGTCCCGAGGGCAGCAGCGAGCGGACGAGGGCCAACAGCGGGAAGGGCGGAAAAAACGCCACTTCCCGGCCCTGGGGCACCACCACGTCCCTCCAGCGGGCGAAGAATGACTCGGCCTCCGGGGCGGTTTTGTACATCTTCCAATTGGCGGCAATCAGCACCGGCTCCATGGTTCCTCCCCAGGACCAGCGACAGGGTCCTTCCCTGGTCCGGTCACGAGTTTACAACGGGTTCCGGTGCCATGCTCAGAGTGACACGATCCGCGTCATTGTGTGACCCCCTGCGGAGTGCTTTCATAGGTGTGAACAAAGTTTACGAGAAACATGTCATGAATGATTCCATATTGAAACAAAGACGCTTCGGGCTCACGCCATGGCGTAGGGGTTAAAAGCTTATATTTTCGTGGGCAAATTCGTGTCAGGGCAGTTGAAACAGAGCCGCGTGAATGAAGTTATCGGAGGGGGTTGACAAGACCTGAGCGGCTCCATAATATATGGTCATTAGTGTTAGCGCCAGCGTGTCACCGCGAGAATCATTTCCGCTTCGAAGAAGAGGGGAGGTGCTCATGGGTAGAGTGGACAAGAAGCCCAGTCCGGAAGTGCGTCTGGAGAACCCCAGCTGGGGCCGCCGAGATTTCATGAAGGTGTGCACCATGGCGGCCGCCGCCGTGGGGTTGCCCTCCTGGGCCGCCGAGAAAATGGCCCAGGCCGCCGCCAGCCCGAAGAAGCCCTCGGTGATCTGGCTCCACTTCCAGGAGTGCACCGGCTGCACGGAATCGCTCCTGAGAACTTCGCACCCGGATGTGGCCAACCTCATCCTCGACCTCATCTCGCTGGACTACCACGAGACCCTATTCGCCGCCGCCGGGTTCAACGCCGAAGAGGTTCTCCAGAAGACCATGGAGGAGAACGCCGGCAAGTACGTGCTTGTAGTGGAGGGCGCCATCCCCACCAAGGAGAACGGTATCTACTGCAAGATCGCGGGCAAGACCGCGGTGGATATGCTCAACGAAGTGGCCGCCAAAGCGGGGGCCATCATCGCCATCGGGTCCTGCGCGTCCTGGGGCGGAATTCCTTCCGCCGATCCCAATCCCACGGGCGCCACGGGGGCCCCGGAAATCCTCAAGGGCAAGACCGTGGTCACCCTTCCGGGATGCCCCGCCAACCCTTACAACCTGCTGGGCGTGGTTCTTCAGTACGCCACCTTCGGCACCCTGCCCGCGCTGGATGCCAAGGCGCGTCCTCTCTTCGCCTACGCGAGAGTGATCCACGAAGATTGCCCCCGCCGTCCCCATTTCGACGCGGGGCGATTCGTCGGTAAGTTTGGAGACGAGGGTCACAAGCTCGGCTACTGCCTCTACAAGACGGGTTGCAAGGGTCCGGCCACCCACGCCAACTGCTCGTTGCTGTCCTTCGGCGAAGTGCCCGGGGCATGGCCCATCGGGATCGGACACCCCTGCGTGGGGTGCACCGAGCAAGCGCTGGCCTTCCGGGTCCCCATCCACACCACGGTGGAAGTGGACCGGCCAACCCCTCCCGACACCTACGCGCCTCTTCACGCCGACCACTCCAACGTGGGCCCCGTGGCCACGGGCGTCGCGGGTCTCGTGGGCGGCGCCCTCATCGGTGCAGGCCTGATGGCCGCCAAGAAGCTTGGCGAGGCGCCAGAGAAGGAGAAATGACATGACCGTTGACCGACGCTCCGTTCTCAAGGGGATGGCGGCGGCGGGGGCCCTGACGGCCCTCGGGTCGGCGGTAGAACCGGCGCTCGAGGCCAGAGATAGGCGGGTCCCCCCGCCCGATGCCATGGGTATGCTCTACGACGCCACCAAGTGCATCGGGTGCAAGACCTGCATGGTGGCCTGCCAGGATGCCAACGACCTGCCGCGCGACACGCGCAACTCGGGAGGGCTTTACGACGCCCCCGACGACCTGAACTCCAAGTGCAAGAACATTATCAAGCTTTTCAAGGACGCCGACCGGATGTCCTACATGAAGGCGCAGTGCATGCACTGTGTGGACCCGGCCTGCATCAATGCCTGCATGCTCGGCTCCCTCAAGAAACGGGAGCACGGCATCGTGACGTGGCACGGCGAGCGCTGCACGGGCTGCCGCTACTGTGGCATCGCCTGCCCCTACGGCGTGCCCAAGTACGAGTTCGAGAAGGCCTGGCCCAAAGTCATCAAGTGCGAGATGTGCAGCCACCGCATCGCCAAGGGCCAGCAGCCGGCCTGTTGCGAGGTGTGCCCGAGGCAGGCGGTGATCTATGGCAAGTACACGGAACTGCTGGCCGAGGCCAAGGCCCGCATCAAGGACTCCCCGAAACTTTACGAGCCCAAGGTTTTCGGCGAAACGGACGGTGGCGGCACGCAGGTCCTCTACCTCTCCAAGGCCGGCGTCTCTTTCCAAGACTTGGGTCTGCCCGACCTGGGCGAGACGCCCGTGCCCGAAATGCAGCAGGTCATCCAGCACAGCCTATACCAGGGCTTCATCGCTCCGGTGGCGCTCTTCGCCGTGTTCGGCGCCGTCATATGGCGGAACAGAAAATCGGCCGGTGAGGAGGTCAAGCCATGAGCGCGAACGCCAAGCCCGAACCCATCGGCGGACCCCTCTGGACGCCGGCCTTCAAAGTCCTCGCCGCCATCTTCGGCGTGAGCGCCCTCCTCATGATCTGGCGCTTTGCCGCGGGCCTGGGCGCCACAACGGGCCTGAGCGATGGCTACCCGTGGGGCATCTGGATCGCCTTCGACGTGGTCACGGGGACGGCCCTGGGTTGCGGCGGCTACGCCATGGCCTTCCTGGTCTACATCTTCAACAAGGGCGAGTACCATCCCCTGGTTCGCCCCGCCGTCCTCACCAGCGCCCTGGGCTACACCATGGCCGCCGTGGCCATCCACCTCGACGTGGGCCGCCCGCCCTTCATCTACAAGATCCCCATCTTTCCAGGCTGGTGGAACCTGAACTCGGTGCTTCTCGAGGTGGCCCTCTGCGTCATGATCTACGTGGGAGTCCTTTGGTTGGAGCTGAGTCCCGCATTCTTCGAGCAATGGCAGAAGAAGGGAGCCCATCCGACCCTGAAGAAGGTCGCCGACACCTTCAGCCCCATCGTCAACACGCTGATGATCCCCATCCTGGCCGTGGGAGTTCTCCTCCCGAGCATGCACCAGACCTCCTTGGGTGCGCTCATGCTCCTGGGCGGCCAGAAGGTGCACGGGCTCTGGCAGACGCCCTTCATGCCCCTCCTATTCCTCATCACATGCATCGCCATGGGCTACGGCGTCGTGGTCATGGAGTCCCAATTGGCGACGACCATCTTCCACCGCCGTCGCGAGACGCAACTCCTGGCCCGCATGGCCGTGGTCCCCGCCTACCTCACCCTCGCCTACCTTGCCATCCGTTTGGTGGACATCGTCCTCCGCGGTAGGTTGGGCTTGGCATTCGCGTTCAACGTTCAGGCCCTCATGTTCTGGGTCGAGATGGCGCTCTTTATCGGGGGAACGGCCATGCTCTTTTCTCCGAAGGCTCGGGGAACGGCGCAGGGGCAGTTTCAGGCGGCCATGCTCCTTGTTTTGGCAGGGGTCATCTATCGGCTTGACGCCTATCTGGTGGCCTACAACCCCGGGCGGAACTGGACCTATTTCCCCGCCGTGCCCGAAGTCCTCATCACCGTCGGTATCGTGGCGGCGGAACTCATGGCCTACCTGTACATCGTGAAGCGGTATCCCATCCTCGGCGGCGCGTCCGAGGCCGCTCATAACTGAGGAGGGTGCTCAATGAGTCCAAGGATTACGATTGATCCCATTACACGCATCGAAGGGCACCTCCGCATCGACGTGGAGGTGGACGGCGGGGTTGTGCGAGACGCTTGGTCCTCGGGCCAGATGTGGCGCGGTATCGAAGTCATCCTCAAGGGACGAGACCCCAGGGAGGCCTGGCTCTTCACCCAGCGCATCTGCGGCGTGTGCACCACCGTGCACGCCATCGCCTCGGTGCGCGCCGTGGAGAACGCCATCGGCCTGGAGATCCCGCTCAACGCGCAGCTGATCCGCAACATCATCATGGCCGCCCATTGTATCCATGACCACATCGTGCATTTCTACCAGCTCTCCGCCCTCGACTGGGTGGATGTCGTTTCCGCTCTCAAGGCCGACCCGAAAGCCACGGCCGCCCTGGCCGAGAGCCTGTCGCCTTGGCGGGGGAACAGCTGGAAAGAATTCTCCGCCGTGAAGGACAAGCTCCAGGCCTACGTGAACGCCGGCCAGCTCGGCATCTTTGCCAATGGGTACTGGGGCCATCCGGCCATGAAGCTCCCGCCGGAGGTGAACCTTCTCGGTGTGACGCACTACCTGCAGGCCCTCGACATGCAGAGGAAGGCCCTCCAAGTGGTGGCCATCCTCGGCTCCAAGACGCCCAACATCCAGAACCTGGCGGTGGGCGGCGTGGCCAACGCCATCAATCTGGACAGTCCATCCACCCTGAACATGGACAAGCTCTATGCGGTCAAGGACCTCCTGGACGAGGTGATTCCTTTCATCCAACAAGTCTACCTCGTGGACGTAGCCGCGATAGCGGCCCTCTACCCCGACTGGTTCCGATACGGCGGCGGCGTGACCAATTACCTGGCCGTTCCCGACATGCCCACCGACACCAAGGGCACCAAGTTCGACATGGCCGGTGGAACGATCATGGGCGGTAACATCTCTTCATTCAAAGCCTTCACCTCCTTCAACGATGCCTATTTTCGGGACAACGTGACCGAGTCCATCGCCCACTCCTGGTACGACGGTGACTGGTCGCGACATCCCTACGAGGAAGACACGGTTCCCAAGTACACCGAGTTCGACGCGGCCAAGAAGTACTCATGGGTCAAGTCGCCGCGCTTCACCGGCGCGCCCATGCAGGTGGGTCCGCTGGCCCAGGTGCTAATGGGTTATGTCTCCGGAGACGAACTGGTGAAGAAGCACGCCGGCTTCGTTCTAAACACCGTGGCGGCGGTGGGCAAGCAGAAGGTGGGCCTGGACGCGCTGCACTCCACGCTCGGCCGCCACGCGTGCCGCGCCATCCGCTGCGCGACCATCGGCGACCTGGCGCTGAAGCACTGGAACCTCCTGGTGGAGAACATCGGCAAGGGTGACCTGACCATTTTCAACGAACCCGTCTTCCCCAGCGGCGAACAGCGGGGGTTTGGGTTTCACGAAGCGCCGCGCGGCGCGCTTTCCCACTTCGTGGTCATCCGCGACGGGAAGATCCACAACTACCAGTGCGTGGTGCCCTCCACTTGGAATGCGGGCCCACGAGACGAGAAGGGGCAGCTCGGACCCTACGAGGCGAGCCTCAAAGGCAACCCTGTGGCCGATCCGAAGAGACCTTTGGAGGTGCTGAGGACCATCCACTCCTTTGACCCGTGCCTGGCCTGCGCGATCCATACGGTGGACGCGGAGGGGCAGGAGCAGTCCAGGGTGAAGGTACTGTAGTTGTCGTGAGCGAGGCCTGAAAAGGAGAGGCCGGTCTCGTCCAGTGGTTATCGCACTGGGCGGGGCCGGCCGAACCACGAATGAACGATATCGAAGTGCTGGGGTTGGGCAATGTGCTCATGGGCGACGACGCCTTCGGTCCCTATGTCATCAAGGTGCTCGAAGCCGGCTGGACCTTCCCTCCGAATGTGACGGTGGTGGATGCGGGCACTCCGGGGCTCGACCTCACCATTCACCTGCGCGGACGGCGGTGCGTCATCGTGGCCGATGCGGTGAGGGCCACGGGCGCTCCCGGCGAGGTCAGGCTGTACCGCAAGCCGGACATCCTCAAGGTCGCGCCGAACCTCTGCGTGAGTCCGCATGAGCCGGGATTACGCGAGGCGCTGATGACCCTCGAGTTTGCAGGCGACTCCGCCGAGGAGGTCTTTCTCGCGGGCGTGATCCCCGATGGGATCGTCTACCGGGTGGGCCTGAGCGAACCCGTCCAGGCGGCGGTCCCTACGGTTGTCCAGGCTATCCTCGACGAGTTGGAACGCCTTGGCGCCTCTGCCGTCAAGCGCCAGGAGTCCGGTGTTCCGGACATCTGGTGGGAGCCCGTTGCGGCGGGAGACGTGAAAGGGGAGAAGTAAAAAATACAGAGGTGAACGGCAGCAAGCGGGGGGTACCCTCCCCCTGCCCTGCCTCCTGTCCCTCGTCCCTCCTCCCAGAGGGACTCACAGAAAGGCCAAAGCCATGTCTTGGACGAAGATTGAGAAGCCGTTGGTCGTGCTCATCGCGCTTCACAGCTACGCGGTCGGCGTGATGCTCCTCTTTTTCCCCGACTGGTCCGTCCATTTCGGCGGGTGGCCCGACGCCGTCTATCCGCAGTTTTATATCCGGCAGGGCGGTGCGTTCCACCTCGTCCTTGCCACCGCCTATCTCATCGACTACTTCCGCTGCCGCGGCGTGACCATCCTAGTATTCGCCAAGTCCTGCGCAACCGTGTTCCTGACTTCGTGCAGTTTTTACTACGGCCACCCCTGGGTCCTGCCCATCTCCGCAGCCGCAGATGCCGCCATGGGCCTGTGCGCCTTCATCGTCCACCGGAAGGCCTCAGGGAAATAGCAGCCTGCTAATACCCCCTGCCGCCAAGAACTTCGTAAACATCCTGCACTTCGTCGATGCCCAGGTTGACCGTCATGGTGATGCAATCGCGCAGGGCCTGGTCGAGGTCCTTGGCTTCCGGGTCGCGCCTCAGAATTTGAACGCAGGTCTGGTCGATGGTGGCCAGGGCGTCGCAGACCTCCTGAGCGGTGAAACCCTGCTTAAAACGGCGCTCGGCCAAGTCTCTGCAGTGGGCCATGAAGAGGGTCTTGTCCCGGACCCGGACCGCGCCAATCAGGTGACGAAGGACCTGCCGGAGGAACCAGTCGATGTCCTCCGGCGAAAAACGCCGGTGCCCCACGAACCAGCGGGGGGCGTCCTGGCCTCGGAGATTGGCCAGCAGAGTTTCGAGGATCTCCTGCTCGTAACGCTCCAGAAGCCTATGCACGCGTAGGTTGGGGCGCACGTGCGGCTCCTTCATGGCCGCCCTGTTTCTGCGATTCCACTCCAAGGGATCCGTCTTGAGGTGCTCGATGAGGAAGGGCATGCGCCGCAGGATGTCCAGCCTCGGGTTGGGGGTCCACCCCAGTCGCTCGTAGGTGTGCGAGCAGTCCGCCGTGAGCTTCAGATCGATGTACTTGCCCATCCAGGGCCGCTCGAAGGGCCGCTGGCCCAAGGCACGGCCGAGCCAATCCATGCCGTAGAGGCCGATCCGGCTCAGGAGCTTGGGCATGAAAACAGGTCTGACCTCCCGGCCAAAAAAAGTGCTGGTGGCTGCTTCGAAGAGCTGGGCGTGCGTGACGGAACCGCTGTTGCTCGCGAGTAGAACTTCGCAGGGTTTCATGATGGGGTAACGGTCTAATAGGCGGATGATGAAGGCCACCGCGTCCCTCACGTGAAGGTAGGGGATGGCCGACTGGCCCTTGCCTCCCAAGATGCGGGCGTTCCAGACCCTGGTAAGCCAGGTGTTCATGAAGACGAATTGGGGGGCGTATTCGCACCAATCGGAAAACATGGCCCCGAAGCGGATGATGACGGAGGGCACGGCGTTGATGTATTCCCAGAGCATCTCTTCCCCGATCCGCTTGGTCTTGGCATAGATGTGATCACCGTCGGGAGGGCTGGCCTCGGTCAGGGCGTCGCCAGGCGGCGGGAAGTTGCAGGCGGCGAGTGAGCTGGCGAAAAAGAATCCGCGGATACGCAAGCCAGCGCTGCATTCCAGCACGTTGCGCAGACCGTTCACGTTGGTGCGCCAGTACTCGGGGTGGTCCTCGCCCGTGAAGTCGTAGTGGGCCGCCAGGTGGAGGACGAGTTCGGCGCCGCCCGTATCCGCGATCTCCTGGAAGATGGCATCCAGGGCCTCCCGGTCGCCGATGTCCACCTGAAACCAGTGGATGTTGGGGTGGACGGGCGCGCCTGATTCTCGCTGGGATCTTCGGGCGATGCAAAAAATCTCGAACCGGTCCTTGATGGCGTCCAGGAGGTGGCGTCCCAGAAAGCCCGACGTACCGGTGATGACCAGCCTGCGAAGCTCCATGGCTATTCTCCGGTCTGAGCGCCGAGGCGCAACGGCTCGTCCCCTTAGTTTACCGGTCCCGGGGTGTCCATACAACCACCCTTCTGGGCAGGGTTGCCCTGTGGGGGG
>Ga0315270_10001132_pt1 | contig 14194 bp, 11 predicted proteins | sample C1_bottom_MG_FD_204932 | JGI IMG/M metagenome (GOLD analysis project Ga0315270, IMG submission 204932) | Sediment microbial communities from Yellowstone Lake, YNP, Wyoming, USA - C1_bottom | ecosystem: Environmental > Aquatic > Freshwater > Lake > Sediment | place: USA: Wyoming | collected... | reverse complement strand
CGGTAATGCGTCATGCCCGGATCACCCGCACCGAGTTGAGCAATCCTCCGCTATCGCGTATCGGCAGGGTCGAAATATTATTCCCGGAACAAGAAATTGAAGAAATCATTCGTTTTGCCAACCAACTCATGGAAGAAGTTGCATAATCTGACAGGAAAGACACCGCATGCTGGCACCCTACATTAAGAAAAAAGTCGACAAACTCTGGGATCGTTTCTGGTCTGCGGGATTGACCAATCCCTTGGTGGCCGTGGAGCAGATCACCTATTTATTATTCCTCAAACGTCTTGAAGACATCGACAACCAACTGGTAAAAAATGGGAAATCTTCGATCTATAAGGGTAAGAGCAAAAAAGACGGTATAGATGTCGAATCAGATAACAATAATTGCCGATGGAGCTATATCCGCCAGGAAAAATCCAACCCCATGCATCTGATCGACGTGGTATTCCCTTGGTTGCGCACGCTGAAAGAAAAGATAAAAGTCGACCATACCAACGGTTCGGAGCTCAGCAGCCTGCATAACCGTATGGCCGACGCTTACTTCCAGCTTGATCCCAATAAGGGACAGGTCCTCTCCGATGCCATCGACCACATCGATCAGCTTTTCGCCCGTTCCGGCGGGGGATCCGACGCCCAGGATATCATGGGCGACACCTTTGAGTACCTGCTTAGTGAAGTGGCTACTGCCGGTAAAAACGGCCAATTTCGAACGCCCCGTCATATTATCCGCTTCATGGTGGAACTGGTTGAACCCAAGCCTGGGCAACGCATCCTGGACCCTGCGGCCGGTACCGGCGGTTTTCTTTTCAGCTCTCAGCAATACCTGCATAAAATATTCACCGACCCTGAGACCTTGCGGATCGAATGGGACGGCACTCCCCATCGCGCCCATATGGAACGGGCTGACGACGCACAACGCGCGGCCATCCACAACGGCGAATTTTTCGTGGGAATCGACAATGACCGCACCATGGCCCGCATTGGCTGGATGAACATGATTCTGCACGGCATCGGCAATCCCCGCTTGGTGCAAAGCGACAGCCTGTCCAAGCGTGACGGCAAACCGGAACTGGCCAAACTGCTCAAACCGGAAAGTTACGATATTGTACTGGCCAACCCGCCGTTCACCGGCACCGTGGACAGCGAGGATCTGGAAGCGGACAGCAAGCTTTTTCCACGTGCGGGTGAACGGGGCCAGAAAGCCAGGCAAGCCATTACCAATAAAAGCGAACTGCTCTTTTGCTGGCTCATGCTCGATGCCTTGGATATCGGCGGCCGCTGTGCGGTGATCGTTCCTGAAGGCGTGCTGTTCGGCAATACCGATGCCCATAGGGCACTTCGCCGCGAACTGCTCACCGAGCATGTGGTAGAAGCAGTCATCTCTCTTCCTGGCGGCGTATTCCAACCTTACACCGGGGTAAAAACCTCCATCCTGGTGTTCCGCAAACAAACCAAGCGGCAAAATAAAAAACCATTTAAAGGACAACGTTCGCAGACTCAGCAGGTTTGGTTTTACGAAATTGAGGCAGATGGTTACACCCGGGACACCAAACGAAATCCCCGGCCGCTTAGTGAAAACGATCTTTGGGATGCCCTTGAAAAATTTCGCTATTGGCAACAAGGCGGCACCGGTAATACGAAGCACTATTACCAGCCAACCATCACCACAGAGCGCTGGCGGCATGTGGCTATGCGCGATACCGAAGATAAATTGACCCCCTTTGGGGAAGCCTTTGCCGGCGACAAAGCCCTGGAAAGTTTCGCCGGCGGCATCTGGGCCGTCCATGAACTTTATCCGGAATTGCCGGCAGACCCTCAACAAGCGGAAAGCCAGACTCGAAACAGCGTCGGTCGGCAGCTTTCAGATCTCCTGCACCGCTACCTGACGGAGCGTACCCGTCCGATTTACGAGCAATGGTACAAAGAAAAGAAGTTTGACCGCGACAAAGCCATCAATGATTGGAAAAAAGCTGTTAAAAAGCCCATTGCCGACTTTAACCGTGCCTGTCGCAGTATGTATGCTTTTTTTGAACCCGAGGATGGACCGGCATTACCTCACTGGAAAGGGCATGTGAATGATTGTCTCCATTCAGCAACCTCATATTTTGAAAACATCATGGCAAACCTCAATAAAATTAACTTGCCGGAACTGCCCAAAGTTCTCGATCTGTTGAAGGAAATTAAACCCATTGCCCGGGAGATGGCCAAAATCGACGGCTTTGATGTGACCCTTCGTAGCCTCAAGACCGATCAAGTTAAAAACATTGAGAATATCAAACACTGGGTGGTGCAGGTCCGCGCCTGGGTCCCAAATGACGATTGGCAATCCGAAGATGGAACATTCAAGGGGTCCCACGACGCCGACGGCCGGGTGCGGCCCGAATATATCCAGGCCATGGAAGCTGCGGGGCTCTATGATAAAAAAGGTAACCTGAAAGAGGATCTTCTCGAACCCGATTGCATAGAAGCACGGGACTGGAATCTCTCCGCCGGGCAATACAAGCCGTTTGATTTCACCCAACTTAAAAGCGATAAAAGCGTGACTGAATTGATCGACGAGTTGCGTAAAGCTGAAGAATCCATTTTAAAGGGTTTGGATAAATTGCAGGCCATGGTGGAGGACAAGGAATGATTCTTCCGGAATCATGGATCGAGACCACACTATCCGACATTATCATTGATTTACAGCCCGGATTTGCTCAACGACCTGGGGATGAAGATGACGGATCCATCCCACAGATGCGTACGCACAATGTTAGCCCTGAAGGCAAGATAACTATTGAGGGTATTAAGTTTGTGACACCTAGCGAACACGAGCTTGATAAATACAGCCTAAAAAAAGGTGATATCCTTTTCAACAATACCAACAGCGAAGAGTGGGTTGGAAAAACGGCGGTCTTTGACCAGGAAGGCACTTTCGTCTTCTCAAATCACATGACACGAATAAGAGTCAATCAGGACATCGCTGATCCTGTTTATTTAGCTGGCTATTTGCAGTTGTTGTGGGTGGCAGGCTTTTCAAAAAATCGCGCAAAACGATGGGTTAACCAAGCGGCAATTGAAAGTAAATCCCTTAGCATTTTTAATATCCCACTGCCCACACTGATTGAACAACAGCGAATTGTGGAGGTTTTGTTGCAAGCTGAAAGGATTTCACCTCTTAAAAATATACAAATAGACATCTTAAATGAGATTATAGAGTTGTATCTTGAGAAGCTCATATTGAATAAAAACGATATTGAAGAGATAAGGCTCGGTAAAATATTAGATACGAAGTATGGGACCTCTGTCTCAGCAGATGCTGAAATAGAAACAGGCACTCCTGTTCTGCGCATTCCAAATGTCATTGGCAGCGAGGTAGATGATGTTGATTTGAAATATGTAACCCTTCCTGACGCTGACATAGATAAACTTCTACTAAAAAGAACTGATGTGCTTATCGTGCGTTCAAATGGGAATCCGGATTATGTGGGACGGTCCGCGCCGATTACGAGAGATGTTGAAGATAAGAATTTTATTTATGCCTCTTACCTTATCAGGTTACGTTTAAACGCTATGTTTTGTCTCCCAGAGTATATTAGTTCGTTTTTAAACAGCAGATACGGAAGAGCAGCGATGAGAAATGCAATTAGAACAACTGCCGGGCAGAGCAATTTAAGTGCAGATGCTTTGAGTAGGATAATTGTGCCCGTTCCCAGTCTTTCTTCTCAAAAACGTTTCGCTGAATACTGGCAACAGGTTAGTCAAATTCGAAACATAGTAAAAAACGCTAAAATAAATTCAAAGGAATTAAACAGAGCTCTTCAGCTATCAGCCTTTTCAGGATCGATAACCGAAAACTGGCGGCGAAAGAACGAAAAAGAAATTAAAAAAGCGGTTAAATCCAGAAACGTTTTACTGGATGCAACAAAGGCACGACTATTCAGTTCTGCTGTAAAAAATGTCACAGAAAAAAAAGCAGAATTTGGTGTTGAGGAAAAAAAAACTCGCTTTGCTCGCAACGCACTTCTGAAAGAACTCAGCAATCTCCAAAAATCTGTCCGCAATACACTGTTAAATTTGAATCGGATATTAATTCCAGATGACACGGCCGCACTGGACCAATTTTGCAATCAGCTCACCATAGAAAATGAACCCAATATGCAAGATCGCGTACTTCGCGCCCTGGATCAACTCGCGGCATTGGGATTAATCGCCAAAGTCTCTTTGCCCAATGAACAAGGCCGCTATTTAACCGGCTTTCGCATGCTGCGCGATGGAGAATCTCGCCGCACTTCTGATATCCAGGCCGTGAATACGGCCCTGCAACGGCAAAATAGCCGATAGGTCACTGCATGAAGCTGCGTTATCTTAGAATCGGGAATTATCCGCCACTCAAAGATGTCAGGGTCGCATTTGCCGGCGAGTCGCCCATCGACCGCGAATGCTCCATCCGGTTTGTGGTGGGCGTTAACGGCAGCGGAAAATCTCATTTATTGCAAGCGATCAGCGAGGTGTTTCTATCCCTGGCTGATTGGCGCACGCCGCACTTTCCCCTCACCATGGTGTACGAGTTATGTGCCAAACCTGCGTTTAAAGCTGATGTTCATAAAACGGATTTACGCGATGCGGTTTTAGATGGCAAAAACCCTATGACCATTATAATTGCCGCAAGTCGCACCAATATCCAACATCAGCCGAGCTTATGGGTAAGCGAAAGCCATCGATTTGTGGCGGATGCGACAACGGATGATTTTGAAACCCTGATTAACTCCCTATATAAAACAAAAAAACAAACCCATTACCGTGCCGTTATTGCTCCCGGCCAATGGTCCGGCATGGGGACCCCCCAACTGGCTTATTTGCCCGATACGGTGCTGGCGTATACCACCGGCGCCCAGGAGCCCTGGCAGAACATATGGGCGCGCAACGGCGATATCCTTTGCATTGACTCGCTCATTGAAGATGAAGAGAACGCCGCTGAAAACGAGCGTCCCGCAGGCTGGACCCATGAGCGCGAGCTCAAAGAAAACAATGCAGCTTCAACCGACACTAAAGACAATTCGGACTACAGAACAACCTTTGGTTGGAAACCCATCTTGATTACCCCCGAATTGCTCAAATTCGCTTTGCTGGCCGTGGCTTTACCTGCAGGTCTCAACCATGTCACCCAAAAAGCCGACGAAATCAAAACAAACAAAGGGTTTAGAGAGCTTTTGGCGCGCGCCGATTGGGACTACCCGGTGTCGGTCTCATTGGCCTTGGATTTCAAACCCAAAGAGTGGCCGGATTCCACACTACGCCGCATCCTGCCGTGGATGGAAGCCGCCGGCGAAATCACGGGCGAGCCCGAACCCGGAAAACAACGCTTTCTGCATTTTGATCTTTTGGGTCGTCTGAATCATATAACGGATTCCGATATCCGTCAAAACCTGGCGGGTGTCACTTATCAGGGCGAAGCCCTATTGAGCCTGCTCAATGGTTACAGTGATGCAAGCGCCTATGAGCGATTTGAACGCTTATACGACCTTCATTGCCAAGGCCTCTTTAAAAACCTGCATATCTGCCTTCGCAAAAAAGGCACGGAAGATCTCATCCGCTACGATGAACTTTCCGACGGCGAGCAAATGATCCTGGGACGCATGGCCCTGTTCTATCTGCTCGAAGATAAGCCCGATGCGCTTCTGTTGCTCGATGAACCGGAAACCCACTTTAACGATGTCTGGAAACGGGAATTTGTGGATATCATTGATGATGCCATGGGCGAAACCGCATCGGAAGTCATGATCGCCACCCATTCCGCCATTGTGTTAACCGACGCCATGAGCCGCGACATCATTCTACTTCAACGCACGGACGGTAACGATGCCGAAATTCGCCAGATAAGAGGCGATCTCCAAACTTTCGGCGCAACCAGCGATCACCCCTTAAGAGACGTGTTCGGATCACCCGACACCGTGGGCAAACGGGCGACCATCATCCTGGAAACTTTGCTAGCCGCGCCTGAAAGTCAATTAAAAGTTGAACAGTACTGGCAAGGCAATCTGGGTCTGAATCTGAAGTCGGAACTTGCTGGGGATCTCTTCGATGCCATCAAACGCTCTCAACCAACGCGGAACGATTGGAAGTTCGATGCCGATGATGTTGAAACGGCTTTAGATCAGATTAATCAGTTCGCCCAATTCTACGGCATACGGCACCCTTTGGGTCTTCAATCGGTGTTATCCGTCTTCATTGATCATATAGGACCCGGCTACTTTAGAATCGAGCTCATGCGCGCGTGGCGCAGGATGAAGGATAATCAGCAAAGTGCTTCATAAACAACAATTGCCGGATGCTGAATACAAAGACCTGATGCGCATTTTTCATTTTCAAGTCCGTCTGCTGCTTTGGATGCTTTGCAAAGCCGACGTTATCGTGCTTGAAAAAGCAACGATTAAGCAGAAGTTCGGTGAAAAGGTTGGAAAATGGCTCTGCGGACGTATTTGGAGAGGAGCAGACAAAACTAATTTCGGCAATAATATTACAGCTTTTATAGAGTTGGCTAAAAGTGACACCGGACAAGCCAAAGCCTCGGCCGATGCTATTTGGAACGATATCCAATTTTTAAAAAAATGGGAAAGACCAAATTACGGAATGATTTTTCCCATGCTACCGAATGAATGGAAAATTACGATCTACGATGTCTGCATTCCTTTTTATGAAAGCTGGCTTTGCGGCAGTGGTTTCAAAAAAAGTGTTTTTGAAATTGCAGCGGACTGTATTGATCGAAAAAGGCTCATGCGCGCATATCGCCCCTATAGCAACGGCGTTTGCAGTTATTGTGACGGCACATTAGGTGATGTGGGAACGACCAAGGAAGCCAATGAATGTGATCATTTTTTTCCAAAATCCAAATTTCCTCACCTTAGTCTTCACCCGCGCAACCTCTTTGTTTCATGTAAAGACTGTAACCAGACATGGAAAGCAGATAATGCACCGATGGGTGTGGCTGACCTGCCAGGACTCTATGGCACCTACCATCCACAACTAAGGCCCGGCATCGAAAGCATAAGTGTCAATGTCAGGGAAGAACCCACCAGGACTTATAAAATAGAGCTGAATGACAATAATGTTGCTGCAAGGGCAGCATCTTTAAATGAAGTTCTGGATCTGGACTGTCGTTGGACAAACGATATTAACGAGCGCCTTCGTCCAAATCTTTCTGAGCTTATAGCAGAGAGTGTATGCACGCATCGCAGAAATGAACCCATTGATGAAGCAACAATGACAAGAATCATAGATGACGTAATCGATTACAAAGAAAAACGAATTGGTGTCACGAGTCGAGCTATCAGGGAAGTCGCCGTTCTCAAGTATCAGCGGGCAAACCAACTCGCCGAATTGATGGTTTGTTGAAATGTAATTGATAAGAGAAGACAATGATTTTGCAAGAGTTGCAAGATCTGAAATTGAAACACGATAGACCCGTCCGATATCGATCCTTGAGGCCCAGTTTAACGGCCATCGAGTTAACTTATGTGGAGGCAAAACAAATGTACAAGATTAACCATATCAAAATAGGCGGTTTTAGAAGACTGAAAGATATAGATCTGCCGATCAAGCCGTTCATGGTCCTTATCGGTGCAAATGGCGTGGGAAAGACATCTTTTCTTGACGCTTATTCTCTACTGTCGGCATCGGCTGCAGGGGCACTGAACAGCAAACTCTCTCTGTTCGGCGGAGTGTCGAGTGTTTTGACCCGTGATAAATCAGAGTCTGTATCTCTTTTTGTGGATATGGACGTGCCGGGATACAAGCCCCTTGAGTATGAACTCAATCTGACCCCAAAAGGAACTGGCTATGCGATTTCCCGCGAAGTGCTTTCGCAATGTAGAGAAAAGAATTCCGGAGCATTTAAACATATTGACTCCAAAGACGGCGATATTCGATATTTCGAAATTAATGAGGAACAGTTGGTCCGACCAAATTGGAAGCATTACCCCTTAGAGACTTCGCTGTTCCAGGTACCGAAAATGTTTCGGCAACCGGAAGAACTTCGACGCATTCTTGGTTCCGTGACGCAGTATCATGTTTTGGATGTAGGTCCACGCGCTCAAGTTAAGTTGCCACAGCAGATGAAACCCGCTGATTTGCCTGGCGCGGATGGTGAAGATTTGATTCCATTCCTCTATTATCTGCGAGAAAGTAACCGAGATTGCTACGATGCGATTGAAGATAGCTTAAGAGCGGCGTTCCCCGATTTCGAATCACTCAGTTTTCCCCCGGTTGCTGCGGGAATGTTGACACTGACATGGAAGGATAGGAATTTCAGGAAGCCTTTTTATATGCATGAACTTTCTGAAGGTACACTTCGCTTTCTCTGGCTGGCCTCTCTGTTACAGAGCCCGGGGCTTTCGACAGTTACAATGATCGATGAACCCGAGGTTAGCTTGCATCCTGAATTGCTTAGTCTTTTATCAGAGCTTATGCGCGAAGCTGCAAAACGAACGCAGCTTATCGTAGCCACCCATTCTGACAGTTTTATCCGGTTCCTTGAGCCAAAGGAAGTGGTTGTCATGGATAGTGATGACGATGGCTGTACCACAGCAAGATGGGGCGACTCGCTGGATTTGGATGAATGGCTTAGAGAATACAGCCTTGATGAAGTCTGGCGCATGGGGCGGATGGGAGGACGGTCATGAAAATAACCCTGATCGTTGAAGGAAAAACCGAAAAGGCATTTTTGCCATACCTGAGAAATTTTATTGAAATTCGACTGCCAAACAATAAACCGAGACTGGATGTGAATCCCTATAACGGACGAATACCTACCGGAGAAAAATTAAAACGTATTGTTCAAATGCTATTGAGTGGACAACATCCGTCAGATCATATCATTGCATTAACGGATGTTTACACCGGCAGTCAGCCGCCGGACTTCCAGGATGCCGCAGATGCCAAATTCAAATTGCGACAATGGGTGGGCGATGAACCCAGATTCCATCCGCACGTTGCACAGCACGATTTTGAAGCGTGGTTACTGCCTTATTGGGCTTCTATCCAGAAATTGGCGCGGCATAATAAGAAGGCGCCACCGGGAAAGCCTGAAACCGTCAATCATAATAAGCCACCTGCATATCGCATAATGGAAATTTTTGAGATTGGAAAATGCCGGAACAGTTATATAAAACCGCGAGACGCTGGGCGCATTTTGAGGGATAATGATTTAGGTGTGGCGATAGATGCATGTCCGGAATTGAAATCATTTGTGAATACAATTATTAAAGTTTGCGGAGGGGATATTATCAATTGATCGATAACAACAAAGCGAAGTTTCACAAAATGTGGGTCCATGGCCGATAGAAGTATACTCCGATCTGCCTCTGGATAAGTGTTTTGAGGGCATCAAGGATGACCCTATTTTTTTCCATAAGCCCGACCTTACATTGGCTCATGGGTGGTCAATTTTTGATTGGCATTTCGAACTCGTTTTGATCCATAGAACTGACCCGAGTGGCGAATTACTCTCAACCCGATTATGGTGGTTGGTGGATAATGAAAGATGAAGCCTTAATCTCGATTCCAGACAATCTTGAACGTGACAGCGTGGGGGCAAATGAACGAATCCTTGCCGAGCGACGGCGTTATCGCGACGCCCCCGCCGACATTCAGCCTTTGCTGGACGTTGATCTAACAGCGCTGTATCAAACCCTCTTCAAAGAGATTTACCTGCCTGCGGCAGTCAGTCCTGACGTTCTTGCCGAGAATACGCGTACCACGGAAGAACAGATGGCATCACTGCGTCTGGTTGATCTTGGTACCCCTTTGGTTCCTACCGTGTTGGGAGTTCTGATCTTGGGGAAGAGACCCTCGTTGCACTTGCCCGGGGCGTATGTTTCTTTTCTGCGTCTTGCCGGTGAACAATTGGGGTCCGATGTCGTCAGCAGTCACGATATTCAAGGGCCATTGCCTCGCATGATGTCTCAGATCGATGAATTGCTGAAGCTGCTCATCATGACGGCGGTCGATATCACATCCGGGGACAAGGAGCGCCGCATTCCGGATTATCCCCTTGCCGCCCTGCAGCAAATCGTTCGAAATGCCATCATGCATCGCATATATGAAGGAACCCATGCGCCGCTTCGAATTTACTGGTACAGCGATCGTATAGAGGTGATCAGCCCGGGTGGTCCATTCGGACAAGTGACCCGGGAGAATTTCGGACGGCCCGGGGTGAATGATTACCGCAATCCGAATTTGGCGGAGGCCATGCGACATTTGGGCTATGCGCAGCACTTCGGAGTGGGTATCCAGATCGCCAGGGAAGCCTTGGCACGTAACGGCAATCCGCCACCGGAGTTTAAATTCGATCTCGGTCCCGTAATGGCAATTATCCGGAAAAATGAATGAGTAACGGCTTCGCATCGTGCAATCTGTAGAATTTGGAGCACCTTTATCTTGCCTACGCTGACGAGGCAATTTGGCGACAGCCTGTCGCCAAATTGCCAAGAGGGGCCAAAACCTGCTGATACTGAACAGGCTGGTGGATGTGGTGCTCGCTCTCATCGAATCACGCGATCCGAAGCAATATATCCAGCACATGAAGCAGCGCGACCCGGAGATAGGCAAAGGGTGGGTACAAATTGTACGTACCCTTCCTATTGCCACATCTGGTAGTTCGCAAAACCTTAACTGCGTCCGGTAAAGTCTGCCCTGGGGGACGGGATTCATGTAACCGATAAACTCTTCGGCACTCAGATTGGAGATGTAAAATGAAGAAGAATTACATTGGCACATGGCTAATCGAGGAAATGGAACTCTGGGATAAGGAATTCATTGATCTTGTTGCACCAGGGCAGATCAAGATCGAAAAAGATGGAACCGGTTCGCTGAGTTTTGGGGCGGTTGAATGTTGTATTGATTGCAAGATCGAGAAGCTTGGTAACCAGGAAATCTTGTCGTTTACTTTTGAGGGTGAAGATGAGGGTGATCTTCGGAGTGGCAGAGGATGGGCCATTTTAAGTGAAAAGGAAATGAATGGTCGGCTATTTTTTCACATGGGCGATGATTCCGGTTTCAAGGTTAGAAAGAAATCATGATCTAAGTGCCAATTAGCAGAGGGGAGAGAGTTTCACCGATGAACGAAGATATCTATAATAAATTGGCCAGTGTCCTTGATACCCTGCCGAATGGATTTCCAGAAGCGAAAGACGGCCTTGAAATTACGATTTTGAAAAAGATCTTCACGCCGGAAGAGGCAGCGCTTTTCTGCAATCTGCGCTTGACGTTTGAGACGGCTGAACAGATTGCACAGCGGACCGGCCTCCCGTTTGCCGGGCTGGAAGATAAGCTCATGACAATGGGCAAAAAAGGCCAGCTCTTCAGCATTGCCATGGGGGAAACCCGCTTCTTTAAAATGCTGCCCTGGGTCTTTGGTATTTACGAGTTTCAGCTTTACCGCATGGATAGGGAGTTTGCTGCACTGAATGAGGGTTACAGCCCGATTTATGGAAAACAGTTCTTCTCAAAAACGCCCCAATTGATGCAAACGCTTTCCATTGAAAAATCCATTCCTGTTCATCAGGAGGCCTTGTCTTATGAAAAGGTTTCCACAATTATCGAAAACGGCCAGTCGTTTCTGGCAAATGAATGCGTATGCAAGAAAGAACGCGGGCTTCTCGGCCATCCCTGTGACAGATCAACGCAGGTGTGCCTGGCGATTGCACCTGTTCCCGGGATTTTTGAAAAATCGCCGGTCGGCCGCGTCATTACGAAAGAGGAGGCATACCTGTTGCTGAACAAGGCAGAAGAAGAAGGCCTCGTGCATCTGACGGGTAATGTCCAGTTCGGACAGTTCTATATCTGCAACTGCTGCAAATGCTGTTGCGGCGTTCTCAGTGCAATCAACAAGCTTGGAATTCCGGCTTCACTGGTGATTAATTCCCATTATTATGCCGAGATCGATTCTGAGACATGCATCGTTTGCGGAACCTGTTCGGATGAGCGATGTCAGGTAAACGCAATTGAACATGATGAAGAATCATATCGTATTGTTCCGGAGCGGTGTATCGGGTGCGGACTTTGCATTCATACCTGCCCGACAGAATCCATCAGGCTGGTACATAAAAACATGGAAAATGTCACACAGCCTCCAGTTACCGAAAATGATTGGTTTGAAGAAAGAGGGCGATCTCGCGGAGTCGATTTCTCAGCATATAAGTAATGGATTTCCTGCTGCAACCGCAAAGCGAGATTGCGTCTGTCCGTCATGGCCATTAACCGGGAAAAGAACATATTTAACGGGGTATTGCTGACTCAGAATCAATCAACATGATGATATCGTCAGGGGAAAAGGGAAGACCTGTGAAAAGCCTCTCCTCCAATTGCTGTGTTTTCTCCCAAAGGATTCGGATAAGTTGCTTGCGTTCCTGGGTTTTGCCGTACTTCTCCAGGATGTATCCCATGCGATCGTTCAAGGGGACGATCTTGTCGTGGAGGACCCGCTTGTCCGAATAGTTGACGATCTGCGCTTCTGTCGGTGTGTCGGAAACAAAGTCGTAGCAATTGAGACGGACATGCTGGCCGATGATGTCGGCGACCTCCGGGTATCCCAGATCCTTAAGCAACTGCGCCCCTGTCTCGGCATGATTTTCGCTGGTATGTAAACTCCGCGTCTTGGTGATGTCGTGGAGAAGCGCTGCAGCCAGGATCAGTTCTCGATTGAGCCCGCTATTGCCGAGATGGTCGGTCAGAAGCAGAGAAACTCTGCAGACCTGCTTGCAGTGGGCCACAATGTTATCGAGCATGCCCACATCGGAAATGATCCGTCTGCACGCCTCTTCGGTAGGAATGTCGATATGATTCGCTTTCATGGGGAATTTAATAACAGTTCCGGTGGGGAATTGCCAGAAGATTTCAAGGCGTAAGGGGGGATTAAATCTTAATCATGATTCTGCTTTTGGAATTTCAAATTCATCGGGAGGATAACCATGCTTTGGCGTGACAATCGTAGAAGTGACAATGTGGAAGACAGGCGCGGGTTGAGTCCTTCCGGACTCGACGGCTCAGGCGGTGGTGATAGGGGTGGTTTGTTACGTTTGCTTCCCATTGTATTTAAGTTTCTTGGCTTCAAAGGTACCGTCATACTGGCCGTGTGTGTGGGTGCTTACGGGTATTTTACCGGAAACCTCGACAATATGTTGGGCGGCCTGGGTCTGCAGCAAGGACCCACAACCCAAATGTCCGCAAAACCTTTTCAGGAAAGTGCAGCAGAAAAAGAACTGGTGGATTTTGTTTCAGTCGTCCTGGCCGATACCGAAGAAACCTGGACCACCTTGTTCCGGCAAAAAGGAAAAACCTATCAAGAGCCACGCCTCGTATTGTTTCGAGGTTCGGTAAAATCCGCTTGCGGAATGGCTCAATCAGCCATCGGGCCCTTCTATTGTCCAGGTGATCAAAAAGTTTACATCGACCTGGGTTTTTATGACCAGTTGAAGAATCGCTTCAAAGCACCGGGGGACTTTGCACAGGCCTATGTCATTGCCCACGAAGTCGGTCACCACGTCCAGAACCTGATGGGGATATCCGGCAAAGTACACGAGGCCCGCAAAAAACTAAGCCAGGCAGAAAGCAACAAACTCTCCGTTCGACAGGAACTGCAGGCTGACTGCCTCGCCGGCGTATGGGCCAATCATGCCAACAGCACCCGAAAACTACTCGAAGCGGGTGATGTGGAAGAAGGGCTGACTGCTGCCAGCGCCATTGGCGATGATACGTTACAGAAACAGTCACAAGGATATGTAAGCCCGGATTCCTTTACCCATGGCAGCTCGGCACAACGGGTGAAATGGTTCAAAATCGGGTTGGCAACCGGCAACATGGACAGTTGTGACACATTCAAAAAATACTAGGCCAGTAGCGGTCCTCATCATTGGAACAACGGATGACATGACGATTGGTTGCACAAGGTTCCTGCTCGACGGGTAGCCTGGGGTTTTTCTCCTCATAAGGGTGAAGGGAGGGCTATCCGAGTCCGGGGCGCCATATGGCATCCTCTTCCAGGAATTTGCCCACGATCTCTTCGTATTTCTTCAAGGTGGTGATCTTTTTAATCTTCTTAAACAAGGGCTCTCCGTTTTCAAAGGACCTGAAAAAATACAGCCAGTAGCCTTTCATTTTATCTATCAAATGGGATTGCCCGCTCAATTCGGCCCGGTAGGCTTCAAACAGA
>Ga0315270_10001131_pt1 | contig 14198 bp, 10 predicted proteins | sample C1_bottom_MG_FD_204932 | JGI IMG/M metagenome (GOLD analysis project Ga0315270, IMG submission 204932) | Sediment microbial communities from Yellowstone Lake, YNP, Wyoming, USA - C1_bottom | ecosystem: Environmental > Aquatic > Freshwater > Lake > Sediment | place: USA: Wyoming | collected... | reverse complement strand
CTCAAAATTGCACTTCATTCCTGAATTCGCCACCTATTATTTTCCTTTGAATTCACATTAAGAACTTATCCGACTGAATTTACCAATAAAAACGCCGTCACTAGGACGGCGTTGGAACCCTTTGGGGGTATTATTGGTGGGGCGGGGGGAATTGAACCCTCGACCCGCAAAGCCATATAAATTACGGCATCAACCAAAAATTACCTGGTACGATTTCTGCGAATACCCCCAATAATACCCCCAGCGTGATCGGATGGCTTTGGACGCTGAGCTTGCTACGCTAATTCAACCGTATGAACTTCAATTCCAACATTCAGGCGCGCACGGACGGCACCGAAAATAGCAGAGAGGTTATCCATGCTTGGATTGCCTTTGGGCGATAACATGCGGTGCAGGCTTTTGCTGGGTTTGTCAGTCAGCACGGCCAACTGTTCAAACCCCACCGTGGCATTCACGAGGTCACGAAGGATGAGGCGCGCCGTTTCCGGTTCATCACTCAGAAACAAAGTTGCCGCTTCATCAAGCAGTGCTTTCGCAAACTCGGGGTCGCGTTCAACGCGCTCAATGATTGTTTGTTTAAAATTTCGAGTTAGTGCCATGTGATCACCTCTTTGCTTTTTCAGTTTTGCTGGCGGCAAGCTTTGCCTTCTTTCGCGCCTTGTATTCGTGGTGCAATGCCTTTGCCTTATCAATATCTTTTTGCTGGCCGCGCTTGGTGCCGCCGCCAAACAGGATGATGAGTGTGTCACCATCCTTGGCAAGGTAAACGCGGTAACCCGGCCCCCAGTCGATGACGTATTCACCAATGCCGTCAAACCATTTCACGCGGGACGTATTCCCAAGTTCCAAACGCAATTTGGCCGTAACGATTTTGGCGGCAGCCTGCGGATCAAGGTTGTCAAACCATGCCTTGTATGGGATCGAGCCATCCGGGCAGATATATTCTTCAACCTTGATTTTCATGATCGAATGGTAACGTATAAGTGACCAATATTCAAGCGCAGGGCGGTCATGTTTTTTATGTCCCGGCGTGATTGGATGCCGCTGGACTTAACCCGCTCAGTCACGGCGCTTGCAATGAACCCCGCAAGCCCCGCGCCTTCGCTATCGCACTGGCATCTGACAGAGCGCAGAAGGCGATGAAACCGCCCTCTGCTTTAGCTCCGTAGCCAAGTGTGTTCGCTCCGTTCCCGCCGCCACCTCACCACTGCGCCCTTCGCGAAAAATACCTCGCCAAGGGCTTGCGGTGCGCTGTCGGCTAATGTTGTGGTATCGGACAGAGTGCCGAAGGCATAAAGCCGCCCTCGGCTTCTACGCTGTAACACGCTGGTTTCCCTCCGTTGCCGCAGCCGCTTCACGACTTCGCGCTTCATGGCTCCGCATGAAGCCGCTACGCCATCAAGCGCTCGCCGTTCGCAGGCTGCTGGGGCAAGGGTAGCCTGGACGCGCAGCGCCCCCTCGACGTTCCGGCAGGGCGTTGTCGGCTGCGCCGGTTGTTTGTGTGTGCCGGTGTTTAACATAAAGGCGTCTTATGCAAAGCGTGCGCGCCGGTAAAAGCTTCCGCCCTTCGGGTTCGCATAAGAGGCCTTTATGTCTTGCGCCCTTCAGGTAAATACCGCCACACAAGTCAAAGTCAAATTCCATCACCTGCGGTGAGGGGCAGCAAAACGGGGCTGGTGTTGCGTCGCCCCTTCGCCTTTTGCTGCATGGTCGTGCCGGTCTATGTCTTGTCTTGTTGTGGTCGCTTCGCGGCTTATGTGGGGGGGCGCTTTCCCGCTAACGTCCCCCCATCCCCCCAGCGGCCAAGTGAAGCAAAGGCGTGGCCGCACCCGTCCGCACTGCCACCCCTTGCCTTGGGTAAACCTGCATCCCCGCGCACCGTCCTCTGGTTTGCGCTGTGCATCGCCCGCTGGTTCGCGCAGAGACGGGCAAGGCGAGGCAATGCTTATTCGGTCGGCTACACCGATTTGGTTTGTTTTTGTGAGGCGTGGCCGCTGCGCGGTAGCATTCACAGCGGAAGTGCATTTTGTTTATCGCGGCAACGTCACGGCGCAGGCATGAACCAAATGCGCCTTCACCGTCACGCAACCGCTGGCATGTGCGGGTCGTGTGCGACAACAAAAAAACCATGCCGGACAAAACCCCGGCACCGGCTTTTTCATTGCCACACACCACCCTGAGAGTCAAAGTCAGGCTTGGTCGCTGCGCGGCCTGTCTGGCAGGTTGCCGCCGGTAGCGGCGGGATGCGTCCAAGGGTTGGCTGTCGGTTTCAGGGAGCCCCAAGGGGCGGATGGGAAGCGTGGCAGGTGAGGCGGGAACGAGCAACGCAGTGCGAGCCACCGGAGCCTGACAGGCTGGGTGGGCGGGGGCAAAAGATAAGGGCAGTGAAACAAGAAAACAGCCTTGCGGTAATTTACACATAACGGCTAATTATGCGAACCGTCAGGCGCGCAGCGGTGCAAAGCACTTTGCATAATTCAGCGTTATGTTCATTTACCGCATGACAACACCGCCTTGCACCAGCGTCGAGAGGGCGCGGCACATTCAGGCTACCACTGCACCAGCAGCCTGCGAACGGCGAGCGCTTGATGGCGTAGCGGCCTCATGCGTAGCCATGAAGCGCGACGGCGTGAAGCGGCTGCGGCAACGGAGCGGACACACTTGGCTACGGAGCTGAAGCAGAGGGCGGGTTCATCGCCTTCTGCGCTCTGTTCGATGCCACTGCGCTAGCGAAGGCGCGGGGCTTGCGCTTTATCTTGCAAGCGCCGTGACTGAGCGGTCAAGTTCTTCGCTGTGGCCTGCTCGATGATTTCCACCGGGGTCATATCACCACTCCACATTCGAGGTTTGTATGACAGATTTTTCAACTACCCCGGTGAAAGGCGGTAAAGGCGGCAAAGGCGGTGGATTCGCCGCAACCACCCGCCACGCGACCCGCCCATCCGCCGTTGCTTGCTGGAATACAAAACCGCCGACGATCCGGTTCGCATTCTTCTTCAGCAACCAGCCCAGCTTCGAGCGATTGATAAAACCTTTTTCCTCGACCGGAAATTCGCGCATCGCATCGAGCAGGTCGGTGTGCCCCAGTTCAGCCCGCTCAACGGCCTTGCGCACCGTCGCCGGTGTCGATCCGAATGCAGCCTGCCATTCCGCCATCAACCCAGCGAGTGCATCTCCATCGGGATCATGCTTGACCTGTTCCAGCAGCGCCGTGGCCGGGTCAGGCTGCCCGAGCCACATCAACGGATGCCTGCAATAGTCCGACCATGCGCCGCCGAAGGTGACAATGCTTTCAACGCCAGCGCGCGGCGATCCCGCCTTGCGCCATGCCAAGATGATAGTCAGCACCGCAGCCACATAAAGCCCGCGCTGCTTGCGCACCCTATCAACTGGAGCGCTTTTGTAAGTCATCGTCGCCGGTGTCGCGCAGCGCGGATCAATGTGTATCGTCAGCACACGCCGCAGCAGATCGCGCACCGGGCCGACGTTATTTCCCGAACCGAGAAACAGGGTGCGCGTACTGACCGTCGCCGTCTTGCTCACTCCCAGAATCCGATCCGTAATCTGCTCGGCGGTCAGCATCCGCTTGATCGTGCCATGCGGTATCCAGTCGGTGTCCATGTCGTCAAACTCAATCACCGCCGGGCTGGTCAGCAGCAGAGAAAGAATCACCTTGGTCGCCTCTTCCGATGTGGTCGGATAACTCACCTTGGCATTTCCGGCAGGCCCGGCAAACGCGCCGATCAGCTCGCACAGATAAGTTTTTCCGCTGCCGAAAACCGGCGCTTTCGCGTGGAAGCCGGGCGCATACGCAAGCGTTGGGCGTACCACGGCGGTGAAGATTGCCGAAAGCGCAGCGGCCTTGTCGGTGGGTGCAACAAAGTGAAACTCGGTGAGCAGTTCTTCCAGCAGAATGAGTGCCACCCGTGCTGCCTCGTGTGTCGGTTCAGGTATGACAAATTCACGCGCATCAAAAACGCCGAAGCGCTGCGAGGTCTTGTCATACCCGGCGTGAGTAATCAGCACGCCATCCGTCTCACGAAAATACGGTTGTCTCACCACGCCCGCCAGTGGCGGCAAGTGACGGAAACTCTGCGCGTCGTAAAGAATGGCAGTGTGCTTCGTCGGTGGATCACAGCGCACCCAATCTTTCGCGCGCCCATCGTATTGCTCCCAACTTGCCGCGACCGACAACTCCCGCGTGAGCGCGGGCGCACTGGTTGGCACGATGCAAGGATCACCCGAAGTCGGATCAGTCGAAACCGACACGATCAAACCGCCGGACTGATAATGCCTGCCGCGATTCGCCAACTCTTTTTCCGCCGCATCCACCACGCGATGCAGATCACCGGCGACCACACGGATCACCGGCTTGTGCCGCGCCTCGGCGTTGCGCACACCCAGAAATTCCAACAACTGCCGGATGTGAAATTTCTCGCGGTGCGAGTGCTGGCAACAGAATCCACCCAAGGGATACAGCTCGTCCGGTTCAAAATACGCCGCGCCTGTGTCCAGCCCGTCGGTATGCTCCTGCGCCCACGGGCAACTGACATCGTGCTTGCCCGAACCCAACGGCGTTTTGTATAGCCCTCGCGCCTTGAGCGCACTCACCACCGGATTCTCCGCAGCCTTTGGCGTCAACACCTCGTCCGCTTCGTTGCCCATACTGCGTGGATTATCCGCAGCGGACTTGGCTACCGATTTCGGTCGCCCAGCCGGTGCCAGTTCCAATTGCAGCCCATCCACAATCTCTTGCGGCGTGTAGCGCTTGTCGGGGCGATATTCAACCAGACGGCAGTGAAACGGTGCGCCAGCATCGTCAACATATTTGGGTTTGCCATTGATTGCGACAGGAAGGCGTGCCCAGCGGCTTAGTGGCCCGGTCGCACCCGCATCGCACAGCCCAGCACCGATCACCGCATTGAGCAACCGCACGGCCACATCACCATCGGTAATCGGATCAGCGAGAATAATTCCGCCCTGATGATTGCCGGGGCTGGTCTCGATCAGCCAGGACAACTCAAAATCGGCCAGTCGCTCCAATGGAACCTTGGTGCCCAGATCGTCGAGCATCAAAAAATGACACGCGGCAAACTGAGCCTTGCGCGCCTTGAATGAGCCGTCATCGCCGGGATAGAAGCTCGAACACCCGATGAAGTTGTTATTCCCAGCGGGAAGATTTGCGATTACTGAATCGGCACGGCTTGCCGACCATCCGCCCACGCCGGGGTCACCGGTCTTGGAACAAACCGCAGCAAACGCGCCCTCGGGCAAAAGCGAAAATACCGCAGCGACAAAATCGGCATTCGTCAGCATAAAAACACCGCCTTCGCCGCCTTTACCGGCTTCATCCGGTTCGGTCTCGGAAACTGTCAGCTCAGTCATGGCAACCCCCTCAAGCCGCAGCTTTGCGGGCGGCTTCCAGCTTCACCACCAAGGCGCGGATTTCTTCGTCAGACTTTCCGGCAATGCGCGCCGCGTTGATTGCTGCTACGTCACCCGACGGCCAGCCCACCGCTCGTGGGCCGAGGCTGACCGGCTTAGTCCACAAGCCTTGAGTGATGCGCAGATAGATGGTCGAACGGGAAAGGCCGGATTCGGATTTAACGGCGGGAAGCCGCTGGATGGTATGTGTCATGTTGGAACCTCTTTGGGTAATAGCAAAATTGCTGAGGCGAGCGTAGGTGGGCGATTTGGGCGATAAAACGCCCGGTCAATGCCCGGCGCGGGCGTGGCGTTGCCATAAAAATCAACGTGCTTGGAATGGTGCGGAAGCAGCGACGCGGTGAGTGCGGCGCAGGCTCAGGCGCGGAGAGTGGCGAAAGACGGGGGTTTGGCGGGTGGCGCAATTGGGCGAAAAAATTCCGCCCAACTATTTACGGTTTCATGTGCTTTTTGATAGTGGAAGCGTCGCGCCCCTTGGCAATATCCATCTTCGCTATCTGCTGCGAATACCAAGTTTCGGACATATTCTTGCTCTTGTGTTTTTTGTACAGGTCGCGGTAAGCCTTCTGCCAGTCAGCATACATCGCCTGAGTATCCAGCTTGCGCGATTCGCGCTTGGCGTTGCTGGGTGTGTAGCGGTTGTCTGCCGTGGTCGCGGTATCCACCAATTGACGAACCATCGCACCATCCAGCGAATATGCGCCATCGTGATACTCGACCATCTCGGCCAACGCCATCGAGTTGTTTCCGGCTACCAAGGCCAACGCGCTGTTGGCTTGCAGGCATAGCATCTGGCTGCGCTTGTCGCCGGTGGCGACACCGATGTTCCACAGCGCGGCAAGGGCGGATTGCTCATCGCTACGGCGCAAGCCAAGCGTGGCCGCAACAAACCCGCACACAGCCTCGGCGCTGCACTGCCACTGGGTCAAGCTCGTTAAGGGGATCGCGACACGGTTAATGTCGCTACGCTTATCGCACACTATAAAAGCGCGTGCAGGCTGTTTACCTTCGGCGGGTAAGACGTGTGCAGGCATCACACAATCGCGCTCGCAACCCGGACAAATCGCGCTGCTTGCATTACGTGCCTTGGCAAGCAGTCGCTGGGTTTTCATTGCCGCCACTGCTGCACTTGGCCATAGGCTCAACTCATCGGCATTGAGCAGCACCGTAGCGCCGTGGCTGGCGCCCACGCGCCCCAATAGCTCAATCAGTGCGGCTTGTGGCGTCATGCCTCAACGGCCTCCAATTCTTCCGCCAGTGCCTTTGGTTCGATCCCCGATGCTTCCAGCATATCGCGCAGCTTCAAGTCCAGTTCGTCGTATTTGAGCGAACATGAATTGGGATGCGTGATGCGGATTATCACTGTCTTCGCGGGCTTGCCAGCATTCTCCACCACCGTAGCAGCAAGCTCCACCTGGGTGATGTTGTACAGATTCATCGGCAGGGTTTTCCCGACTTGTTCGAGCAACGCATAGACGGCATCGGGGTTCGCAGCCGTATCCGCCTCCAGCGTAATGCGGTCGCCTTTCTTCACCCGCGATGATAGCCGCAGTTTTTTCACGACCACTTTTTCAATGCCGCTGCCGACGGCGGGGGCGAAATCGAAACTCTTCTGGAGTAGCGGAGCCAGGTCGTAAACACGCGCGTCTTTCGGATCAGGCGGCAATTCGTCGAGATTGAGAATCGCTGTTGCGAACATTCCCTGTAGCGGCTCGATGGCCTTGTAGGAGCCGCGAAAATGCAAATCGAGCGTCCCATCTTTTTCCGAGTACACAAAAATAATCTCGAAGGCGGGATTGTGCGGGCGCGGGGCGAACTCACCATCCACCCACTCGATGCTTTGCTGCGAATAGTCTTCTGGGTAAGCAAAAAAGTAATCCAGTTCCCCACGGCGTAAAGGCTCCACTACACAGTGATTGCCCCGGCCATCGGTGTGGTGAAAATAGGTGCGGATGAATCCGGCAAGTTTTTGAATACTGGCATCGTCCACATTTGCCTTCTGGTGCGGCAGATTCTTGCGCTTACGCCAACTGGAGGTCAGCGTATCTGCATGATAGAAACGGGTCGCGCCTTTCCAGCAAGCGTTGTGATCCAGAAAAACCAACATTGCCCGCTCATAGTGGCTAGGCAATGCCGATAACTTTTCTACCCAAGCGGTGAATTCATCCTCATCCATCTGAAATTCAGCCTCGTCGATAATTGCCCGAAAACCCTTCTCGCAGCTCATCTCGAAGATGTCCCGAAACTCCGCATCCATCGCGTTGCGCTGACCTTCCATCAGCGTCAGCCACGCCGCGAAAAGCTCGTCAGGCTTGCCTTCCTTCATGGCGGCAAAGTCCAGATCATTGAAAAGCCCGCGTGCCTGAAAATATCTGGCTAGCAGCGCATTCGGCATCTGCCGGAAAAAATCCTTGTTTGAATAGTGCCGTGCCATGTCTTCGCTCCTCGGGTAAGGTAGAATCAAGCATTAGGATTATGCCGGACATTACAGTACATTACCGCACAAAAATAATATGACGGTCGCTTCCAGCTAATGATCACAGCATTCCACGCGAAATACTTCGCCCACGAACTTACACGGCGCTTTCCTACAGACAGCGCTGAAAAACTTGCCGGTGCAGTTGCCAGTGCGCAGGTCGATCTGAATCCACATCAGGTTGATGCAGCGTTGTTTGCTTTTAACTCGCCGCTTTCCAAAGGGGCACTACTGGCTGACGAAGTCGGCCTGGGCAAGACCATTGAGGCCGGGCTGGTGCTTTCGCAGAAATGGGCGGAGCGCAAGCGGTGCATTCTGGTCATCACGCCATCTAACCTGCGCAAGCAGTGGCATCAGGAACTAACCGAGAAATTCTTCCTACCCTGCCGCATCCTCGAATCCAAGACCTACAACGCCGCGATCAAACAGGGGCAGTTCCGCCCATTCGAGGCATCCGAAATCATCATCTGCTCTTATCAGTTCGCCAAAGGCAAGGCGGCTGATGTTCATGCGATGCCGTGGGACTTGGTTGTTATCGACGAAGCGCACCGTTTGCGCAATGTCTATAAGCCGTCCAATGTTATCGCCAACACATTGAAAATGGCGCTGGCTGGGAAACACAAATTATTGCTCACAGCGACACCGTTGCAGAATTCCCTGCTGGAATTATTCGGACTGGTGAGTTTTATTGATGAGCACACATTCGGCGACCTGAAAAGCTTTCGGGAGCAATTTGCCAACCTGAATCAGGAGCAGGTGTTTCAGACGCTCAAGGCGCGGCTCAAACCCGTGTGCCATCGCACCCTGCGCCGACAGGTCACGGCATACATTCCCTACACCAAGCGGCTGCCGCTGGTGGAAGAATTTACCCCGGAAGAAAGCGAAGACCGGCTCTATCACCTCGTTTCGGAATACCTGCAACGCGACAACCTGCAAGCGCTCCCAGCCAGCCAGCGTTCCCTGATGACACTGGTGCTGCGCAAGTTGCTGGCCTCGTCCACCTTTGCCATCGCTGGTGCGCTGACTTCGATTTCAAATCGGCTCAAACTCAAGCTGGGCAAGCATGAACCCGCAGAATCACTTGAAGAAGAGTTAGATCAGGACTATGAAGCACTCGACGAAACCGCCGAAGAATGGGCTGACGATGAACCAGCCGAAATACTCACCGAAAATGACCGCAAGGCACTCGAACAGGAAATTGCCGAGCTTGATGCCTTCGCCGCGCTCGCCACTTCAATAGACCACAACGCCAAGGGCAAGGCGCTGCTGAAGGCGCTGGGCATTGCCTTTGCCAAGGCGAAGGAACTGGGCGGGGCTGAAAAAGCCATCATCTTCACCGAGTCGCGCCGCACCCAAAGTTATTTGTTGCGCCTGCTGGCAGACAGTCCTTTCGCCGAAGGCATCGTGCTGTTCAACGGCACCAATACCGACGACCGCTCCAAGCTGATTTACAGCCAGTGGGCCGAGCGCCACCAAGGCACTGACCGGATCAGCGGCTCGCGCACCGCAGACATGCGCTCCGCACTGGTCGATTATTTCCGCGAAGAGGGGCGCATCATGATCGCCACCGAGGCGGGAGCCGAAGGCATCAACCTTCAGTTCTGTTCGCTGGTAGTCAATTACGACCTGCCCTGGAACCCGCAGCGCATCGAACAGCGCATCGGTCGCTGCCATCGGTACGGACAAAAGCATGACGTGGTGGTCGTGAACTTCCTCAACCGAAAAAATGCGGCGGATCAGCGCGTCTTTGAATTGCTCGACGAAAAATTCCAGTTATTTGAAGGCGTCTTCGGTGCCAGCGATGAAGTGCTGGGAGCCATCGAGTCAGGCGTAGATTTCGAGAAGCGCATCGCCGCCATTTATCAGCGCTGCCGCAAACAGGATGAAATCCAGACCGCCTTCGACCAGCTCCAGCTCGAACTAAGCCTGGAAATAAATGAATCCATGACACGCACTCGTCGAAATTTATTGGAAAACTTTGACGACGAAGTGCGCGAAAAGCTCAAGGTGCAAGACGAAGCCTCCAAAACTTACCTCAGCCGTTATGAACGCCTGCTCATACAGCTTACCCGGCACGAACTCGACGGTCGCGCAGAATTCCTGAACGATGCCTCGTTCCGCTTGGAGACTCAACCTTTCCCGGCGCAATCTGCCGTAATCCCGCTGGGATTGTATGAACTGCCGCGCCGTTCCGGCGAGGCGCATCTTTACCGCCTCAACCATCCGCTCGCCGAGGCTCTGATCGCGCAGGCAAAGATGCGCGACCTGCCCCCGGCGGAAATCCATTTTGATTACGAGCAACACGACGGCAAGGTTACGCTGCTGGAAGAGTTCATCGGCAAGTCAGGCTGGCTCACACTTTCGCTCTTCAGTGTCGAATCCCTCGATCAGGCTGAAGACCATCTGATTTTTGCGGCACAGACAGACGACGGCAAAATACTGGCAGAGGAAATCGCCGCACGGTTACTGACACTCCCCGCCGCATCGCCCCCTCGCCTTCAGGGAGAGGGCTGGGGGGAGGGTGGAGTAATGCGACAACTTGAAACCATTACCCAGCAGCGCCAATCAGACATACAGCGAAATATCTCCGAGCGTAATGCACGCTTCTTCGAGGAGGAGGCGGACAAGCTGGACGGCTGGGCAGATGACCTCAAGGTCGGGCTGGAGCGCGAAATCAAGGAATTTGACCGCCAGATCAAAGATGCCCGCCGCGCCGCCACCACCGCGCTGACGCTGGAAGAAAAACTCGCCGGGCAGAAGCAGATCAAGTCGCTGGAGGCACAACGCAACCTGAAGCGGCGGACGTTGTTCGACGCGCAGGATCAGGTGGATCAGCAGCGTGAAGAATTGATTGCGGCGATAGAGGGCAAGATGAATCAAAGTACGCGGGCTGAGCAATTGTTTGCGATACGCTGGGCTATTTCGTAGGTTATCTATGGGGAAGAAAAAGAAATGACTGAACCAACCATCACCTGCCCAAGCTGTAAGGCCGAGATCAAGCTCACCGAGTCGCTGGCCGCGCCGCTGATTGAATCCACCCGCAGACAGTTCGAGCAGCAACTGGCGCAGAAGGACAGCGACATTGCCAAGCGCGAACAGGCCATGCGTGAGAAGGAAAAGCAGCTTGTAGAAGACAAGCGCGCACTCGACGATCAGGTGGCCGATCAGGTTGCGGCGCAGTTGAAAGCAGAACGCGCCCGCGTAGTTGCCGAAGAATCCAGAAAAGCAAAACTTGCCAGCGCTGCCGAACTGGAAAACAAGGCGCGGGAGCTGACCGAGTTGCAAGAGGTGCTTAACGCAAACAATGAAAAGCTGGCCGAGGCGCAGAAGGCGCAAGCCGAACTCATCAAGAAGCAGCGCGAACTCGACGATGCCAAACGCGAACTGGAACTCACGGTGGAAAAGCGGGTGCAGGAAGGATTGACCGATGCCCGCACCCAAGCCAAAAAAGAAGCCGAGGGCGAACAAAAGCTCAAGGTAATGGAGAAAGAGCAGACCATTGCCGCGATGCAGAAACAGATCGAAGACCTCAAGCGCCGGGCCGAGCAGGGTTCGCAACAATTGCAGGGCGAAGTGCAGGAGCTGGAGATTGAAAATCTGTTGCGCACCAAATTTCCTTTCGATGCCATCGAGCCGGTGCCCAAGGGCGAATTCGGCGGAGATGTGCTGCACCGTGTTGTCGGCGCAGGCGGCCAGTCCGGCGGCACGATTTTGTGGGAATTCAAGCGCACCAAAAACTGGAGCGATGGGTGGCTGGCAAAACTTCGCGACGATCAGCGGGCAGCAAAGGCGGAAATCGCCGTGATTGTGAGCCAGGTATTGCCGAAGGGCGTGGAGACCTTCGAGCTGGTAGAAGGCATCTGGGTAACACACCCGCGCGCGGCCTTGCCGGTGGCTATGATCCTGCGCCAGTCATTGCTGGAGCTTGCCTTGGCGCGGCAGTCATCCGAAGGTCAGCAAACCAAAACCGAGATGGTTTACCAGTACCTCACCGGCCCGCGCTTCCGCCAGCGGGTGGAAGCCATTGTTGAAGCCTTTTCCACCATGCAGGAAGACCTCGACAAAGAAAGAAAAGCCATCATGAAACAATGGGCCAAGCGCGAAGAACAGATTGAGCGCGTGATGGGCGCAACGGTAGGGATGTATGGCGACTTGCAGGGGATTGCGGGGAAGTCGTTGCAGGAGATTGAGGGGCTAGACATTCAGGTGTTGGGATCAGATAGTGAGATACCGCAGGTTTTGACTAATCAAATTAATGGGGCGAGTTGATATGAGTGCTAATCAAAAGCATTTCCCACGCGGTGCCGAATGGCGTCAGTGGGATCTCCATATTCATACACCAGCATCCTTTCACTGGAATGGAGAACGCTTTGATCCCAACCCAGACTCACCTGTAAATTCGAAGCTTGTCGATGAAATGATAGGCGCACTAAATTCAGCGGAACCTGCCGTTTTCGCGCTTATGGACTACTGGACGTTTGATGGCTGGTTTGCTTTAAAAAAACGGTTGAAAGACGCAGATGCGCCTGTTTTGAAGAAGCTAGTCTTCCCTGGAATAGAATTAAGACTTGCGGCTCCTACAGCGTGTCGGTTGAACGCGCACGTCCTGTTCTCAGATGAGATAGATGATCAGGTGCTTCTTGACTTTAAGTACGCCTTAACAGTGGAAATCGTTGATCGACCTTTGTCTGATAGCTCTCTTGTGGAGTTGGCTCGTGTAGTCGGTGAAGACAAATTAAAGTTGCATGGATTCAAAAAGAATGAAGTGGATTCCAACCAACTGGTGGCATTACGAGCCGGCTCGACAATTGCCGAAATTAACTGTGAAAGCTACAAGACTGCTATTGAAAAAGTCCCTAATGGGCAAGCTATTGGCTTTATGCCCTTTGATACAAGCGATGGCTTAAGTGAAGTCAAGTGGCAAGATCATTACGCATATTTTCTAGGGCTGTTCAAGTCCTCACCAATTTTCGAAACCCGAAATGCAGATTTGCGAGGCGCGTTTGTTGGTGAAGAAACATCTGGCAATGCTAAGTGGCTGAAAAATTTTCAACATGGTCTAGGCAATATTTCGAGGCTTGCAGTCGCCGGAAGCGACGCGCATCGCTTCATTGGTGTTAAGGGAGATAACGATAAGCGGGGATATGGTGATTTTCCATCTGCTAAAGCCACTTGGATCAAGGCCGATCCAACTTTCTTAGGTTTGTTGCAAGCCATCAAGGAGCCAGCGAAGCGTTCCCACATTGGCGAACGTCCAGAAAAGCTACGCGAAGTTGAAGAAAACAAGACTTACTTTATTGATTGTATCGAAGTCAGTAAATCGGTGGGGAGTTCAATTTCTGAAGATTGGCTTGCAGGTTGTCGAGTGCTTTTGAATCATGATTTGGTGGCGATCATTGGCAACAAAGGTAGCGGAAAAAGTGCCCTTGCGGACGTAATTGCTCTTTTGGGTAATTCTCGGCAAAAGGAACATTTCTCGTTTCTCCAAAAAAACAGGTTTCGTGGCAAATCTGGCACCGGTGATCCTGCTAAGCAATTCATTGGTAGGATAGATTGGTTGGATAAGAGTCAAGAAGAACGCAGGCTTTCAGACGACCCACCAGACGACAAAGTACAGCTTGTCCGTTACATACCTCAAGGACATTTTGAAGACCTCTGCAACGACCACGTTGCAGGTCGCTCTGGCGCGTTCGAGCAAGAACTCAGAGCCGTTATCTTTGATCATGCAGGTGATGCGATTCGCTTGGGCGCGCTTGATTTTGACCAACTGATTGAGCAACAAGAGAGCAGCTATAGAGATCAGTTAGGTGAATATCGAAAGGAACTCGCAAAGCTTAATCTTGAGATTGAAAATATTGAGGTGCAACGTCAGTCGCAGGTCAAACGGTCATTGCAGGAGCTGTTAGCACTCAAGAAAAAGCAGATTGAAGAGCACAACAACATAAAGCCGGTGGCAATACCGAAGCCGTCAGAGCTCTTGTCTAGCGAGCAGCAGCAAGCGGCAATCTCGCTTGAGTTAATTGCAGAAAAGCTCAAGGGCTTTGAAGAAGATGACCTGTCTAATGTTAGCACCCAAGCGAGCTTGGCTGCCAAATCTAAAGCTATTCAAACAGTACGAGAACGTTTACGCACCTTGGAAAGGCAGTACCAGCAGTTTCAGGGCGATACAGCAAAAGACTTAGAGGTGTTGGGAGTCAATCTGCATGAGCTCGCTACTTTAACTGTGAATCAGCCAGCGCTTGACGAAATGGCAACAGTAGTTACGCAGGCACAACAG
>Ga0315270_10001129_pt1 | contig 14205 bp, 11 predicted proteins | sample C1_bottom_MG_FD_204932 | JGI IMG/M metagenome (GOLD analysis project Ga0315270, IMG submission 204932) | Sediment microbial communities from Yellowstone Lake, YNP, Wyoming, USA - C1_bottom | ecosystem: Environmental > Aquatic > Freshwater > Lake > Sediment | place: USA: Wyoming | collected... | reverse complement strand
TCCCACCGACCAGAACACCGGCGTCAATCCCACGGTCGCGCCCACGGCACCGAACACCAGCGGCACGGCGCACGCCATCGACTGCACGAGCGACATCCGCACGCCGGCCGCCTCGCCGGTGCGCCCCGGCGGCGCGTGGATGTGCAGCAGTGCCATCACCATCGGCTGGCTCATGCCCAGCCCCAGCCCCAGCGTGAACGACATGGCGATCAGCGCCGGCGCGGAATGGACGAAGGGGAACAGCATGTACACGGCGGCCGCGATGAAGAGCGCGGCGGTGAGCACCTGGTGCGGCGTCGCGCGGCGCACGATCCAGCGCATCGAGAAGCGCACGACGAAGGTCGCCGCGGCAAATGATGCCAGCACCATCCCGATTTGCGAGGCGGAGAGTCCGATACCGGCGCCATAGACCGGAATCACGATCGTGTGCAGGTCCCAGCCCATCGACAGCAAAACGTTGACGGCGAACACCCGTCTCAGCTTCCGGTGGGTGACCAGGTCGAAGGCGCTGCCCGCAACCCCGGCGGCGCGCACCGGATGCGGACCGGGCAGCGCGACACGGCCGGCGGCCAGCACCATCGCCGGCAGCAGCGGGATCGCGGCCAGCACGGCGAACGACGTCGTGTAACCGGCATGGTCGATGGTGAACCCGGCGATCAGCGGGCCCAGCAGGCCGGAAATCGAATACCCGACGGCCAGCTGGCTGAAGTTGTGGACGCGGGCGGTGGCATCGCCCAGTTCCCCGGTCGCATTCTGCGCGGCGACCTGGAACGTCATGAAGGCCACGCCGACCAGCGCCGCGCTTGCGAACAGCGCGATGAGGCCGGGAATGACGACGGGGATCAGCGCACCCGCGGCGAGGCCCAGCGAGCCGGCCAGCATGGGCTTGCGCACGCCGATGCGATCGGAAATGCGCCCCGCGGCGACCGCGCACAGCATCGGCAGAAACGCGTACACCGCCACCAGCACGCCGACCACCGCCGTCGAATGGCCCTGCTTGATGGCTTGCAGCGTTACGGTGACGCGGTTGCCCGTGAGGACGGCGTGATTGGCGATGCCGAGCGCGATCAGTGCCGCGAGCGTCGGATTCTGGATGCGAAACGGATTCAAGGCGCCAGGCGACCGATGCGCCAGTGCGCACCTTCGCGCTGGTAGACGAGTCGGTCGTGCAGCCTTGACCGGCGGCCCTGCCAGAATTCGAACATTTCGGGGACGAGGCGATAGCCGCCCCAATGCGGCGGACGCGGCACGAGCTCGCCCGGAAAGCGCGCCTCCGCTTCCGCGAATCGGGACTCGAGCGCGGCGCGATTCCCGAGCGGCTCGCTTTGCGGCGACGCCCACGCGCCGATCCGCGACAGCCGCGGGCGGCTGACCCAGTAGGTGTCGGCCGTGGCGACGTCGACCTTCTCGACCGCGCCTTCGATGCGCACCTGGCGCTGGAGCTCGGCCCAGAAGAACAGCAGGGCCGCGCGCGAATCCGGCGGGAGTTCCCGCCCTTTGCGGCTCGCGTAGTTGGTGTAGAACGTCAGACCGCGCCCGTCCGCGGCCTTCAGCAGCACGATGCGAGCGGACGGCCTGCCCTCCGCGTCGACGGTGGCGAGCGTCATCGCATTGGGCTCCGGGACCTGCACGCCGACCGCCTCGTCGAACCAGCGTGCGAACTGGCGGAACGGATCCGGGTCGACATCTGCTTCGTCGAGCGACGCGCGCATGTAATCGACACGCAGGTCGGCGGGATTGGTGGTGGGGGCGCTCATGCGGTAGTTCCAGTGGAGGCGAACGTGCGGCAAACCGGGACTCGTCGGACAGCCTGGCGCCGCGTCCTCAGGTTCCGTGCAAGCATTTTACTCCGCCGTCAGGGCCTCGCGCCTGCGAAGAATCCCGCGGTGCCACCTTCCGGGCAACCGACGGTGGGCGATACACTGTTCCCCGCCGCCCACAAAATACCAGCGGTTCCCGTGACCCTCGACGACCACCACACGCTTATCCTGGCCATACTGGTCCTGTTCCTCGGCCGCTGGGTGAACCGCCGCGTCCACTGGCTGCGCGAATACGGCATTCCCGAACCGGTCACCGGGGGGCTCATCGCTTCATTCGCCCTCACGCTGCTGGTCCTGGCAACCGGTGCGCAGATCAAATTCGAGCTTGCTGCCCGCGACACGCTGCTGATCGTGTTCTTCACCACGGTTGGCCTTTCCGCGAACCTGCAACTGCTGGCGAAGGGCGGCGTGATGCTTGTCGTGCTCACCATCGTCGCGGTCCTGAACCTGGTCGTGCAGAACGGCGTGGGGGTGGGCCTGGCCACATTGATGGGCTATACGCCGGGGATGGGATTGCTGGGCGGCTCGGCCGCGCTGTCCGGTGGCCACGGCACCGTGCTTGCGTGGGGGCCGATCATCGGTGCTGCGTTCGACGTCCCCACCGCCTCGGCAATGGGCGCCGCGGCGGCCACGTTCGGGCTGATCGCCGGCGGCCTGCTGGGCGGGCCGCTCGGCCACCGGCTGGTCACGCGCCATCGCCTTTCGGCCAAGGATGCCGAGGAACTCACGGTCGGCGTCAGCTATGAAGAGGAAAACAAGCCGAAGCTCGACGCCAACGGCTTTCTCACCACCGTTCTGGTCATCGCGATCGCCATTGCCGTTTCCGACGAACTGAACGACCTGCTGGAAATGGTCGGCTTCACACTGCCCAAGTTCGTCACCGCCCTGTTTTGCGGCATGGTCCTGTCCAATACGGTCCCACGCCTTTTCCCTCGGCTGGGCTGGCCGACCGGATCGGTGCCGCTGGCGCTCATTGCCGAGGTGGCGCTCGGACTCTTTCTCTCCATGTCGTTGATGACGCTGAACTTGGTGTCGCTGGCCGGCGTGGCGCTGCCGTTGTTCGTCATCCTCACGGCCCAGGTGGCGGTCGCCTGGCTCCTGATCTCGCGCGTGGTGTTCCGGCTGCTGGGAAGCAGCTACGACGCCGCGGTCGCTTCCTCCGGCTACTTCGGGCTGGCCATGGGCGCAACGCCCACCGCCATCGCCATCATGACCTCGATGACCAAAAAATACGGGGCCTCGCCCCGGTCGTTCCTGGTGGTGCCTCTGGTCGGCGCATTCTTCGTCGACATCTCCAACGCGATCGTCCTCCAGACCTTCGTCAAGCTCCTCGGGGGGTAGACGCCCCCTCCCAAAGGCGCTTCGTTCCGGTTTGTGTTTACGCAACAGGTCGTCAGATTCCTCTATGCCAACCATTCCCTTCCTCTGAAAATGCGGTATAGTCGCCGCCGATGGAGTGGTAACCCGTGACAGGACGGACCGCTTCACACCGAACGGCATCGTCCGCTCGCATCAATCGACAGGAAGGGAAGGAGACCCATGGCAACTGCCAAGAAAGCTGCGAAGAAACCCGCCGCGAAAAAACCCGCTGCGAAGAAACCCGCTGCGAAGAAACCGGCCGCCAAGAAACCCGCGGCAAAGAAGGCCGCTCCTAAAAAAGCTGCGCCGAAGAAGAAACCCGCTGCCAAGAAGCCCGCTGCAAAGCGCAAGCCCAATGCAGCGTTCATGAAGCCGCTGACGCCGTCAGCGATGCTCGCAATGGTCGTCGGCAGCTCGCCGCTGCCGCGCACCGAAGTCACCAAGAAGATCTGGGACTACATCAAGAAGAACAAGCTGCAGGATGCCGTCAACCGGCGTCTGATCAACGCGGACGAAAAGCTCCGCGCCGTCTTCGGCGGCAAGGGCAAGGTGTCGATGTTCGAGATGACCAAGCTCGTCTCGAATCACCTCAAGTAAGATGAGGTAAAAATGAGGTAAGCGACACTCTCATGCTCGGCGCGGAACATCGCGCCGCGACGGCCGGCACGCGCACCTGCGCTTTGCCGGCCGTTTCCATTGCGGCCGGTCCATCGGCACGCCGGCATGGCGAATTCGCCGATACGCGGTAGAGTTATGCTTAGCACCCGTCGCACCGCACAGGACGTCCCGCGTGCCCGGATGTCCGACCACATGCCTCCATCGCCCGCCGCCGATCCCCTCGCCCCGATGCTGCCCCAGTTCGTTCGCTATGCCGGCGCCGGCGTCATCGGCACCGCCGCGCACTACGCGGTGCTGGTGGCGCTCGTGCAGGGTGCGGGCGCAGGCGTCGTTGCCGCATCGACGGCCGGGGCGATTGCCGGCGCCGCCATCAACTACGTGCTCAACCATCGCTTCACGTTCGCGAGCGGGGAATCGCACGGTCGCGCACTGCCGCGCTTCGCTGTCGTCGCAGCAGCCGGCATTGCCCTCAATGCGCTGGTCCTGGCTGGCATATTGGCGCTGGCTGGCCCACATTACCTGGTCGCGCAGGTGGCGGCGACGCTTGCCGTTCTCGTGGCCGGCTATCTCGCGAATCGCGCATGGACGTTCTGACCGCGCCGGGACCCGCAGCAACTTTGCCAATCGCTGCCACGGCGACGCTGTCGGTCGTCGTCCCGGCGTACAACGAGCAGGAGGTACTGCCGGAATTCCACCGTCGGCTCGCCGCCGTGCTCGACGGCCTGGCTGTCCGCGCGGAGATCGTTTACGTCAACGATGGCAGCAGCGATTCCACGTGGGCGCTGCTCAACACGCTGCGGGAATCCGACACCCGCGTCGCGCTCGTCGACCTCTCGCGCAATTTCGGCAAGGAGATTGCGATGAGCGCGGGACTCGACCACGCCAATGGCGATGCCGTGGTGGTCATCGACGCGGACCTGCAGGATCCGCCCGAGCTCATACCGGACATGCTGCACGCGTGGGCTGAAGGCTTCGACGTCGTGCTGATGCGGCGCAGGAGCCGCGCGCAGGAATCCTGGCTCAAGAAGGCCACCGCGCGCGCCTTCTACCGCGCCATCGGCCGCATGGGCACCATCGACATTCCGGAAAACGTCGGCGATTTCCGGCTGCTGTCGCGCCGCGCGGTCGCCGCGCTGCGCCGCTTCCCGGAACGCAGCCGCTTCATGAAGGGCCTGTTCGCGTGGATCGGCTTTCCCTGCCGCGAAATCGAGTACGACCGTGACGGCCGCTACGCGGGCGAGACGAAGTGGAACTACTGGCGGCTGTGGAATTTCGCGCTCGAGGGCATCACGTCGTTCTCGGTCGTGCCGCTCAAGGCCGCCAGCTACGTCGGGTTCGCGACTGCGCTGACCGCGTTCGCGTACGGCGTGTACGTCATCGCCAAGACGCTCCTCTACGGCGACCCCGTGCGCGGCTATCCGACGCTGATCGTCGTCGTGCTGTTCTTAGGCGGGCTGCAGCTGATGGCGCTGGGCATCATCGGCGAGTACCTTGCCCGGATGTTCATCGAGGTCAAGCAGCGCCCGCTCTACCTGGTCCAGGGCTGCCTGCCGCCCCAGCGGCCGCTGCCCGCGCCGGAAGGCACCGCGCCGCCCGAGCGATGAGCGTCGCCGGGCCGTCCAAGCGCGCGCAACTGCGGTCCGCCGCCGGGGGCAGCGAACGTAGTGAGCGTGGGGGTCGTTCATGACCTTCGCGCTCACTTCGCGCGAGCGCCGCGGGCTGCTGCTGCTGCTGGTCGTCGTTGCCGCCGTGCGGCTCGCCACGCTCGGCGCTTACCCGCTGCTCGACCCGACCGAATCGCGTTACGCCGAAATCGCCCGCAAGATGCTCGAAACGGGCGATTGGCTGGTGCCGCAGGTCGACTACGGCGTCCCGTTCTGGGGCAAGCCGCCGCTGTCGATGTGGTTGTCGGCGCTCGCGATGGCGGTGTTCGGCGTGAACGAATTCGCCGCGCGCCTGCCGTCGTTCCTGCTGCTGGCTGGCTGCGGCGCACTGGTCTGGCAGCTCGCGGCGCTGCGCGCAGGCGCCGACGCTGCGTTGTGGACGCTGGTGGCGTTCGCGACCACGGGACTCGTCTTCATCAGCGCCGGGGCGGTGATGACCGACCCCGCGCTGGTGCTGGCGACGACCGTCTCGATGGCCGGATTCTGGATCGCGCTGCACGGTCCCGAGTCCGCGCGCCGCGCGGCGGGCTTTGCGTTCTTCGCCGGACTGGCGGCCGGGCTGCTGGCGAAAGGACCCGTCGCCGTCGTGCTCACGATGCTGCCGGTCGGCGCGTGGATACTATGGACGCGCCAATGGCGTGCCGCCTGGACGCGCCTGCCGTGGCTCACCGGATCTCTGCTGATGCTCGCGCTGGCCGTGCCATGGTATTGGGCCGCCGAGCGCGCGTCGCCGGGATTCCTCGACTACTTCCTGGTCGGCGAGCACTGGAAGCGTTTCGTGGAACCGGGCTGGAAGGGCGATCTCTACGGCCAGGCGCATGCGCGGCCGCGCGGCACGATCTGGGTGTGGTGGTTCGTGGCCACGCTGCCGTGGTCGCCGCTGGCGGTGGGTTGGCTCGCGCGCGCGCTGGCCACGCGCAGCGACGGCGCGCGCCACCTGCTGCGCGACCCCTGGTGCGCCTATCTGCTGCTGTGGTCGCTCGCGCCGATGCTGTTCTTCACGGTCTCCGGCAACGTCCTGCCGACCTACGTGTTGCCCGGCATGCCGGCATTCGCGCTGCTGCTGTGCGAATTCTGGCGGCCATCGGGCACTCACTTGTCAACATCCGCGCGCGGCTTGCGTCCCGCCGTGAAACTGATGGTCGCCTGCGGCATCGGGCTGCTGGTGGTCTTCCTGGCGGTCATCGTCTCGCAGCGGCAGCGCTTCGATGTCGACCTCTCCCACCGTGCGCTCGTGCGGACTTACATGGCGACGCGCGCCAGCGACGCGGACCGGCTGGTCTACGTCGGCCAGCGCCCGATATCCGCGGAGTTCTACGCGCGCGGCAAGGCCGTCAAGGTCGAGGATATGCGCGCGCTCGCGGCGTATCGCGCCAGCCCTGAAGCCGACTTCTTTGCGGTGCGCGAGGTCGACCTGCGCAACTGGTCCGACGCCGACCGCGCCGGACTGGTCGACCTGGGCAAGTTCGGGGAATACCGGCTGCTGCGGGAAACCGCGCGTTAGCGAGCGACGTGCGCGAAGGCCGCGTTATTTCTTCTTCGGCCAGTCGTCCTCGTCCTCGAGGATCCGGATCACGCGCGTGCGCTTGCCGCCGGCGAATTTCTCCATCTGCACGAGTATCGGGAAGCGCTGCGCCAGCGCGGCCCGCGCATCGCCTTCCTTCTCGAAGGTGAGCAGCTTGCCGGCGTCGTCGAAGACGTCGCTCCAGATGCCCTTGTCGTCTTCCACTTCAATCTTGAACATGGCGTGCGGCGGCGATCAGCCGGCCGTCCCTGTCTGAAGCGCGCGGATGCGGTCTTCCATCGGCGGGTGGGTAGAAAACAGCGCCATGATGCCCGCCCGGTCCGTGATGCCGAACCCGGCCATCGTCTTGGGCAGCGCGCCCGGCTCGACGCCGCCCAGGCGCTTCAGCGCGTTGACCATCGGCGTCGGCGTCCCCAGGAACTGTGCCGAGCCTGCATCCGCGCGGAATTCGCGCCGGCGCGAGAACCACGCGACGATGATCGACGCCAGCACGCCGAACACGATCTGGCACACCATGACCGTGATGAAGTACCCCGGCCCGGTGCCGCGCTCGGTCCGGAACACCGTGCGGTCGACGATCGACCCGACGATGCGCGACAGGAACACGACGAAGGTGTTGACGACGCCCTGGATCAGCGTGAGAGTCACCATGTCGCCGTTCGCGACGTGCGCAATTTCGTGTCCCAGGACGGCCTCGACCTCCTCCCGGTTCATCGACTGCAGCAAGCCGGTGGATACGGCGACGAGCGCCGAGTTCCTGAAGGCCCCGGTCGCGAACGCGTTGGCCGCGCCTTCGTAGATCGCGACTTCCGGCATGCCGATGCCGGCCTTCTGCGCCAGCTTGCGCACCGTCTCGACCAGCCAGGCCTCGGCCTCGTTGGCCGGCTGCGTGATGACCTGCGCGCCGGTGGAGCTCTTGGCCATGAACTTCGACATCAGCAGCGAGATGATCGCGCCACCGAAGCCGATGACCGCGGAAAAGGCGAGCAGGCCGCCGAAGCTGACGCCGGATTGGGCCGCGTACTGGTCCAGTCCGAACAGCCGAAGCACGATTCCCAATACCACCATGACGGCGATGTTGGTGACGAGAAACATTGCAATGCGTTTCATGAACTATTCCTGTCAGGTTGCGCGGCGACATCTTAGCGCGGATGCGCCGGCGGGAAAATCAATGCATGGGAAAGCGCGGCCTGCGAAGGCTTCACCGCCCGGCAGGCTTAGTCCAGGAGTCCCTGAGCGTGACGGCGCGATTGAACACCGGCTTGCCCGGCGCGTGGTCGGCCATGTCCGCGACGAAATAGCCGTGCCGCTCGAACTGCACGCGCTCTTCCGGCGCCGCGGCCGCCAGCGCCGGCTCGACGAACGCCGTGATCACGCGCTTGCTGTCCGGATTGCGGTCGTCCCGGTAATCGCGCTCGGCCACCTCGACGGCATCGTCGTCGTCACCGGCAATCGCGACGTGATGAGCGGGCGCGGGAACCTCGGGTGCCGCCACGTCGGCGCGCACGCCCCACGGATTCTTCGCGCCGGGGAACGGCACGTTGAACAGCCGGTCGTAGAGGCGCACTTCCGCGGGCACGGCGTGCGCGGCGGACAGCCAGTGGATGTTGCCCTTGACCTTGCGCGCGTCGGCGCCGGGCGTGCCGCTGCGCGTGTCCGGGTCGTACGTGCAGTGCACGACGGTAACGTTGCCGGCCACATCCTTCTCGGCGCCGATGCACTTCACGATGTAGCCGTAGCGCAGGCGCACCTCGGCCCCGGGAGCCAGTCGGAAGTAGCCCTTGGGCGGCGCCTCCGTGTAATCGTCGCGCTCGATCCACAATTCACGCGTCAACGGCAATGCGCGCTTGCCGAGATCGGGCTGCTGAGGATGGTTGGGCGCAAAGCAGTCCTCGGCTTCGCCCGCCGGATAGTTGTCGATCAGGAGCTTCACCGGGTCGAGCACGGCAATGCGCCGCTGCGCGCGCGCGTTGAGATCGTCGCGCATGCAGTCCTCGAGCACGCTCATGTCGATCCAGGAGTCGGTCTTGGACACGCCGATCCGCTCGGCGAGCAGCCGGAATCCCTCCGGCGTGAATCCGCGGCGGCGCGCGCCGACCAGCGTGGGCATCCTCGGGTCGTCCCAGCCATCGACGTGCTTTCCCTCGACCAGCTCGACCAGGCGCCGCTTGGACAGGACGACATACGTGAGGTTGAGCCGCGCGAACTCGTACTGCTGCGGCAATGGCCGTTCCAGCTGCCCGCCGTCGGCGAGCTTCTCGATCACCCAGTCGTAGAGCGGGCGATGGTCCTGGAATTCCAGCGTGCAGACCGAATGCGTGATGCGTTCCAGCGCGTCCGAGATCGCATGGGTGTAATCGTAGAGCGGGTAGATGCACCAGGCGTCGCCGGTGCGGTGGTGCGACGCGTGGCGGATGCGGTAGATCGCCGGGTCGCGCATGTTGACGTTGGCGCTCCGCATGTCGATCCTGAGGCGCAGGATGTGCGCGCCATCGGGAAACTCGCCCGCGCGCATCCGGCGGAAGAGGTCGAGGTTCTCGGCCACCGTCCGGTTGCGGTAAGGACTGTCGCGGCCCGGTTGCGTGAGCGTTCCGCGCGTCCCGCGCATCTCCTCGGCGGATTGGCTGTCGACGTATGCAAGACCCTCCCCGATGAACCATTCCGCGAAGCGATACAGGTCGCCGTAGTAGTCCGACGCGTGATAGCGGTGCCCGCCCCAGTCGTAGCCAAGCCATCGCACCGTGTCGGCGATCGTGTCCTCGAACTCGACGTCTTCCTTGAGCGGATTGGTGTCGTCGAAGCGCAGATGGCAGATGCCGCTGTTTTCGGCGGCGAGCCCGAAATTGAGGATGATCGACTTCGCATGCCCGTAATGGAGGTAGCCGTTGGGCTCGGGCGGGAACCGGGTCACGACGCGCCCGCCGTATTTCTGCGAACGGTTGTCGTCGGCGACGATCACCCTCAAGAAGTTCGATGCGAGATGCGGCGCGTCCTTCGTCGCGGGTCCGTGGCCGGCAGCGTGCGCGGCTTTGGCCGGCGAAGCCGGCGCATCGACTAATTGTGGCGGCGCAACATTCATCTCGTTTTGTTCATGAACAATCCCATGCGATTCCACATTCTAACCGGGAGGGCATGCCCCGTCATCGCCGCGCCACTAGGGGATAACGGCAGTACCCCCGAAAGCCGCGCCAAATAAGGCTTTCCGGCCAGGGTCCCCGCGCTGCCGAGGGATGTTTTCCACAATTCCTGTGGATAGAAGTGTGCATATCTTGTAAATTGGTGTGCTAAGTAGTGCGGGGACAGGGAAAATTGTTGCGATGCCTAAAATCGCACCGCCTTTTTTCCTAATTATTTCAAGGGTTTGCGAGTTCGTTGCCGCGGCGGTGCCGGGCGATTCCGGCACCTAGAATCGCGTCGGATGTCATTGTCGTTACAACTTTCCGCTGACCTCGTGTCTTGGACAAACAGGTTGCTGCTACTGCGTTGTCGAACCTGGAACCGACTCCGACGATGAGCGAAACGCCCATTCCGCAACGCCTCTCTCGCGCAACGTCTGCGCCGCCCGAGATCATGTCCCAACCGGCGCCGGGAGCCGTGCTTCCGGTTTCGCTGCTCGTTTCGTCGGCCCGCCTCCTCATCGAACGCCACCTGGGACTGGTCTGGGTCAGCGGCGAAATCTCGAACTTCACGCGCGCCGCATCGGGCCACTGCTATTTCAACCTCAAGGATCCACAGGCGCAGGCGCGCTGCGTGTTCTTCCGGCAGAAGGCCCAGCACGTGGCGTTCGCGCTGCGCGACGGGTTGCAGGTCGAGGTGCGCGCGACGCCGTCCATCTACGAGGCGCGCGGCGAATTCCAGTTGAACGTCGAGAACGTCCGGCTCGCGGGCATCGGCGCACTCTACGAAAAATTCGCGCAGCTGAAGGCCAAGCTCGATGCGGCGGGCTGGTTCGCCGAATCCCGCAAGCGCCCGCTGCCCGCTTATCCGCGCCGCGTCGGCATCGTGACGTCGACCCGGGCGGCCGCGTTGCGCGACATCCTCACGACACTCCGCCGCCGCTGGCCGGCGGCCGGCGTCGTCATCTACCCGACCGCGGTGCAAGGCGATGGAGCCGCGGCGGAAATCGCGCGGGCGATACGCACGGCCAATGACCGCGCCGAGGTGGACGTTCTGATCGTCGGGCGCGGCGGCGGCTCGATCGAGGATTTGTGGGCGTTCAACGAAGAGGCGGTCGCGCGCGCGGTGTTCGAGTCCGCGCTGCCCGTCGTGTCCGGCGTCGGGCACGAAACCGATTTCACGATCTGCGATTTCGTCGCCGACGTGCGCGCACCCACGCCCACCGCCGCCGCCGCGGCTGTCACGCCGGACCGCGTCGCCATCGCGCATCGCGTCGAACAGCTGGTGCTACGGCTTGCCCGGGCCGCGGAGCATGTCCTGGCGGCACGCGTCCAGCGCCTCGACGCCGCGGCGCGCCGCCTCACGCATCCTGCCGCGCGCATCGTTGCCGAAACGCAGCGCTTGCGGGAAATCGCGCGCCGGATCGGGCACGGCTGGCGCATGCACGCCGTGCTGCGCCGGGAGCACGCAGCGACGCTGCAGGCCCGGCTGCTGCGCGAACTGGGGTCGCCGCTGCCGCAGATGCAGCGCGTGGAACAGGCGCACGCGAAGTGGCAGCGCGCGGGCAGCGAGCACCTTCGCGCGACGAGGGAGCGGCTGGCGATGCTGGCGCAGAACCTCACGCACTTGAACCCGCAGGCCGTGCTCGAACGCGGCTACGCGATCGTGGCGGCCGGCGACGGAACCATCGTGCAGGATGCGCGGCAGGTAAACGGCGGGGATGCCGTCGCGCTGACCTTCGCCCGGGGCGGCGCAGACGCGACAATCACCAGGCGGCGCGACCAGGACGGCTGACTAAGCTTCGTCGGGGTCCGGGTCGTCGACGGCCGACGCACGCTTGAATTTCATTGCGACATCGGCGGGCGCCTGGCCGGCGATGCGCGGCGTGTCGGTGCGCACGTCGGCGTTCTGCGCGCGATGGCGCAGCGCGTGGTCCATCAGCACGAGCGCCAGCATGGCCTCGGCGATCGGCGTGGCGCGGATGCCGACACAGGGGTCGTGCCGCCCGTGCGTGTTCACCGTCACCGGACGGCCTGCCTTGTCGATCGAGTGCCGGTCGAGGCGTATCGAGGACGTGGGCTTGACGGCGATTGCCACCGTCACGTCCTGCCCGGTGGAAATGCCGCCCAGGATGCCGCCCGCGTGATTGGAGAGAAAGCCGTCCGGCGTCATTTCGTCGGAATGCTCGGTGCCGCGCTGCGCGACGGCGGCGAATCCGGCGCCGATTTCCACACCCTTAACGGCGTTGATGCTCATCATCGCGGCAGCGAGGTCGGAATCGAGCTTGCCGTACACCGGCTCGCCCCAGCCGACCGGAACGCCGCTGGCGACGACCTCGATGCGCGCGCCCACCGAATCACCTGCCTTGCGCAGCCGGTCCATGAACGCTTCGAGTTCGGGAACGACCGTGGCGTTGGCCACGAAGAACGGATTTTCGGAGACCTGATCCCAACTATCGAACGCAATCACGTTGGGCCCAAGTTGCGTAAGGTGGCCGCGAATGTGCACGCCGTAGCGTTCAGACAGCCACTTCCTGGCGATGGCGCCCGCCGCGACGCGCACCGCCGTCTCCCGCGCCGATTGCCGGCCGCCGCCGCGGTAGTCGCGTATGCCGTACTTCTGCCAGTACGTGTAGTCGGCGTGGCCGGGCCGGAACGTATCGGCGATGTTCGCGTAATCCTTGCTGCGCTGGTCCTCGTTGCGGATCAGCAGCGCAATCGGCGTGCCGGTGGTGCGTCCTTCGAACACGCCGGACAGGATCTCGACGGTGTCGGTCTCGCGCCGCTGCGTGACGTGCCGCGACGTGCCCGGGCGGCGGCGGTCGAGTTGGCACTGGATGTCGGATTCGGCGAGCGCCAGCCCCGGCGGGCAGCCGTCGACGACGCAGCCGATCGCGGGACCGTGCGATTCGCCGAACGACGTGACGCAGAACAGCGTGCCGAAAGTGTTGCCCGACATGACCCGTTTCCGCTATGAAAACCGGGTCGAGTTTAGCACGGGGGATGGGGCAAGCCCGCGCGCGGCGCGCGGCACCTAGCGCGCGTCGCCGCGCAACGCGAGCACGTCTGCGTGCAATGCCTCCGGCGTCACGCGCGCCGCCGGCACTGGCGGCGCGACGACGATGCCGATGCGCGAAAACACACCGCGCCAGCGGCGCATCGCCTTGCCTTCGTACGAGCGGCTGAAGAAGCTGCCCCAGAGTCCGCGCAGCGCCATCGGCACGACCGGTACCGGAGTGTCCTTCACCATCCGCTCGATGCCCGACCGGAACGGTTGCATCTCGCCGTTGTCCGTCAGCCTGCCTTCGGGAAAGATGCCGACGATCTCGCCTTCGCGCAGCGCGGCGGCGGCGGACACGAACGCGGACTCCTTCACTGCCGGATCTTCCCTCGCGGAGGCAACGGGTATCGCATTCATCGTGCGGAACACCCAGTTGAGCAGCGGCACGCGGAAGATGCGGTGGTCCATGATGAAGCGCACCGGCCGGCGCACGCAGGCGGCGATGACGATCGCGTCGACGTAGCTCACATGATTGCAGACGAGGATGCAGCCGCCCTGCTCCGGCACGTTCTCCAGTCCTTCCTTGTGCACGCGGTACATCGTGTGGATCAGGAGCCACGCGAGGAAGCGCATCAGGAACTCCGGCACCAGCCGGTAGATATACAGCGCGACGAACGCGTTGAGGACGCCGGTGGCCAGGAACAGTCCCGGAATCGAAACATCCATGGCCAGCAGCGCGATCGCCAGGCCGGCGGACGCGACCATGAACAATGCGTTGAGGATGTTGTTGGCGGCGATGATCCGCGAGCGGTGCGTGGGTTCCGACCGCTCCTGGATCAGCGCATACAGCGGGACGATGTAGAAGCCGCCGAAGAGGCCGATCAGCACGAGGTCGGCGGTTACGCGCCAGTGCGCCGGCTGGGCGAGGAAAGCACCGACGCCCGAGAGCCCCGTGGCGTGCATCGCATGCGTCGCGAACCACAGGTCCACGGCGAAGAGCGTGAGCCCGATCGAACCGAAAGGCACGAGTCCCAGCTCGACCCGGTGTCCGGACAGCCGCTCGCACAGCAGCGAACCGGCGCCGATGCCGATGGAGAAGGAA
>Ga0315270_10001127_pt1 | contig 14219 bp, 11 predicted proteins | sample C1_bottom_MG_FD_204932 | JGI IMG/M metagenome (GOLD analysis project Ga0315270, IMG submission 204932) | Sediment microbial communities from Yellowstone Lake, YNP, Wyoming, USA - C1_bottom | ecosystem: Environmental > Aquatic > Freshwater > Lake > Sediment | place: USA: Wyoming | collected... | reverse complement strand
CGTGTCGCCGTAGCCGTTTTCGATGGCGTCAATGGCCACCGACACGAAGTCGCCGACCTGAACTTCGAGTTCGCCCAAGTCGTTCTTGAACTCTTCGATGGGCACATAGGCTTCGGACTTGAGGCCAGCGTTGACGACCACGAAGTTGTAGTCGATGCGAACCACTTCGGCGGAGATGACCTCACCTGCGCGCATGTCTGAGCGCTGCAGGGATTCCTCGAACATGGCGGCAAACGATTCACCACCAAAACTGGCGGTTTGGGATTCGGTCATTGTGTTTCCTGGTGCCAGACTGGCCGGCGGGTTGTGCAAGTGCGTCAAGCATTCTTGCGGGTTAGGTTTTAGAGTTCGCTGCCCTCGGTGCAACTGACGTCGCGGGAGGGAAGGGCAGCGGGCCCGGTTTTGAACTTGCTTTCCCGGTCTGAAATCTCAGACAAGGACGCTGGGTTCTGCCGTTTCAACGCTCATTCACGATGCGCATCAAACGGCCTGCGCTGTGCCCACCAAGCCAAAATCTGTTCCACCGATTCCTCGATGGTCTGGTTTGAGTTGTCGAGCTCCAACGCGTCTGCAGCTGGCTTCAAGGGTGAGACTGGCCGATTTTGATCTCGCAAGTCACGCGCCATGAGGTCTTCATGCAGGTCGGCAATGCTAGCTGAAATGTCCTTGGAAATCAACTGCTTATGGCGCCGTTCTGCGCGCATTTGGGCGCTCGCGGTCAAAAAGACCTTGAGCTGGGCCTGCGGGAACAGCATGGTGCCCATATCGCGTCCGTCGGCGACCAGGCCAGGCAGTTTTCGAAACGCCAGTTGCAGCGTATGCAAGGCCAGCCGCACAGCCGGCAAGGTGGCCAGTTGGGACGCCAGCGCGCCGACTGCCTCGTCGCGTAGCGCGTGACTCACGTCTTCCGAGTTCATGAAAATCTGGCCGGCTTCGAAGCGCAGATCGAGTTGGCTGGCCAGGGCAGCCAGCGCCGGTTCGTTGTCGGGCGGCACCCCGGCGCGCAGGCTGGCCAAGGCGGTCGCTCGATACAGCGCACCCGAGTCCAAGCACCCATAGCCGAGCGCCTTGGCCACCCGATCGGCGAGCGTGCCCTTGCCCGATGCGGTGGGCCCATCGATGGTGATGACCGGAATGCTGTCGTCCGCCGCTTCGACCACCGAGAACAGCGTCTCAAAGTAATCCGGAAAAGTCTTTGCCACGCAGCGCGGATCGAGAATGCGCACCGGCACCGGTTCGCCCGTCGCATTCAAGCCATTCAACGCGGCCAGCGCGAAGCACATCGCCACGCGGTGGTCGTCATAGGTATGGATGGTGGCGGCCTTCCAGTCGCGCAGCGGGTGGACGCGCATCCAGTCAGGCCCTTCTTCGACCGTGGCACCGAGTTTGCGCAACTCGGCGGCCATGGCAACAATGCGATCGGTCTCCTTGACGCGCCAACTCGCGATATTGCTCAGTGTGCTCGGACCATCGGCATACAAGGCCAGCATCGCCAAGGTCATCGCGGCATCTGGAATATGGTTGCAGTCCAGCTGAATCGCACGCAAGGGCCAGGCACCGCGCCGCACTTCGAGCCAGTTGGCGCCGCTCTCCACCAGTGCACCCATGGCGCGCGCCGCATCGACAAAGCGCAGGTCGCCCTGGATGGAATTGGCGCCCACACCTTCGATGCGCACGGGGCTTTCGGTCGTAGCCAGCGCGCCGAGCGCGATGAAATACGAGGCCGAAGAAGCGTCACCCTCGACATGGATCTCGCCAGGCGAGCGGTAGTGACTGCCGGCGGGAATGCTGAAGCGCTGCCAACCGTCGCGCTGCACCTTGATGCCAAAGCGCGCCAGCAGTTCCAGCGTGATCTCCACATAGGGTTTGGAAATCAGCTCGCCCTGCACCTCGATGCTCACTGCTTGCGGTCTTGCCACCAAGGGCAGGGCCAACAGCAAGGCGGTCAGAAACTGACTGGAGACATCGCCTCGCACCTTGACAGGCTGCTCCAGGTGCAATTCGCTCGGCCCCTGCAGGCGCAGCGGTGGATAGCCTTCATGGTCCAGGCAATCGATCTTGCAGCCCAGCAGTCGCAGCGCATCGACCAGGTCACCGATGGGGCGCTCGTGCATACGAGGCACGCCGCGCAGTTCGATCTGGCCGCCCTGCGTTGCTGTCAGCAGCGCCAGCGCGGCAGTGAGCGGGCGCATCGCCGTGCCGGCGTTGCCGACAAACAGCTCGGCCCGGTCGAGCGCCAGCCGACCGCCCAGTCCGGTAATGTGCAGCGCGCTCTTGTCATCAAACTGCAGCGTGCAACCCAGCGTGCGCAAGGCATCGAGCATGACGGCGGTGTCGTCCGAGTCCAGCAGGTCGTGCACCACGGTCACGCCTTCGCTCAGACCTGCCAGCAACAGCACGCGGTTCGAGATGCTCTTGGAACCCGGCAAGCGCACGGTGCCGCCAGCCCTTGCCAGCGGGGGTATATCGAGGAAACGAGTTGAATACATGTGAGAGGCGAAGAACCGGGTTCAGCGTTTGGGTGTCTTGGGGGCAGCAACACGACCCACCTGGCCCATGTGCCAGTGCGAACGCGCATCCGAGATCTGGCGCAGCTGAGCTTCGAGCGCTTCGCCGTCGTCGTCTTTCAGCAGCTTTTCGATGCTGTCCAGCATGGCTCGAAAACCGCGCGACTGCTTGAGCACCTCATCGCGGTTGGACATCAGAATGTCGCGCCACACCGTCGCGTCGCTGGCTGCAATGCGGGTGAAGTCACGAAAGCCCGGGCCTGCCAGCGACAAATAGTCGGCGCCCGAGGCCTGCTGGGCAATCGCAGCGAAGTAGGCGAAAGCCAGCAGGTGCGGCAAATGACTCACGGCGGCAAAGGCCGCGTCGTGATTGTCGGGCGACATCTTGAGCACTTTCGCGCCAATCGCCGACCACACGTCGGTGGCCTTCTGCAGCAACTGCGCATTCGTTTGCGGCAACGGCGTGAGGATGACGTGACGGCCGTTGTACAGCGTCGCATCGGCGTGCTGTACGCCGGCCAATTCCTTGCCGGCAATCGGGTGTGCGGGCACGAAGGAGCCGACGCGCTCGCGCAGCACGCGGGTGGCGGCCGCCGACACCTCGCGCTTGGTCGATCCCACGTCCATGAACAGCACGCCGGGTTCCACCAGATGGCGAATTGCCTTGAAAGTGGCTGCTGTCGCCGCTACGGGCACGGCTATCAACACGATGTCCGAACCCGACACCGCCTGCAGTGCCGACTCGGCCACCGCGTCGATCACACCCAGACCGCGCGCGCGCTCGGTGGTCGAGGGCGACTGGCTATAGCCCACCACATGTTTGACCAGTCCGGCGCTCTTGAGCGCCAGCGCGAACGAGCCGCCCATCAGGCCGCATCCGATCAGTCCCAATTGCTTGAACATGATCAGTGCACGTCAAGCGGGTAGGTTCCCAGCACCTTGAAGAAGGCGCACACGTTGCGCAGCTCTTTGAGCGCCTGCCGGACGTGCGGTTCGTCGGGATGGCCTTGCAAGTCGATGTAGAAGTAATACTCCCACTGGCCCGAGCGCGCCGGGCGCGACTCGAAGCGGGTCATCGAGACGCCATGGGTTTTCAGAGGCACCAGCATATCGTGCACTGCGCCCGGACGATTCGTGACCGAAACGACCAGACTGGTGCAGTCGTGGCCGCTGGCTTTGGGCTGAGGATGGCGATCCGGATGGGCCAGCACCGCAAAGCGGGTGCGGTTGTGCGCATCGTCCTGGATCGCAGGCGACACCACATGCAGGCCGAACTCGCTGCCGGCACGCATGCTGGCAATCGCGGCCAGGCTGGGGTCAAGGCTTGCCAGGCGGGCGCCCTCGGAGTTGCTGGCCACGGGCATGCGCTCGGCATGCGGCAAATGCGTGCTCAGCCAGATATGGCATTGCGCCAGCGCTTGCGGATGCGCGCACACGGCCTGAATACTTTCCAGCGAGTTCACTTTGCGCAACAAGTTATGGCGCACCACCAGGCTGGTTTCACCGACGATGGACAGCGGCGTGCTGAGGAACAAGTCCAGCGAGCGCGTCACCACGCCCTCAGTGGAGTTCTCGACCGGCACCACGCCGAAGTCGGCCGCACCGGCGATGGTGGTGTGCAAGACTTCGTCGAAGTTCGCGCACGGCACTTTGACAATCGATGAACCGAAATAACCGAGTGCCGCCTCCTCGCTGAAGGTGCCCGCCGGGCCCAGATAGGCCACGCGGATCGGCGTCTCGATCGAGCGGCAGGCCGACATGATTTCGCGCCAGATCGGCGCCACGCTGTTGGCGTGCAGCGGGCCGGTGTTCTTCAACTTCAGCCCGTCGATGACCTGCGCCTCGCGCTCGGGACGAAACACCACCGAGCCTTCATGCTTCTTCAATTCGCCTACCGCCTGCGCCAGCGCAGCGCGCCGGTTCAGCAGCGTGAGCAGCTCGGCGTCAACGTTGTCGATCTGCTGACGCAGCGCCAGCAACTCGGGTTGTGCGGGGGAGGGGTGAGGTGTGTGATCAGCCATGGCGGGCTTCGAAATCTCGCAGTAAATCGACCAAGGCCTGCACGCCCTCAAGCGGCATGGCGTTGTAGATCGAGGCGCGCATGCCGCCCACGGACTTGTGTCCCTTGAGTTGCAGCAGACCGCGCTCGCGTGCTTCGGTCAGAAAGGTGTCGTTCAATGCTTCATCGCGCAAGAAAAAAGGCACATTCATGCGCGAACGGCAGCGGTGATCCACGCGGTTCACAAACATGGCACTGCCGTCCAGGGTGTCGTACAGCAGTCCGGCCTTGTCGATATTGCGCTGCTCTATCGCAGCCATTCCGGTGCGTCCAGCATAGCTGAAGCGCTTGAGCCACTGGAACACCAAGCCGGCCACATAGATCGCGTAGGTCGGCGGCGTGTTGAACATCGACCTGGCTTGCGCCACGGTCTGGTAATTGAAGGCCGAGGGGCAGACCTGCAGCGCATGGCCCAGCAGTTCGTCGCGCACAAACACCAGCGTCAGTCCGGCCGGGCCGACATTCTTCTGCGCGCCGCCGAACGCCAGACCGACGCGCGACCAGTCGAGCGGACGCGACAACTGCTGGGACGAGAAGTCGATCACCAGCGGCGCGTCCGATCCCAAGGCCTTGAGGTCAGGGATCGCATGGAACTCGACGCCGTGGATGGTCTCGTTGGAGCAAAGGTGCACATAGGCAGCGTCGGCGCGCATTTTCCAACTGGCAGGATCGGGCAAACGGGTGTGGCCGTCGGCCGCGTTGCTGGCCACGATGTGCACGTCGGCATAGCGCGCGGCCTCGACGGCGCTTTTTTGTGACCAAGCGCCTGTGACCACGACATCGACTTTGCCGCCGCGTGACAGATTCATCGGCACGATGGCGTTCTCAGCCAAGCCGCCACCCTGCATGAACAGGATGTGAAACTGCTTGGGCATCGAAAGCAGCTCGCGCAAATCGCTTTCAGCCTGCTCACAAATGGAGATGAATTCCTTGCCGCGGTGGCTCATCTCCATCACGCTCATGCCTGAGCCGTGCCAGTCCAACATCTCGTTTGCCGCCAGCTCCAGCACTTCGGCGGGCAAAGCGGCAGGACCTGCCGAGAAGTTGTACGGACGCTGCAGCATTACTTCTTGGCGGCGCTCGCGCTGGGCTTGACCGGCTTGGCCATCGTCGGAGCGGCTGGCTGCAAGGGCAGACCGAGATCTTTGGCGACGCTTTGCTCGAGGGCCTTGAAGCGAGGCTCCAAGGTGGAGCGCGTCTCGGCCACCAGCTTTTGACCCAGCGCATTCTGCAATTCGCCACTGACTTGCTGGAATTTGCGGCTCGCCGGTGATTCCAGCCAGGCGATGATTTGCTTGAGTTCGTCCTCGCTGTAACCCTGATCGATCAGCGGGGTCCAGATCGGCGTTGCCAGACTCACGCCGCGCTCTTTGATGAAGGCGACGTTCTCGTCCACGAACTTTCGAATGTCGCCCTCGACCGCCTTGGCTGCAGCCTCGCGCTTGTCGGCAGGTACCTTCTGCTGCAGCGCCATGCCGGCACCTTGCATCAGGTTGCCAATCGGCTGCTGGATCAGCGCCCTTGCGATGTTGTCGATGCCGGGCTGCTGCAATTGAATCAGCTTGGTGATCAACGCCTTCTTCGCGGCACTGGTCGTGGACGACGCCGCAGGCGTGGACTGCGCCTGAGCTCCGACAGTCAAGGCGAGCGTGGCGACCAGGGCGAGCAGTTTGAATTGAAGTTTCAAGTCGATTCCTTGTTGGATGGATCGGAAGTGTCGTCCGGGTTGGTGCTGATGTCGTCAGCGTCTGCTGTCGCAGCGTCGCCCAGCGCATCATTGGCGTCGTTCTCGACGATGCGCTGCACGCCGGAAAGCTGCGCGCCATCGTCAAGCGCAATCAGGGTCACACCTTGCGTGGCGCGGCCAAGTTCGCGGATTTCCGACACGCGTGTGCGCACCAGCACGCCGCCGTCGGTGATGAGCATGATTTCGTCTTCGGGTCGCACCAGCGTCGCGGCCACGACCTTGCCGTTGCGCTCGGTTTGCTGGATCGCGATCATGCCCTTGGTGCCACGGCCGTGGCGCGTGTATTCGACGATCGACGTGCGCTTGCCATAGCCGTTCTCGGTGGCGGTGAGCACGCTCTGCGTTTCGTCTTCGGCGACAAGCATTGCGATCACGCTCTGGCCTTCGCCAAGCGTCATGCCCTTCACGCCGCGTGACTGTCTGCCGTGCGCAGTGACTTCGGTTTCGTCGAAACGCACGGCCTTGCCGCCGTCGCTGAACAGCATCACGTCATGCTTTCCGTCGGTCAATGCCGCGCCGATCAGGACGTCGCCGTCATCGAGTGTGACCGCGATGATGCCGGCCTTGCGCGGATTGCTGAAGTCGTCCAGCGGCGTCTTCTTGACGACGCCCAATGCCGTGCCCATGAACACAAAATGGTCTGCAGGGAAGCTGCGGAACTCGCCCGTCAGCGGCAGCACCACATTCACCTTCTCGCCCGGCTGCAGCGGGAACATATTGACGATTGGGCGGCCGCGCGAATTGCGCGAACCTTGAGGCACTTCCCAGACCTTCAGCCAATAGACGCGGCCCCGGTTGCTGAAGCACAGAATCCAGTCATGCGTGTTGGCGATGAAGAGCTGGTCTACCCAGTCGTCTTCCTTGGTCTGCGTCGCCTGCTTGCCGCGGCCGCCGCGCTTTTGGGCGCGGTACTCGGCGAGCGGCTGGCTCTTGATATAGCCGGTGTGCGACAGCGTCACCACCATGTCGGTGGGTGTGATCAGGTCTTCGGTGCCGAGCTCCTGTACATTGTGCTCAACCACCGAGCGTCGTGCGCCAACCTTGGTCTGGCCGAACTCCTGTTTCACACCGATCAGTTCCTCGCTGATGATGAAGGTCACGCGCGCCGGCTTGGCCAGAATGTCCAGCAAGTCGGCGATCTGCGACATCACTTCCTTGTACTCGCCGATGATCTTGTCCTGCTCAAGACCGGTCAGGCGTTGCAAACGCATTTGCAGAATCTCGCCAGCCTGGTCGTCGGACAAACGGTACAGACCATCGCTTTGCATGCCGAACAAGACGGGCAGTCCTTCAGGACGGAAAGCTTCGCGTCCGCCGGGCGTGTCGCCTTCCGCGCGCACCAGCATTTCACGCACCAGTGAGCTGTCCCAGCTCTTGGCCATCAAAGCGGCCTTGGCCACCGGCGGCGTCGGCGAGTTCTTGATGGTCTCGATGAACTCGTCGATATTGGCCAGCGCCACGGCCAGGCCTTCCAGCACATGGCCGCGTTCGCGCGCCTTGCGCAGTTCGAACACGGTGCGGCGTGTCACCACCTCGCGACGGTGCTGCAAGAACACCGTGATCAAGTCCTTCAGATTGCACAGCTTGGGCTGACCGTTGATCAGCGCCACCATATTGATGCCGAAGGTGTCCTGCAGCTGGGTCTGCTTGTACAGATTGTTCAGCACGACCTCGGGCACTTCGCCGCGCTTCAAGTCGATCACCACGCGCATGCCCGACTTGTCGGACTCGTCCTGGATGTGGCTGATGCCCTCGATCTTCTTCTCGTTGACCAACTCGGCAATGCGCTCGAGCAAGGTCTTCTTGTTGACCTGGTAGGGCAGCTCATCAACGATGATGGTCTGGCGCTGACCGCGGTCAATGTCTTCGAAGTGGCACTTGGCGCGCATCACGACCTTGCCGCGTCCGGTGCGGTAACCCTCGCGCACGCCCTGCAAGCCATAGATGATGCCGGCGGTCGGGAAGTCAGGTGCCGGAATGATTTCCATCAGCTCGTCGATCGAGCATTCGGGGTTGCCGAGCATGTGCAGACAAGCGTCCACCACCTCGTTGAGGTTGTGCGGCGGAATATTCGTCGCCATACCCACGGCAATGCCGCCCGAGCCATTGATCAGCAGATTGGGCAGCCGCGTCGGCAACACCAGAGGCTCTCTTTCTGAGCCGTCGTAGTTGGGGCCGAAATCGACCGTTTCCTTGTCCAGATCGGCCAGCAACTCATGCGTGATCTTGGCCAGGCGGATTTCGGTGTAACGCATGGCAGCTGCGTTGTCGCCGTCGACCGAGCCGAAATTGCCCTGGCCGTCGACCAGCATGTGGCGCATCGAAAAATCCTGCGCCATGCGGACAATCGTGTCGTAGACCGATTGGTCGCCGTGCGGGTGGTACTTGCCGATCACGTCGCCGACGATACGAGCCGACTTCTTGTAGGGGCGGTTCCAGTCGTTGCTCAGCTCATGCATCGCGTACAAAGCGCGTCGGTGCACGGGCTTCAAGCCGTCACGCGCATCGGGCAATGCGCGCCCTACGATCACGCTCATGGCGTAGTCGAGGTATGAACGCCGCATCTCCTCTTCGAGGCTGATGGGCAGGGTTTCCTTGGCGAACTGAGTCATGCGCTGGGCGCGGCTTGAGCCCCGGGTCTCCACACACCCCAGGCTGGCCAACGTCTAATTGGATGGAATCGAGCATTCTAGTTGGCCTGGCGTGTAGCAATCGCACAACATCAAATGAACACTGAGTACACTCAATTCGCAATATGTCGGAGCCCCGGTGCGCTATGGCACAATCAGTCGTCGATAGCAAACGTCTCGTAAGTCGAGGCTTTAGCGAACGCACCTAGACTCGTTGTCACCGTATCGCAGGGCAACTGCGGCTTTCCTATTGAGGAGAATCATGAAAAAACTGAACAAAGTAGCATCGATCCTCGCCATCGTCGCTTTCGCGGCGACAGGCGTTTCGGCCCAAACCGTTGACAACTGGCGCTCCAGCGACGGCACAGTGTGGAAGAACGGCACCAATGAATTGTGCTGGCGCGATTCCGCGTGGACTCCGGCCACCGCGGCGGCCGATTGCGATGGCGCGATCAAGCCCGCACCCAAGGAAGTAGCTCCCGCGCCAGCGCCAGCGCCAGCGCCAGCGCCAGCGCCGGTGGCACCGCCGCCTGCTCCCAAGCCGCCGGCTGCGCCCGTGAGCGAGAAAGTCACCTTCGCTGCCGATACCTTCTTTGACTTTGACAAGTCGGTTCTCAAGACCGAAGCCAAGGCCAAGCTGGACGATCTGGTCGGCAAGACCTCTGGCATCAATCTGGAAGTCATCATCGCCGTCGGCCATACCGACTCGGTTGGCTCAGACGCCTACAATCAGAAGTTGTCGATCAGGCGCTCCGAGGCCGTCAAGACCTATCTGGTGAGCAAGGGCCTTGAAAAGAATCGCGTCTATACCGAAGGCAAGGGCGAGAAGCAGCCTATTGCTGACAACAAGACCGCAGAAGGCCGTTCCAAGAACCGCCGCGTCGAAATCGAAGTGGTGGGTACGCGCAGCGTCAAGTGATGGATTGAGCGCGCGTCGCTCATCTGTCCAAGCCCCGCCTCGGCGGGGTTTTTTTTCGATTATTTTGTCTGCGAACAGGCTCGGGAGCACCCGCCTTGTTCGCAATCGTAAGATTGCACCCATGATCAACGCCGACCCTCAAGAGCTTGCCAAATTCAGCGAGCTCGCACACCGCTGGTGGGACCCGCTGTCGGAGTTCCGTCCGCTGCATCAGATCAACCCCTTGCGGCTGAACTGGATCGACGGCTTGTGTCCGATCAAAGGTCTGCAGATGCTCGACGTGGGCTGCGGCGGCGGCATCCTCACCGACTCGCTGGCGCGCAAAGGCGCCACCGCGCTGGGTATCGATTTGTCCACCAAGGCACTCAAGGTCGCGCAACTGCATGCCTTGGAGGCGGGCACCGAAGATGTGAGCTATCGCGAGGTGCCGGTAGAGGCGCTGGCGCTTGAGATGCCCGCCCGCTTCGATGCCGTCACCTGCATGGAGATGCTCGAGCATGTGCCCGATCCCGCCTCGGTGGTGAGGGCTTGCAGCACCCTGGTCAAACCCGGCGGCTGGGTGTTCTTCTCCACGCTGAACCGCAACGCGAAAGCGTTCTTGCTGGCCATCGTCGGCGCCGAATACGTGCTCAAGATGCTGCCGGCCGGCACGCATGAATATGCCCGCTTCATCCGCCCCAGCGAGCTCGCGCAATTCTGCCGCGACGCGGGGCTGGAACTGCACAGCAGCAAGGGGCTGGAATACAACCCGCTGACAAAAGTCTATCGCCTGTCTGACGACACCAGCGTCAACTACATGATCGCTTGCCGGAAATCCGCGTGAACAAAGTTCAGGTCGTGCTGTTCGATCTGGACGGCACCTTGATAGACAGCGCACCCGATCTGGCCGGGTCTGCCAACGAGATGCGGATTGCGCGGGGTATGCCCGCCTTGCCCTACGAGCTGCTGCGGCCGCTGGCCGGAACTGGCGCGCGCGGCATGCTGGGCGCAGCCTTCGGCGTGCTGCCCACGGCGCCCGAATACGCCGACTTGAAGCGGGAGTTCCTGGACCGGTACGAGCAGCGCATGCTGCAAGAGACGCGCGTGTTCGATCTCGTCATGGGCATGCTCGAAGCGCTGCAAGCGCGTGCGCTGCCCTGGGGCATCGTCACCAACAAGGCCGAGCGCTTTGCCCTGCCGCTGACCCGGGCGCTGGGCCTGCATCAGGGCGCAGTCGCCGTGATTGGCGGCGACACCACGCCGCACCTCAAACCGCACCCCGCACCGCTGTTCGAAGCGGCCCGGCGCGCCGGCGTGGCCGCGGACCAATGCATTTATGTCGGCGACGACGAGCGCGACATCGTGGCCGGCCGCGCCGCCGGCATGCGCACTGCGGCGGCGGCCTGGGGTTATCTGGGCCAGGGCTCTGAAATCAGCGCCTGGGGCGCCGATGTGACCATCGATCAACCCCACGCGCTCTTGAATTGGCTAACTGTGGCCTAATATGCTTTGTTCAGGGGCCGACCTGGTTTCGACGTGGGTGCGGATCTGGAGTAGGGCATGCCGAGCACCAGTTCGCTCGTAAAACCACTGGAAACAAAAGTAACTGCAAACGACTCTTCGTTCGCCCTCGCCGCTTAATTGCGGTGAGCTTCTCAGCGGTTCGCCAGTGGGCCGTGTTTTAGATCGCAAGGTTTAAGACCGAGAAGTCATACACATTGGCTGGTTTTGTGCCGGGTCACTCGACACAGAACAAGACTAAGTGACTGGCGGGAAAGGTAGCGTGCCGCTGCGCGACCTGAACGCGAGACTCAAATCAGACGGCTACGCATGTAGATCTGCCCGGTGATGGCTGACGGACGGGGGTTCAATTCCCCCCGGCTCCACCAATTATGGGTCCGCATAGGACCGCAAAAGACCAAAGGCGCTAAGTAAATCAACTACTTAGCGCCTTTTTTCTTGCGCATACGGCCAGTTGTGACCGCTTGAATCCGTATTGATTTGGGGGCACACTTGGGGGCATATCGGGATCTGGGGGCACAAGCATTGGGCAATGTGCACCCAGATCGTCCGACGATGGACCGGAGCCCCCATGCTTACGAACAAGCTGACCGATACCGCAATCCGAAAGGCCAAGCACGGCGAGAAGGCCGTCAAGATGTCAGACGGCGGCGGCCTTTACCTGGAACTGCATCCCAACGGCTCGCGCTACTGGCGCATGAAGTACCGTTTTGGCGGCACCGAGAAGAAATTGGCGTTCGGGGTTTATCCCGAAGTGACCTTGGCCGACGCGCGCCGAAAGCGCGACGACGCGCGCCGGCTGCTTGCCAACGGCTCAGACCCCGGCGAAGTGTTGAAGGTTGTCAAGGCGACGCAGCAAACGACTTCGGAGGCAGCGCGGATGGTGGCGAAGGGGTTGCCTGTAGCCGGAACCTTCGAGTTTGTTGCTCGTGAGTGGCTCACGACGATCCATGAACACAAGGTCAGCGCCGGTCACGCCGAGCGCACGCGTGCTCGGTTGGAACAGAACATCTTTCCTTGGCTTGGCGGGAAGCCGATCGACGAGATCGAGGCTCCCGATTTGCTGCAGGCCCTGCGGCGCGTCGAGGCGCGCGGCGCCGTCGAGACTGCACACCGGATCAAGGATTCGTGCGCGCAGGTTTTCCGCTACGGCATAGCCTGCGGCCTTTGCCGTAGCAACCCGGCCGCCGAATTGCGCGATGCGCTCAGGCCTGTACCTACGCGGCACCTCGCCGCCATTGTTGACCCGGTAGGCACCGGAAAGCTGCTCCGTGACATCAGCGAGTACCAGGGGCATCCTGTGACGTGCGCAGCACTGAAGCTATCTGCGCTGCTGTTGCTCCGTCCTGGCGAACTTCGCCAGCTCGAATGGAGCTGGATCGACTACGACACCGCAACGCTGACTGTGCCGTCGCAGCTGATGAAGCGCACGAAAGCCGACAAGGCTGACGGTCCGCCTCACTTGGTGCCCTTGGCGCAGCAGGCGCTGGCCATCTTGAAAGACCTGCAACCCCTGACGGGCGACGAGGGCCGTCGGTACGTGTTTCCGTCGATGCTAACCAGCAAGCGCTGCATGAGTGACAACGCGGTCCGCAGTGCTCTGCGGCGGATGGGCTACGGCAACGACGATATGACGGCACACGGGTTTCGTGCGATGGCACGCACCCTCATTGCCGAGCGACTTGGGGTGACTGCCGAAGTGATCGAGGCACAGTTGGCGCACGCTGTGGCCGACCCGCTGGGCCGTGCATACAACCGCACGCAATTTCTTGAGCAGCGGCGCGACATGATGAACAAATGGGCGGACTATCTGGACCGTCTCAGACAGGGCGCTCAAGTTGTCTCGATTGACAAGCGTGCTGCCTTCTGATTTCGCGCGCCTGCTTCAATCGACCGCCTTAAGGAATATGTTTTTGAGTAGCCCCCCTTGTTCGACCTTTAGGGGTTGTCCCTAAGGATTCAGGCAACTAGGCAAGTCAGCATCCAAAGCACAGGAGTGCAAATGCATCGAATCCCATTCAAGAACTATCAACGCGACGAACTGTTGGCGCTGGGCATAACAAGCAAAGCGATCGAATGCATTGAAATCGACGCTCTTCCTTTTGCGCGCCGGTTCCTTGTTGAACGACCGCCACCGAAGAATGATGTCCTCAACGAGCTGCGTGACCTCCAGAAGACCTTGACCGATAGCCGCAGCGCCATCGAGAGGCTGCTGAACGCCACGTCATCCGTGCCCCAGCTCAAGGAGGCACAAGCACTTCTAAACGCAGGACAAGAGGGCATTGCCTTGGGGCGGCTAGATCTGAATGCAACCTCGAGGTCGCTTTCCACTGCGGTCGAACTGATCGCCACTGCCATTGCCCAGGTGCCGCCAGGTCCACTCCGGCATCGGTTAGCTGACCCATACCCGATCGAGGTGATCTTCAACTCAGTGCAGGAAGGGTCTCTTTTCGAGAGTGGCGATCCAATGTCTCACGGACTGTGGCCAAGTGCATCGCCAACGAGTGGCTTCCGGCGAATGATCGGCCTTTGCTACGAGGCTATCAATGCCAAGAACGTCGACCCCGAGCGCGCACTCAGGGCGTACGTTCAAAAGTGGAACGCCTTGGTTCGACACCATGAAAGCTTGGGCATCAGTACAGAACGTCCTCGAAAAATCTGACGTTCTGTCCTAGTCGCTTCGAACTGGAATCGCGACATTGCTCCCCATGCCAACGCATGGGACCACATCGCAGATGCTGCCTTCGGGCTTGCAACTCCGTCCCATTGGCTCCACCAAATGGGAACGAAGTTGAAAAAAGACCGCATCAACAAACTCAATCGGCAGCGCCCGACGCCAGACGCCCTGGCAGACGTG
>Ga0315270_10001126_pt1 | contig 14220 bp, 10 predicted proteins | sample C1_bottom_MG_FD_204932 | JGI IMG/M metagenome (GOLD analysis project Ga0315270, IMG submission 204932) | Sediment microbial communities from Yellowstone Lake, YNP, Wyoming, USA - C1_bottom | ecosystem: Environmental > Aquatic > Freshwater > Lake > Sediment | place: USA: Wyoming | collected... | reverse complement strand
ACACGCAGCGGTAACATCACGCGGTTTCGTCCCTCGAGGCTTGTCCGACACCTGCCCGGTGAGGACTGCTGTATCCTGATCGGCCTGCGGTTGAGGGCAGCTATCGGACAACCCTTAACAAGTGCTGCCGGCTGGGCGGCACCGATGTCTGCTCATCGGCCAAAGCAGCCGCTCTCAAGTTACTTTATTCCGTTTGCCGCAAGTGTCAGCTTATTGGGTGCATTGAACTAAGGAAGGTCTGATTAAGTCCGTTCGCCCTGAGTCCGTCGAAGGGCAGCGCAATTTAACCTATTGAGCGGATTAAGTCCTCCACTCATGGTTCGACAAGCTGTGCGTGTGTTGTTGGGGCTTCAGTCCCGTACAGCCACGGCCTACTCCCTGCGAGTACACCACGAACGGAGGACTTAATCAGAGATTCCCCAACGTTTTTAACCCACAGAACCTTCAGAACACGATGCACTTACGCGGCATAAATACTCCGACCTTCCCCCTGATAACTTTGATACACATGCTCGAAAACAGCAGCGCATTTTGCTTCATAAATATCTTTGGAATAAGCACGCGGCAAGCCTTCATCCAGCGCGTTCTCGATCTCGATTTTCACACGGGCGCGGGTAGAAATTTTTTGCCGCCACCCCAGCACCAGCAATCCATGCAACTTTTCCAGCAACTGATGCGCAATCTTCTTCACCTCTTCGCGCTCCTCGCTGGTCAGTTCCGGCGCTGGGCGGGTGAGGATGTCGAATATGGTCAGCTCTTCTTCGGATAGATGCTCGCGCACATGACGAGTTTGCTCGTCCGTCAGTATCAGTGACAAGGCAAGCAGCTCCTTGAAAACCTCCTCGATGTTGCGACTGCCCGAGTTGTAGCCCTCGATCAACTCCTGAAACTTGACCAGATAATCGGCGCGGGTCGGGTTGAGGCGCACCATGCGTTCCAGTTGCGCGCGCACCGCTGCTTTCAATCGCTCGACATCCGTATTGCTCGGCTTCTTGCTCTCGAAGCGTTTGCGCAGCGCCTCGAAATTGATTTTCGACAAATCAATCTGCGCATAATTTTCTGTAGTCTGGCGAATCTTGAATGGCTCGGCGGCGATGGATTCATCCAGCAAATCCTGAATGCCCTGCATGATGTGAGAAATATCCGGCGGCTCGGTCACGGTGCGGATGCACGCGGCAATTGCTGCCAGGCAACCGCAACGCTGCGCGAACTCGACTGCCACCGGGTCGGGTTTCACCGCGCGATACAAGCTGCTGACCAAAGCCTCCAGCGCAAGAAAATCGCGCTTGATTGTCTCCGGCGCCATCAAGCGGTCGGCTGCGGTTTGAATCGCACCAGCCTGAGCAAAATTAGCCGTCGGCATATTCTCGATTTCCGCCAGCGCAACGCCACGCTCCAGGCAATACACATTCGCATCATTCACCGCATAACGCAGCTCATCCGCCAATGCCTTCTTGTCGCGCACCGGCATTTCGCCACCGCCACCCTTGCCGTAGATCGCCAACGCCTTTTCCAATGAGGCGAACACGTTGGCATAGTCCACGATCAAGCCGCTCTGCTTGCCGGGATACACACGGTTGGCACGAGCGATGGTCTGCATCAACGTATGGTTGCGCATCGGCTTGTCGAGATACACCGTTGAGCAATTCGGCGCATCAAAACCAGTCAACCACATCGCACACACGAACACTAAGCGCAGCGGATCATTGGGGTCTTTGAATTTTTCGTCCAGCTTATCATCGTTGATGCGCTTGCGGTGCGGCACGATGTCTATGCCCAGCTTCGCCATCTGCTCAATCTCGTTCTGCCCTGCCGACACCACCACTGCCATATCGGTCTTGTCAGGAGTTAACGATTGATTTTCACGTTCGCCTCCTCGCCCGCTTGCGGGATAACCAGCGACTTGCACGGATTTATCGTGCTTAGTCGAATGGCTAGTTGTTTCACCAGAGGATTGAGGAGAGGGAGTTTTCGGCCAGTATTTGCGCACCTTGTCATACATGCGCAGTGCTGTGGCCTTGTCTATGGATACCACCATTGCCTTGCCCTGGAATCCGCGCCCGAGGAAATGCTTCACGATGTCCTGCGCCACGGTATCCAGCCGGTCATCGCGGGTGATGAGGTGATATTGCCGCCCCAGCTCGCGCTCCAGCTTCTTCTCGGCTTCATCGGATAGATCGGCGTTCTCGATCAATTCGTAGATGTCGTCGTTCAGGTCGGGATTGTCGAGATGCAATTCCGGCGTGCGGTTCTCATAGAACAGCGGCACGGTCGCGCCATCCTCCACGGACTGCTGGAAGTCGTAAATGGAAACGTAATCGCCGAACACCTCGCGGGTGCGCTCCTCGCCCGCGATCAGCGGCGTGCCGGTGAAGGCGACGAACATCGCATTGGGCAGTGCCGCGCGCATATTCAGCGCCAGCGTGTCGTACTGGCTGCGGTGCGCCTCGTCGGTCAGCACGATCACATCGCGCCGGTCGCACAGCACCTCGGCAGACTGAAATTTGTGGATCAACGTGAACACATAGCGATTGTTGCCGGAAAGCAGCTCGCGCAACTGCGCCCCACTTTGCGCGTGGCAGGCAGCCGCATCACTCACAGCGCCACAAGCAGCGAAGGTCTTGGCGATCTGCTCGTCCAGCTCCACCCGGTCGGTGACAATCACGAACGTCCAGTTGCCCGGAATCTTGCGCAGCACCTTCTGCGCGAAGAACACCATGGAAAAACTCTTGCCGGAACCCTGCGTCTGCCAGAACACGCCGCCGCGCCCGTGGCCTTCCTCGCGCGCCTTGAGCATGGCGCGGATGGCGTTGTTCACGCCGATGAACTGATGGTTCTGCCCGATGATCTTGGTCAGCCCGCTCTTGTGCTCGGAAAACAGCGTGTAGTTTTCCGCCATATCGAGCAAGCGCGAAGGCTCGCACAGCCCGCGCAGCATCACCTCCAGCGATACGCGGCGCGGCTCGTCCTCGCTCTCGATGCGCTTCCACTCGAAGAACCGCTCCCAATCGGCGGTAAGCGAGCCGACGCGGCTATCCGTCCCGTTGGAAGCGATGAGCAAGGCATTCGACCAGAACAGCGCAGGAACGCCGTTCTGCGCGTGCTTGTAGCTGGTGAGGTTGCCATCGAACGCCTGCTTGGCGGGCACACCCGGCTTCTTCAGCTCGATCACCACCCACGGCAGGCCATTCACAAAACCGATCAAATCCGGGCGGCAGGTGTAGAGCTGGCCGACAATGGTCATCTGGCTCACCAGCAGGAAATCGTTGGCGGCTGGATCGTCCCAATCCACCACCCGTACCCGCTCATCCTTCTGCCCTCCCCTTATCAGGTCAGGCACTGACACTTTCACCCCATCGCGCATCAACGCCCACAGCTCGCGGTTCGCAGCGGTAGGCAACATCGCCGAACGGTCGCGCGACAACTCATCCACCGCAGAGTTGATTGCTTCTAGCGGCAGCAATGGATTCAATCGCGTCAGCACATTGCGCAAGCGCACGGCCAGCACTACCTCGGATTTCGTCTCGCGCCCCAACCAAACTCCCTCCCCCCTCGCGGGGGAGGGTTGGGGATAACCAGCGACTTGCCCGCTTGCGGGCTTAGTCGAATGGCTAGTAGTTACATCAGAGGGGGAAGCATTACCCATCACCTCATCCGAAGCGGATAGCGTCTCCCAGCCCAGCTCGGCGAAAAGTTGAATCGCTGGCTGCTCAACCAGCCCATCTTCGCTATACATGCCAGTTGCCATCGCTATCCCTCTACCTGCTGCGGCTTGATCCGGTAATGGCCGGTTTTCGGTGCGCCAACAAATTCGATCAGGTTTTGTTTCCGCAGCCCCGCAATATCCCGCTCCACCGTAGCTACACTCTTCCTCCAGTACTGCGCAATATCATCCGGGCTGACACGATGCCCCAACTCTAATTGCTGAAGAAACCAGCGTTGCCGCTCGTTCAGCGCATGGCCTGTTACACCCTCATTTACACCCTCATTTACACCCTCATTTACACCCTCATTTACACCCTCATTTACACCCTCATTTACAGGGACATTTGCCGACACATCAGGATGCGGGCGGAAGATAACGCGCGTACACATGCCCATTTCCTGCCATTCTGGCTCCGGATAACCACCTTCGCGGCAGGCCTCGCGAATCCGCTCATAGCCGCTGCCCCAGCGCTCCATGATCTCCAGCCGGTGCAGCACCTGCGCGATCACGCGATTGCGCACCCGGCTGACGCCCGATTTAAAATCCTCCAGCGTCATGCCAAAAGGCAGCATGCCGGGGTTCTGTATCTCCAGCCGGTCGGAAAAAATGGACACGAACAGCCGCATGCCGGTAACGCCATAATCGGCGTGCGCCAAGGCATTGATTAACACTTCACGCACGGCCACTAACGAATACTCCGGAATATCCTGCCGACGGATATTCTCGATCTTCGCCGCCAAGCGCGTATTGCGGGCAATGAATTTTGGCACCTCTTCCAGCGCCCCCAGGATTCCACCACCCATGTCCTTCCGATCAAGGAAGCGGCTTTTTGTCACGCCGTGAAACAGGGCGCAAGAGACATTGGCATCCGGGAAATAGCGGTTTCGCACTTCATCGCGGCCAAAGAGAATCATGCCGCCATTGGAAACCACCTTGCGCGAACCATGCGGCACCAGAATCTCCATTGATTCCAGATCGGATGTTCGCACCTCTTTGCCGATGGTCTCAAACCAGCGGCGGATCAAGGCATCATCCAGCGCCTCTTCTCCGGCCTCAGCACAAGGCAACTGATCGAACGAGTGATTGCTGCGAAAGCGTTCCAACTCCGCCAGCATGGCCGCATCCGCCTTGCGGTTGGTGGAACCCAGCCGCACATACACGCCATCCGTCGCCCCCAACTCCTTCAGGTAAAACGGCCCCGGCCAGTGAGCCACACGCACCAGCAACAGCGTTTTATCTTCCACGGTAATCGCCTCGATCTCGGGCATCATCGCAGGCGCAATGCTGTCGGCAATCAAACTGGCCAGCCGCTCCTCTTCAGCCAACACATCATCCACCCCGACAATCGCCCCATCATCCGCTCTGCCAATAATCAGCGTCCCACCAGCCGTATTGGCAAAAGCCACCAGCGTGCGCAACACCGGCTTCGGCGACGGCAAATCACGCTTGAACTCAAGCGTCTTGCCTTCGGGGAGAGATAGAAGTCGCAAAATATCCATCAGCCGCGCTCCCGGTAGATACGGGGGGACTTCACCTTGCGGCACAATCCCGCCAGCGCGTTCTCAATCTGATCGCGGCTGAAATCCTCGACAAAATTATTCGGCGAGAATGACCAACCCCTCCAGCACCCGCGTATGCGTGAAATTGTTTTTTTATTAGGTGATTGCATAAGTATTGCTCAAGCAATTCTGATGGGAAAACATGCTACTTTTCCCATTGCAAAAAGGGAAGCACTGAATGGCGGATTGGCCTTCTGAGTAAGTGTTAAAACTCATGATCTATGTGGTGGCTGCTTTCAACTTAAATAAATAAATTCATATAAATCATACTCATAATTAACTGCCTCATATCCATGACAAATTAAAGCAGCTTCTTTCACCCTAAGCCCAAAAGAAGCCAAAAAGAAAGATTGAAGTTCTAAAGCTTTGCACTTATACTTGCGCCAAATGGATTGGGACTACCCGGTCGGCGTTGGGCATCGAGGACTACTTCGGTGCCCTTCTGCTTTTCAGGGGAACACTTTTAGCCCGAAACCGTTTTTATTCCCCGCCCCATCCAGATAAAACTTGCTTTCCAATATTGCCATTGCGCGGTTCGGCTGCTCAGGCCGCAACACCGAAAGACCAATAGGGCGCGCCGTCAAATCCGCCAACTGCATACCCTCCGAATTGGTTTTTTTATCCGCGATCACCAACTCAAATGGCAGCCGCTTGTTGAAATAATTTGCACCATCACGGATGCGGCGAAACTCCAATTCCAGTTCAGCATCTTCTTTCGATCCGCGCGCCTCGCAAACGATGTGCGCAATCCGATCAACCTGCCCCTGACTCCGTAACAAACGATAGAGCCGTTCCAACCCGAACGCTATCGCCAAATGGTAAGGATGTGCCGGATTTACATACTTGCTTGCCAATCGGCGCTTATCTATCACCACAGCAATCAACGTAAAATCTGCCGCCGCAATGATACTGGTCAGCGACTCCATAAAGCCTTCACGCGCTTCCTTGCCCAAGCGGGCAAACGCACCCGTTTTCTTGCGAATTTCATGTTCGTGCAACACCACCATATCGTGCCCGAATACCTCGAACTTATGTTTGCGCACCGCAGGCGTCACGCGCTCGGCATAGTCATCCTTGCGAAACACGCAGAACGACAACACGAACACCGGATAGCCTGCATCAATCGAAGTCAGGCTGTGATCGCCGCTTTCATCCACATACACGATGTAATCGCTGAACTCGGTTTTTGACTCCATCAGCCGCGCTCCCCGCAAACCCGCTTGATCGTCTCATACACCCAACCCGTCGCCGTCACCGTATCTTTCAACACCCGCTTGCACGCCGTTTCATCCAGTTGTTTGCGCAGCGTGGCAATCACCGCCTCGTCCACCCGCTCCTGCCCCAGCGCCTTCAACGCCTGCACGATCAGCCCGCTCTCGCGGTATTTGAAGCCGACATCCTTCAACGCCGACTTTTTGAACTCCAGCGAGTAGTTGCCAATGTCGTACTGACGGTTCGGCCCATCGGAGAGATACACCAGCCGACCGGGCACCTGCGTGGAAAGCCCCAGCAGATTCAGCGCCGCATCGCCCGAAGGCTGGATGCGCCAGTTGAACTTGCGCGCGAACGCCTGCGCCACCTGATCGAAATCCGGGCTCAGCTCCTGCTGCAACAACTCGCTGAATTTCGGGTAGTCGTAAATCCCCCGGCAGACGCGGCGTATCTTGCCCTCGCGGCATAATCCCGCCAGCGCGTTTTCTATCTGATCGCGGCTGAAATCCTCGACGAAATCATTCGGCGAGAACGCCCAACCCCTCCAGCGCCCATAGATTCGTGAAATTGCTTTTTTATTAAGTGATTGCATAAACACTGTGCAAGCAGTTTTGATGGGAAAACATACTACTTTTCCCATCGTAAAAAGGGAAGCGATGGATGGCAAATTGCTCGTTTTCGGTGAAGTGCATAACTTATCTATTTTTGAACACGGCTTGCAGCCTCATATTTTTCCTGCTGGTTCGGAATCAATGTTGCTGTGTAGGCACGTCGATCAATAATACAAAGGAAATCGTACTCATGCCCTACGGATGGCCCTACCGCCCCTGTCTGATTTTGCTCAACATCCACCCCATAACTTTGGCATGCCTGCTGCAATAAATTCCTGTCTATCAAGTGAAGATCATTTCGCGCACGAATTGCGGCTAGCAATCTAGCCGCGCGAGGATGAGCTGAAGCGTAAGTAGTAATCCTTGCAATATCCAAATATTGGATACTTTGTGAAATAGTCGTTGCGTTAGCAGCTGCAGCCTGAAGAACCTGCCCATGAACATTGGTAGTGAACTCAAAACCACTTGGTCGTAAGATGAATATAGTTTGATTGGTAACCAAATAATCAAAATCATGATCAAGTCGGAAAACCGCATCATCCAATAACACCAGCATCCCACCATTGAGAAAGGCCAGCTTAGATTTGGTTACTCCCTTAAATTGACTGGCTCTTCGGAATGCAAAAAGCTTGCGATGTTGGTTGTCAGTAAATATCGCGTAGTAATACTCAAGCTCAGCAACGGCGTTGAGAGAATTAGCATCACTGGGCAAATTCTGTAGTGAAATCACAGCAGCCAAATCACTGACATATTGAGTAGTTAAAGGTAACTGAAGATGCTCCTCTGACTCATATTTCTCTGCCGGACTAAACGTTGGCATCTGCGCTGCGGATGCAGGCAATTGCAGTTTTTTCGATGTTGTGTTGAGCATCTCCTTCAGTTCATTTTGCACCTCAGGACTCACTGGAATTTGGATATGCCTTGGATTAACTCCATGCGCGCCCTCAAAATACCCGATCAAGGTAACCAAACTGATATTGTTCAAGTCGAAATTCATGTTACCTCGCGGTTATCTCAGTCATTTATCAAAAAGGAAAAAATCAGTAATGCGCAATGGTGTTATTTCTAAATTCGCAGGCAAATGGTCTCGACGTGTAATCAGCACATGCTGAACAGAAAAATCACCTCTTGATGGGTCTGCTTTTATCGTTAGCACACGATACCCAAAAAATGCAAACCAAAAGTTCATGTAGTAAAGATGCATGTGCCCAAAAATAAAAATTACAAATAACAGCGCGCAAATAACAGCAAACAAATCGTTTGTTGTATTTACATTCGCATCGTAAAGCGGGATCAGCATCGCAAATATGTAAATCAGTAGATGTTCGCGATTGTCGGTGACGGAATGAACAACAATGTTTTTTCGATCATTCATTCGCTTCGCCTGCCAGACTCTGAATGCAAGGTATGCACTTGGCATGGTTGCAAAAAACATAAAGACGGGAAAATAAATCTCAAATGGAATGACACCGATTCCACGGATTGCCCAAAGAATAAACAACGGCGAGAGGCAACCAAGAACAAGAAGAAAACGGATTAAGTCCATAACTGTTCCCCTAAAAATTGATCTGCCCAGACAGAAGACGCGGCAACAACAGGTCGCGGGTGCGGCGGAGGTTTTCGACGTGTTTGGTGAGCGTGATAAGTTGCTGGTGCATTGGCTCAACAAAAACCTCGAAACGCTTCCGCAAAGCTGCGGGGGGCAGCAGGGTGAAAACTTGATCCAAGGCCGAGCGTTTGATGTGATGCATGGTCGCCCCGAGACTCAGCGCACGAAATCGTGGCATCGATTCTTTCAGCGCGTGAAAGCAAAAGGCGCGGGAGATGCCTTCAAACGGCACTACGTTAAATAGATGCTGGTTGAGCAACCCTTCTCCTCCCATCCAAAGGTAGGATTCAAGGTCAGCAGACCAAGAAAACAGAACGTAGCCATCGTGGATTGTGTATTTCTCTGGAATTTCATCGCCAAGATTGCGTGGCGTATCGGCGACGATACCTGCTTTCAACTCCTTGATCTTGATGATCGGTTTTCCCTCACTACCTAACTGCACAGGCTTAAATGGGTATCCGTTGACGTAGCTGGCGAGGGCGGAGAACGGCTTCACCTCCCACCCTTGCGGAATCTGTCCAAGCGGTGAATCTACAAGCGGGACGGATTCGTGGCCTGGGTAGCGGAAGTGGACGAACCATTCGCGGTAGAGGCTGCGCGCCATGTCTTCCAGTATGCGGATGCGCCGCTGGTTGTTTTCGATCCGTTCATCATAGGCCGAGAGGATGCCCGCAATGCGTTGCTGCACTGGAAGCGGAGGAAATGGGACTTCGAGTGAGTTTAGAATATCTTGATTCAGGTTCGAGATATTTGTACCGCCACCGGAAGCTGTTAGCCCTTGACGGATAATTGGTGTTCGGAAGCAGTAGGCGTAAAACTTCGGGTGAACATCGCGAGTATTGAAGCGCAATCGAATCGTAAACGCTGAGTGAGTGACTTCCTCTGGGGGCTGCTCAATGAAAAGACTGCGGCCAATCAACTCACGGTTGCCGTTCGACCTGACGAAGACGATATCGCCATCGTGGAGAATGTTGCGCTCAGTGACGATACCCTCTGGATTTATCTGATCAAGCTCGTCATATCGCGGCTTCGTGTAGTTCTGGAAGTCAGAGACACCTACAACCTTTATCCCCTTACCAAAGCTGCTCTTGTTGTAATTCACACCGTTTTTGAACTCAGCCAATTCGCTGAGTCGTTTGGTTGGCCATTTGATCTCGGCTCCCATCATCACGCTTCCAGAATCTCCGCCACATTCGAGGCGAGGACCTGCTCCAGTTCGCGCGCCTGGGCATTCAGCACTTCCAGTTCTTCATTCAGCGCTTCCAGCTTTTCCTTGAAATCTTCGTCGCTGACTTCTTCACCCGCTGCTACGCCGACATAACGGCCAGGATTGAGGCTCCAGCCTTGCGCTTCGATTTCGGGGAGGGTGGCTGCTTTGCACAGGCCGGGGATGTCGCGGTAGGAAATCTCCCCGCCTGCGGCGGCCCCCTTTTTCAAAGGGGGCGAAGTGAAGTGCTCCACCAGCTTGGCCTTGGCATCTTCGCCGCCCAAGGTGTAATCCGGTGCTTCGCCGCGATACAGGCGCACGATGTTGGCGATGAAGCCGATCTGCGCATCTGCCCAATCGCGATGGGCGCGATTTATCTGGCGGTGGATGTGGCGGGCATCGATGAAGAGGATGGTGTCGCGGCGATTTACTCCGTCGCCATATCCCTCTCCCCCAGCCTCTCTCCCGCCTGCGGGAGAGGGGCGCGAAGCCTTGCCTTTATCGAGGAACCACAGCGTGCAAGGCAGCGTGACGGTGTAGAACATGTTGGGGCCGACGGCGACCATCACGTCCACGGCGCGCGCTTCGATCAACTGTTTGCGGATTTCTTGTTCGCTGCTGCGCGCATCACTGGCGGAGTTCGCCATGACGAATCCGGCGCGGCCTTGGTCATTCAGGCTTGAATAGAACAACTGAATCCACAGCATGTTGGCGTTGTCGGTGCGTGGCACGCCGAAGGGGAAACGGCGGCCCGCGCCTACATCCGAGGCTAGCCTGTCTTTGTCCACGGCGTTGACGTTGAACGGCGGGTTGGCGAGGACGAAGTCGAATTTGCCGATGGCTTCGTGCGGGTCGTCGTAGTAGCTGTTGATGTGTCCGCCGTGGCGGATGTCGCCTTCGAGGCCGTGGATGGCGAGGTTCATGCGCGCCAGGCGTCCGGTGTCGTCGGTCTTTTCCACGCCGCATATAAATAACTCGTCGGCGGGGTTGTTGCTGACTTGCGTACCCTCTCCCCCAGCCCCTCTGATAGAACTACTAGCCATTCGACTAGGCTGCATAGCAACCGCAGCCAAGTCGCTGGTTATCCCGCTTGCGGGCGAGGGGAGTTTGCGTTGGTGCTCGGCCACGAAGCGTGCGCTCTGCACAAACATGCCGCCGGAGCCGCAGGCAGGATCGAGGATGCGCCCGTGGAACGGCTCGATCACTTCGACCAGCAGGCGCACGATGGAGCTGGGCGTGTAGAACTCGCCGCCCTTTTGCCCTTCGGTGCGGGCGAATTCGCCGAGGAAGTATTCGTAGATACGTCCGAAGGCATCGTAGTCGAGGCTGACAGGAATCTCGGAGACTTTCTTCAGCAGCTCCTTGAGCAAGGTGCTGGTGAAAATTTGAAAGGTACGCGGCAACACGCCCGCCAGTTGCGGGTTGTGCTTCTCGATTTCCGCCATCGCGTCGTTGATGGCCTGCCCGACGTTCGCACCTTCCGGCAGGTTCAGCAGATGCGCAAAGCGCGCCGCTGGCGGCAGGAAGATCACGCCTTCGGCATGGTAGGCGGCGGGTTCGTCGGCGCGGGAGGTCGAACGACGGCTCCCCCTCTCCCCCGGCCCCTCTCCCGCGAGGGGAGAGGGGAGCAAGGCTGCGCGACGCTTGGCGAAACGGGTCTCGGCAAACAGCAGGAAGATAAGACCAAGCACCGGCGCGGAATACTGCGCCGCAGTCAGCCCGGAATTGGCACGGAACTGGTCGGCGGCATTCCACAGGCGTTTTTCAAGGGTATCGGAGGCGGTATCCCGTTCGGATGGTGCAATCCAGTGCATGCGTTCTTCCCTGTATTTCGCATTATTTAGTTATCCGCGAATGCTAACACGAAGGAAAGGCTGGATATATATGCAGTGCGGCCTATGTTGCTCGAATATCTGCAACAACAGCAACCTGTTCGATGTATCTGAGGAGCGACCGCTCACCGCAATCGCGCCGCCCCCTCCAAGGTATCGATTCAGACAAGTACTCTATTGGAATTCCACAGCACATCCGTGCCAATGCGAATGACAACAGAAGTCAGATACCCAGCGTCTCGACTTTACGCCCGGTAAGTGCGCGCTGAATGCCCGCATTCATGCGTTTTGCGGCGAAGGATTGAGTAGCGGCGTTGAGCGCTTCGACTGCATGGCGCACAGCCTGGCTGTCGTGGCCTTGCATGGCGGCGGTGAGGCGCTGCATCCGGTCGCGGATCAGCTTCCTTTCTGCCTCATCCAGTAAATCGCTGTTCTGAACCAGTGCGGCTTCCACCGCTTCGAGCAAACGCTGCCCTTCTACCTTCTGCTCGACCAGCGCGCGCTTTTTCATGTCGTCGCTGGCGTGCCGCATGGAGGCCTGCAACATGGCACCGATCTGGTCGTCCGATAATCCGTAAGAAGGTTTGACGGCGACGGCGGCCTCGACGCCAGTCTTCTGTTCGCGCGCGCTGACCGAGAGCAGGCCGTCGGCATCCACCTGGAAGGTGATGCGGATGCGTGCCGCACCCGCCGCCATCGGCGGGATGCCGCGCAGCTCGAAGCGCGCCAGCGAGCGGCAGTCACTCACCAGTTCGCGTTCGCCCTGCACGATGTGGAAGCCCATCGCGGTCTGCCCGTCCTTGAAGGTGGTGAAGTCCTGCGCGCGCGCGATAGGCAGGGTGGAGTTGCGCGGGATAATTTTTTCGGTGAGCCCGCCCATGGTCTCTATCCCCAGGCTGAGCGGAATCACGTCTAGCAGCAGCAGGTCGCTATCCGCGCGATTGCCGGCCAGCGCATTGGCCTGGATGGCTGCGCCAAGGGCGACGACCTTGTCCGGGTCGAGGTCGGTGAGCGGCGGCTGGCCGAAGAAATCGTGCACAGCCAGTCTTACATGCGGCATGCGCGTGGAGCCGCCGACCATGACCACGCCCTGCACTGCATCGCGTGCCAGCTTGGCATCGCGCAGCGCTTTGCGTGTGGGTTGCAGGGTACGGTTCACCAGGTCGCGCGTGAGTGTGAAGAATGTCTCGCGGGTCAGCGTCAGCGCGATCGCCTCGCCCCGGCTCAGTGTGCAGCAGATGGACGCCTCCGGGTGGTCGGTCAATGTTTCTTTGGCGCGCTTGGCACAGGCCAGGAGGTTACCCAGGTCCACCGTGGGAAGCTCGCTCAGCTTTGCTTGCTCCACGATCCAATCATAGATGCAGCGGTCGAAATCGTCGCCACCCAGTGCCGAATCGCCATTGGTCGCCAGCACTTCGAACACGCCTTTGTTGAGCCGGAGGACGGACACGTCGAACGTGCCGCCGCCGAGGTCGTAGATCACGTACACGCCCTCGCTGCCGTTATCCAGACCGTAGGCCACGGCGGCGGCGGTGGGCTCGGCCAGCAGGCGCAGCACGTTCAGTCCGGCGAGGCGCGCGGCGTCCTTGGTGGCTTGGCGCTGGGCATCGTCGAAATAGGCGGGAACGGTAATGACAGCGCCGGTGAGCTCGCCGCCCAGCGCGGCCTCGGCGCGCTGGCGCAGCACCTTGAGGATTTCCACCGAGACTTCCACCGGGCTGCGCACGTCGGATACGGTCTTGATCTGCAGCACGCCGTCGGTGGAGACGAATTTGTAGGGCAGGTTCTTGCGGTCGGCCAGGTCGCTATACGCGCGCCCCATGAAGCGCTTCACCGACTGGATGGTGTTGTGCGGATCGGTGGCGCGCGCGGCCAGCGCTTCGTGCCCGACCTGCACCTTGCCCTTGGGCAGGTAGCGCACCACCGACGGCAGCAGCGCCCGGCCCTGCTCGTCCTCGATGATCACGGCCTCGCTGCTGCGCACGGTGGCGACCAGCGAGTTGGTGGTGCCGAGGTCTATGCCCACCGCCAGCCGGTGCTGGTGGGGGGCGGCGCTTTTTCCGGGTTCGGCGATTTGCAGCAGCATGATGTGTTATATCCAATTGGTAAACATAAAAACCTCACCACAGAGGCTCAGAGGCACAGAGTGAAAACATAAAGACATCTTGTTTTTCAGGCGCACCAGATGAATACCCGCCCTCACCAAGATAAGGTTAAATTACCCCCGGCAAAGCCGGGGGCTTATTGGGTGAGCCCCTCAAAGGGGCCGATAACACCGTGAGCCGCCTGAAGGCGGCGGGTTTTTTACTCCTTCCTCCTTGCAGGGGGAAGGTTGGGATGGGGGTAGAAGTTTCGACTGTGTTCATGCTTAGTTTCTACCCCCTCCCTAGCCCTCCCCCTGCAAGGGGGAGGGGATGATGTTGCTGAATTTAATGTTTGCCATTTAACGACCGCCGGAACGGTCAAACCTTTGTGAGTCCCCCG
>Ga0315270_10001124_pt1 | contig 14232 bp, 15 predicted proteins | sample C1_bottom_MG_FD_204932 | JGI IMG/M metagenome (GOLD analysis project Ga0315270, IMG submission 204932) | Sediment microbial communities from Yellowstone Lake, YNP, Wyoming, USA - C1_bottom | ecosystem: Environmental > Aquatic > Freshwater > Lake > Sediment | place: USA: Wyoming | collected... | reverse complement strand
TCGTAAAAGAGTGGCTGTTGAGGGGGACGCCTCTCCTGATTCATAGCGTGCAACGGCAGGCTGAGAAGTGCCGGCCCGACTTGCGAGCTCACTTTGAGTCAATCCTGATTTACGGCGCACCTGCGCAACAATCGCCGCACTATCCAACCTCTCCATGCAGAAAACTATACCTGTACAGGTATAAAATTCAAACATCTAAATGGAACATCCCACAGCGCGTGACTATAGGTAAGACAACTTTTTGGGTGATCTTGGTAAATACATTCTGAGTTGGCACATGATTGAGATACGTTCAATCAAAGATCTTCAAATGTCACTCGGACTGCATCTCGGATGTCACTCCCATCATTTTCGGGATGAACTGATCGAAAAATCCTTCGAAAATAGAGCTTTTCATGTGAGATATGCCTGGGTTTTCCTAAATGACGGCTTTCTTGAGGCTTTATTGACGGGATAGGGCCATGGTGGTTGGCAGGCAACTTTGTACTGAACACCCCCTTCTGCACGGTCTGATGCGTGGGGCGCCTTAAACGCCCGTAGTGATGGTACGAGCCAGTTCATCGTTCGATGAATGAGCCGCCTGAGTCATCAGAGCGATTTTCAATTTTTGAAGGGGTACCGCATGAAAAATCTTAGGAACATGCCCAGCACAAAGAAAAGACCTTTGCGCACGGCAACTGCAATTGCTGCAGTCGGCTTGAGTTCGATTGGTTTGATGATTTCACTCGCTGGTGGATCTCAAGCTGCAGTTGTTCCAATTTCACTGGGAACAGCAGACGGCTTTGCTGTGCTAGCCGGAGCCGGAGTTACAAATACTGGAACCACCACGATCAATGGTGATTTAGGAACCTTTCCAACCACGACGATCGTTGGCTATTCCAGCATTGTTCAATCAGGAACCAACCATGCCGGGGACGCAGTCACTCAAGGAGCCAAGGGCGGATTGCTTACTGCGTATAACGCAGCTGTCGCCGAAGGCCCAACTAGTCCGGTGGTTGCCGATCTTGGTGGGCAGACTCTCTTAGCTGGTGCTTACAACTCGGCTTCTTCACTTGGGCTTACGGGGACTCTTACCCTGGATGGTGCGAACAACCCCAATTCGGTTTTCGTCTTTCAAGCAGGTTCCACTTTGACGACTGCTTCAGCAAGCCGCGTCAGTTTGATTAATGGTGCACAGTCCTGCAATGTTTTCTGGCAGGTAGGTAGCTCTGCAACGCTAGGCACCAACTCGACTTTCCGTGGCACGGTTTTGGCGCAACAGAGCATCACGGTCACCACTGGCGTGACGGTTGATGGACGTGTCTTGGCAAGCAATGGTGCCGTGACTTTGGATTCCGACACAATCACCAAACCAACCTGCGCGACACCTACACCGACGCCAACACCTACGCCAAGTGCGACACCAACACCAACACCAACACCAACACCTACACCGACGCCTGTGCAAATTGTGAAAAAGCCTAAAGGCTCAGTTGGCACTGGTGATGGAAGCACTGCAACCCACCTCTAAAGTCAATTAGTTATGAAGCCGATACATCTGGTTCTTGCGTTGGTCTTGAGCACGTCGGCGTGTTCATACCAAGTGCATACAGATGTATCGGCTTCATCATTTTCGGGGACTGTAAACAGTGTCTCCCAGGTAGTCGTATTGCCAAAGTCCACTCCAATCCGGATACGTATTCCTTCGATTAGCCTTGATTCGAAACTGATGAAGCTTGGCCTGGAAGCAGATGGTTCTCTTCAAGTTCCGCCGAAAGCGTTCCCTGCTGGTTGGTATATCGGATCTCCTACGCCCGGTCAGGTGGGCCCATCAATAATTGCCGGGCACATCGATTGGAATGGTCCAGGAGTCTTCTATTCCCTAAACCGAGTTCGGTTAGGTGACCAGATCATCATCAGTCGCATCGACGGAACAATCGTCACATTCAAGGTGACCAGAATCGCGGCATTTCTAAAGAGCGCATTTCCGACAAATGATGTTTACGGAAATTTGTCCTACCCAGGCATCCGGCTAATAACGTGCGGTGACTACAACTTCAAACTACACAATTACGTACGGGACCTTGTGGTTTTCGGCGCCATGATCTAGTAGAAACAGTTCAAGTTCTCGGCCCAATCCACAGACCCGACAAGAGGTCGGCTGATCATCGGTGCAATGTCACCGGGGGTCGCCTTCGGCGGTTAAGGTTAGGCACCTTGGAACTTATTGTTGGTTGCTTGCTGGAGGTTAGACCAAATGAATTCACCGAGCACGAGCATCCGTCTCATTGACAGCGATGATGCAGAAGTGCTTGCCGAGCAGCTCGCCCTCGACGCTGATGCCAACGTGCACTGGGATCCCACCCGACCAGCTGAGTACTACATGGTCGATGGGCAACGGCGACGCATCGAACAGCTTCTCTCAGACCATAGCGAAGGCAAAGTTTGGCCGGCAGTAGTTCTGTCCGACGGTTTAGTCATCGGGCAAGTGACGGTGAGTGAAATTGTACGCAGCGCTTTCCAGAAAGCCAATTTGGGTTTCTGGATTGTTAGCACCCATCAGGGCCGAGGGCACGCCAAGAGTGCAGTTGCCCAGGTATTGAAACTGTTGGCTAACGAATCCGAATTACATCGCATTGAGGCCTCGACTCAAGTCGATAACTTTGCCTCGCAACAGGTGCTTAGGGTCAATGGCTTTAAGCAGTTTGGTCTGGCCCAGTCATACATTTTTACCAATGGGGCTTGGCGCGACTCAATTTTGTGGGAGCGTCTGCTTTAAATATGACGCGCCCGCTGAGTCCGCTGACTCTTAGCGAGCAAGACCGTCGAATATTGGCGGTCTGGGCAGCCGATTGCGCTGAACGAGTATTGCCATTGTTCGAGGCAGAAGCTCCTAATGATTCTCGCCCTCGTGAAGCAATAGAGAGTGCACGAGCTTTTGCAAGCGGTGAATTGCGAATTGGCCCAGCTCGAATTCTTTCAGCTAGGGCTCATGCCGCTGCGCGAGCAATGCAAAACCCAGCGGCCGTAGCAGCAGCGCGAGCGGCCGGTCACGCGGCCGGGGTGGCCCATATGGCAGCCCACGCGAGAGGCGTGGCTTACGCCGCTGTAGCGGCAGGTTTAGCCGCACCTGAAGCATCCAAGTCGATGGTCGATGAGGCGCGTTGGCAATTTGAGCATGCCACAAAAGCCGTTCGCGAGATTCTTCGAAAGTTACCTCCGCCGCCGAGAGTTTCGAGTCGACTAGGCCAGGCAATCAGTGACATGTACGAGAAATTAAGACCGAATCAAACCGATCATGACCTTTTGGTTCAATAGTGGTTGTTAAGACGCACCTCTATTTTTGCTTAGGGCGTGTCCCATTGAGTAATACATTATTGATTACTGGTTTGTCCCCGAAAGGGGGGTCTAATTTCAGCCAATGAGAGCAGTTAAGTGTCGCTGTTTCTAACGCCAAAACAAGAGTCGCTCTGAGAGCCATAGTCGCAGGTCAGAGAGATTGAATGAACCAAATATGTGTTTGGTTTTGACGTTCGAAAAAGATTTTTTGAGAGGCTTGCGTATTGAAAAGTGAATTTTTAAATTTGTCAATGACCTTTCGCAACCAGCAATTTTCTAATAGATCAATTTCATAACACTCTAGCGATTCCTCTTGTGTCGTAAGGGATTTTCTAGCATTGTAGGGCGGTGTCAAAGGCGACCCTCGCGGGCTGGAATACGATCCGAGTAATCGGAGTCGCAAGGGCATTTTCAATTCTTGGTGATGAGTTCGCAATCTTCGCACTTTTGCTTCGGGAAAAACATGGTGGCGGGGGAGCGCTTCCAATAGCTGTAATTTTTGCTACTGGACATTTACCAATGATCCTGTTGGCCCCGTTGGCTGGAACTGTGGCCGATCGAGTTCCGGTTCGAATTCTGGCGCCAGTTGTAAATGTTGGGCAGGCGATATTTGCAGCCATGCTGGCCTTCGATTCGCCCCTGCCTGTATCGCTTTTGCTATTGCTCTTGATCGGTTCAGGACAGGCGTTTACGGCTCCAGCTTGGACAGCAACGCTGCCAGAAATTGTTGACAAAGACGCCTTGCCGCGTGCCCTGTCTCTTATTCAGGCTTTGTACTCGATGGCCTGGATCGCAGGTCCTGGTCTCGCTGGTTTAATGGTCAGTCAACTTGGCTATGCCACTCCAATGTTCATCAACGCATTCACCTTCATGATTGTGGCTATGGTTCCAGCGTTTCTGGCTCTTCCATTTCATGCCAGAGAGCAAGGCCCTAGACAGGCCGGCGATCTTTGGGCTGGTTTGCAAGCGATTCGAACCGTTCCAATTATTAGAGCCACAACGCTACTCATGTTCACTTTGACGCTGTCAGTGAACGCCTTCAATGTTGCAGATTTATTTTTCGCACTTGATGATCTGCATGCATCAACGTTTATTTTCGGACTAACAGCGTCAACTTTTTCTGGTGGAATGCTTATTGCAGGTTTAGTTAACGAGCGACGTGATGTGAGAGAAGCTCGCATTCCGTTCAACATCATTATTGGTGCGCTAATGCTGGGCAGCGGCATTTTTCTCCTTGGTCTTTCTTGGCACTGGGCATTGTTATTTCCAACCAGTGCCTTGGCTGGCATTGGCAGCAGCACGGTTACGGCTTATGGATTCGGATTCATTGTTAAACATGCTCCGGATGAAATCAGGGGCCGGGTCCTCTCAGCGGTGCAGGCCCTATTTGCCGGAGCCACTCTTGGAGCACTGGGTTTAGCCGGTCTTATCATCCCGATCATTGGTCCACGGGCCGCGATCCTTCTCGGTGGGGCTGCTTCACTTTTGGCAATAGCGCTATGCGCACCGGCGCTGAAGAGGTCTGTTGCTTTTTCGGCGGCTGATCCTCAAAGTGATGAGCAAAGAGTCACAGATTTATCGCCAGAAGAAAGAGAATAGAAACCTGACTTAAGGGTTAGCCTGTTTACATGATTATTTGTGTTCCAGTAAAGAGCGATGGTTCGGTTGATCCTCGATGGGGTCGGGCTGATTGGGTAGCGGTAGCTGAAGTCGTCGGCGGAAAGATAGCCAACTGGCAGGAGATAGAGGTCTCCTGGGATCGTCTGCATGATGAAGGCACCGACGGCTCGCATCACGCGCGCGTTGCCAAATTCCTCAGAGACCATCACGTTGAAACAGTCGTTGCCCACCACATAGGCGATGGCATGGTGCGAATGTTGGACACGATGGGGATATCCGTGCACCTAGAAGCCGCGGGAGATGCCAAGGCCGTTGTGCTGGGCGTAAAGCCTTAGTTACAAATGGCTGAGTTTTAAAACCGTTGCGATTAAAGCATGTTAAAAATCACAGCAACGACAGGGATTATTTGGAAATGTCGAGAGTAGGCTCGCGGTAACGATGGGAGTCTGCGATGACCGCTCTGACCAATGAGTCCAGACATACGGTTCGAACGCCGCACCATGATGTTGAAGACCGTCCTTTCATTGTGATTTGGGAGTCCACCCAGGCTTGCCCACTTGCCTGTCGTCACTGTCGAGCCGAGGCACAACCGCTTCGCAATCCCAACGAGCTCACTACTGCAGAGGCCACCACGCTCATGGAGCAAGTGGCTTCCTTCGGGCATCCAGCGCCACTTTTCATTATCACTGGGGGCGATCCATTTAGCCGTCCGGACCTGAACGAATTAGTCAGAGCCGGTTCCGCGGCTGGCCTAGCCGTCGCAGTTTCACCTTCTGGTACTCCGACATTGACCCGTGAGAATTTAGCCGCACTCCATGACTGCGGCGCACGGGCAATTTCGCTGAGTTTGGATGGCTCGACTCCAGAACTCCACGATTCTTTTCGAGGAGTCCAAGGAGTATTTGATCGAACTATCCAAGGTTGGAAGGACGCGCGCGAAGTAGGCCTCAAAGTTCAGGTCAACACCACGATCACGCGAATGAATCTTCACGACCTGCCAAACATAGTTCGAATCGTGAATGAATTGGGGGCAATGACCTGGAGTGCATTCATGCTCGTCCCGGTCGGACGTGGATTGGATCTTGGCCAACTGACTCCTGAAGAAGTCGAAGACGTATTGAACTTTGTTTATGACGCCGGAACTCTTATCCCAGCCAAGACCACAGAGGGACACCACTTCCGTCGGGTCATGCTCCAGCGTCGAACTTTGGAAGAACTTGGTATCGACCATGTCAGTGCGATGGGACTTGGTTGGCTATATCAAGAACTGCGATCGGAGTTAGCTCTAATAACTGCTGGTGAAGCAGTTCGGATTCGTCGCCCACCTTTGGATATCAATGCAGGGCGAGGTTTTGTTTTCATCTCTCATGTCGGTGAGGTTTACCCCAGCGGGTTCATGCCACTTAGCGCTGGCAATGTGCGCGACCTTCCTCTCCCGGAGATTTATCGGACCGATGAACTTCTGACCGGTCTTCGTGATGCCGATCAACTCACTGGCAAATGTGGGGAGTGCGAATATCGATCCCTTTGTGGCGGCTCGCGCTCTCGCGCCTATGGGCTCACTGGGGATGCGTACGCGTCCGAGCCATGGTGCAGTTATGAGCCAGGAAGTTTCCCTTACCCAGTCAACATGGGTGGTGGGAAAACGCTTATTTAGAAAACCAGAACTTTGTCGGTACTGCTCGTCAACTCGGTCAGTTCATCCATCGTACTTCGACGAGCGCCTGTAGTGAGTTCGGTTTCGGTAATGCCTCTAGCGTCCATACAAGTGCCGCATACGAGAATTGAACCACCCTTGTTCATGACACTCATTAGCATTTTCTCGATGTTGTAGTAGCCATTGGGCGTTTTTTGACCAGATTTCGAAGAACTTGCGGCATCTCCCATTAGAAAGACATTAACTTTCGCACCTTCATTCTTCACTAGAAGATTAATGGCCAACCGAAGACCGTTGTAGGTCCGCTCAGTTCCATACGGAGGGTCATTCAGAATGAATAGGAAGGACATAAACTCTCCTTAGTAGGGATCAGGACCATCGTAGTCCAACAATAAGTTCGGGGCCCTCAGCCAAAAAGCCAAGGACCCCGAATGCTTATTGTTTATGGTGATTATGAACTGCTACGTGCCTTCTTTGCTCCAAGAATCCAGTAAAGAGCAAAGGCGATTACAAACCCTACTTCGAAGGTGATATCTCCAATGCCCGGGTGAGTCTTAGCCAGAGCTCCCGTGTAGTACATCTGGTTTGAGAAAAGCCAGATCGAGACGACTGCTGCGATTATGAAAGCAATTGGGCCTGCATAATTTTCGTAGTCACTTTTGAAGAGCAAGTGTGCGATGTGCTTGCCTTTGCGCAAGATCGCGTCAGCAACAATCACACCTAGCCATGGACCGATCCAGTATGAGATAACCAAGAGGAAATTCTCTAAGTTATTCTTTGGGTTGTTGATTGCGCTCAAGGCAAGAAGGAATCCACCAATACCGAATACCAGAGCCACGATCGCTCTGCGGATATGTGAAGGAATCTTGATTCCTGTTGCCAGGAAGCTCAGCGAGCCTGAGTAGATATTCAGAACGTTTGCAGCGATCGAGCCAATGATGATGCAAAGCAACACCAATTTGGCCAGCAAAGTTGGGAAGTGCCCAACGAATGCGTCAGTAGGTGAAGCGTCTGCGGGGGAGGCGATCGTCATTGAAGCGGCGCCAGCAAATTCAAGGATTGTTGTTGAAAGGAATAGCCCAAGTCCTGCGTAGAGCCCAACCTTTTTAACATCTGAATTGCTTGGCAAGTAACGGGCGTAATCTGCCGCAAATGGGTTCCAACCAGCTGAGTATCCGTAGATAGTTGCGGTCTCCAGTAGGAAGCCACCCATTCCGCCGCCGTGTCCGCCGCCACCTAAATCAGATTTCGATAGAGTAACGATTACGGCAATAAGGAATACCACAGCGAGTACTGGAAAGGCGTAGCGCTCAAAGACTTGAATCAAGTTGTGTCCGAAAAAAGCAATGGCAACCTGAATCAAAACGATGATCAAAAGCGAAAGTTTTAAGTTCACGTGGAATAACGTATTGAGAGCAAATGCTCCACTCACGCTGTTCACTGCGAACCAGCCAATGCCTGCTACAAGTGAACCCAGTAGCGAAGGTATTGCGTTGCCGAGTCGACCAAATGCTGGACGACCCAACACCATTTGCGGAACGCCGTAGCGTGGACCGCGCATTGATAGGAATGCATGTCCTGCAGCGCCCAAGGCATTGCCCAAAAGAATTGCGGCAAGTGATTGCATGACGCTGAGGTTGAAGGCTAATACGCCTAGTGCACCTACGAAGACGGTTGCGAACTCAAGGTTTGGAGATGTCCAAGTCCAGAGAAGTTGGATCGGGGACCCATGACGTTCAGATTGAGGAATCTCTTCGATTCCACCCGGCTCAACGGTGCCTACTTTGGTTCCGTAATCCCCCTCGCGAAGGACTCCAGTAGTCTCACTCATTTATTCCCTTTCGTAGGCTGACTTGGGGAAGTTGTGGAACAGTATGGTGCTAGAAGTCTGTTAACTAGGGTATTTACCGGTTAGACACCAATGTCTTCGTTCCAAATCTCAGGGAAGCCGACAATGAAATCGCCCATGACCTTGATGCAGTCGGGGTCTTGAATGACAACCAACTCCACTCCACGAGAACGCAAGAGCTCCTCATTGCCCATGAAGTTGATGTTTTCCCCGATCACCACGCGTGGAATTCCGTAGAGCAGGATGGCCCCGGTGCACATGTCGCAAGGTGAAAGAGTGGTGTAAAGCGTTGAGCGCTGGTAAACCGAGGCTGGCAGCCGTCCAATATTTTCTAGACAGTCGGTTTCGCCATGCCGAATTGCACTGCCCAACTGGACTCGCTTGTTATGGCCGACTCCGAGCAATTTGCCATCTACGGCCAACGCGGCACCTACCGGCACACCACCTTCGCTTCGCCCCAATTTGGCTTCAGCTAGAGCGGCTGCGAGAAAGTCTTTGTCACTCATCTACTTCTCCTTTGATTTATCGCTATTCAGGTCTATTCAGGTCTATTCACTGGCCAGATCAGTGACGTTATCGCTTTTGGCTCTGAGGGCAAGGGATTTGGCGATCGAAACAAGAAACTTGGGCCAGGCCTTGGCAAAGGAGGGGTGCAGATTAAGTCCGGCTACTTGGTCAAAACGGACCCATCTAATTTCTAGCGATTCATGGTTTGCTGCGTACGCAGTGATTCCGGGCAGCGCGATCGCGATTACCGTGTCGTAGGCCCAGTTCCCGTGGTCTTCCTTTTCGATGCTCAAAACCTCAACCATTCTTGGTTCTACGCCAGCCTCTTCGTGCGCTTCTCTTAAGGCGGCCTCTATTGCATCTTCGTGCGAATCCCGAGCTCCACCAGGCAGCCCCCAGGTGTCTCCGTTATGACTAGTTGGTGATCGATGCTGAAGCAGAACTGAGTCTTCTTTGATAATCAAAAGCCCTGCAGCACCGTTCAATCCCCAATGACGTCGACCGCAGGTGCAGTTGACCCAGCCATCTCCATCGCCACTCACACGAGGAAGTATCCTCCACAGCCTTTAGGGCATCCACTTTGGACTCGATTGGGATGCCATTACCGCAAGGGGAGGGACTAATTTCAAAAATGTGCGAACCAAAACCTCGGTATTACTTTTATTGGTCCTAGTCTTTACCGAACTTGATTCGGTTCCACCTGCTTATGCAGCTCCTAGGGATTGCATTTCAGGTCCATGTATCGACCTGACCACGGATCCCATTACCGGTGAAATCGTTGGGCGAGGCATCTCGATAGATCCAGGAAGTGCAGCAAATCGCGCCACGGTGAACAAGACTCGCACAGCCAAGAAGAAAAAACCTGCTGTTATTCCGGTTGTAAATCCCATCTGTACGATCGCGCAGTTAGCTGCATTCACTTGCATAAAATCTGCGAGTCAAGCGGTAGTAGTACTCCCCGTAGTGAAAGTTACGCCACCAAAGCCGACAGTAATCACTACAGATGAAGTGCGTCGAGCTCTCCCACAAGCTCGACTAGGTTTTCAACCGATAAGCGGTTCCGTGGTAAATGTTCCGGTCATCTTCTGGTCGGGGGTATCGACACCGGCCAGGTTTTCGCTAGTGATTCTTGGGCATCTGATTCAAGTTGAAATGAGCGCGCAATTTCACTGGTCTTGGGGAGATGGAACTTATTTGACGACTAGGTACGCCGGAGCACCTTTTCCAAGTCAAGATCTCACTCATACCTATAGCCATCCAGGAAACTATCGAATCTCAATGACTACTACGTGGAGTGGGTCAGCCACGCTAGGTCAGGCATCAATTCAAATTGTCGGGTCCCCAATTGAGACGGTTGATCAAATAACGGTCAACGTCGGACAAGCTCCTACGTTGCTCACAACCCTCGAGTAACTCTCGGCCATGCACAGTGTCTTGCACTCGAGTAGCGCCTAAAAAGATCAACCAGCCAACCTGTGGAACATGACTACTCAACCAGAATCAGAAGGTTTCCCACTAAAACTTCATCACCCAGGTGATGTGCTGGCCGCTGTTCCTTTTGTCCTCGGCTTCGAGCCCGCCAATTCTCTGGTTGCAATCTCGCTAAAGGGCCGTCGGCAAAGAGTAGGCCTGGTGATGAGAACCGATTACCCAAGTAAGTTGGATTTAGAAGTATTCAAATTTGCTGCGTTGAACATGATCACCCATCTTCAACGTGATCATGCGCGTGGGGTGATCCTGGTTTCATATCCGCCAGTCACGGTCGAGTTGCAAGAGGATCGACCTGTTGACGAAGCGCTCGAGATTCTGGAAAAGGCTGCTGAAGAATCTGGAATCCCAGTACGAGAAGCGCTAATAGTGATTGATCGACGCTGGTGGTCCATCAAATGTAAAGATGAAAGGTGCTGTCCAATCGCTGGGACACCCGTAGTTGATTTAGCTAAATCGCGAGTGGCTGCCGAGGTTGTTGTACGCGGTGGTCCGATGCCATTTGCGAATGAGGAGGGTTTGGTTGCTTCCCTGTCTCATCAAGATTCTCTTCTGGCCCAATGTCTTGCACAGGCAATTGAAGATCGAGTCGAGCAGTTGCTTGCGCGAACCACCAAAGATGAAATTCAGGAGATCAGGAGAACTCAACTCACAGCATTGGATGAGTGTTATTCCATCTGGTGTCATTCAGAGTGCAGCACCCAGGTTTTCGCAGGGAGGTTGGAGCTACTTGCAGATGTGGTGATCGGAGTCCAAACAGTCATGCTCCGTGATTACGCCCTCGGGATTCATTCGGAAGAAACCTTGGAACAGGCAGTCGCGCTCTGGCGTTGGCTGCTGACTCTGATTCCCGAGGGCACGGTCGCTCCGATTGCTTGCTTGGCGGCAGCTACCGCTTATGAGTCAGGTGATGGAGCAATGGCACAACGAGCCTTGGATCGAGCTTTTCTAGATTCACCCGAATATTCCCTAGCCCACCTGCTGCGACGGGTTTTTACCGCCGGCTTTTCACCTGGAACTTTTGCCCAAATGCGCCAAGATCTTCATTCTGAAATCGCTGGAGAATTGCGAGCCAGCTGATGCGAATAATTCTTGATTAGACAACATCGAGGTCATTGCGTATCTTTTCGCCTAGGTCATGAGTACCAGCGTTTAGCCCCGGCTTGCTGGTCGGCAACCCTCCACCGCGGTGGGGTGCTCCGGGTGAGGACCAGGTCGCTATGGATGTCATAGCGGCAAGCGCGGGTTTCGTTTATCGCGGGACCCTCTTTCCTGGAGGTCTTATGAACCGAATGTGTCGCAACACCAAGGCGTAATTCTGCTTTGGTGTTTTTAGTGTTTACCAACCTAATAAAAATGAAAATGTCGCAGAGCCGACATACCCAAACTTTCATACAACATCAACTAAATAGTTAGGGACTGAATTTCATGTCAACTTGGTCATTTGAAACCCGCCAGATCCACGCAGGTCAGACTCCTGATCCTACGACCGGAGCTCGCGCGCTTCCGCTCTACCAAACGACGGCCTATCAATTCCGGGACACTAAGCATGCCGCGGACTTATTTGGGCTAGCTGAACTTGGCAATATTTACACCCGGTTGATGAACCCAACCCAGGATGCAGTCGAGCAACGCATCGCATCTCTTGAAGGCGGAGTTGCGGCACTTTTGGTGGCGTCGGGATCTGCGGCCACCAGCTTTGCAATCATGAACGTTGCTGAGGCTGGGGACCACATTGTTTCAAGCCCAGATCTCTACGGCGGAACCTATAACTTGTTCCACTACACGTTGCCAAAATTTGGTGTCGAAGTGACTTTTGTTGAAAACCCTGATGACCCAGAGTCATGGCGAAAAGCGGCACGTCCAAACACCAAGGCTTTTTTTGGCGAGACCATCGCTAACCCGAAGAACTCGGTTCTAGATATTGCTGGGGTATCCAAAGTCGCCCACGAGTTGGGTGTTCCACTGATCGTGGACAACACTGTTGCAACTCCCTACCTGCTTCGCCCGATTGAACACGGTGCCGACGTCGTTGTTCACTCAGCAACCAAGTTCCTTTCAGGACATGGCACGGCAATCGTCGGAGCGATCGTTGACTCGGGGAATTTTGACTACGCCAAATATCCAGAGCGTTTCAAGAACTTCAATGAACCTGATCCTTCATACCACGGTCTGGTTTATGCGCAGGCGTTGGGTGTCGGCTCTGCCTTTGGGGCAAACCTGGCCTACATATTTAAGATCCGCCTAACGCTTCTTCGTGACATTGGGGCTGCGGTAAGTCCATTCAATGCTTGGCTCTTGGCGCAAGGTTTGGAAACATTAAGCCTTCGAATTGAACGCCATGTGGAAAATGCACAGGCAATCGCTTCCTGGTTGGAAAAGCATCCTCTTGTAGAGAGCGTTAATTACGCTTCACTTCCATCTTCTAAGTGGAATGCCCTAGCTAAAAAGTATGTACCAAAGGGCAGCGGTTCGGTTCTTTCCTTTGAAATAAAGGGCGGAATCGAAGCGGGTAAGCGTTTCATTGAAGGGCTTACCTTGTTCAGCCACGTGGCAAACATCGGAGATGTTCGATCCCTGGCTATCCACCCGGCATCGACGACCCACTCGCAATTAACTGGCGACGAGCAGTTCACTGCGGGCGTCACGCCAGGCTTGGTCCGACTAAGCCTTGGCCTTGAGAACATCGATGACATTAAGGCTGATCTCGAAGCAGCGTTCAAGGCTTCTCAAGGAGCGTAAGAGATTTCGCACAGCAAGATTCCAGTCACCGGGGCTTGGTTTGAAGACCAAGACCCCGGTGATCGGCATTTCATAAAGATCGGTGATCTTCTTCTTGAATCAGGTGAAGTACTGCTCGATGTCACAATTGCTTATCAAACCTGGGGGACTCTAAATAAGGATCGTAGTAACGCCGTCCTAGTCAATCACGCACTTACCGGATGGTCAGATGTTCCTGGCTGGTGGCCAGAAATGGTTGGACCAGGCAAACCGCTAGATACCGACCGATTTTTTATTGTCTGCCCAAATGTTATTGGGGGCTGTCAGGGTTCTACTGGGCCGGCCTCGCTTGCCGCGGATGGCAAGCGGTACGGCTCACGTTTTCCAATGATTACGATCCGCGACATGGTCGCGGCCGAGATCGCTTTTTCTGACCGAATTGGTATCCAGCGCTATGTATTGGCCGTTGGGCCCTCCATGGGTGGAATGCGAGCTCTTGAGTGGGCGGTTGCTCACCCGGATCGGGTTGGTGCTATCTGTTCGATCGGTTCCAGTGCCGTGGCTACCGGGGATCAGATCGGCACCTCGTCGATTCAAATTCGAGCTATCAAAAGCGATCCAAAATTTCGCGGCGGCGACTATTACCAGGCTCGCCCTGGCGATGGACCACATGAAGGTATGGGACTAGCCAGACGAATCGCGCATCTGACTTACCGGTGTGAAACCGAGATGGACGTGCGCTTTGGCAGAGACCTGCAAGATGACGGGAGCGGACGATTCGCAGTCGAGTCCTACCTAGATCATCAGGCTCAAAAGTTGGCCAAACGTTTCGATGCCAATACCTATATTCGATTAACCGAGGCGATGAATTCACATGATGTCGGCCGAGGTCGCGGGGGAGTCAGCGCGGCACTGTCTGGCATCACAATCCCCGTGATAGTGGTGGCGATTGACACCGACCGGCTCTTCCCACCTCGTCTGCAAGTTGAATTAGCCGAACTAACTCCGACGGCTGAGCCACCTTTTGTGGTTTCCTCCCCGTTCGGACACGATGGGTTTCTGGTGGAAGTTG
>Ga0315270_10001123_pt1 | contig 14232 bp, 21 predicted proteins | sample C1_bottom_MG_FD_204932 | JGI IMG/M metagenome (GOLD analysis project Ga0315270, IMG submission 204932) | Sediment microbial communities from Yellowstone Lake, YNP, Wyoming, USA - C1_bottom | ecosystem: Environmental > Aquatic > Freshwater > Lake > Sediment | place: USA: Wyoming | collected... | reverse complement strand
AATCCAAGTTGGAGAAACGGCAAAAATCAGCAAATACCGTATTTAGTAGAATTTTGCAGCCTGCCTTAATAAGTGCGGGAATTGTTGCAGCCCTGGTAATCGGGTTCTTAATCGGTACCGATTTTGCAGATACGCGTTCGCAATACACTCAAAACGATGAAATGATTGAAGCTGTCAGAACCGATCTGAACGTGCCTGAATTTATGACTGACGATCTCTTTCACTTTACTGATTAATACCTCTAAAAATGAATATTTTTAACAATAACCGTACTGTTTTCTGGATACTTATCTTCCTCGTGCTGATAAATATCACAGCATTGGCTACTTATTTCATCTATATGCGGAAACCAGCAGGCGAATCAGTGCCTGGTTCCGGGTTTAAACAGGGAATAGCGCTCAAACAGGAATTATCATTAACACCTGACCAATCCATTAAAGTAAATGAGATTAATGCAGCCTATAAAGCTTCGAGCGGGCCGATTATAGAAGCTATTAGGGAAAAGAAAGCAGTTCTGCTGGAAGAGCTATCAAAAGCGAATACTGATAACAACCTGGTGGCTAAATTAGCAGATGATGTGGTACTTGAACAGAAAAAACTTCAGATGGCCAATATAAAACAATTCCTCGATCTAAAAAAAGTATGTACACCTGAGCAAACTCAAAAACTTTCGCAAATTTATTCTGAGTTGTACGGTTGCAAAAACCAAGGTATGGGACGGGGCCAGGGAAAAGGAATGCGCCATCGGCACGGACAACAGAAAGATACTCCTAAATAATAACATGAATTAGCTTTCAACTAATGCTATTCCCACCCAAATCTATTTGTTAGTTAATCTCTTTTGAATCTTCCTCCGCCTTTTCTTTTTTCCTGATCTCATTATTCAATTTATCTAGATAAGTTATTGAAATAAATCCGTCCTGGACTTCCATAAGTACAATACCTGATCCATTGTTATACCTGGTGTAATCGCCTTTCTTTATTTGCCTTTTTAGTCCTGGCTCATTAAACAAAAGCCTTTCAGGATCTTTATACTGCTTATACCTGGTAGTTCCTTCTCCATATATTGACGAAAGCAGCTTTTGTATTTTCTGAAAACTATTTTCAAGTGAATCATTAACTTCCTCTGGTAGTTCTGCAATAACTTTATAAGCCAGCTTATGTTTGCTTGTTCCAACAACAGAAATCTTACAATCTTTATTAAAGAATTTCCCATTAAGCTTGATTTCATTTTTTATTGATGAGTCAGAAATGATAAATCCTGCTTTAGTCAACTCACCGGCAAATTTATCAATCCGACCATCTATCGGAATACCATTAAACAATAGGTGTTCCTTTCGAGAACAACTATTTAACAAAATAATGAGTACAAAAAGGAATATATTTTGTATTTTCATTTTATTCGTGTGTGATTTAAGAATATTTGAATTTCCGCTGCATTCATATACTTTAGTCTGAACATTCCTGTAAAAAATTTCGTTAAAACGCAGCATCTTTGATTGTTCCATTTCGATAAGTCTGATCTTTTACAACAGTGCATGTTTCAAATTGTATGACTCAAAGCTTTCTCCTAGTCTCCTTTCTCCCAACCTCACCTCTGTTTTCTGAAGCTAACCTCTTTTACTAATCTCTATCAACGCGTCCCGCTGAAGTATTTTAATGTCCTTATTAATAAGCTTTATCAGGCCATCTCTTTCGTATTCCTTCAGCAATTTCACGGTACTTTCCATCGACAGTCCTGCAAAATCTGCTATTTCAGTACGCGATAGATATCCGAAAATACTCTCGTTGTTATACTGCATACTATCAAGGTAGAGTAGAACATCGGCAAGCCTTCCGTGCATTTGTTTATACATAACACTTCGAATGGTGTCGTACATCGAACTATCATTCTTAAAGACTCTGTTTATAAGGCCATAGCCAAAATTTCCATTGCTTTTTATAAGTCCTGAAATAGCATCTTTCTCAATAAGGCAAACCAATGTATCTTTTAAAGCAATTGTCGAATAATCATAGGTACTCTTGCTGAAAGCAGCCGAAAGTCCTATAAATTCACCAGCCGGGATAATACGCAGGTTAAAATTGCGGTTTGAATCGCCTATTACATATTGCCTCACAAGTCCGTCGACTACATACAACACACTAGATGCAAATGCACCTTGCTTGGTTAAAGTCTCACCTTTAAGAAATAATACCTGTATTTTACTTTCCTGAACCAATTCTATTTCTTCCGGAAGCAGTTTAGCGAAACAGGGGGCGCTAAGTCCGCCAAGCACACAATCATCAATAGTAGTATATGTCTTCATAAATCATAAAATAACAATTATGCAAAAGTAAGTATTATATCTGTGCTTGTTTGTACTGAGAATTCAATTTCATTCTGCAAAAAGCAGGAACTATAATAACATAAAACTTGTGCAATCTCAAGAAACTACTTGTTGAAATATAATATTAGTTTCATTTTTGGATGAGAAGTCGGTGTAATTTTGCAGCGTAATCAAAAAGAACATTTAATATGAAACATACAGTAGATACAGCCTGGCAGAGAAATATGAAATTTGATGCTGTTGTAAGCGGCCATCATATTATTATGGATGCTTTGCCTGTTGGTGGCGGAAACGATGAAGGCGCCCGCCCGAAAGAACTGATGCTTGCTTCGCTGGCAGGATGCACCGGGATGGATGTGATTTCTATCCTCAAAAAAATGCGCATTGAGCCAGAAGATTTCAACGTAAGGGTTGAAGCTGAAATGACTGAAGAACATCCGAAACATTATACAGCCATGCATATCATTTACGAGTTTAAAGGCGAAAGCCTTGAAATGGATAAACTCCAGAAAGCCGTTGACCTCTCACAGGAACGGTATTGCGGAGTTTCGTTTGCTTACCGGAAAGCCATGGAAATTACCTCGGAAATAAAAATTCTTCAATAATTTACGATTTAAGAAAGACGATTTACGAATTGTTACTCTCAACCATTTTTTCTCATAAATCATATCTACTACAATCGAAAATCGTACTTCGTCTATTGTAAATATTTAACACCCTAAATTTAAATCCCCAACCCCTAAATCCTTTAAAAAATGCTTTACACAAATTTAAAACACATAGAAACTGCTGAAGCTCACCAGAAATTTATCAGCGAAAACGAAAACGTAATGATTTGCTGCGGCCGTATGGGCCCCATGTGTATCCCTGTTTACGGAATTATGGAAGACCTTGAAGATCAGTACACCCACGTTAAATTCGCTGATATGGAATTCGATAGCCCTGAGTCGCACGTAATACGCAATGTACCCGAAGTTCGTGGCTTTATGGGCATTCCATTCACCATGTATTACAAAAACGGCAAATTAGTGAAAGCTACTTCAAGCATTCAGTCGATGACACAAGTTCGTTCAATATTAGATGCTGAATTCACTGCTGCTCAATAACATAATGGATACCAATAATCATTATAACGCAATAGTGATAGGTGGAGGTCCTGCCGGACTTACGGCAGGCATCTACCTTTCGCGTGCCAGGGTGCGGACGCTTATCCTGAACGAAGGTACGGTTGGCGGACAGATGGTTTTAACTCATGAAATAGCCAATTACCCTGGCGTTGAAAGCATAAGTGGTTACCAGCTTTCAATGATCATGCGCAACCAGGCAAAGAAATTTGGCTGCGATATAAAATCAAATATTTTGATTGAATCGCTGAAACTGGATGGGGAGCTTAAAGAAGTTATGCTTTCGGATGGTGCAGTTTTTACAGCCGATGCTGTGATTCTCACTCCCGGAGGACGTTCGCGTACACTTGGTGTTAAAGGTGAAAATGAGCTGAAAGGCAAAGGCATTTCGTATTGTGCTACCTGCGACGGTGACTTTTTTACGGATAAGGAAATTATGGTTGTCGGCGGTGGTAATTCGGCACTCGAAGAAGCTGTGTCACTCACAAAATATGCCAGTAAAGTAACCATAGTTCACCAGTTTGATCATTTCCAGGCATTTGAATTTGCCATTGAAGAAGCGCGAAACCATCCAAAAATCAGTTTCATGATGGAATCGGCTATAACGGCTTTTCATGGCAGCGAAAAACTCGAAGGAGTTGAAATCACGGATCTGAAGACCGGAAACACGCAAAATAAACCCATCGATGGCGTTTTCATATTTATCGGTTACGTTCCGAATACTGAATTCCTTGAAGGAAAGCTTGAACTCAACAAATGGAATGAAATTGTTGTAGATACCGAAATGCAAACCAGTATTAAAGGAGTATTTGCCGCCGGCGATTCTATTGTAAAACGCTACCGACAGGTGACTACGGCTGTTGCCGATGGTACCATAGCCGCGTTGGCTGCTTCAAAATACATACACGAACTTCTTAAAAACAAACAACTTCAACACACCCTGTAATGACAATAACTGTTATAGTTACCTTCCTGCTTTTTGCCGGATTTATCACATACATGTACTTCACTTACAAGAAGATAAAAAATACTCCTGAAACGGAAACCCATTCCTCAATTAAGCAACTCAGTGATGCAAATTTCCAGGCACAGATAAAAAATGGAGTTACACTGGTCGATTTCTGGGCTGCTTGGTGTATGCCTTGTAAAATGATGGCTCCTGTTTTAAACGAAACTGCTGAAGAATTAGGCAGCATTGCCAGGATTGGAAAGCTTGATGTAGATTCAAACCGTGAATCTTCAGTAAAATACGGAGTGCGTAGTATTCCAACTTTAATTCTGTTCAAAAACGGCAAAGAAATAAATCGCTTTGTTGGAGTTAAAACCAAGGATTTTCTTATAAAAGAGATTAACAAAGTTAAATAATAGCAAAAATGAAAATTGTTACCTCGTTTGCTGAATTTACTTCCTGGGTATCAGAACCCGAAAAAAGCTTCCTGTTACTTTATAAAAATGGTAGTCCCGTAAGTGATTGTGCATTAAGCGCTTTTACGGATGCATATAGGTCTGACCCAGAAGTATTTCAAGTGGGCATTGCTGATGTTTCTGAAGTTCGAGATATACATCCGAATTTTGCAATAAACAGTGTTCCTTCACTACTTTTTTTCGAAAAAGGGAAGCATATCAATACAGTTAAAGGTTGTTTAACCGTTGGAAATTATAAGTCAATACTCGAAAATGCTGCTTTTCAGTCAAAAGCTGCCTCCGAAGGTAAACCTGCCAAAAATGTAACGGTTTATTCCACACCGACTTGTTCGTGGTGTACCACTTTAAAAGCCTGGCTTCGCAAAAACAATGTTCATTTTACTGATGTTGATGTTTCGCGCGACCAGTATGCAGCTGAAGATCTGGTTCGCCGCAGCGGGCAGCAGGGCGTTCCCCAAACCGAGATCAACGGACAGATTGTTGTTGGATTTAACCAGCAGCGTTTAAAGGAGTTACTTGAACTTAACGGTTAATTTAAGTTTCAGAAACTTAAACCCAAACCCAATTCTTAGAGAATGGCGAGTAAATTATAAAAATTGAATTTACTTCAAATTTTCCCGGTATTGAAATCTAAAACATTTAAATAGAAAAAAAGAATTTATAAAATGAAAGAATTACAACCCGTTAACCAACATGTGGTAATTGACATTACCATCGAAAACAAAGAACAACGCACTGCCGGCGGAATCATTATTCCGGATGCTTCGCGCGAAAAACCTCAGATGGCCCCTGTTATTGCTATTGGTATTATTGACAATCCCGAAATTGTGCCTGGTGATGTAGTTATTTTTAAAGCCTACAGTGGAACAGAAATTGATTTCGAAGGCCGCAAATACCTAATTCTACCATATGCCGATATCCTGGCAAAAATTGTTGAAACCGAAGAGATATAGTTTTCGTTAACCTCACTATTAATTTGCATTATTTCGGAACTGATTCAATTACAGATTTTCATTCCAGAGTCTGCATTTAGAAGTGAAATGCTTTTGAAAAATAACTTTCTGCATGCTGTACAAATGCTATTTAAATTAAATACAAATTAGGGATGAGCGAATCATGTGCGAATGACAATAAACCTAAGACATTCAGGGAGTTAATAAGGTCATCTTATTTCTGGAAACCAGCCCTGGGTGCAATAATTGGCGGAATTGTGGGCTTTTTATATTACTTTTATGTCGGATGTGCGTCTGGCTCCTGCGGTATAACAAGTAACCCGTTTTCGAGTGTACTGATGGGTAGTGCTTTGGGGTATTTTATAGTAAACAGCCCTTGCAAGACCTGCTAACGTAAACTGATTACAAGCATAAAAAATGGAAATTAAGGAAATTAATTCAAGATACAGCGAATTGGCCGAGACGGAATGTTGCCTTTCGTGCGGTGGAGCTATCAATTATGCTGAACCAAAAGTCGGTGAGGTATGTGTAGATCTGGGTAGCGGACGCGGAACCGATGTACTGCGTATGGCTGAATCTGTCGGCGAAACAGGATTTGTTTATGGTATTGATATTTCGGATGGAATGCTTGAAAAAGCCCGTCGAAATTCAGAAAAATTTGGTGTAACCAACGTCAGTTTTGTGCGTAGCGAACTCGAAAAGCTCGAACTACCCGATAAAGTTGCCGACCTGGTTATTTCTAATTGCACGCTCAACCATGCTTCGGATAAACAGGCTGTATGGAATGAAATATTCCGTATCCTAAAAGAAGGCGGCCGCTTTGTGATCAGCGATATTTATGCCACAGCTCCAATAGCTGATGAGTACCGCAATGATCCAGCAGCTGTTGCCGAATGCTGGGCAGGATCGGTAACTCGTCCCGAATATATGCAGCAGCTTGAAAAAGCTGGTTTTGCTACCGTTGAAATTCTGGAAGAATCGGCTCCCTATGCCAAAGGGAATGCGGAAGTGAGCAGTTTTACCATTTCCGGTAAAAAAGCATAAGTTCATTTGGGTGCAGTTACTAATTTAAATTAAATCAGATGCGAAAAATAATAATTTTAATAGCGTTAGGCTTCACCTTGTTGATGACTAACTGCAATAGTACCTCGGGTAATGATAATAAATCAACTGCTTCTATTACTGCCCTGACTAACGAAACATTTAAAGCAAATGTTTTTAACTACCCGGTTAACCAGCAATGGAAATATGAAGGACAATTACCTGCAATCATCGATTTTTATGCTACCTGGTGCCCGCCCTGCAAGAAGCTATCACCTCTCCTTGAAGATCTTTCAGTAAAATACAAAGGCAAGATCATCTTTTACAAAGTAGATGTTGATGCGGAACAACAACTGGCGCAAAGTATGGGCATTCAAAGTATGCCCACCCTGCTTTTTATTCCAGCCAATGGACAGCCGCAACAATCGGTTGGCCTTGTTTCGAACGAAACCCTGGAGAAAATGATCAAAGAAATTTTATTAGTTCAATAACCACTTAATACATCTTACCATGAAAAGTCTTATTAAAAAAAAGGTTGAAACACAAAAAGTAAACACAAAAAAAGTAGCTCAATGCTGCGCAAAAACCTCCAAAACTGTAGTTGGCTGCCACGATTAAAAAACAGTCATTTGATAAAGAGCTTATGAAAACTTCATGGGCTTGGCGGTTGTAACTTTCAAACACAGGAATGCGTTAATGAATTATTCAAAACATAATATTTTCTCCAGGATTTCCGGGTCAGATAACTTTTTTATTGTTAATCTGCTCAGCGGCAGCGCTGATATTTTAGATCCTGCTGAAGGTAAAATGGTACATGATTTTCTGGCGGGGAAAGAGATTTCACCTGATTTTCAAGCAAATTTGACACGGCAGGGATATCTCGTGGATGAAAAAGAGGAAGAGCGGCTGTATCGCAGCAAATACCTCGATTTTATCGATACCCGCGATGAGGATGAAATTCAGTTGTTTTTTGTGCCAAATTACAGTTGCAATTTCGCCTGCACGTATTGCTATCAGGACGAATACACCACTTCCAAACAAGGACTTACAACCGATGTAACCGATGCTTTCTTCAGCTATGTAAATACTGAATTTGCCGGTCGTAAAAAATATCTGACAGTATTCGGAGGTGAGCCATTGCTCAATTCGCCGAAACAAAAGGAAATGATTGCCTACCTGCTTAATCAGGCTAATGAAGCCGGATTGGAAGTATGCTTTGTTACTAATGGTTATTCGTTGGTTGATTACATTGATATTTTGAAAAACGCACGTATCCGCGAAATCCAGGTTACCCTTGATGGGAAAGGCAGTGTGCACGACAAGCGCCGCTTTCTAAAAGGCGGCGGAGCTACTTTTGATAAAATTGTGGAAGGAATAGATTCCTGCCTGGCAAACGAACTGCCGGTTAACCTGCGCATGGTTGTGGATAAAGAAAACATTGAAGGCCTGCCCGAAATGGCTCAGTTTGCCATTGATAAAGGCTGGACCAAAAATGAGTTCTTTAAAACACAGCTGGGACGGAATTACGAATTGCATCATTGCCAGGCGACTTCCGAAAAGTTATTCAGCCGGGTTTCACTGTATGAAACTATCTACAACCAGGTAAAGCAGCACCCCTATATTCTCGAATTTTACAAGCCGGCTTATTCCATTTCCAAATTCCTGGCCGAAACGGGTAGTCTTCCTGATCCTTTGTTCGATGCTTGCCCTGCCTGCAAAACAGAATGGGCATTTGATTACACCGGGCATATATTTTCCTGTACGGCAACGGTTGGTAAAGAGGATGAATCGCTGGGAACTTTCTACCCGGAAGTTTCCCGCAAGGAAGAAATGATTAACGCCTGGGAAAACCGCGATGTAACTTCCATACCTGAATGCAGTTCATGCAGCATGCAACTTGCTTGTGGCGGAGGTTGCGGTTCCGTTGCTAAAAACAGGACAGGCACAGTATGCTCAACCGATTGCCGCCCTGTAAAAGAATTGCTGGAACTTGGATTTTCGGCCTACTTTGAAAAATCCTCTTAGTATCAATGTAAAGTCGCGATGCTCGCGTCTCTTAAAAGACCACCCCAAAAACATAAAGACACATTGCTTTATTGTTGTTTAAAAAACAAAACAATCTTATCAAAATAGTAACAAATGAAAGAAATCACATCATCCGAATTCGAAACCGAGGTACTTGCCGGTGGCAAAGTAGTCCTCGATTTCTATTCCACCGAATGCCCTCCATGCGATGCACTGGCACCAAAATTTGAAGGATTGGCCCAATTATATGGCAACGACATCAAGTTTGTAAAAATGTTTCGCCAGCAAAATAAACCTATAGCTGAACAATATGGAGTAAAATCTTCACCAACCCTGCTGTTTTTCGATAACGGTAAAATAGTTGGAGAATCGCTGTCGGGAGGTATTAAACGAAGCGATATTATCCATCATCTTGATAGTATGTTGCCTGCCGAAAGGGTGAAAGAGATAGACGCGCTTATAAAACCCACCGTATCCGAATTTGATGTACTTATTCTTGGTGCCGGCCCCGGCGGACTTACAGCTGGTTTATACCTCTGCCAATCGAAAATAAATACGGTGCTTATCGACATTGCACTTCCGGGAGGCCATGTTTCAACAACGCACGAAGTATCCAACTATCCCGGATTTATTGATCCGCAGCCTGGCTATATGCTTTCGCACAATATGTCGGAGCAAACCAAATTGTGTGGAACCATTTACAAAGTAGCCGTTGATGTTTCTAAAATCGACCTGGAAAAGAAAGAAGTCGTAATTGATGAATTTGAAACCATAAAAGCTAAAAAGATCATTATCGCAACCGGCACCTCGCCAAACCTTATGGGTATTCCGGGCGAAAGGGAACTAAAAGGGAAAGGCATATCCTATTGTGCTACCTGCGATGCCAAATACTACGGCGACAAGGAAGTTGTGGTAATCGGCGGAGGTAATTCTGCCGTGGAAGAGGCCGATTTTATCAGTAAGTTTGCCGATAAAATAACGATGATTCATCAGTTTGATGCCTTCAACGCCAACAAGCAAGCCCAGGAGAAATTGTTCGCAAACCCGAAAATTAACACCCTTTTTGAACATGAACCCAGGTCGTTTGTGTACGAAGGAAATAAAATAGTAACCGAGGTTGAAAATCTGCAAACCAAAGAGGTTTCAAAGATTGTCAGTGATGGCGTGTTCGTTTTTATTGGAATGAGGCCAAATATCGCTCTGTTTAAGGATAAACTTGAACTTGATGGTTGGGGTTACATCAAAACGGACGAAGATATGCGCACCAGCATGCCCGACATTTATGCCGTCGGCGATGTTACAAGTAAAAAATACAGGCAGATTACCACCGCAGTAGCTGATGGAACCATTGCTGCCATTGCCATTGCAAAAGAAATGGATTAACCTTATAAAAATCGGATCATGAACGCAAACCAATTAATTATTGAGCATGTTAGCCCTTTTGATGTATCTACTACAGTTGAAAAACTGATAGAAGCCGCTGACAAAAGAGAATGGCAGAACCCTGCTAATCACAACCTGCAGCAATCACTGGCAAAATCGGGGAAAGACGTCAGACCCGTTCAGGTAGTCGAAATCTGTAAAGCTGAATATTCAGGTAAGATGCTGGAAAAAAATGACGAAAGGATCAGTTCCATCCTGATGCCATGCCGTATATCGGTGTACGAAAAAGAAGACGGTAAAACCTACGTTACACTCCTCAATATGGCGGCAATGGCCAACGGATTACCATCTGAAACAGCTAAAGCCATTCAAGGTGCATCCGACGAAACTTTTGAGATCGTTAAATCGGTAATTGGGCCTTTTTAACCCAAATTAATCATTAGAAGGCGATAAAAGAGCCGAAGTAATGATTTAGTTGGGTTAACCCCGATTTAGTAAATCTTTCAATGGTTTATAACTATAAAACATTGATTAGATTTACTTTATAGATTCAGCTTTTCCTAATGCTGAATTTGGGTTTAAAACTGTTCTGTTGCACTTTCCGCTTTCAGGAATTTAGTAATTAGCTGAGTTATTTTCGGGCTTTCAAAATAAATAGTTAATATCATAACATCTAAAAACTTTGTTACGACATTGATTGTGTTATTGTTATGCATAGCTCTAATTCATTTCACTGACACAGTTATTTATATATAAATCGAATTCTATGAATAGTATTATAATCATCGGCACTGAGCCACCTTGTCCTCGATGCAAATTATTGACAAGAATTGTGTCGGATAAAGTTAAGGAATTTGAAATAAATGCAGAATTACACCACCTTGCTTATACAGATTCAGGGGCTATAGCATTTGCCGGTCAGCTAGGGTTGGAAACCGGTACAGCAAGTTCTGTCGCGAAAAAGATGAATGTTGAAATAGATAATTCACGGAGGATAAGCCCTGACTTAAATTCCGATTTTAACACCGAATATGAAGATTATTTCGCCACTAACTGGTCCTACGAATTGGATGAGCATTTGAGACTTTATGAGAATAAAGCCAGGGAAATGGGTGTTTTAATGACCCCAACATTGATTATTAATGGAGATCTTAAACATAGCGGAAGCGTTCCACGATTTTCACAAATAGAAGAGTGGTTACTGGAATTAAAAGAAGCATAAGTTTAAAAAACGCAGACCGATTAATCGCATTTAACTAACGCTTTAATTTAGTATTACAAGTAATTAAACTAAGATAAAAGGATGAAGAAAGTTTTAATTCTTGGTGGCGGATTTGCTGGAGTGCAGACAGCCATTGAATTACAGAAAAAAGGCAACTTCGATATTACGCTTGTTTCTGATCGTGATTATTTATACTTGTATCCCATTTCCATTTGGGTGCCTGTCCATATAAAGGAATTTAATGATGTTAAAGTGCCTTTGGCAAGAATACAAAAAAAATATCCTTTCAATCTGGTAATTGATAAGGTAACTGAAATTCAAGCAATTGAAAACAAAGTGGTTTGTGCGAATCAAACTTTAACTTACGATTACCTGGTTGTGGCTTTTGGTGCCGAAAAAATGCAGCACAAGGGCATAACCCATACTTTATCTATATGTGCCAAGCCTGAAATGGCTTTGGAAATCCGCAATAAGATAGATGAACTGGTTCTGAAAGGCAGTGGCAAAATAGCAATTGGTTTTGGCGGAAATCCAAAAGATAAATCTGCTGTGCGTGGCGGACCGGCCTTTGAGCTGATGTTCAATATTCAGCATTATCTGAAAAAGAAAAAACTAGCTAAAAACTTTGAATTAACGTTTTTTGCACCTATGGACGAACCTGGTGCTAAAATGGGATCGGGTGCATTGAGTATGTTGGATAAAATGTTTACACGTTACAATATTAAAACACGTTTTGGCAAAAAAATTAAGGAGTTTGTTGAAGATGGTGTCATTTTCGAAGATGAATCAAAATTGGGAGCTGATTTGATCATGTTTATTGCTGCCGGGACTGGTTCTTCCATATTGAAAACTTCAGATTTACCCCTTTCAGAGGCCGGTTTTTTGAAAATCAACAATTTTGGTCAGGTTCCCGGGTTTGGTAATGTATTTGCTGCCGGAGATGCAGCGGCTTACGAAGGTCCGGATTGGATATCGAAACAGGGACACATTGCTGAAATAATGGGGCGTAACGTGGCGGATAATATTATTGCCGTTGATAACGGGCATATTGCACTAAAAGGTTACCAGGAGCATCTAAGTATTCTTTGTGTTATGGATACCGGCGATGGAGCCGCATTTGTTTATCGGAAAGGTGAAAAAGCATTTTTACTTCCTATGCCTTTTATCGGACATTGGTTAAAACGGAGTTGGGGGTGGTACGCAAAACTGACAAAAGTGGGTAAATTACCCCGGTTTCCCGGAATGTGATGATGCAATAACTTGAACTTGCGATAATTGCAAAATTAAAATGCAAACGCTTGATATTGTTGTTTGTAGATGGAGGTTTAAGAGTGTTATGAATTAGCCAAATCAGGTATTAAAAGTGAAAAATTGAAATTATGTTGAAATTACTTGTTGATAAACGAATTCTCATCCTGGCTTTATTGGCTGCCGGACTGTATTATGGCATTTCAGTGTATCATATTTCTCTTTGGTATGTGTTGCTGGCTGGTGTTGTTCTGGGAGTGGTTTTCGGAAAAGTTTTCTGTCGTTGGGTTTGTCCGCTCGGGTTGATGATGGAATTTATGATGGGCATGAGTCCCGACGGGAAAATTAAGGGAATGTACCAATACCATAAAATTGGTTGCCCGATTGCCTGGATTTCGGGATGGCTGAACAAGTATTCGTTTTTCCGGATTAAAGTAAACAATGACAGTTGCAAAAACTGTGGCATCTGCGATAAGGAATGTTACATTGTTGCCATGGAACCTGTAAAATACAGTCTTTACAAACCCAAAATGGAAAGGCCCGGCGACAGTTTCACCTGCTCCAAATGCCTGAAATGCGTGGCCACCTGCCCAAATGGAAGTTTAACTTATAAAGTCTAAAAATGTTGTAAGAGTAGAATACGTTCACTCTTCTTATTTCTGACTTCCGACTTCCGACTTCCAACTTCCAACAAAAAACACATAAAACGTAATTATCAGTAAAACCAAAATCATGAAAGGTAATTTCGAAACAATAATCAACGACACAAAACCCGTTATTGTTGATTTCCACGCCCTGTGGTGCGGTCCATGCAAAGTTCAGTCGCCTATTTTAAAAGAGCTTGCAGCTGAACTCGGTGATAAAGTCAGGGTTATAAAAATTGATGTGGACCAAAACAACGCAATCGCTGCTCAATACCAGATTCAAAGCGTACCAACCCTAATCGTCTTTAAAAATGGCAAACCGGTCTGGAGGCATTCGGGAGTGGTGAGCAAAGGTGATTTGTATAAGGTCTTAATGCAAAACATATAGACAGTCTATGACCGAAAACAAAACCCATTGGTACGATGGCTGGTTTTACGACAGAGTTATTGCACCCAACCAGGATAAGTTATTCAGGCAGATAAACAATCTTATTGAGCCACAATCTAAAATAATTGATGTTGGTTGCGGAACCGGACGATTAGCATTCCAACTTTCGGGTAAAAGCAAATCTGTTCTGGGTATTGATTTATCAAAACAAAATATTGACAGGGCAAAGCTTTCATTACTCAGACAGCCTGATGATAAAATCTCATTTCAGCATCGTACCCTGAGCGATATAATTAAAGCAGACCATGCACATTTTGATTATGCGGTATTGACTTATGTTATCCATGAAGTTAACGAAGATGAAAGGATAACTTTACTCTCCGAAATGGCACAGGTAGCCGATAAAATCATTATTGGCGATTATCTTGTGCCTAAGTCCGCAGGGTTCGGAG
>Ga0315270_10001122_pt1 | contig 14235 bp, 18 predicted proteins | sample C1_bottom_MG_FD_204932 | JGI IMG/M metagenome (GOLD analysis project Ga0315270, IMG submission 204932) | Sediment microbial communities from Yellowstone Lake, YNP, Wyoming, USA - C1_bottom | ecosystem: Environmental > Aquatic > Freshwater > Lake > Sediment | place: USA: Wyoming | collected... | reverse complement strand
AACTGGGCGATGAGGTCGGCCGCGGTCGCGGCCGGGACCATCGACGCGGAGGCGATCTCCGTGCGGAAGACCTTGAGGAGCTCGGCCTCCGCCAGCTTCGCTGTCACGTGGGGATCGGCGACCGTCGGGGCACGCATCGCGAGCGCGGGCTCGCCTTTCACGTAGAGGAAATACCGTTGCTTGGGGAGCCCGACCATGATGCGTCGGAACTCCCTCTGTCGCTCGCCCTCGGAGAGCGCGGCACCCGCCTCGTCGACGAGGAGGTGGGGGTAGATCCAGTCGGACTCCTCATGGGACCGGAAGATCGCCCACCACCACGTGTTGAGCTGGAGGGTCCGGACCATGGGTCCGGGAAGGGCGTTCGCCACGTCCTGGCCGCAGAAGACGACGCCGAAGCCAACAGAGCGGAGCGTCCGGGCCGCGGTCGTGAGCGGCTCGACGAGCTCGCTCCCGCCTGCGAGGAGCGTCGGCGCCTCCTCGAGAAAGAGAAGCCCCGGGCGCTTCGGGTTCCTTCTCGGTGCCCGGAGCAGGACGTCGGTCACCCGGTGCGCTGCGCGCTCCTTCCCGACCGAGGCGGGTAGCGCCATCCCGGAGCCGTAGTTCCCGAGCGTGATGCGCGGGGACCCCGGGGGCAGGATGTTCCGGAGCGAGCCCGGAGGGATGCCGACCGAGAGACGCACCTCCGGAAAGGCCAGGTCGCTCTGGAAGCGGCGCAGGAGTGCGTCGACCGTCGGCCGTGCGATGCGCCGGTCGAGTTCGGCGAAGTAGTTCCGGAGGTCCGGCTCCGCGACGTCGGCGATGAGCTTCGCCCGGAAGGCGGCGTCCGAATACAACTTCGAAACGAGCCGGACGTTCGGGGGAAACCCCTTCTCGGTGAGGAGCCAAGAGAGCATGAAAAGGGCCTGTTTCAGCGACTCGGTGTAGGTCTGCGCGCTGGCCTGGACCGTGGCGTCGGTCCGGAGGTGGGCCAGGTAAGCGTTCGAGACGATCCCTTCGGCGTTGTCGAAGGGGGTGACCGGGGAGACCGCCTCGCGGGACCAGTCGATGACCCGGACGCGCTTGCGGATAGCTTGTCGGAGGGCCGTGTCGCCCCCGAGGTAGAGAGCCGCGAGGATCTGACAGGTGAGGCTGTAGGTCTCCGTCTTGGGGTCGACCAGCTCGAACTCCACTTCGTCTCGGAGCGCCCGGGAAATCAGCTCGATCAGGAGCCCGAGGAGGAACCGCGTCTTCCCGGAGCCGGGCGCGCCGATCACGAGGGCGCTCCGGAGAGAGGTGTCGCCCTTCACACGGACGATCTGACCGGAGGGGAGCTTGCCGAACGTCAGCGCCATGGGTCCGCCGAGACGGCCTCGTGCTTCCTCCATCACCTCCGAAGGGGGCTTCGGTGGGGCGAGCTTCGGTAGCTCCGCGGCCACCGCGTCTCGGTAGGCCCGGCCGTGCTCGCGGTGCAGGAGAGCCCCGAGAATGTCCGGCACCTTCACGGGGTGCCCCCGAAGGGTCCGAAGGTCCTCCCTGGTGGAGCGGGCTTCGCAGCCCTCGGGTCGACCACCTTCTTCCCGGCGGCCTTCCGGTCGACGTAGTCCGCCCACGGGTCGCGACTCTTCGGGCTGGACCGCTTCCGGAATTCGAGGATCCAGTAGGCCAGAGGGCAGAGGATCAAAAGGCCCAGGATCTTCCCGAGGAAGTCGTCGCCCCCGCTGCTGGCCGCCGGGATCGCTGTGCTGCCCATGGACCCGAGTAGCCCCATGAAAAGGGCGGGGGCCAGCGCCAGAAGGAAGAGCACGCCGGCCCACCTCCGGAGCGTCTGCCCGGCGCCTGTCTTCGAGATCGGCAGCGACAGGACGACGACGACGCACGCAGCCGCGATGAGGAGTGAGATCACCGATCCCTCAGTGGTCCAGATCGGCGGAGCCATCCCCGGTTCCGTTCTTCCCGCCGTCGCCGTTCGGGCCGTCAGCGGCCGAGCTGCCGGACTCCTTCCGGTTCGATCGCCTGGCCGCCCTGGTTCCGGCGACAACCTCTTTGAGCTTCACGTAGATGGGCAGCGCCTGGTCGTCCGGCAGCTCGACGCTCGTCGAGTCGTTCGCTGCGCCCTGGATCGAGATGGTGAGGGTGTGCATGGCGTCCTCCTTTCGATGGGGAGGACGGTAAGGCGCTGGGCCGCCTCTGCCGGAAAAGCGTCGAACTGAACGAACTGGCCCAGGCGCCAGGATAATCAGCCCGTGAAGAACATCGTCGTCGACACGAATGTGCTCTACAACGGGTCGCACCTGCGCGCCGCCAAGGATGCTGGCGGAATTCGATTCTGGGGATCGGTGGCAAACGTGATCGAGCTAGTGTCTGACATCGAAGACGACGAGACGTTCCGGAAGACGCAGTCTCGACTGCGTGTGCTGAATGAGATCTGCGAACCTGAGCTCCTCCCGAATCTGGACAATCTGATATTGAAGGAGATTGGTTTGAGTCCTGATACCGCTGATGCGGGCGGCTGGAGGTCGGAGGTGGTCGCGGCGGTTCTTGGAGCGGAGACTCGTTCGGACGTCTCTCTCAACTTGGGCCTCGCACGCAAGCGACGTGACGAACATTCGACTGCCTTCCGGGCTAGCTCGAACGAGGTCATTTCAAACGCACTGCCCCGGGCGAACACGTCCGACGAGCACTGGAACGTGAAGGCGAAACCCGATGAGTGGTCCCGGATCGAAAAGGAGATCCTGTCCCTGGAGCACACGATTCAACTCCTGCTGATCTTCCGAATTGGACCACTCCTGCAACCTTGCGACTGCGAAAAGGTAAACCGAGAGCAGCTCATGAGGGTCGCCAGGACGTACTGGTTCGCCTGGCAGGGCTGGCTAATCAAGACCATCAGGGATGGACGAAAGCCCCAGGCGAATGACGCCATTGATCTTCACTTCGTGCTGCCGCTCTGGAGAGAAGACTGGTTCCTCCTGACGGAAGATCGAGGGCTGCTGGAGATTCTCGCTCTCGGCGGATGTCCTCCCGGGAAGCTCCTGAGGATCAGCGATCTCTGAGAATGGCGCCGGTTCGTCTCACCGGCTCAGAACTGGGCTCTCGGTCCGACCCGCACAGAGAACGGCTCCGCGGGATGGGTGTGAACGTCGCCAACCCCGTCGAGGGGCTTCCCGGGTAGCCGCGAGGTGTAGTAGTGGTCGGTGTCCGCGGCCTTCGAGTTCGTCATGTTGAGGATGTCGACGGCCAGTCCCCAGCTCCGGTCGATCTGGTACCCGAGCTTCGCGTTGGGGAGGGTGGACGCCTTCGATCAGACGCTCCCGTCCTCGACTTGGGACGTGGGCCGAAGTACCGGAGACGTAGCCCCCCAAAGGACCCGGACGGACTCTCGTAGTTCACTCCTGCCGCGAACACGTTTTGGAGCGAGCCCCGGATCGGGTCGCCAAACGGGGTCGTATGCCGTGAAGTGCCCCCTGGAGAAGCAGGCGTCCGCGTCGATCGTGAGGCGAGGGAGGTGTGTAGACCGCTGCCAGCTCCACGCCGTATCGTCGGCTCGCCTGGGCTGCCTCGGTTTCTCCGGCGTCTCCCGAGAAGACGAGCTCCGAGGCGATGTCGAGACTTCAGAGGGCAGCCGTCACTTCTAGTTGCGGGATGACGGTTGTTCTGACGCCGAGCTCCACTAACAGGGCGGGGTGCTTCACGCCGGGCTGACCAGGAGCTCGATCGGAAAGGAGATCCGGTGAAACGAAGCTCTCGGTCCGCGAGCAGAGGGGACGGGCACCCGGTCCTTTCCCGGTCCCTTTGAACGGCCCGTCGCCTCCGCAGCAATCCCCACCGTTCGACTCCTGGCATCCGGTTCACGACTCCCCCTCATCGGCGAGGGCATAATCTCAGGCATGAAATCCGGGAAGGCGCGCGTTCTGGCCCTCCTCGCCTGCGTGGTCCTCGCTGCTGGATGCACGAGTGCCGGACCGTTGCCGAAGGAGGGCACCATGCCGGAGCTCTGGCCGGGTTCCGTCGCGGGCTACCTGACGAAGGAAGAGGCCCCCGACAGCCTCATCCTCCTGCCTGCGCCGCCGGTTGCGGGATCGAGCGCCCTCGCCGCGGACGAAGAAGCGAACCGAGTAGGCCTCGCCCTGCGGGGTTCGCCTCGCTTCGCGCAGGCCGCGGAGGACGCGAATCTCACGTTTCCCCGGGCGGCAGGGGCGTTCTCGTGCGCTCTGGGTGCGCCGGTGACGGAGGCCGACACGCCGCGGATCTACCTGCTCCTGCGCCGTGTCCTCAGCGATGCGGGCTATTCGACATCGCGCGCGAAACACCTCTACAAACGCCCGCGTCCGTTACTCGTGAACAAGGAGCCCACGTGCACGCCGGCCGAGGAGGCAGATCTCGCGAAGCAGGGCTCGTATCCGTCCGGGCACAGTGCAGCCGGCTGGGCGTGGGCGCTTGTCCTCGCGGAAGTCGCGCCAGACAGAGCAGACGCGATCCTCTCCCGCGGCCGGACCTTCGGGCAGAGCCGCGTCGTTTGCAATGTCCACTGGCAGTCGGACGTCGTCGAGGGCCGAGTCATGGGCGCTGCGACCGTCGCTCGGCTTCACGCCGATCCCGCGTTCGCCGCCGACCTCGAGGCCGCGAAGAAGGAACTCAACGCCGTTCGTGCGAAAGCGCTTGCGCCCGTCCGAGATTGCAAGGCTGAAGCGGGCGCGCTGGCCGTTTCGCCCTAGCCGGTTCGCCCCGATGACCTCGCGTCGCCCGGGTTAGGATCCCACGGTGCCCGGCTTCCCTGCGGGGTCCGTAGCCCCCATCGCGCCAGTCCACCGATTCCGGCCGGTGGCTGCACTCGGTCTGGCGCTGGGAACGTTGGCCCTTGGCGCCCTGCTCGTGACTGCGGATCTCCTGAAGCCCCGGCTTCCTCGTGAAGAGGCGGAACACCTGACGCGGGCCCTCGGGCTGACCGACCTGGCGCTTGTCACTGAGGCCCGCTACCTGCGTCATGTGAGCCTCGCCGACCTCCATTCGGCCTTTCAGGATCACCCAGTGGCGGTGGAGCATTTCCCGGCGGGGGCGGTGATTGCGCCGCCGGCTCATTTGCGGCACGCGCCGAGTTTTCCTTCGTCCACTGCGAGCCATGCGCGCCTGGATTAACCGGCAGTCGCTCCTGGTCGACTACACGCTCTCGGCTCTCGCGCGCCACGGCGGGCGGAACCTCGGGCTGTTCGTGGTCTATTCGGCCGTCGTCTTCGTCCTCGCCTCGACGATGCTCTTCACGCACGCCATCCGGCGAGAAGCGAAGGCGCTCCTCACTCACAGTCCGGAAGTGCTCCTGCAGAAGCTCAAGGCTGGTCGGCACGCCTACCTGACACGGGGGGAGCTGGACGGCCTCGGCCGGCTCCGCGGGGTCAACCGTGTCGAGGGGCGGCGGTGGGGCTACTTCTACGACGCCGTCGTCGGCGCCAACTACACCCTCATGGCCCCCGAGGCCGGGCATCCGGACCGCGGTCGCGTCGACGTGGGCGACGGCGTAGCCAGAGCCCGCGGTCTGGCGGCGGGCGATACGCTTTCGCTGCGCAGCGCTGCGGGGGGGCTCCACGTGTTCACCGTCGGACGGGTCTTTTCGGCTGAGAGCAGCCTGGTAGCGGCCGACCTCGTCCTGATGCACCCCTCCGACTGGGAGGCCTTCTTTCAGCTTCCGGACGACGTCTTCACCGACGCTGCCCTGAGCGTCGTCAACCCGCTCGAGGTGAGAAACGTCGCACGGAAGATCGGCGAACGCCTTCCGGAGTCCCGGGTGATCCTGCGTGAGGAGGTGCTCAGGACCTACGACTCGCTCTTCGACTGGCGCGAAGGGCTCTTGCTCGCGATGGCCAGCATGGCGGCGGCGGCATTCGCGATCCTCGCCTGGAACAAGGCCTCGGGCCTGTCCGCAGACGAGCGGCGCGAGATCGGGATCCTGAAGGCCATCGGCTGGGACACGCGCGACGTCCTGACGATGAAGCTCTGGGAAGGGGCGCTGATTTCCGGCGGCGCCTTCGCGGTCGGCTTCCTGTCCGCCTGGGTCCACGTCTTTCACCTCGAGGCGGCGCTCATCGCCCCGGTCCTGAAGGGCTGGTCGGTGCTCTACCCCCGGTTCGTTCTGACACCGTCCGTCGACGCCGTGTCGATCCTGACGCTCGGCCTCCTCACGGTCCTCCCGTACACGCTCGCGACCCTCGTCCCGGCTTGGCGCGCGGCGATCACCGATCCGGACCAGGTGATGCGAGGGACGGTGTGAGCGCGCTGGTCGAGCTCTCGGGGGTGACGAAGGTGTTCCACGAAGGGCGGCACAACGCCCTCGCGGCCCTGAGGGGGATCGACCTGACGATCGAGGAGGGGCGCATCACGGTGCTCCAGGGGCCGTCCGGATCCGGCAAGACGACGCTCCTCACGGTCATCGCCTGCCTTGCCCGGCCGACGGCCGGGCGGGTCCGCGTGGGGGGAGAGGTGGTCTCGAACCTCCCGGAGGCGTTCCTGGCCGACGTCCGGCGGCGCAAGTTCGGCGTGGTCTTCCAGCAATTCCACCTCGTGGCTGGGCTCTCCGCCTGGACGAACGTGATGCTGCCCGCCTACCCGACAGGGCGGTCCCACGCAGACATCGCCCGCCGGGCCAGCGGGCTGCTGGACCGTCTCGGCCTGGCCCGGCTCGCGGAAGAACGGGTTGAAGGGCTCTCCGGGGGAGAGCAGCAGAGGGTCGCCATCGCCCGCGCGCTGATCAACGACCCGCCGGTCGTCGTCGCGGACGAGCCGACCGCCAACCTCGACTCGGCGCTATCGGCCGACTTCCTCGGGATTCTCGCGGGCCTGCGCGACGAGGGCAGGACCGTGATCATGTCGAGCCACGACCCGCGGGTCTTCGAGGCGCCGGTGGTCGACCGGGTCGTCCGCCTGCTGGACGGGAAGGTGGCGGCGTGATCTTTCAGAAGTCGATCCTCGCGCTCCTTTTCGCGTCCTCGGCCGCGGTGCTGGGCGCCCTGGCCGCCGCACCGCACGCGCTGCAGGTGTGGCGGCACTGGGACCTCGAGTCGGGGAGCGCCCGGCAGCTACGGCTGGAGAGGATGGCGTCGCTGGTCTCGACCGGCATGGCGCTGCTGCTGGCGGTGCAGTCGGCGTCGCTGCTCCTGTTCGTCTTCAACGCCGACCGGATGGCGAGCCAGTTCGTCGGCGCAATGTGCGCGGTCGGGACCCTGCAGGCCGACGGATTCGGCTTTCCGGCCCTGCTGGCCCAGATCGCGGCCTTCCTGGGGAGTTGCGTCTGGCTGACGCTGAACGTCGTGGACAGCGGGTGCCGGGACTACCCCCTCACCCGGGCCAAGAACCTGCTCCTTCTCGCGCTCATCCCGGTCCTCGCGCTGGCCTTCGGACTCGAACTGGCCTACTTCCTGGGCCTGAAGGCGGACGTGATCACCTCGTGCTGCGGCAGCCTCTTCACGAACCAGGCTCCCGGCGTCAGTGGTGACCTGGCCTCCTGGCCGCCCGGGCAGGCGATGACGGCGACCTTCGCTTTCCTTGCGGCTGCCGTCCTCGTCGCGGCCTGGGTAGCCTGGCGCGGGCGAGGAGGACTGGCCCTGGGGATCTCGGGGCTCCTCGCCTTCGTCATGTCACTGGCCGGGCTGGTCGCCTTCGTCTCGCTCTACGTCTACGAGGATCCGCGCCACCACTGCCCCTTCTGCCTGCTGAAGCCGGACTACGGTTTCCGGGGCTACGCGTTCTACCTCCCCCTCTTCGCGGCGACGGCGGCGTCGCTCGGGGCCGCCGCGCTCTCCCCGTTTGCAGGACGGGAGCGGGATGGGGCGCTGTCCCGCCGCGTCCGTGGCGCTACGCGGGCGCTTTCGGGCGTGGCTCTCGGCGGATACCTCCTGGTCATCCTCCTGACGGCGTGGCAAGTCGCCTCGTCGGGTCTGACGCTCCTCGACCATGGCTAGCCGGTTCGTTCTCCCGCTGGCGCTCCTCCTGGCCCTGGCCGGATGCGGGGCCAAAACGGGCCAGGTTCAGAGGGGAGACGCGGCACCCTCGTTTGCGCTGACGACGCTCGCCGGCCAGACGCTGCGGTTTCCCGAGGACGTCGCCGGCCGCGGTGTCGTGATCCGGTTCTGGGCAGGCTGGTGCCGGTTCTGCGAGCCGGAGATGAAGGAGATCGACCTGGTAGCCGCGCGCCTGGCAGCGGAGGGGGTCTCGGTGCTGGCGGTCAACGTCGGGCAGGATCGGGCCTCGGTCCAGGCGTTCGTCACCCGGGTGGGGTTCCGCTATCCGGCTCTTGTCGACGAGCCGGCGGCCACGGCCAGGGCCTATGGCGTCAAGGGACTGCCGACGACCTTCTTCATCCTGCCGGACGGACGGGTCCGCACCCGGCTCGTCGGCGAGGCGGATGCGGCCACTTTCGAGCGTCTGGCCCGGGAGCTGATCCCGGCCTCCGGGGGTCTCCGATGACGTTCTGGCTGGCCGCGCTGGCGGGCCTCCTCGGGAGCGGCCACTGCGTCGGCATGTGCGGCGCGCTCGTCTCGAGCTGCTTTCTGAGGCTGGGGCCGGGGGCTCGGAGCCCCGCCGCCCACGCCGCGTACCACGTCGCGCGGCTAGGGGTCTATGTGACCGTCGGGGCGGCGGCGGGCGGACTTGGCGAAGCGCTCACGCAGAGCGGACGATTCGGCCTGGTGCAGGGGCTGCTCCAGATCGCCGCCGGAGTGGTCGTCATCGGGATGGGGATGGACATCCTGGGCTGGCTTCCGTTCCAGGTGGCGTTCGGATTCGCCCCCGTCGCCTGGACGAGGGAGCTTCTCCGCCGTGCCCTCTCCCTGGCTCCCGCCCGCGCCACCGGCTCGGCGGCCCCGGCTTCGCTCGCTTCGGACGCCGCCGGGCCGGCCGACTCCCCCGGAGGCCGTGTCCCGTGGCGTCCGGCGTTCCTGGCGGGCCTGGCGAACGGACTGATGCCCTGCGCGTTGACGCTCTCCATCGCGGTCCAGGCGGCAACCTCGCGGAGCGCCGCCTCTGGTGCGCTCCTGATGGCGGCCTTCGGAGCCGGGACGCTGCCGTCGATGGTGTCCGTGGGGCTCTTCTTCGCCCACCTGTCTCATGCGGCGCGCGCGTTGCTCTTGAAGGCGGCCGCGGCGCTGATCATCCTCATGGGAATCCTGCAGATCTGGCAGGGCCTCGTCTACACCCGGGTGATGGGAAAACTGGTGCTCTGACGATGGGGAACGATAGGAGTGATTCCATGAAACGTCGTGATGCCCTGAAACTGGTGCTCGCCTCCGCCGGAACCGTTCCCCTGGCCCTGGCCGCGGCCGCCGGATCGGCTCCCGGGCCGGCGAAGTGCGAAGGGGACGGAACGCCCGCCCAGTTCGTCCCGAAGAACGTGCCGGACCCGAAGCCCCAGGAGAACGACCTGGCGAAGTTCCCGAGGTGTCCCTACTGCGGGATGGACCGCAAGCAGTTCCATCATTCCCGCATGTTGATCCACTACGCGAACGGCGTGCCCGACGGGGTCTGCTCGCTTCACTGCGCCGCGATCAGCCTGTCGATCAACGTCGACGCCGAACCGAAGAGCGTGTGGGTGGGTGACAACGCCTCGGATGCCGAGGTCAAGCCTCTGGCGGAAGCCGACAAGGCGACATTCCTGATCGGCGGCAGTGCCCCGGGTGTGATGTCGGCTCGCAGCAAGGTGGCCTACGGTAGCGAGGCGGCGGCAAAGGTGGCTCAGGCCGCGCAGGGGGGCGAGATCGGAGGATTCGACCAGGCACTCCTGGCTGCCTATACCGACATGGCAAAGGACGTGGCCCGCATCCGGAAGAACCGCGAGGAACGGCGATCCCGGATGAAGGCCTCGCCGAAGGGCTAGCGGTACCCCTGGGTGGAAGCATGAGCGAGACTCGGCTTGGAGGAGGAAGGCGGTCCTTCCTGCTGGCCGCCGCCGCTCTGGTGTTGTCGCGAGGAGCGCGAGGGGCGGACGGACCGCCGCCGAAGCCCGGTCCGCGCGATCTCTGCCCCGTCTGCGGGATGCTCGTCGCGAAGTACCCGAACTGGGTGGCGATCGTCGAGAACGAGGACGGAAGGGCGCGCTTCTTCGACGGCGCCAAGGACCTGTTCAAGTATCTCTTCGACGTCCCGAAGTACGGAGGGGGCGGCAAGCCGGCGGGAATCGTCCGCCGGTGGGTGACGGAGTTTTACGGCCTCAGCAGGATCGACGCCCGGAAAGCCTTCTATGTCGTCGGGTCGGACGTCCTCGGACCGATGGGGCACGAGCTGGTACCGCTGGCCTCGCGCGAGGAAGCCGAGGAGTTTCTCGCCGACCACAGGGGCCGGCGCATCCTGACGTTCACCGAAGTTGGCCGGAACCTGCTGGACAAAATCGACGCCGGGCGGTTCGACTAGGACAAAATGCCTACCAGGGCGAGCCGTAGAGCCCCTTGACGAGAATCCAGGCCGAGAGCCCGACCAGCAAGCCTCCGCTCACGAGCCTGACCAGCAGCGGACGCGAGCGCAGGAAGGCGGTCTTCTCCCGGAAGGCCTGGGAGGCGTATCCGGCGATGAGCATGGGAAGGCCGAAGCCGAGGCTGTAGAACCCGAGCAGGGTCATTCCTTCGCCCAGGTGGGCCCGGGCAGCGACCATGCCGAGGATCGCGCTCAGGAACGGACCGACACACGGGATCCAGACGAGTCCGAGCGAGGCCCCCAGAACGGCACCCGACCAGAGTCCCTTCTTCCGTTCCGTCGAGATCCCGACCTGCAGTCGCTTGAAGGGGTTGATGTCGGCCAGGACCAGGATGCCGATGATCCCGATGAGGATTGCGACGGGCTTCTCCAGCCGCACCAGGAGGGGGCCGACCACCGCTCCGAAGAGGGACGACAGGGCTCCCATGAGGACGAACGTCGACATCAGGCCGGTCACGATCGCCAGGGGCCTGAAACGGTGCTCTCCCGGCTGGCCGGCCATCACGATGGGCAGGACGGGGAGGACGCAGGGGGAGAGCGTGCTGGCGAAGCCCGCTCCGATGGCGAAGACGGCGTTGGCCAGGCTGAACCCGGTGATCGAATCCACGCGGGGCCTCCCGCCTCAGCGGCCCGGCTTGGAGGCGATGCCCGACAGGATGGTCTCGGCGGGCTGGATACCAGGGGAATAGCGGTGGATCTCCTTGCCGTCGGGGCCCACCAGGAGCAAGTTCGGGAGCGAGCGAATGCCGTACTGGTAGAAGACGTCCCGGTCGGCGGACACGTCGGTCCGGACGTAACGGAGCGTCGCGAGCGGCTCCCACTTCGCGCGGCTCTCCTTCAGGATCTCGTCCTGCGTCTGGCAAGGACGGCCCGCCGGGTTCATGAAGAAGATGAGGGTCGGCTTGGGCGCGGCCTTGGCTTCGACCTTCGCAGGCACTGCCGTCGCCTTGGTCTTGGTACCGGTCTCCGCGGCCGTCATGGAAAGGGGAAGGGCCGCCAGGGCGGCGAAAGCCAAAATGGATCCGGAAAGAGGTGTCCGTCGGAAATGCATGAGTTCTATCTCCTCGGCCGAACGTGATCGGCGTCTTCGACCTTTATAACTATATGAGTATATCATAGGAGAGCGTAGCGGGCGCGTTGCCTGCAACGACAGACTGCCACGGTCGCAGTCCGCTTGCGGGGCGGCAGTAACCGGTGGGACGATGCTGATAGAGAAGGGGAGAACCCTTCGGAAGGAAGCAGATGTCAGACGAGATCTTCCGAAAGCTCACGAGCCTCAGCGCCTGCGCTGGGTGAGCTTCAAAGCTGCCCCCGGGGCAGCTCGCGCAGGTCCTGCGCGCTCTGGGCGCGGTATTCGATCACTCCGCGCATCCTGAAGTCCTCGTCGGCCTCGCGGAGCCGGACGATGCGGCTGTCCTCGATCTGGGTGGCGGACGGGCGCTGATCCTGACGACCGACTTCTTCACCCCGGTCGTTGACGAGCCCTACGACTTCGGGGCGATCGCCGCGGCGAACGCCATGAGCGACGTGTGGGCCATGGGGGGCGAGCCCGTCCTGGCTCTGAACCTCGTGGCTTTCCCTCCCCAGCTATCCGCCGCGACGCTGGCGGAGATCCTCCGCGGCGGTGCGGAGACCGTCCGCGACGCGGGTGCGGTCATCGCCGGTGGTCACTCCATCCAGGACAAGGAGCCCAAATACGGCCTCTGTGTCGTCGGCTTCGCCGACTCCGGACGCCTTCTCAAGAAGGAAGGGGCGAAACCTGGCGACCGGCTTCACCTGACGAAGCCCCTGGGCACCGGCACCATCACAACCGCCCTCAAGCGAGGGCTTGCGAGCGCCGACGAGGTCGCTGCCGCCGTCGTTTCGATGAAAGGCCTGAACCGGGCCGCCTCACGGGCTGCCTCGGCCGCGGGGGCGATGTCCGCGACGGACATCACGGGATTCGGGCTCGCCGGTCACGCGTCGGAGATGGCAACGGCGTCGGGAGTCCGCTTCCAGTTCGACTGGGAGGCCCTTCCGCTTCTCCCTGGAGCGCGGCGGCACGCCGAGGAACTGGTCTTCCCGGGAGGAGCATTCAACAACCGCGACCACTTCGGGGGAGGGGTACACCTCGAGCGCCCCCTGAGCGACGCCGAACAACTCCTGCTGTTCGATCCCCAGACGTCGGGCGGTCTTCTCGTGGCGGTTCCCGAGGGCCGCGAGCCCGAATTTCTCGCGCGGCTGAGCCAGGAGGGCGGGAGATCGTGGCGGGTCGGAGTCGTCGGCAAAGGAGAGGGGATCGAGGTCGGCTGAGGAGGGTTGCGATGAACAGAAATGAGTTCGCCAGGATCAGGGGTGCCGGACCGCCACATCGAAGTCCCTCCCTTCCCAGCGCGCGGCTTCAGTCCAGTAGAACGTGAACCGGATCCGACCGTTCTGCGTGGGAAGGTCGGTGATGTCGACGTATTCGATTCCCAGGGAGGTCTGGGAGGATTGAGTGTCCTGGCTGGTCCCCCACTCGTCCCGCGTCCAGCGCAGCCGAAACGGTGAGCCAGCCTGGATGCGCAGCAGGAAGCCTTCCCGGACGCCGGCAACCTGGCGGCTGTGCTTCCAGATCTCGATCCGCTTGCAGGCCCGCCTCGTGGAAAGATATCGGTCCGCTACCTCGGAAACGAGGTCGAAGACCTTCCCGTCGCGCGCCGACCGGAGGAGCTTGATGTACTCCGCGTGCGCCCACATAAGCGGCCTGGCCGAGCCTGTGGGCTGGCCCAGGAACATGAAGACGTCCGGCCGGTCGGGCTCGTCCCAGACCTGCTCGGGCAACAGCTCCGTGGGGGAGGCGAAGCCGCCGAGGGCCCGGAGATAGGGAGAAGGAGACCGTCCGGCAGCGAGTTCGTAGTGGCCCCGCTCGCCGGTAAGGAGAGGCCAGGCGCGCCCTTGCCCGTATCCTACGAACGGTCCGCCATCCGCTCTCTGACCGTAGCCGTCGTTGTTGTAGCGCCTCCAGCAGGGTCCGCTGGGCGTGTCCACCTTGAGGATGGCATCGAGGACACGGACGGAATCAACGATGACCGGGTCGTCCGCCCTCCGGACACCGTACCGGACGAGTTCCAGGAATCCCCGTCGACGATCTCCTTGGCCGGGAAGTCCAGGGGGCTGCCCGGAGGCTGGCTCGCGAGCCTCAGTCTTCCCCGGTTGGGGTCCTCCAGGGGGCATGGATCGTCGACACCCACCGGGAGGATCCGGATAAGGTGTCTCGGGATCCCGGGAACGAGCATCCCCTCGGGTCTCGACGGCTGGTTCACGTCCTCCGAAACCCCGAAGTACCCGATCTTTGCCGCGTTCGTGCCGCCCTTCCGCCAAACGAATCGGGCCTTAGTTTTGTGTCTCGAGGGTGCTAACCTCTCCTCAGAAGAGGCGATGGAGTCCGCCGGAACCGCCCTCACGGGCTGATGACTCCTACGAGAATCGTCGTAGGAGTCGTCCGTGGGTAAGGTCGGCAAGGCCCAGCTTCGTTCCCCATCTCGCTTCCGCGCGGCGCCGAAGGCGCCGCGCGACTCGACTCGCTGGAGTCGACGGCTTCGGGCGCTGGAGTTGGTTGCCCGATCACCCGTCAAGGAGACGGTCAGCCGGGCAGGAGACGTGGCGGCTGACAGGAATCCTCCCTTGGCGTCATGGCGAGGCGGCGAATGACGTTCGTCGGGCGGGAGCGAGAACGGGCGCTGCTCCGGAAGGCGCTCGGGGCCGGTCAGGGCGTCGTCCTGCGGGGCGAGTACGGAATCGGCCGCACGGCTCTGGTCAGGGCGGTCGCGGGTGAGCTCGGACCCG
>Ga0315270_10001121_pt1 | contig 14235 bp, 19 predicted proteins | sample C1_bottom_MG_FD_204932 | JGI IMG/M metagenome (GOLD analysis project Ga0315270, IMG submission 204932) | Sediment microbial communities from Yellowstone Lake, YNP, Wyoming, USA - C1_bottom | ecosystem: Environmental > Aquatic > Freshwater > Lake > Sediment | place: USA: Wyoming | collected... | reverse complement strand
ATGCCGATCCCGCGCAGGTTCCGTCCGGCGCGCAGGAGCGCCTCGAACCGGACGTTGACCATCATCGGGTAGATGATCAGGAACACCGCGATGGTGGTGAGCGTGCTCACCGGGCCCGGGTTGGCCTTGGTCCACGCGGCCGCCGCGTTGCCCAGCACGAGCCCCGCGACGATCGCGAGGGTGACGTAGGCGAGCATCCAGCGGTTGAGGTGCTCCTGGAGGGTCCTGATGTGGGTCACTGGTCGATATCTCCGCGCGGAGCCGTCTCGACGACGACCTCCCCGCTCACGTCGCAGGCGTGCGACAGCGTGTTGTAGATGGTCCCGAACTGCACGAGGTTGCGTTCGAGGAGCCTGACCCGCTGCTCCGGCTCGTCGGTCATGAGCCGCAGCTCGTAGCGGATCTTCGAGATCCGGGGCGGGCGCTGCTCGCGCTCCAGGGTCACGTGAACGGATGCGCCCTCGTAACGGAACGGCAGGATGTGCGAGAACCGCTCGACGTTCTTGAGCATGCAAGCGGCGAACGCCGCCCCGAGCAGGTCGGCCGGCCCGAACAGGTCGTCCACGAGATCGACCCCGGTGTCGAACCGGATCTCGGCATCACGGGCCCACGCGACCGAGACGCCCTCCCCGGCTCGTCCGGCGTCCACCGTGTAGGTGAGGGAGGTCATGATCGGATCCCTGAGGGTGCTGGCGCGTCAGGCGCCGGCGGTCGGCTTGGCCACGCCGAAGCGCTCACGGTCGAGGAGCTCGACCTTCTTGACCCGCTGGAGGATCTTGTTGCGCTTGATCACGACCCGGAGGTCGCTCAGCGGCTGGAAGGAGATGGCCTGCTCGGGGCAGGTGTTGGCGCACGTCGTGCAGCCGACCATGCACTGGCCGGGCTCGGTGACGACGGACCGGCGGGCGTCGTAGTCGTAGCGGAACACGCTCCGTCCACAGCTGGTGACGCACAGGCCGCAGCCGTTGCAGACCTCGGGGTTGATGACGGGGTGCCAGGTGATCTGGTCGCGGGCGATGCCGTGCCAAGGCTGGGTGAACTGGGGGCTGCTCATGACAGCTTCTTTCCAGCCGGGTTGACCCGGCCTCAGCGGGTTACTCGGCGAGCCAGGGAACGATGTCGGCGGCGGAGGGGATGCGTCCCGCACTGACCACCTTGCCGTCGATCACGAGGCCGGGGGTGCTCATGATCCCGTAGGACATGATGTCGGCGTAGTCGGTCACCTTGGTGATCTCGGCGTCGATCCCGGCCATCACGACGGCCTCGCGAGCGTTCTTCTCCAGCCGGACACAGTTGTTGCAGCCGGGTCCGAGGACTTCGATCTTCTTCATGGAAACGTGCCTCCAAGCGATGGGCGCATTGAACGCGCCCGGGTTCAATAGATGAGGAAGTTGAAGAGGTACCCGATGATCAGGATCCCGATCGTGACGATCGTGGCGAAGACCGCGATGAGTGGGGTCTTGATGACCTTCTTGAGGATGATGAACTCGGGCACGCTGATCGCGGTCATCGCCATCATGAAGGCGAGGGTCGTGCCCACGGCCATGCCCTTGCCGAGCAAGGCCTGGACGATCGGGATCGTGCCCGCGGCGTTCGAGTAGAGCGGGATGGCGATCAGGACGACCAGGGGCACCGCGAGCGGGTTGCCGGGCCCGCCGATGGCCACGACGAGATCGGTCGGCACGAAGCCGTGGATGAAGGCGCCGATCCCGATGCCGACGAGGATGTAGGGGAGGATCCGGCGCACGAGGTCCTTCGTGTAGGTCCAGGCGTCGCGGACGCGATCCTCCGGGGTGAGCTTCATCTCGAACGACGCGCCGCCGGTGCCCTGCAGCGCCCAGACGTAGTCCTCGACGTAGCGCTCCATGTGGAGCCGACCGATGACGAGTCCGCCGACGATCGCGACGGTGAGGCCGGCCACCATGTAGACAGCGGCGATCCCGGGCCCGAAGAGGCCCCACAGCAGGACCAGGGCGACCTCGTTCACCATCGGGCTGCTTATGAGGAAGGCGAAGGTGACGCCGAGCGGCACGCCCGCCTCCACGAACCCGATGAAGAGCGGCACGGCCGAGCACGAGCAGAACGGCGTGACGATCCCGAGGCCGGCCGCACCCACGCTCCCGGCGAACTCCCCGCGCCCGGCAAGCGCGCCGCGGACCTTCTCGGGCGGGAAGAACCCCCGGATGAGCGTGACGACGGTCACGATGCCGAGGAGGAGCAGGAGGACCTTGGGAACGTCGTAGAGGAAGAAGGCGATCGCCTCCCCGAGGTGGGACCCAGCCTGCAGGCCCAGCACGTCGAACGCCAGCCACGCGGCAAACGGGGCCGCCGCGAACCAGGCGATCGTCCAGGCGACGACCGCTGCCCCGACTCCAAGCCAGAAGGGGACATGGGTGCGGCGGAGAGCGAGAGTGGTCACCGGAGCACCCTGCTGACCGCCTCGAGCGCCCTGCGGCTTGCCTCGTCATCGCGCTCGTAATAGACGCGGCGAGAGTCGGCGCCATGGCGGGTCGCGCGGACGAGCCCGGCCTCGCGCAAACGCGCCAGGTGGTTGCTCACGTTGTTCTCGCGGGCGCCGAGCGCGGCCGCCATCTCGCACACGCAGTTCGGTCCGTCGGCCAGCAGGGCGAGGATGCTCGCGCGGGTGCGGTCGGCCAGGAGGGCCGCGACCTCCAGCGGTGCTTCGACGTCGGGCGCGCGGTACGCCATCCGCAGCTCAGGCAGGACAGGAAGCTCAATTGCCATGGGGACCTCTGGGTGCGTGCGACTCGGGGTGGCGCCGGCGTCGCTCAGCGTGTTGGTCGTGAACGACCTCTCATTGGTCAATGTATCACCACTGGCTGAGGCACACACCACCGAACGGCACGTCACGCGGGGGCCGAAGGTCATCATGACCGGGACGGGGGACTCCGCCGCTGACCGGTTGCCACTTGCTGTGTCCCGGAGTGTTGGAGGCCCGGGTCCCCGCGTAGGGGGCCCGGGCCGGAATGTTCAGGTGGACCGGCGTGAGCCGGATGTCTCACGTCTAAGTGTGCCAGCCGGCCCTGAGATACCACAGGGTCCAATGGCACGTTGTCGGTGGGCCAACGGAGGCGGGGACCTCTCCCAGCCCGGCCAGCCGTCCCAGCGCTTGGACATCCGGGGCCCAGGATCTCGATTACGCGCGTGTTCGTGGCAGCGGCGGCGGGTCGTGGACCGACCCTATGCCTGCACCCTGTTGGCCGTGAGCCACTGCGCGATGTCGGCGGCTGCGGGGATCCGCCCGGCGCTGACGACCCGGCCGTCGATCACGAGTCCGGGCGTATGCCGCACGCCGTAGCCGGCGATGCGGCCGTAGTCGGTGACCTTGACGACCTGGGCCTCGACCCCGGCCAGCTCGACGGCCTCGCGGGCGGCCTGCTCGAGGAGATAGCAGTTGTAGCAGCCGGGTCCGAGAACCTCGATCGTCGTCATGTGACCGTCTCCGTCGATCGGCGTGCCTGTCGCGCCGTTCCCAATGATTTGGCTATCGTCGCCGGGCAGGCCCTCGGGGTCACGCAAGGATCCCCCCGAGCGCTCCGAGGGCGCGGCGGCAGGCATCCTCGTCGCGCTCGTAGTACACGCGGCGCGTGTCGGCCTCGTAGCGGCCGGTCTTGACGAGGCCCGCGTCGCGGAGCTTCGCGAGGTGGTTGCTCACGTTGTTCTCGCGCGAGCCGAGCGCCGCTGCCATCTCGCACACGCAGACGGGGCCGTCGCGGAGCATCCGCACGATGCTGGCCCGGATCGGATCGGCGAGGAGGGCCGCCGCAGCGACGGCGTCCCGGACGTCCGGGGCCGACAAGTTCATGCGAAGGTCGAGGACTGGCAGTTGCGTCAGCATCGCGGGCCTCCCCTGGTAGCCGTTTGCGGATGGGCGATGGGCATCATGTCAGCAGGATCCATGCGCGCTGCACGGCGAGCACCACCAGCGCGACGGCGAAGATACGCGACAGGGTCTCGCTCTTCACGCGGCCGGCCATGAACCGCGCCCCAAGCCACGACCCGATGACGGCGGCAATGGAGGTCACGATCACCGTCGGCCAGTCGAACGTGGCCGTCGGGAGGTGGGTCGCGAACGCCGAGAACGAGGGCAGCGTCACCGCCACCGAGTTGGTCGCAGCCGCGAGGCGGGCGCTGTAGCCGACGAGGGTGAGGGCCGGCATCAGCAGGAAGCCGGGACCCACCCCGAGGAAGCCGGCGAAGACCGAGATCGGCACGGCGGCCCCGGCGGCCTTCGCCCGGTTGCGGTCGGTGATCTCGGCCACGACCTCGGTCGACGCGCCCTTGGGCATGGCCATGCGAACCGCGAGGAAGACCAGGACCCCCACGTAGAGCCACCAGATGAAGTCGACGGTGGCGAACTGGAGCAGCCAGACGCCGATCGGCGCGCCGATCGTGGTGATCGTCACGAGGATGAGCGCTCCCCGCTTGTCGACCATCCCCCGGCGCCAGAAGAGGATCGCCGCACTGATCGCGGTGAGGCCGTTGAGCAGCAGGGCCCATGGCTGGATCTCGTTGATCAAGTCGAAGCCGAACAGCCCGAGGACCGGGATCGCGACGAACGCGACCCCCAGGCCGAGCATTCCGGAGAGGAAGCTGAGGCCGAACAGGAGCGGTGTGAGGATGAGGATCAGGGGCATGGGATCAGCGAACGACCTCGATGGTTGCTTCGACTAGGACCTCGGACTTCACGGAGTTGGCCACGAGGCTGTACTTCTGGGCCGATTGCACGGCCCGGCGCGCGCGGGCCTCGACCACCTCGTGTCGCTCCGCCCCCGCCCGGATGCGGATCACCGGCCACAAACGCAGGTGGGTGAAGGTCTCCGTCCGGTCGAGCTCGATGAGCTTGGTGCCCTCGGCGCGACACTCGTAGGACTCGAGATCGAGCTTGAACCGCTCGGTCGCCCAGATGAACATCAGCATCACGCACGTGTTCGCGGCGGCGACGAAGGCGTCCTCGGGCGTCAGCACCCCCGCATGGCCCTGGGCATCAGGTGGGGCCGAGAAGTCCATCTCCGGGCCGTTGCCCATGGTGATGTGTCCGCGGTGCTCGCCCGTCCACGCCAGCGTCGTGTGGTACGTCGACGTGCGGCTCACGACCGCGACTCCGCCTGGCCGCAGAACGCGGCGTACTCGCGCGCCAAGGCCGCCGCGTAGGCTTCGTCGGTCCCGGCCGGCACGTCATTGTAGATCTTGACGGTCTCCAGCAGCTCCCTCGTCACGTCGGCCCCGGGCGCCTTCCCGGCGCCGTGGAACTGCTCGAAGATCAGCGGGAGGGCCGCCAGGGAAACGGCTTGGCCGTCCACGGCCACGGTCTGCACCGGGATGCCCGACCCGCAGGCGCACCCGACCTGTGGAGTGCCCTCGGCCGTCGTCGCCGGCGCGGTCTCGACGAAGGACCCGCTGCGGCGGCTCCACTGCCCGCCGAGCAGGTCGTCGACGAGATCGGCGACCCGGTCCGCGGTGACATCGACCGCCTGCCGGCCGCTCTGGTCCGGGCGCCGGGCGCCCTGCGGCCGGTCCAGGCCGTGCTCGGCCAGCAGGTCCGTCACGACCACGCTGGCGGCGGGCTTGCCGGAGAACTGCTCGGTGGCGCGTGCCGCACACCGCTTCTCGCAGCCGTCGAGCGCGATGGTCGGGTAGAAGCGGGCGAACGCCCGGTCCCCTTCCCCCCCGGCCAGGAAGAGCGGCAGGCAGATCGTGACCGTCTCGCCGGGGCGCAGCTGCTCCAGCACCTTCAGCGCGGCAAGGCGGGTCACGGTCCCCTCGGCCAGCTCCTCACCGGAGCAGGCAACGATCCCGACCTTCCGACCCGGCAGCTCAGGCATGGGTCGGGCCCTCCTCGCCTGCAAGGACCTCGTCGACGACGGCCGTGATCTCCTGCGCGACGGCGTGGGCGAGGAGGATGCCCCCCTCGTTCAGCTCGGCGATGCCCTGGGGCTTCAGCTCCCGGTTCCGCCGGTACACGTCGAGCACCGCGATGCCCTGGGCGACGTGCCCTCCGCTCTCCTGCACCATCTTGGCGGCGCAGGCGAGCTTGCATCCGTCGATCGTCACTGCCGGATGGGCCTGGACGGCTGCACGGGCGTCCTCGTCACCGAGGACGAGCAGCGACAGGGCGACGAGCCCGGTCGAGCCCGGTCGCGAGTCATCCACGACCTCGTAGGCGGCCTCGCGGCTTACCGTGCCGTACGTCTTGCCGATGCCGCTGCAGGGCACCACCATGACCTTGCGTTCTTCCTTGCTCACAGCTTCTTCGCTTCCTCTTCGGCCTGGGCGCGCATGACCTCGAAGTACGCCTGCGGGTCGAGCAGCGCGTCCCGGTCCGCCGGCCAGTCGGCGGCCTCGATGATCGCGAGCCATCCGTTCCCGTACGGGTCCTGGTTGATCGCCTCGGGCGACAGCTCCATCGCCGGGTTCACCTCGACGACGGTGCCCCCGACGGGGGACAGCACCTCCACGTTGGCCTTGATCGTCTCGATCGTCGCCACCTCGTCGCCCGCCGCGACGGCCGTGCCCTCCGCCTTGACCTCCGCAAAGGCGACGTCGCCGTTGAGCTGCTGCAGGAAGTCCGTCATCCCGACGCGGACCCGATCGCCGTCCGCGAGAGCCCAGGCGCCCTCGGGGCTGTAGAGGCGGTCGGTCGCGACCCGGAAGATGAACTTGTCGACCGTGGTTTCGAGGTAGTCGGGCATCGCTTCTACCGCCTTTGAAAGTGGATCGTGGCGTCGCGGAAGCCGAGTGCTGCTTCGAGCATGGCCTCCGGCAGCGTGGGATGGGCATGGGTCGTCCAGGCCAGGTCGTCGGCGGTTGCCCCGAGCTGGATAGCCAGGGCGCCCTCGGCGATGAGGTCCGTTGCGTGCGGTCCCATGAGGTGGAGCCCGAGCACCACACCGCTGCCCGCGTCGCACACCAGCTTCACCAGTCCATCCGTCTCGCCGAGGATCTGCGCTCGCGGATTGGCCGAGAACGGGAACTGGACGACCTTGAGGTCTGCACGCTGCTGTCGCGCCTGCGCCTCCGTCAGGCCGACGCTGGCGACTTCAGGCCGCGTGAAGACGACGTTCGGGACGGAGCGGTAGTCCACGGTGCGGCTGCCACCGCAGGCGTTCTCGGCCGCCACGCGGCCGTCAACCATGGCCTTGTGGGCCAGCATCATGCCGCCGATTGCGTCCCCGACCGCCCACACGTTCGGCACGCTGGTGGCCAGGTGTTCGTCCACGGCGATCGCGCGGCCATTCATCCTCACGCCGACCTCGACGAGGCCGAGACCCTCGGTGTTCGGCCAGCGTCCGGTGGCGACCAGGACCCGATCCCCCTCGATCCGGGTCAGGGCGCCCTTCGCGTCACGATATGTCGCGGCAAGGCCGCCTCCAGCGGACGCGATCTCGTCGACCGTGGCGCCGGTAACGATGCTCATGCCCCGTCGCCGGAGCAGGAGCGCCAGCCGCTGGGCGATCCCCTCATCGGCTGCGCCCGGCAGCAGCGTCGGCATCATCTCCAGGATCGTCACCTGGCTGCCGAGGGCTTCGTAGATGCAAGCGAACTCGAGGCCGATGACGCCTCCCCCAACCACGATCAGGCGGGCGGGTACGTCTGCGATGTCAAGTGCCTCGGTGCTGGCGATCACGCCTGGCAGGTCCAGGCCGGGGATCGGTGGCCGGGCGGTGATCGACCCCGGGGCCAGGATCACCTGGCTCGCCGACACGCTGATCGGGTCGCCGGTTTCGGGCTGCACCCGGAGGGTCGTCGGCGCCGAGAGCCGGCCCGTACCGCGCAGAAGGGTGACCCCCGCCCGCTTCAGCAGATGCTCGACCCCGCCGACCAGCGCGTCCACGGCACCCTGCTTGTACGCCATGAGGGCGGGCAGGTCGGGCGCAACCGTCGAGATCGCGATGCCGAACTCGTGGGCGCGCCGCGCCTTCAGCAGCAGCTCCGTCGACGTGGTCAGGGCCTTGGTGGGAATACAGCCGATGTTCAGGCAGGTGCCCCCCACCCGCTGGTTCTCGATGAGCACCGCGCTCGCGCCGAGCTGCGCCGCTCGGAGCGCTGCCACGTACCCGCCAGGGCCACCGCCGAGGACGGCCATGTCGAACTGGTCATTCATCACATCCGACAGTGTCACATCGCATCTGAGGGCAGCGCAGGGCCATTGGTCATCAGTTGTCGGGCTTGGTGGCGGCGCGACCGCTTGACCTTCAAGCTGGTAGAAGGTCTACGATCGGGCCATGCGAATCGCGATCTTCTCCGACGTCCACTCCAACCTTCCGGCGCTCGACGCCGTCCTCGCCAACATTGCCGTGGTCGCCGTCGACCGGCGCTACGTCCTTGGCGATCTCGTCGGCTATGCACCCTGGCCCAACGAGGTGCTCGAGCGACTCCAGACCGAGAACATCCCGATCGTCATGGGCAACTACGACGACGGCACCGGGTTCGGCCGCGACGAGTGCGGCTGCGCCTATGTGAAGGAACGCGACAAGGCCGAGGGCGACGCTGGCTTCGCCTGGACCAAGGCCCACACGAGCGAAGCGAACACGGCCTGGCTGCGGACCCTGCACCCGCAGATCTGCTTCGAGGCGGACGGCAAGCGGTATCTCCTCGTGCATGGCAGCCCCCGCCGCATCAACGAGTACCTCAACGAGGACAAGCCCGACGCCACCTTCGCGCGGATCGCCGAGGGCGCCCACGCGGATGTCATCGTCTGCGGCCACACCCACAAGCCCTACGACAAGACCGTCGCTGGGACAAGGTTCGTCAACGTCGGGTCCGCGGGCAAGCCCAAGGATGGGGATTCTCGGGCGTGCTGGGCACTCCTCGACACGACCGCCGACACCGTAGAGTTCCGGCGCGTCGCGTACGATGTCGAGGCCGCCGCACGGGCCATCGAGGCGACGGACCTGCCCGCCGAGTTCGCGGCCCAGCTTCGCGAGGCCCGAGGCTACCTTTGAGGATCGCCGACCTGGCCCGTCGCGCCGGGGTCGCTGCCTCGGCCGTGCGCTGGTATGAGCAAGCCGGGGTGCTGCCGGCGCCGCCCCGCCAAGAGAACGGCTACCGAAACTACGGCGATGCCGACCTCGCGCGCCTGCGCCTGGTCGTTGCACTGCGACGGCTGGGACTTGGGCCCGAGGACGCCGGGCGCCTGGCCCGACTGTGCCTCGACCACGGCGAGATCGACAGCGACCTCGCCCCACTCCTCGCCGAGCAGCGCGCGGCCATCGCGCGCCAGCGGGCCGACCTCGACCGGCTCGAGGGCGAGCTGATCGACCTGGAGATGACCATCGCGGCCGCCGGCCGCGCCCGGAGGAAGCGAACGATGCCGGACCGCCCCATCCGCGTGCTCTTCGTGTGCACCCACAACAGCGCCCGCAGCCAGATCGCCGAGGCCCTTCTGCGCGACTACGGCGGCGCCGACTTCGAGGTTCTCTCGGCCGGCACGGAGGTCACGCAGGTCAACCCCTACGCGGTGCGGGTGCTTGCGGATCTTGGCATCGACTGGTCCGGCGCCCGTAGCAAGCCGATCACGGAGTTCCTCGACCAGCGGTTCGACTACGTCATCACGGTCTGCGACCGCGCCCGCCAGACATGTCCGGTGTTCCCGGGCTCGGAGAACACACTTCACTGGGGGCTCGACGATCCCTCGGAGGTCGAGGGCAGCGAGACCGAGAAGCTCGCGGCCTTCAGGCGGACGGAGCTGGACATCTCCACGCGGCTGCGACCGTTCATCGAGGTCGCCCTGCGAGCCGCGGGGCGGCGTCGGACCCTGGAGGTCGGTGCCTGACCGCATCCAGACGGCCGCCCAGTCGGGTGCGGACCAGCCCGTGGGTTCGACAATCCCGATCACGCCGCCCCGGCGGTACTCGTGGGTCAAACCGCCGAGCACGTTCCGTCGCTCGACCGGCGGCAATCGGTAGCCACGGGAGAACTCCGAGAGATCGGTCACCTGCGGGCACGGCGAGGCCCAATCCCCGATGCGGTCCCTCCTCGACGCAGTGCACGAGATAGGCCTCGTCGCGTCGGTCAGGCGAGTCCAGCGGGGCGGGCGTGCTGATCCAGCTCGCTCTGCTCCGTCTGCCCTGGCGCGGATACAGTGGCGCCGAGCCGCTTTCGTCGCTCCCGCTGTGAGAAGCGGAACCGCTCGCGGTCCGTGCAGAAGCTCGAGCGGCGAGCGTCGAGCGTGAGGAACGGCTGGCCGCACTCGCGGCAGAGCCCCGCGCCGCGCTGGCCCTCCGTCACCCGCCGCAGGCCTTCGAGCAACTGCAGGTAGACGGGTGCGAGGAGCGAGCTCCACCAGCGGCGCTCGTGGACAACGAGCGGGCCGGGGAAATGGTCCTCCAGGCTCTCCCCCCGGCGTGAGAGGTCGCGCTCGAAGCCCGCCCGTCGGACCTCCACCTGGAACTCGGCCGCGCGCAGTACGTAGGGCTCCAGCAGCCGGCGCTCGAGCTCGACGAGGCCCCACCAGTCGGCGCTGAGCCGGCCGGTGCTCCACCGCCCGGACGGCAAGCTGCCGTCGTCGTAGTCGTCCCACATGTCGTACCAGCCGATGGTCGGGACCCACAGGACCGGGACCCCGTCTGGTGCGGTCCCCATGTCAATGGTTGAGGACCCGCCCAGCCAGAGCACGCTTCCGGTCGGACCCCGCAGGGCCGGCTGCGCCCAGGCCGGGTCCCATCCCTCGTGCGGCGCCCAGCCCGGGCGCGGCGGATCGGCGCGCTCGCGCTCGTCGCTCAGGCGGGCGAGGGCCGTGAGATGCCACTGGACGTTCGCCTGCTGGCGGAGTACGTCGACCTGGGCATCATGGAAGCCCGGGTCCTCCCGTACGTGATGGGAGACGTCGAACGCGTCCTCCGTGAAGAAATGCGCAAGATCGAGCACCCCGTGTTCCCGGTACCACGGCCCTGCGTTCTTGTGGTCCCTGAGGTCGACCCGGGCGAACTCCTCAGCGAGCAGGAGATCGCTCGCCACCCGCCCAAACGGGTCGTACCCGGCGTCGGCGAAGTCGCCGAAGACATCGCCCCGATGCCCGTAGTCGGTGGCGCGGGCGAGGACCCGCAGGTCCGCCGGCAGCCGCAGGCGGCCGTCGCCGGCGAAGCGGGGACGGAGGGTCACCGCCGTCCGACCTTTGGGCATGTCATCGATACATTCGTTGTTGCCGTGGACATTCGGCGCCTCTAGACTGTCCTGAGCGTCACCAGCAATGTGCATGGACGCGATGACATGGAGGATAGCGCACGTGTCGACGCAAGGGAAGCCCGTGGATGCAATGGACGGGGACAGCGACCGGCTGCTCCGGATCGAGGCGGTCGCCAAGCGGCTGTCGGTGAGCCGGTCGATGGCCTGGAAGCTTATCGACTCGGGCGTGCTGCGCTCGGTGCGCATCGGCCGGGCCGTGCGCGTCCGGCCGGCGGACCTCGAGGCGTATCTCGCCGATCCCGCCCGCGAGCGGTGACCGCGGCGGACGGGCAACGACGTCCAGGGGGGTCGCGGTGATCGCGATGCCCGGAGCCCCGACCGACCTCGAGCGCTTCGTCAGCGTGCTCTGGCGCCCGGGCGACGTCCGCGAGGTCCGCATCCCGGGGCCGGGGCGGACGGACGCCGGCTACTTCGACAGCCCGGACGCGCTGGTGCGCGCCGTCGAGGCCGTCGACGGGCGCCAGAACGTCTACGTGACCGTCAACCCGGTGGATCCCGCGCTGCTCGCGCGGGCCGCGAACCGGATCAAGGCGAGGGTCCGCACGACGACGTCCGACGCGAACATCACCGAACGCCGCTGGCTGCCGATCGACATCGACCCGCGGCGACCGTCGGACATCAGCGCGAGCGAGGCCGAGCGCGAGGCCGCCCTCGAGGTCACGCGCGGGGTCTGGATGTACCTTGCCGCCCTCGGCTGGCCCGAGCCCGTCACCGCCATGAGCGGCAACGGCTACTGGCTGCTGTACCCGGTCGAGCTGCCCAACGACGCCGACGCGAAGCGCCTTGTCGACGAAGTCCTGGCCCACCTGGCCGATCGGTTCGCCAGCCCGGCGGTGTCGATCGACACGTCGGTGTCCAACGCCTCGCGGATCGTCGCCCTGATCGGCACGCTCAAGGTCAAGGGCGATCCCACGCCCGACCGGCCGCACCGGCGCTCGGCGCTGCTCCGGATCCCGGCTGACCTGGTGCCGGTACCAGCGGGGCTGCTCGCCGAGCTTGCGCAGCCGACGGTTGAAGAGGCCATCCGGGTCGCCGGTGACCGGATGCCCGCGGGCTGGATCCGGCAGCGGCTCGAGGACGCCGGCATCGCGTATCGCGAGACGACGCGCGGCGGGAACACCTGGTACCGCCTCGAGCGCTGCCCGTTCCACCCCGACGACGACCGCGGAGGCGACTGCGGCGTCGGCGAGGACGCGGCGGGCAAGGCGCTCGGGCACTGCTTCCACAACCGGGGTGCCGGCAGGGGCTGGCAGGACTTCAAGGCGGCCCTCGGGCTCGTCACAGCGACTGCGCCGCCCCGCTCCGGCGAGCCGTGGGCGGAGGAGGCGCTCCTGGCCGCGGCCCTCGCGTCACCCGCAGAGCCGGCCGGCGGCTGGCCCGAGCCGCCGGACGACGTCGCCTACCACGGCCCGCTCGGCGAGGTCGTCCGCGCGGTCGCCCCGCACACCGAGGCTGACCCGGTCGGGGTGCTCGGGACCCTCCTCGCCATGGCCGGGGCGTGCCTGGGGCCGCGCCGGTACATCTACCAGGGCAGCGCCCAGGCGCCGAACCTGTTCGTCACCCTGGTCGGCGACTCGAGCTCAGGGCGCAAGGGGACGGCGGGGTCGATCGCGCGCGAGGTGATGGGCCGCGCCTACCCCGGCTGGGCGGAGCTGATCGTCGCCGGCTTGGGCTCGGGCGAGGGCCTGGTCGCTTACCTCAAGAAGCGCGAGAAGCAAGGCGAGCCCCGCGCCCTCGTGATGGAGTCCGAGTTCGGGCGCCTGCTGACCGTGATGGCGCGCGAGGGCTCGACGCTCTCCCCGATGGTGCGGGACGCCTGGGACGGGGTGCCCATGGGCCGCGTCCTGGCGCGCGACCAGGACATCGTTCCCCTGCACCACGTCGGGGTCATCGCCCACATCACGCCGGTCGAGCTGCGCCAGCGGCTGACCAGCACTGACAGCGCGAACGGCTTCGGGAACCGGTTCCTGTGGCTCGCGGTGCGCCGCACGCGCCTCGTCCCGTTCCCGGTCTCGCCCGCGGAGCGCGTCCCGGCCGCGGCGATCGCGGCGATCGGCGCGGCCATCGAGGACGCGCAGGGCCCGTCGGAGGTGACCTGGTCGGCAGCCGCGCGCGACGCCTGGGAAGACCTGTACCTCGCCCTGACGCTCGAGCCGCGGGTCGGGCTGTACGGCTCGCTCGTCGCCCGGGCGGAGGCCCAGGTCGTCCGCCTCGCGCTCGTCTACGCGCTGCTCGACCGGTCGCCCGTCGTCGACACGCCGCACCTGGCGGCGGCCACCGCGCTGTGGCGGTACGCTGAGCGCTCGGCCGCCCACGTGTTCGGGCGCTCGACCGGCAACTGCCACGCCGACGCGCTGCTGCGGATCCTGCGCGACGGCCCGCTCGGGCGCGAGGCGGCGAAGCGCGAGCTCGGCATCCGGACGGCCGCTGACCTGCAGGACGCCATCGACCTGCTCCGCCAGATCGGCGCGGTCGAGACGGTCAGGGTCTCCCGCGCGGGCGGCGGCCGGCCCGCGGAGGTCCTCCGCTTGGCTGGGGTTACCACGCATACCACGCAAACCCTGCAGGGGCCCGCGCAGGAGAGGGGCCCCGGGGATGCGTGAGGGCCGTGTGGTTTACGTGGAAACTGGCTTGGCGCGGACCTCCGCGTGCCCGCACGCGGGCCTGGCGCGGTTTGCGTGGTTTCCGCGGTTACTCGCGGCGGGACCCGCATGAGCGAGCAGGTGCGGCGGCCGGTGGAGCGAGATCCGCTCGTGGCCGCCCTCGCCCGCTACGTCGAGGCGCTCCACCGGCGCTATCCCGAGGGGCCCGAGCAGATGCGGCGGGAACGCTTGGCTGCTGCGCGAAACAGAGCGAATGTGGTCGTCATGGACGAGACGCGGGAGGCAGGGGCGGCATGAGGGAGCCGCGCACGCTCAAGCGCCTGCCCCGCTCGCTCGATGACATCAAGGGGCTGCGGGTGGCCCGCTGGATCCGCGAGTCCACCGCGGGCCAGTACGACCGCTACGGCCCGGCCAGCCAGCGCGA
>Ga0315270_10001117_pt1 | contig 14257 bp, 11 predicted proteins | sample C1_bottom_MG_FD_204932 | JGI IMG/M metagenome (GOLD analysis project Ga0315270, IMG submission 204932) | Sediment microbial communities from Yellowstone Lake, YNP, Wyoming, USA - C1_bottom | ecosystem: Environmental > Aquatic > Freshwater > Lake > Sediment | place: USA: Wyoming | collected... | reverse complement strand
AGCTTCTCCCGCTTCCAAGTGCTACTCAAAAAACCATAATGCCTGATTTTCACAAACCGCTTGGGCAAAATATGCAACGAAAACCTCCGGATAAACTCCCCCTGACTGAGTGTCATTTGCTTTTTGACTCCCGCCACTCGATAATCCTTGTAATCAAAAGTCACGTTTTCGTTGTCTATACTCTTGATTCTATTATTGCTAATAGCAATTTTGTGGGTATATCTCCCCAAATATTCCACCACCGATTTTGGACTACCAAAAGGCTTTTTGGCAAAAACAACCCACGATTTTTGCCACAACTCTTGCCGGATTTGCTCGTACTTTATGGGTTCCTTTTCTTTGAGTTTTTGGCAATATTTAGCCCTAAAAACCTTCGACAAGGCTTTGACAGGAAACAAGAATTTGCCATCCGTTCGGCTATTTTGCCATTGTCCGTTTTTATCGATTCCTCCGCCAGGTACAATGCAATGCAGGTGTGGATGCAAAGACAATTGTTGTCCCCAAGTATGCAAAACAGCAATCATTCCCATTTGCATTTCCTTGGTTTTGCCAAATTGTTGCAGGGTTTCCCAAGTCGCTTCAAACAAAGTGTCGTACACTACTTTGGGCTGATGTATAGCCAAAGAATTAATCGCATCAGGCAAAGTAAAAACAACGTGGAAGTATGGCACTGGCAAGAGTTCAGTTTCTCTAGCCATTATCCAATCCTCTCGTTTATTGCCCTGACACTTCGGGCAATGCCTGTTTCTGCAAGAATTATAACTGATGGTCAGATTTCCACATTCATCACAAGCATCGATATGACCGCCCAATTCGGCGGTTCGGCATTTTTTGATAGCATTAAGCGTGCGCAATTGCCAAGTATTCAATCCATAATTCTCGATTCTCGAACCTACTTTTCTAAGGACATCGGCTACTTCCGTCTGCATTTCTCGAAAAGCGTATCGAGTGGACTAAAGATGCGCTGACTCTCGAGTTGCGCTATCTGCAAATACTCCATCGTCGTCTCGATATTCTGATGTCCCAAAAGGTCTTTCAGGGTCATAATGTCCATACCATCTTCGAGCAAATGTGTGGCGTAAGAGTGCCGAAGCGTATGGGTGTGGACATCTTTGATAATTCCTGCAGCCTTAGCCACTTGCTTCACCGCCCATTGTACTCCTCGTTGACTGTAACGACTGTCAAAATCACCTCCAGCCCTTTCAATAGGCTGACCGTTGAAAAGATAATCCTGTGGCTTTTCGGCTTCGATGTACTTTTTTAAACCCCGAATTAAATGTACCGAAAGCGGAACGTAACGGTCTTTTTTGCCTTTGCCCTGAACTACTTTGAGCTGTTGTCTGTCGAAATCTAAATCCTGTAAACGCACACATCTGGCTTCCATACAACGCAATCCGCAGCCATAAAGCAAACCAATAAGAATGCGGTGTTTGAGCAATTTTGCTTTTTGAAGCATTGCCCAGACTTCTTCTTTGCTCAAAACCACAGGCAACTTTTTCTCGTGTTTTATCGACGGAAGTCGAAGGTATTCATACGGAAGTCCTTCGGATTTTAGCAAGAATCGAAGTCCGTAAACACAATGTTTAAAATAGGTTTGCGATGGGGTTTTGGACTTTTTTTGTTGGTAAAACAAGTAGTCCTGAACTTGTTCGGGATCCAATTCCGTTGGGATTTTGCCAAAATACAACGAAATCGAAGCTACGTGCCGCGAATAATTGTTGAAGGTACTTTGGCTTCGTCCCAATACCGAAACCGTGCGCTCAAAACGAGCCAACAACTCCTCAAATCCCGGAACTTCTCGCTTAGCTTGGTTCAGGATTTTGTTTTCCCTTAAATCATCTGGATGCTTTTTTTTGTAGTCATAATTTCAAAGTTTTAATTATCTTTGAAAGGTACTAAATCAGCGCGAGTGCTACCGAAGGTTTAGTTCAACAGCGGTTTGGCGCAATTGGGGTTTTAGGCAAACTTTAAAGTTGGTTTTGTACTTGGAAGTTGGTTTTTTAATCGATACATTTGGCTAACCAAATCCCCAACTGACGCCAAGCCACGAGACGTTATCAAAAAAGCATTTATGGCTACTCGCCATTTTTTTGAATAATGCGCAATTCAAAATCCCTAACCACAGTAAATTTCTCAAGAATATAGCAAACTCAAGCAGGAAATAGCTCAGGAAAAAATTACTTCCCTACATAAAACGACTATAAATAAAGGATTTTCTTTGAATTTTGAACTTCCTTTACTATCTTTCGCATTCGAAAAAAAAATGAACCCTTACACATTGAAAAAATGTTAGAAGAAAAGAATGATAACCTGCTCGAAGCAGATGGAAATTTAGAAAATAAAGCGATGAAAATCGTACAATCTGAAACAGAAGTTTTAGAAGAAGCTGAAACAATTGAACCAAGTAACAGCGAGATTGCTGAAGAAATTACAGAAAATGTAGAAACACTTTCTGAAGAAATTTCGGCAGAGGCTGATGCTATTATCGAAACCGAAAATCAAACCGCTCCGGATTCTGAAACTCCAGTTTTAGAAGAAATAGAAATAGTTGAACCTGGCAATAGCGAAGCAACTGAGCAGGTAGCAGAAATTAGCGCCACTGTTTCTGACGGTGAACTGACAGAAACTAATACCATTATCGATTCCATTGCCGATACAAACGCCGAAGAAAGTGAAGATGAAACGCTAAAAGAGCGTTATAATATCCCAATGCTGGATTATGATGCTTTGTCTTTAGAAGCATTGGTTGACGAATTGGAAAATTTAGTCACTAACGAAAAAGTGATGTCAGTTAAAGATCACGTCGAAGAAATCAAAAAATCATTCTTAGCAAAATACTACCATCTTTTAGACGAGAAAAAAGAGGAATTTCTTGCTGAAAATCCTGACACAACCGAAGAATTTCAATATAGTTCTCCAACGAAAGCAAAATTTGACCAATATTATTCGTTGTTCAGAGACAATAAAAATACGCATTTCAAAAGCCTACAAACGAATTTGAAAACCAACTTGGAAAATCGATTGGCTATTGTCGAGGAATTAAAAGAGTTAATCAATCCGCAGGCAAACATCAAAGACACCTTGAAACATTTTAATGATTTAAGGGAACGATGGAAAAATGCAGGACCAATTCCAAAGGACAAATACAACCACGTTTGGAACAATTATCATTTTCATGTAGAAAACTTCTACGATTATTTACACTTAGACCGAGAAGCGCGAGACCTTGATTTTAAACACAACCTAGAGCAAAAACAAAAAATTATTGCTCGTGTAGAAGAATTGGTTAACGAAGCTGACATCAACAAAGCGTTTAGAGAATTACAGGATTTACATAAAATCTGGAAAGAAGATATTGGTCCTGTTTCGAGAGAACACCGTGACGAAATTTGGAATAAATTTAGCGATTTGACCAAACAAATGCATGACAAACGCGAAGTTTTGTTTGAAAATTTAAGAGGTACTGAACTTGAAAATTTAGAAAAGAAAAAAGAAATAATTGCCAAAATTGAAGTCTTGGCCACTGAAAAAGTGAATGCACATTCGCAATGGATAAACCAAATCGAAAAAGTGGAAGCTTTGAGAACAGCTTTTTTCTCGGCCGGGAAAGTTCCATCGGAGGTAAATGAAGAAACTTGGGCAGCTTTTAAAACTGCTGTACGGAATTTTAATTCTTTCAAAAACTCGTTTTATAAAGATATTAAAAAAGACCAAAACAACAATTTAAGCCGAAAAACAGCTCTTGTTGCTAAAGCCAAAGAATTACAAGAAAGCACTGACTTTGCTGTGACTACTCCAATAATGAAGCAAATTCAGGAAGAGTGGAAACAAATAGGACACGTTCCAAGAAAATATTCTGATAAAATCTGGATCGAATTTAAAGAAGCCTGCAATCATTATTTTGACAAATTAAAAGAGCAAAAAAACGAGGAAAACGGTGAAGAAGTAGAAGCTTTTGATAAAAAGAAAGCCTATCTGGAAACACTTAGGGAATTTCAGTTGACAGGTGACTACAAAACTGATTTGGATGCTATAAAATTACATATCGAAACCTGGAAAGGCTTTGGAAGAGTTCCTTTTCCAAGAAGACATATTGAAGGCAAATTCAATAAAGTGCTTGATGCGCTATTTGAAAAGTTAAGTCTGAGTAAAAAAGATACTGAAATGATGCGTTTCTCCAATAGAATGGATCATTTATCAGAGAATAATGACACCCGAAAACTGGAAGGTGAGAAAATATTTCTGATGCGTAAAATTGATGAAATTAAGAACGAAATTTTTCAATTGGAAAATAACATTCAATTTTTTACCAATACCCGAAATGCAAAAAAAGAAAACTCCATCGTCTTAGAAGTTCGAAAAAACATCGAAAAACACAAAGAAGAAATGGAAATCCTGAAAGACAAACTAAAACAGGTAAGAAACTTAAATCAAGCATAAACGTTTGATAATTAAGCATTAAACCTCATTCAAAAATCAAGAATGAGGTTTTTTTATGTGCAAAAATAGAATATGATAATTATCATTTTAAATTAAACAATTACATACTATTTTTGATTATTGAAAAATTTATTTTCTATGAAAAACTCTATCCTACAAAAATACAATGTTCCAGGGCCAAGGTATACAAGTTATCCAACTGTTCCCTATTGGGATGAGTCTGATTTCAACTATCAAAACTGGATTGACACCTTAAAAAGATCTTTTGCAGAAAGTAATTCGAAAGAAGGATTAAGTCTTTATATTCATCTTCCTTTTTGCGAAAGCATGTGTACTTTTTGTGGCTGCAATAAACGAATTACCAAAAATCACGATGTTGAAAACCCTTATATAGAAGCAGTTTTAAAAGAATGGGCAATCTATTGCAATATTCTAGAAGAAAAACCAATCATAAAAGAAATCCATCTTGGCGGAGGCACGCCCACTTTTTTCTCTACAAAAAACCTTGAAGATTTAATAAACGGTATTTTCTGCTATGCTGAAAAAGCCGAAAATTATGAATTTAGTTTTGAAGGTCATCCAAACAATACGACTCGAGCACATTTGCTAAAATTGTATGAATTAGGATTCCGAAGAGTTAGTTTTGGAGTTCAAGATTATTCTCCAAAAGTACAAAAAGCGATTCATCGCGAACAACCTTTTCACAATGTGGCAAAAGTAACTTTTTGGGCAAAAGAAATTGGTTATACATCCATTGGTCACGACATCATTTTTGGGTTGCCATTTCAGGAAATTGATGATGTTATTGATACCATCGAAAAAACAAATTCGCTTCAACCGGACAGATTAGCTTTCTATAGTTATGCTCACGTACCGTGGATAAAAGGAAATGGACAACGCGGATTCAATGATGAAGATATTCCAAAAGACGAAGTTAAACGAATGTTATACGAAGTTGGAAAGGATTTACTTTTCGAAAATGAGTATTATGAAATAGGAATGGATCATTTTGCGTTGAAATCTGACACTTTATATGAAGCTTTCGAAAGCGGAAAATTACATCGTAACTTTATGGGATACAGCTCGTCAAAAACACAATTAATGATTGGTTTAGGAGTTTCATCCATAAGTGATAGTTGGTATAGTTTTGCTCAGAACGTAAAGGAATTAGAAGAATATTATAAACTATTGGAAGCTGATAAATTGCCAATTTTCAGAGGCCATTTATTGACAGAAGAAGACCTTATCGTCAGAAAACACATTTTGAATTTAATGTGCCAATTCGAAACTTCCTGGAAAGACAAAGCCAATTATTTTAAAGAAATTCCTGAAATTCTAATTCAATTGAAAGAAATGGAAAATGACGGACTCGTTCTCATCGAAAAGGACAGTATCAAAGTTACGAATGCCGGAAAACCATTTGTCCGCAACATTTGTATGGCTTTTGACTTGCGTCTAAAAAGAAAAGCGCCGGAAACAAAATTATTTTCAATGACCATTTAAAAAGGGTTTATATTCAAAAAAATCACGCCTTTCAGCGTGATTTTTTCGTTTTATCCTTTCAATATATGATATATTTCGTCTTTTAAATGCAAGAGTCTAACTTTCAACTCCTTTAAATATTCATCCGTAGTTATTACTTCTTCCGTTTTGATTGAGAATACTTCGCGTTTTGTTTTATGGTATTCATCAAATAATTCACTAAAATGAACATCCTCTGTTTTTAATTGTACAATTTTTTCCTGATATTCAGGAAATACGTGTAGTAAATCGTGGTTTTCCATATTTATAAAAGATTAAATTAATATTAATGACAATTGGGAGTTGATTGTACGAACAAACTCATATCTGATGGAGAGAGATAAGGAATCCCTAATCCTAACCCCCTAAAGATAAACAATATTCCAATAATAACGGCAACATAAGGAATGAATTTTTGAATTTTATTTCGGACAGAAATTGTCAAAAATGAGTTGAGATAAACGACACTACTCATCATTGGAACAGTCCCTAAACCAAACAAAATCATATACAACACACCAAGACTTTCGCTTTGCATCGCAATGGCACCAAATAAGGCAACATAAACCATTCCGCAAGGCAAAAACCCATTCAATAAACCAATTGTAAATAGTGATTGGTAACTCTTATTTTTAAACTGTCGTCCTAAAGTAGTTTTGATTTTAGAAATCAATTTAAAAACAGGTTTCGAAAAATTATATTGGGCAAAAACTTTCTCTGGAATTAAAATGATAACAATCATAGCTACTCCAATAAATATGGACAGTTTTTGCTGTATTCCGGCAAGATATAGTCCCTTTCCAAGCAAACCGAAAACCAATCCAATCGCTGCATAAGCAGATAATCTCCCGATATGATAGGTAATGATTTGTACTATTTTCTTAGCTTGATTGCTTCTATCTACAGGCAACATCATAGCAATTGGACCACACATTCCGATGCAGTGAAAACTACTGATTAAACCGAATAAAAAAGCGGTTAAAAGCATTTAAATTATAAATTACAGATTTTAATTATTAGACTTAAAATCTTTTTATTTAATATAAATTATTTCTTTAGAAAGATACTGTTTGCCTTCATATTGCCATTCCATATTGATGTCCCAACGTCCCCCAACTAATCTTTTTGCAGGAACATTCATAGAAAGTCTGGAAAGAGAAATAGGAACGTCGAAATCAAATTTTTTGTTGGAGGGACGGTAAAAAGAAACTTTCCCTTTGATGTCTTTGGAAATAAAAACTTCTGGAAATACGATTGAAACTCCTTCAGAAGTAGTTGTTATTACAGGTTTTTGAGGCAAATCCTGAGCATTTTGAACTCTCACCATTTCATCCCCAAATTTAGCATCGTGCTTATAATATTCCTCTACTACCAAGTCATTATCGTATTTAGAATCCACTTGTACTTTGATAATAAAATATAAAATAAACGTAATGAACAATGCAAATGCAATGACAATTCCTGTTCCCCAATTAATTTTCATACTGTCTTATTTTGTTAAAAGTCTATAAAGTTAGTCAAAACTTCTTGGACTTAAAAAACTTGTTTTACTTGTTTCAATTTTTTTATTACCATCATAAACTTCAATCTCCAATTTAGTTTTGTCGGATTCCAATAAATATTGATTGATTTCAATAAACAAAGTTCCACTTTTCATTCCTTGTTTTGGCACTTTCAAATCTTGCTCACCAACCACTTTCAAAGTTCCTTTTATACCAACCAGTTTAAAGTGTATATCATTGAAATCATTATTGGTTTTATTGATAACTTTAAACGTATAAATGTTACTGATGCTTTCTCCTTTATGTTGATACAATTGTCCAGGCAATCGCAAAATAACCGCCTCAACATCAGTTCTCAAAAACAATAATCCAACCAAAACGCCAACCAAAATAAATAACACTGCAGAATATCCTTTCATTCTTGCAGTAAATTTAAATTTAGCATTTTTCTCGATTTCGTCTTCTGAAGCATATCGAATGAGTCCCTTTGGCAAACCAACACTTTCCATAATCGAATTACATTCATCTATACAAGCTGTACAATTCACACATTCTAACTGAGTCCCATTTCTGATATCAATTCCTGTTGGGCAAACGTGAACACATTGTTTGCAATCTATACAATCTCCTTTTCCGGTGGCTGCTCTGTCTTCTTGCTTGTTGAATTTAGCTCTACCGGTTTCTTTTTCGCCACGAACAAAATCATAAGCCACATTGATGGATTTATCATCCAACAATACACCTTGCAATCTTCCGTAAGGGCAAGCAATAATACAAACTTGTTCTCTGAACCAAGCAAAAATAAAGTAGAATACTCCAGTAAAAATGAGCAATGATATTAAAGTGCTTATGTGCGACATTGGACCGTCTTCAATCATTGTAATTAGTTCGTCACTGCTGATAAGGTAGGCAAGAAAAACATTGGCAATAAAAAAAGAAATTATTAGAAAAATAAACCATTTGATGGCTTTCTTTCTAATTTTTTCAGCATTCCATTCTTGTTTTGCTAAACGCATTTGAGCACCACGATCCCCTTCAATCCAATATTCAATTCTACGAAATACCATTTCTAAAAATATGGTTTGTGGACAAATCCATCCACAAAAAATTCGACCAAAAATGACAGTAAAGAGAATGACAAAAACCACTCCCACAATCATAGATATCACGAAGAGGTAAAAATCCTGTGGCCAAAATGGAAATCCGAAAATATTAAATCTTCTTTCCAAAACATTGAACATCATAAACTGATTGCCATTGATCTTTATAAAAGGATTTGCAACCAAAATAATTAGTAAAACGTAACTCACCCATTTTCGGTAATCATAAAACTTTCCGGAAGGTTTTTTAGGAAAAATATATTTTCTATTTCCCTCTTCATCAATTGTTCCGATGGTATCTCTAAAAGCTTCGTCTGGTAATTTTGACATTGTTAAAATTTTAAATTTAAAAGTATAAAATTAAAGTATTGTATTCATTTGCTTTGAAACCTATGTTACATTCCATTAAAAAGAATTGATTTTGTTTTTACAAAACTGATTCTGATATAATACGTGATCATTTCGTTTAGAAAAAATATCTATTGTACCAAAGTTAAATTATATTTCTAAATAATTCTACAAAAAACAAATCCTGAAATAATTCAGGATCTGTTAGCTTTGTATTTATCGTCTTTTATTATTTTTTTACTGCTGTAGTATCTGTAGCAACTGGTGCAACCGCAGCTGTTTTAGATGCACTTGGATCTACCCATACTTCTCCTTCTGGAGCTTTAGGATTTACAGGATTACTTCCTTTCAAAGACAAAACATAACTGGCTACAAGTTGAATGTCTTTAGGTTTCATTCCATTTTTTGACCAAGCAATCATTCCTTTTCCATCACGACCACCATTTGTAATGGTATGGAAAACATTTTTAATTCCTCCACCTAAAATCCAATGATCATCTGTTAAATTTGGACCAATCAAACCACCTGCATCAGGTCTGTGACAAGGAATACAATTTTTCATAAAAATGGCTTTTCCTGCACCTAAATCAGCTGGACTGGTTAATAAAGTTACTGAATTTTCGTCCATTAAATCCGGAGCTGTTTTTTTGTATTCTGCGATATCAATTTGAGCCTGAGCCATTTCTTTTTTAAGCTCCATTTCTTGGTTGTCGCCACCCATTACTTCAAATCGAACTAGATATACCACTGCAAAAATGACACAACCATAGAATAAATATACCCACCAAGGCGGTAAATTATTGTCTAATTCCTTGATACCATCATAATCGTGGTCAAGTAATAATTGTTCTTCCCCTTTTTCCGTAGATTCTGTTTTAGTAAGTAGATTTACAATTTTTTTATACCACTCACTTTCTGTAAAGCTAATATTAGTAGTTTCAGCTAATTTTGCTTTTTGTTCTTCAGTTAGTAAATGATAAGTTATAGTATCTACCGCATTCACAGTTACTTCTATTGCGATGAGTAAAAACAGAAATACTAATAAAAATAGAGATACCATCGGAAATTTAATAAAGGCTGGTTTGTCTCCAGAGTCAATAAAATATTCCATTGCAGCAAAGACCGCAAAGAAAATGACAAGAACTCTTATATATGATGGAATTAATTTTTTCATATTATTTTAATTTAGAAAATTATAGGTTTTGGTCGTCGTTAAAAGGGATGTGGCTCATTTCATCAATCTTTTCTTTTTTGTATGAAAAAACCCAAAAGGCAAGTGCTACAAAAAAAGAAAAGAAAATCAGTAAAGCAACTATAGGATAGCTCTCGATACCTTCGATAGTTTCCAAATTATGTTTTATTTGTTCGAACATAATTACTCTTATTTAGTCGTTTTCACTTTGATATCAGTTCCAAGCCTTTGAATGTATGCGATTAGCGCCACGATTTCTCTTTCATTCATTGGAACAAATTTTTCTCCTCTAGCTTCGGCTTTTTTCTTGCTTTCGTTATAGCTTTTCACAAAGTCAGGGTCGTTTTTCAAACTTTCTTCAATTTTCAAAGCTTGTGCTCTCAAATCTTTCGATCCATTTGCAATTTGCTCATCTGTATAAGGAACGCCAAGGGTTTGCATCGCTTTCATTTTCTTTTCAGTCAAAGTAGTGTCCATTGCTTCATTGGCAAACAACCATTTATACGCTGGCATAATCGAACCTGCAGAAATACTTTGTGGACTCCAGAAGTGATTAAAATGCCAATTGTCATTGTATTTACCTCCAACTCTTAATAAATCTGGACCTGTACGTTTAGAACCCCAAAGGAATGGGTGATCGTAAACAAATTCTCCAGCTTTGGATTGTGGTCCATAACGTTCTACTTCACTACGGAAAGGACGAACTGATTGTGAGTGACAACCCACACAACCTTCACGAATGTATAAGTCTCTACCTTGCAATTCTAAAGGCGTATAAGGTTTTACGCTAGCAATTGTCGGAATATTAGATTTAATCATTATCGTTGGAACAATTTCTATAATTCCTCCAATTAAAATAGCTACTACTGCCAAAATTGTTAATTGAATAGGCATTCTTTCTAACCAAGGGTGGAATTTTTCACCTTTGATTCTTCCATTACTAATTCTAACTAAAGCAGGGGCTTCGGCCAATTCATCTTCTATTTTAGAACCAGCTCTTACTGTTCTAATAATGTTGTAAACCAAGGTCAACATTCCTGTAAGATATAATGTTCCACCTGTAGCTCTCATCCAATACATTGGCATAATTTGAGTTACAGTTTCAAGAAAGTTACCATAAGTTAATGTTCCGTCTGGATTAAATTGTTTCCACATTGATGCTTGTGTAAAACCAGCAACATACATTGGAAGTGTATAAAGTATTATGCCTAGGGTTCCAATCCAAAAATGAAAATTAGCTAATTTAGTTGAAAAAAGTGTTGTTTTAGTCATTCTTGGAATTAACCAATATATCATACCGAACGCCATAAATCCATTCCAAGCCAATGCTCCAACGTGAACGTGAGCAATAATCCAGTCCGTATAATGAGCAATAGCGTTTACATTTTTAAGGGACAACATTGGTCCTTCAAAAGTAGCCATACCATAACCTGTAATAGCCACAACAAAGAATTTTAAAACTGGCTCAACACGTACTTTATCCCAAACTCCTCTTAGCGTTAAAAGTCCGTTTATCATTCCTCCCCAAGATGGAGCAATCAACATAATAGAAAACACAACTCCCAAGTTTTGTGCCCAAGTAGGTAAAGCTGAATACAATAAATGGTGTGGTCCTGCCCATATATATATGAATATTAACGACCAAAAGTGAACAATTGAAAGTCTGTAAGAGTAAACTGGACGATTCGCTGCTTTTGGTACAAAATAATACATTAATCCTAAATAGGGTGTAGTCAAGAAAAATGCAACCGCATTGTGACCGTACCACCATTGCACCAAGGCATCTTGAACCCCCGCATATATTGTGTAGCTTTTAAAAGCAGAAACTGGTAATTCTAAATTATTAAAAATATGCAATACAGCGACAGTAACAAAAGTGGCGATGTAAAACCAAATCGCAACATATAAATGACGCTCTCTCCTTTTTATCATAGTCCCAATCATATTGATGCCCATAGCCACCCAAGACAGTGCAATCGCAATATCTATTGGCCACTCTAACTCAGCATATTCGTGTGAAGAACTATACCCTAAAGGTAAAGTAATTGCTGCTGCGACAATAATGCCTTGCCAAGTCCAAAAATGGAAATAACTCAGAAAATCACTGAACATTCTTGTTTTTAGCAAACGTTGCATAGAATAATACATTCCAGCAAAAAAAGCATTTCCAACAAAAGCAAAAATTGCCGCATTGGTGTGTAAAGGTCTCAATCTACCATAACTCAACCACGAAATACCGTCCGTTAAATTTGGAAAAAGATAAAAAAAGGCTTCTAATAAGCCGACAGACATTGCCACAACTCCAAAAAGGATGGTCGCGTAAATGAAATTTTTTACAATTTTGTTGTCATAATAAAACTGTTGCATTTCCATAAAAAATAATTATTAATTGGTTTAAAAATTTAAAGTTTGGCACTGTTTTCAGCGTTCATAGGGTGTTCTTCACTTACCTTTTTGACAAGTTCATCGTCAAAAAGCATTCGAACAGAAGGGGTATAATCATCATCATATTGACCAGTCTTCACTGCTCTGATAAAAGCAAAAAAGAAAAAAATAGCAATGACAATACTTACAGAAATTAAAATATAAATGACACTCATAAAAGTAGTTTATTGCGCAAATGTACTATATCGATTTTTCTCAAATTATGATAATTATCATATTATAACATTTGTCCAAAAGTAAAATAAAAAGATTGAATTAATGTAATTATTTTATTCTTTTTGCATAAAAATTACTAACAATCGTTACAAAACTCACAATTGTCACAGTACTCAAAGGCATAATTATCGCTGCCACTAATGGCAATAAATTTCCAGTTATTGCAAATGATAATCCTACAATATTATAAATTAACGACAGTGTAAAACTCATTTTAATAACTTTAATAGATTTCTTTGACAATTTTAAAAAATAGTTCAATTTTTCAAATTCACTCGCATCTAGAATCGCATCACAAGCAGGAGAAAAAACATTAACATTTTCAGAAATCGAAATCCCAATGTTGCTTTGTGCCAAAGCGCCTGCATCATTAAGACCATCACCTACCATCATCACATTTTTACCTTCTTGCTGCAGTTTTTTAATAAATTCCAGTTTTTGTTCAGGCTTTTGGTTGAAAATTAATTCGGTGTCTTTTGGTAAAATAGCAGACAAAGTATCGAGTTCCCCTTCATTATCGCCTGACAAAACTTTAATTTGATAATTGATACTTAAATTTTTGAAAAGCTTTTCTAAACCCTCTCTATATTGATTGTTAAAAATGTATTTTCCGTAATAACTCTCATTAATTTTGATATGAACCGACGTTTGCTGAATACTATTTTCTTCGGATTTTCCAACAAAATCAGCTGAACCAATCTGAATTTTGATTCCATCAATAGTGGCTTGAATTCCTTTTCCGGTGATTTCCACAAAATCATTTATTTTGATTTTTTTACTTTCTGGCAAAAAATCATACAACATTCTACTCAACGGATGATTCGAAGCGCGAAGCACATTTTTTATTAAAATTAAATTTTCATCTGAAAACGCTTTTCCTTCATAGAAAATATTCGATTTTTTATTGGTCGTTATGGTTCCGGTTTTGTCAAAAACTATGGTATCCACTTTGGCTAATTGCTCGATAACCAAAGCATTTTTGAGATAGAATTTCTTTTTGCCTAAAATTCGCAAAATATTACCAAATGTAAATGGTGCGGTCAAAGCCAAGGCACAAGGACAAGCTACAATTAAAACCGCCGTAAAAACATTGAATGCAATATTGATGTCAATAAAAATCCAATATCCAAATCCTGCAAAAGCAATTATTAAAAGTACTGGCGTAAAATAATGACTAATTTTATCGGTGATGGATTTGTATTTTTGTTCTACTTTTTTCTGAAAAACATCATTACTCCACAATTGAGTCAAGTAACTTTGCGAAACCGAAAGTAAGACTTCCATTTCGATTACTTTTCCTATTTGTTTTCCTCCAGCAAAAACTTTATCTCCAGACTTTTTAGTAATAGGAATAGCTTCTCCGGTGACAAAACTATAATCAATTTCGGCTTTTTCGGAAATTAGAATACCATCAACTGGTATCAATTCTTGATTTCTAATTAACAATCTATCTCCTTTTTCAATTTCATAAATAGGAACACTTTCCTCGGAAA
>Ga0315270_10001115_pt1 | contig 14270 bp, 12 predicted proteins | sample C1_bottom_MG_FD_204932 | JGI IMG/M metagenome (GOLD analysis project Ga0315270, IMG submission 204932) | Sediment microbial communities from Yellowstone Lake, YNP, Wyoming, USA - C1_bottom | ecosystem: Environmental > Aquatic > Freshwater > Lake > Sediment | place: USA: Wyoming | collected... | reverse complement strand
GCTTGGATTGAAATCGGTGATAGATATGGGGACTACTTTTTGGGCCCATACCGTAGCTTATTATGATACTCCGAAAGAAACGCCGAGCAATCCAAACCAAAGCGGTAAAGTGAATAAACTCAGCAACGTGGTTGCCGTAACGGCCGTGGCGTATAGGCCGGTATCGAGGCCATAACGGTCGCAAATGACGAGTCCCAACACCATGCTTGGCATGGCTGCTTCAAGCACGACGGCCGAGAGCGGGGCGGCAGGCATGCCGACGGCCAGGCAAAGTCCCCAAGCTATTAGCGGGGCGATGGCTAGCTGTATGGTGGCAATGGGCAATAGGGCGGGCAGACGCCTCAAACCGCCGGCCTCCCATTTCAAACTGAGTCCGAGCGAAATGAGCATGAGTAATGACACGCCACTGCCGAGCATCTCCAGCCAGGTTTCCAGCGGTGCGGGCATGGTGACGTGGCCGGCGTTCAGACCTGTTGCCGCAATAGCGGCGATAAAGGCGGGCACGCTAAAGAGTCCGAGTATTGTCGGTTTTCCGGCACTCTGATCGCCCATTCGGTAGGCAATCAGAATTCCGACCGTGAGCAACAACGGGGTGCAGGCGAAAAGATCGTATTGTATCGCGATGGGTCGCGCCCAAGGCCCCAGCGTTTTTTCCAATACTGGCAAGCCAAGGTAGGTTGCATTGGGGAATGCGGCGGCTAGCAATGCCGCGCCGGCTGAAGCCTTAGGCATGCGACAGACGCGGCAGGCGACGAAGCCGAGCGCTAAGCTGGCCAGTACAACGGCCGATGCAACCAGCGCGATTCGAGGTGTGTCGATAGTCAGCGGCGCACGCCACAGTACATTCAAAACCAGGGCGGGCAGCAGTAAGTAATAGACCAGGCTGGTGAGGGCGCGACGCGTGGTATCCGCATCCATGCCGCCCGGTTTGGCGACGCGCCACACGGTGCCGCAGGCGATGAGGGCGGCCATTTGCAGTAGGATTTCTAACATGCTGCGCACTATACTCCAGCGATACCGTGGGCGCGATTATTTGCTGGGGGATTTTAGTGGCTGATTTGCAGGGTGATCCATTCTATGTTGCCTTCCAAGGCAGTTTCGTCGGGATGATGCAGTGGGAGCAGCTTGATGCGCTTTGGAGTACCCTGCGAAACGATGCGGCGGGCGGTTGGTATCTTTATGCCGTTGGGGAGACGCCGCCCGTGAGTACGGCCACGGCAGAGCAGGTGGTCACGCTTGTAACGCAATTGGATGCGCTGTTGCGCAAGGAGCATGATGAGACCTACTGTGGCATTGTGTATGTCGACAACATGCTTGCGCCGAGTTTCGTGAAAATATTTGATCCAAATAATCTCGGCGTTTCTTGCGGTTATAGCGATAATCCGCCCCTGCCGGGATGGGTGCTTAGCAAGCTCAGGCCAATTGATTTGCCACGAGCTATGCCGCCACCCGCCGGGCGCCGGCGATGGTGGCAGCGGGTGTTTGGTGGGTCTAATAATCGTTGATCGATTGGATTGGGAGCTTCTGTCGTTCCTTTTTGCGTGTGCGGGTTCAATGAGGGAGGCTTCACGTGCGCATATTGACGGTTAACGCGGGGAGTTCCTCGCTAAAGCTGGCCGTGTTCGAGTCGCGCGGCGTGGAACTGATTCGGGTGGCCAGAGCCAACGAATCCGTAAAAGGTGATGCTTACCTGACGGCATTGACCAGCTTTCTGGCTGCGTGTCCGGGCCAAATTGACGTTGTGGCCCACCGGGTTGTGCATGGGGGGCAGCAATTTGCTCGTCCGCGGATTATTGATGCTGAAGTTGAGGCGGCGATTGGTGTGTTGGCCGCATTGGCCCCATTGCATAACCCATCGGCGTTAAAGGGGCTTCATGCGGTCCGGCAGCTTTTGGGTCAGACGGTGCCCCAAGTCGCGTTATTCGACACCGCATTTTTCGCCGACCTTCCGCCCGCGGCGGCCGTCTATGCTCTGCCTCAGGGTGTAGCGCAGCGTCACGGCATTAGGCGATTTGGCTTTCACGGTCTGGCCCATCAGGGGCGCTGGCGGCGTTGGCAGCAGCTTGGCGGGTCGGATATATCGGCAAGTCGCGTTATTTCTCTGCATCTCGGCGCAGGGTGCTCGGCTGTGGCCATCGCCCACGGTAAGCCCGTAGACACATCCATGGGGTTTTCGCCGTTGGAAGGTTTGGTGATGGCGACTCGCTGCGGTGACGTCGATCCGTCGGTGCTGTTGCACCTGCTGCGGTCGGGCGAGTTGAGTCTCAACCAGCTAGAACACATGCTGAACCACGAATCGGGCTTGCTTGGCCTTTCCGGCCACAGTGCCGATATGCGGGCGCTCATCAAGTCCCCGGACGAGGCCGATCGCTTGGCGGTAGATGTTTTCGTGCTGCGCGTGCGAAAATACCTTGGCGCCTATGCGGCCGTTCTGGGCGGTGTTGACGCGGTTTTGATCGGTGGCGGTATTGGAGAGTTTCAGCCTGAAGTGCGTGCGCGTATTTTTGCGGGCATGAATTGGTTGGGTTTGAAGCTCGACCAGGATACCAATCAACGCGTGGTCAATCGAGAAGCGTTTGTGCATGCCTCAGACTCGGCCGTTTCGCTCTGGGTTATTCCTACAGATGAAGAGCGGGCGATGGCAGAAGAGACAATGGAATTGTTGACAAAGTAATGGAGTGGGGTTGGTTATGATAAAATCTATAGGCACATTTAGAGTTAGTCCATGTCTGCCGTCTTCGCTGCATCGACTGACGGAGCTTGCCTACAATTTGCGTTGGGCGTGGCACCATGAAACGCGTGCCCTGTTTCGTCGTATTGATCGTGACGAATGGGAGCGATCCGGGCGCAACCCAGTAGCCATGCTGGGTGCGGTCGAGCAGAAAAGGCTGGTTGAGGTGGGTGCCGATGCGGGCTTTTTGGCGCACTACGAGCGTGCCTGCCAAGATTTAGATGCCTATATAGCTGACAAAACGACCACCTGGTTCTCCAAATCCGGCGCCGCGGCGACACCGATGCGTATTGCCTATTTTTCGGCAGAATTTGCGATCACCGATTGCCTCCCAATCTACTCGGGAGGTTTGGCCGTGCTGGCCGGTGACCACCTAAAGTCCGCGAGCGATTTGGCCTTGCCGCTGGTGGCCGTTGGCTTGTTGTATCAGCAAGGATATTTTCGCCAATATCTGAACGTCGATGGCTGGCAACAAGAAGCCTATAGCGACAGCGATTTTTACACGATGCCGATTAAACCCGTTCTCGATGCGAATGGTCGCGAGCTGACGCTGCGTGTGCCGGTTGGAGCGGTCGACGTTGTTGTCAAAGTCTGGGTGGCGCAAGTGGGTCGCATACCGCTATACCTGCTTGACACCAATACCGACGAAAACTCCGTGGGTGATCGAGACATCACCGATCGCCTTTATGGCGGTGACGTTGAACTGCGAATCAAGCAGGAAATCATTCTTGGCATTGGTGGGATGCGGGTGTTAGAGGCGCTACACATAACGCCTGATGTCTGCCATATGAACGAAGGTCATACGGCGTTTCTTGCTTTAGAGCGCATTCGCCAGTTAATGACGCGGCACGGCCTGCGCTTTGAGGAAGCGCGCGAAGTGGCTAAAGCGGGCCATGTGTTTACCACCCACACGCCGGTAGCGGCTGGAAATGACTATTTCAGCGTGGAATTGGTTGAGCGTTATCTTCCTTTGCACTACGGGGCCTTGGGTCTGAATCGGGATCAATTTCTTGCTCTGGGGCGCAAACACCCCAGCGATTCGAGCGAGCCATTTTGCATGACGGTACTGGCGCTACGCCTCGCCTCGCACGGTAATGCCGTGAGTCGGTTGCATGAAGACGTAACGCGCCGCATGTGGGCCGATGTGTGGCCGGGTGCCCCGACGGACGAGGTGCCTGTTTCGCATGTGACCAACGCCGTTCATGTGCAGTCGTGGATATCCGGCGAAATGTCCGGGCTGTTCGACACCTACATCGGGCCTTCGTGGCGCGAACAACCGGGCGATCAAAGCGCGTGGAAATGGGCGTCGCGAATTCCATCCGAGGAATTGTGGCGGGCGCACGAGCGCCGACGTGAGCGATTGGTGGCGTTTGCGCGCTCACGTTTGAAATCGCAGCTGCGCGCGCGCGGTGTGGGCGTTACTCAATTGCATTGGGTTGAAGATGTGCTCGATCCAGAAGTGCTTACCATCGGCATTGGTCGGCGATTTGCAACGTACAAACGGCCCTTGCTGCTGTGGCACGACGTGGAGCGGCTTGAGCGATTGCTCAATAATACGGATCGCCCAATTCAAGTAATTTACGCCGGAAAGGCGCATCCGCGCGACGAGCCCGGCAAGCAACTCATTCGCAATTTAATTCACCTGGCGAGCCAGCCTGCGTTTCGCAAACGCGTGGTTTTTCTTGAAGACTACGATTTAGACGTGGCCCGGTACATGGTGCAGGGTGTCGATGTTTGGTTAAACACCCCTCGGCGATATATGGAAGCCAGTGGCACCAGCGGGATGAAAGCCATCTTCAATGGCGCGCTCAATCTCAGCATTCTTGATGGCTGGTGGGATGAAGCCTATACCCCCGAAATTGGGTGGGCCATTGGTGCTGGCGAATCGTATCAAGACGAAGCGTTGCAGGATCAAGTGGAATCGCAAGCACTCTACGATCTGCTTGAGAAAGAAGTTGCCCCCATGTTTTATGATCGACCCGGTAACCACTTGCCGCGCGAATGGGTGGACCGCATTAAATCGGCGATGGAAGAACTCTGCCCCGTTTTTAATACCCATCGTATGGTCAGCGAATATGCCACCCGTTATTACGTGACTTCCTACGAGCGCTATCGCCGATTTACGGCTGACGATTTTGCCGTAAGCAAGCGATTGGCAAGTTGGCGTCAGCGTGTAACCGCATCCTGGCAGGGTGTGCGAATTCATAAGGCGAATGTGTCGCTACCCGATACGATGCGCGTGGGGGATCCGATTACCGCGCGGGCGTGGGTTAGTCTAGGTGATTTGAGCGTAGAGGATGTTAGCGTTCAATTCTGCTTGGGGCGGGTAAACGCCAACGGAGAACTCATTTCCCCGGCGGTTATTACTTTGCGGCCGGAAGGGAGCGAGGGTGGCCAGAAAATCTTTGTGGGCGAAACGGAGCCTTGCGGCGCGAGCGGTCTGCATGGCTATTCTGTGCGGGTTTTGCCGGTTCATCCAGAGCTGAGTAGCCCATGGGATTTGGGCCTGGTGCGCTGGGCGACTTAATTAATTAACTAAAGGAACAAGAGGTTTAGTTTCGTGCCGAGCAAAATTCAATATGTCGCGCCCCCCAGTGCCACCGCCGACGAGGCCGCCCACATGGGGTTGGCGCGCGGTTGCGGGCGCGTTTTCCCGCTATTGCGGCGCGGCGTTCACCATGGTTGGCTGGGCGAGCAGGCGCGGGCTGAAATGGGCTCCACAGCCGAGTGCAAAGCGGCGTGGCGCGCCGCCGAGGCAGTCTTGCTGCCTGGCTTGGTCGCCAGCGAAATCCCGCCGCATAGCGCTAACCTGGCCGCCTCAGCGCAATTGATGGAACAAGTTCTGGACGGCGAGGCCTGCGAAGAGCTCTTCGACCAGCTCGCGTACGTGGCGCGCTATGGGAGACGATTCGAGCTGCTGTCGGGCGTTTATGACGAAGGCGAACCGCAGGCGATTGCGACGGTGGAATTTGATGTACTGGAGGACGGCGAGCCGATCGACGAAGTGGTCTGGGTGAAAGCGTCCTGGCTCTCGTTTGAGGACGACGACGCCTCGCTGCGATTTCGCTTCTCCCACGGGCACGATTTGTTCGACGATGTCGCGGTTGATTTTTCGCGCCAAAAAACGGCCGGCGAGTTATGTGACGCCCTGTTTCCGGAGTCGCAGATTCTAACGGGAAGCCCGGCGCTGCGGCAGCGCCTCAGTGAAATACTGTCGGTGCCCGAACTTGCCTTTGTTGAGCGGATTGTTTATTTCAACGCACCCAACGGCGGCGCGCAGTTCCATCACGATGTGGAGCGCGGTCATTTGGGCGTTGTGTTTGCCCAACTCACCGGGCGAACAGGTTGGCTGGCCTTGCCCAAAATGCAATTGGTTGACGAAATTGAGCGCTTCGTAGCCAGGCCCGACAGTACGGACTTGCTCAAGGCCGTGCTTCCTGCCGCCGCCCATAGGAAGAAGCTGCTGGCAAAAATCGCAGACCGGCCGACTTTAATTGCGTGGATGGACGAGGCGAACAATGGACCTTTGGAAGCATTGCTCAATCGCGTGCCGGCATTTACACAGCAACTGGTCGAGCGAGGTAATGCCTTTGTGGTGGAGCCTGGTGACGTTTTGTTATTGTCCCAGCATGAAATTGACGCCTGCGCCTGGCACAGCGTTTTTTGTCTCGATGACTATCCTGGTGAGGCGCTTTCGTTTGCCGTACGCGCTGTCGCCAGCCAAGGGGTGGCCTAATGGGCACGGCAACGGGCTACATTTCCAATGTATTGCTGCAAATCGAGTCTGAATTGCAGTTGATGGCGCTTTGGGAGCACGAATCGCCGCCCACCACTGCGCTCGCGAGTACGATTCCATTTTGCTTTGATACCCTGGCGTTCCATCAGTGGCTGCAATGGGTTTTCTTGCCGCGTATGCGAGAAGTGGTGGCAGGCACCCGGCCCTGGCCGGCCAGTAGCGACATCTTTCCTATCGCTGAGCACAGTTTTGCCGGGAAAGGCCTCGACGCGGTGCGTCTGCTCGATCGAATCAAGGCCTTCGATGCGGCCGTCACAGCGCGTGGCTCCATGCTAAGTAAGCGCGGTGGTGACGGCGCCCGCAATTAGTGCGGCGAAAATTCGCCGACGCCAAAAAGCGGGCACACGCGGCAATTGGAAAATAAATTTTTTGCCACAACTGTCACACTCTGCGTTTCGCTATCTGCTTGATTCCAAAACTGTTAACACATACTTCCGTCGGCCGTCAAGGGGTGGCACGTAAGCTGCTCCGTCTCTGTCAAGGGTAAAGTCCCGGTGGCGAAGTGCCGAAACCTTATTTAACGGCCCAGTTCACGGACGGGCGTTGGGTAAAGGCGGCGGGTTTTCTGGTTTAGCGGTTTGGGGGTGTCAAATGGAAATGATGTACACGTTGGCGGAAGCGGTTCTTATTTCGTTCTTCATGGGTGCAATTATGGGTGGCGTCGTAGCGGCGCACCTCAAGACCAAGCACCAAGTGGTCGAGCTTGACGAGAAGAAAGAAAGTCCTCGTCCTGGCTAATGGTTTTGTTCGGGCTGTTCGTCAAACGGCGAAGTAGGTTCTTGGGTCGGGATTGTATATTTCTCGTCGGCCCAGGCACCGAGATCGATCAATTGGCAGCGCTCGCAGCAAAACGGTCGCCACCGGTTTTCGGGCTTCCACTCTATTTCTTTGCCGCAGGTAGGGCAGCGAACTTTCGTTGTCATGCTAAAGCGTGCAACAACTGAGGTGGAAGTCGACATCGGTTTCGACTTGCACGGGGCGATCTGCGCCGTTTGGCGACAGAAAGCGCACGGTGAACCGGTGCTTGCCTCCGCTTATCTCGGGGAAGTAGGGAGAGGCGGGGGCAAGGAACACCCGCACCAATTGGTGGTGCGCAGAAGATTCCATATTGCGCTGGTAGAATCCGTTAGTCGCCCGTTCCGGGCCCGCGTCCGAACTTCCTCGAATCAGTTGAAGAATCAGCGAAACCGCACGCTTAACTAAATCGAATTCTTTCAGCCATTCCACCACGTTGGCTCGCCGCTCAGAAATGTCTTTATTCAGCCAGTGTCCGTATGCGGGCAGGTCGAACGTGAAAGCGCCCCCAGGAATGCTGTCGCGTTGTCGAATTGCCGCCATCAGTTCATGCGCGCGGATGCGGTGGCCAATTTGACCTTCTTTGCCGTGCAGTTCGCGGGTAAGCGAAGACAAATCACGCAACAGCGTTCCAAGCTGGCCCGAGTCAACCCCGCGAACCTGCATGTAACGGTTTAGCACGGTGTTAAGTCGGTCCATTTCTTTGAGCAACTCGGACTTAATGTCAGGGCGCGCAAAAATATTGATGATGGCGACTAAGCAGCGCACGGAGGCACGGCTGTCCCACAGGGTGTCGCCTAGCAAGTGGTGATGAACTTCGCCAAAAAGCCCTTCTAGCCGAAGAAATGTTCTAACGCGTTCATTAATGGGTAACTCGTAAACCACGGCATCCGGGGCCGGTGGGGTGCGAACGGCCGGGGTCGCGGCCATCGTTGGCATCTTAGTCGGTTCGGCAGTAAGGGTGGGTGCCATGGCCTCCGCCACTCGGGTGGCGAGGCGCAGATAGCGGGAATGCAGTTCGTCCACGTGCGCGAATAGCCTCTGTTCGTCTTGGTCGTTAATAATGACATCGTCCGCCAGCGACCGGCGCGTTTGGCGGTCGACTTGGGCTTCCAATATCGCTTCAATTTGGTCGGGCGAGCTGCCATCGCGGCTCATGGTGCGGGCGATTTGCAGATGTCGCGGTGCATCGACTACCAGGATGCGATCCACCATGTCCGTTTGTCCGGTTTCAACCAGCAACGGCACTACCATGACGCAATAGGGTGTGGTGACCTGCTGGGCTCTGGCGCGCATTTCGGTTCGGATCAGTGGGTGCAAAATGCCTTCGAGCAGAACGCGCTTTCGGGCATCACCAAACGCGAGTTCTCGCAAACGGCCACGATCAAGCTCACCGTCGCTTTTCAGCACGCTGGTCCCGAACACCTGCACAATTTGTTGTTGAGCGGGCTGCCCTGCGCGGGTTAATTCTTTGGCGATGGCGTCGGCATCAATAATAGGGATGCCGTGGGATTCAAATCGCTTGGCAACCGTAGTTTTGCCGCTACTTATCCCGCCTGTCAGCCCAACTACCAGCATGATTGCAGCATTCCGCGTTCGACCTTCCCGTGAAAGTATGCAGTGTCCAAAAACTGGCGGTGTCCGTCAACAGAAAAATTGAGAAAGTAGATGAAAAGGCGGTTTTTCTTTTGAATAGACTTGGGATGGGTCGAAATTCGGCGTGGAACAGCTCGCAATCTTCGGCCGTCAGGCGGCGGCGTGCAGGTACCAAGTCAGAAGAGTCTGGCCCCACATCATCGCGAGCCAGCCGGCAATGGCCAAGTACGGCCCGAAAGGGATGGGTTTGTCGCGACCGTGGCCGCGCAGCAACATGAGTAAAATGCCAAGAACGGCGCCGGCGGCGGATGATAACAAAACGATCACGCCAAGCATCTTCCAGCCTAGCCAAGCGCCAAGCGCCGAGAGCAATTTGAAATCGCCGTAGCCCATGCCCTCTTTGCCGGTGGCGAGCCGAAAGGCGTGAAATACGCACCAAAGCAAGAGGTAGCCGGCGACGGCGCCAATGATGGCTGTCGGGCTATCGACCCAAAGCGGGCCGAGGCTCAATAGCAGCCCAAGCCAAACAAGCGGCAATGTGAGTGCGTCCGGCAGCAATTGCGTGTCGTAGTCGATAAACGACAGGGTGACCAGATACCATGTTAGGACGCTACCGGCCGCCGCCTCCCAGCCAAAGCCAAAACGCCAACCGACGGCGGCCGTCAAAATGCCTGTTAGTAGCTCGACGAGAGGGTACCGCAAAGAAATATGCGCGCCACAACCCGAGCACTTTCCGCGAAGGAAAGCGTAGCTAACGATCGGAACATTTTCGAGCGCAGTGATTCTGTGCGAGCAGTGCGGGCAATGCGAGCCGGGGCTTGAAAGGTCGAAGCGTTCGGCGGGTTGGTCGGATTCGAGCGATTCATGCAACTGCGCACGCCATTGGCGTTCCATCATGATGGGTAAACGATGCACGACCACGTTGATGAAGCTGCCGATGACGACGCCGAAGATGCCTGCGACGATTGAGAACAAGGCTCGGTTTTCGCTGAGGAGTAAAATGAGGTTGTCGAACATGGGTTGGGGGTCTTGTTAGACCACTTGCCCCATTTTGAAAATTGGCAGGTACATCGCAATCACCAAGCCGCCAATTAGAACACCCAAGACCACCATGATCATCGGTTCCATTAAGCTGCTGAGGGCGTCAACGGCATCATCGACTTCGCGCTCGTAGTAGTCGGCCACTTTCGAGAGCATGCTGTCCAACGCGCCAGACTCCTCGCCCACCGCGACCATTTGCGTAACCATGCTTGGGAATAAATTGGTTTGTTGCATAGCCATTTGTAGTTGGTTGCCAGTTGCAACTTGGTCGCGCATTTGCAGGATTGCATCGCGGTAAACGGCGTTTCCAGCTGCTCCAGCGACCGATTCCATTGCCTCAACCAGTGGTACCCCCGCGCCCGCCATGGTCGATAATGTGCGCGCGAATCGGGCGATGGTGGCCTTGCGGACCAATGGGCCGAATACGGGCGCTTTTAGCAGCAAGGCGTCCATCCGCGCCCGAGTGGCAGGTGAGTCACGCCAACTCTTGTAGGTAAGCCAACCTGATGCGCCGATTACAGAAAGGATCAGCCACCACCAGGACTGTATGAAGCGGGACATCGCAATTACCATCTGCGTTGGCACGGGCAGGTCGGCGCCGAAGTTCTTGAACAAGGACTCAAATTGCGGAACTACCCACAGGAGAAGAATGAAGGTAATAACAACGGCTACCGCCACAATGGAGGCGGGATAGTACATCGCCTTCTTGATCTTGCCTTTGATGGCTTCCATCTTTTCTTTATAGGTGGCGATTTTGTCCAGCAGGGTTTCTAGTATCCCCGCGTGCTCGCCAGCGTTTACTAGGTTGCAGAACAGGTCATCGAAATGGCGCGGGTGCTTGCGCAATGCCTGGGTCAGTGTGCTCCCGCCTTCTATGTCCACTTTAATCGTCATGATCAGATTGCGCATAGACTCGTTATCATTGCTCTTGCCAACAATGTCGAAGCCTTGAACGAGCGGCACGCCGGACGACATCATGGTGGCGAGTTGTCGACTGAATAACGCAATGTCCTTCGCTGTGATCTTGCCTTTTGATTTTCCGAACAGAGATATCGATTTTTTCTTCACCTTAACCGGCGAAATGCCCTGGCGGCGTAAGTCGGCCTTTACCAGGGCAACGCTTGCGGCGTTCGTTTCGCCTTTGAGTTTAACCCCTTTTCTGTCCGTCCCTTCCCACGAAAAGGTGACTGTTTTGGCTGGTTTCGCTGCCATGCGTTACTCCGTTGTCATCCGCGTGATTTCTTCAAGACTGGTGGCGCCCTGCGCCACCTTGCGCAAACCCGATTGACGCAGTGTTCGAATCCCTTCCCGGCTTGCTTGTTCGGCGATGTCTACCGACGTGCCGTCACGCAGAATAATACGTGCTATGGCGTCCGACACGGGCATCACTTGGAATACGCCAACGCGGCCTTTGTAGCCGGCGTTGCAGTGTTCGCAGCCCACGGGTCCGTAAGGCAAAAACGTGCCGATGTCCTCTGCAGCGACGCCGTAGGCCAGCAATACCTCTGGGGACAATTCAACCGGTTGTTTGCAATGATCGCACAATCTGCGCACCAAACGTTGGGCGAGAACAAGGTTTACCGCCGACACGATATTGTAGGTTTCTACTCCCATGTTGCGCAGGCGAGGCAGTGTTTGTGGGGCGTCGTTGGTGTGAAGCGTGGACAAAACCATGTGACCGGTTTGGGCGGCTTTCACCGCGATTTCGGCCGTTTCGGCATCGCGGATTTCTCCGATCATAATCACGTCAGGGTCCTGCCGCAAAAATGCGCGCAATGCCGATGCGAAGGTCAGGCCTACTTTTGGGTTGATGCTGACTTGATTAATGCCGGGCAAATAGATTTCCGCAGGGTCTTCGCAGGACGAGATGTTGCGGTCGTCGGTGTTGAGTATGTTTAGTGCCGTATATAGGGTCATGGTCTTACCGCTGCCGGTGGGGCCGGTGACCAAGACCATGCCATAGGGCTTCCGTACGGCATCAATGAACATTTGCATTTGTTCGGGCTCAAGGCCCAGCGTATCGGCGCTGTAGCGTTGATTGCTGGTGTCCAAAATGCGCAGCACGATTTTTTCGCCGAACATGGTTGGGCAGGTGCTGACGCGAAAATCAATCGCGCGCGTGCGCGAGAGTTTCATTTTAATGCGTCCGTCTTGTGGCATGCGGCGTTCGGAAATGTCGAGCCGGGCCATGACTTTGAGCCGTAGGGCGACGCGCGGCGCAAGCGTGGTCGGTGGTGTAGCGACCTCGCGTAACAGGCCATCCATGCGAAAGCGCACGCGAAAGCGGCCCTCGTACGGTTCGAAGTGAATGTCTGACGCGCCTTTATTCACCGCGTCGAGTAATACTTTGTTGACGAAGCGGACCAGTGGTGCGTCGTCGATGTCGGTCTCAGAGGCTGATTGTGGCGTGAGTGCGTCGTCGGCGCCGCTGAACTCGAGATCGTCCAGGTCGGTGTCGGTCAGTGCGGCAATGGTCGCGTCTTTACTGTCGAGTGCGCTGTCCATGGCCCGTTTAAGGGCCTGAGTTTCCGCTAACACGGCTTCTGTAGTGAGGCCGCTGTGGAATTGAAACTGATCCATCGCCTGGATGTTGGCGGGGTCGGCGATCGCCACGAATAAGCGATTGCCGCGTTTGAACACCGGCAAGGCGTTGAAATGTCGAATCAGCTTTTCGCTGATGAGTTTTGTAACTTCCGGGTCAAGTTCGACCGCGGCGATATCAATGAGCGGTAAGCCAAATTCATCGGCGGCGGCGTGCGCCACGTGTGCACTGCCTACCAAATGATGCTCGACCAGGTAGGTCGCAAAGGGCAAGCCTTCGCGACTGGCGTGCGTTTGCGCTTGTTGCGCACGCTCCAAGCTTAAGTGTTCCTGCGCTACAAGGCGCTTGGCGAGTCCGGTCAGGCTGGGTGGCGTCATGTTTTCCGTTCGTCAGTGTAGGATTGGGTCGCGGTTACGTTGATTGGACCGCGCTGCGGCTAATTTAGCGGCAGATTGAATGGGATAGTTTAACGGGAAAGCGCTTGCCGGTGCGTTCTTTGCAGCAACCCAAAAAAAAGCCCCTCAAATGAGGGGCCAGTTTAATGTGGGGAGGGAAGGACGGGGTGATCGGCAACCGACCGAATAAAACAGCGCTCCTTCCAAAAACACTGTAGCTGGTCTGGCATCCGTTCGCCGCGATGGCGAGGGAAGTGTTGCCTGCAAGAGTACTAATACAGGTTTCGTGCCAACTTCTGTTTTGTGGTGAAGGACGGGTTTTGAAGAACAAGAAATGATGAGAGTGAGATGAGTTCAGTTTTGGATCGCCCAAAAAAAAGCCCCTCAAAACGAGGGGCCAGTTTAATGTGGGGAGGGAAGGACGGGGTGATCGGCAACCGACCGAATAAAACAGCGCTCCTTCCAAAAACACTGTAGCTGGTCTGGCATCCGTTCGCCGCGATGGCGAGGGAAGTGTTGCCTGCAAGAGTACTAATACAGGTTTCGTGCCAAATTTCGTTGGGGCAAAAAGAAACCGCCCCGAAGGGCGGCTTCATTTTGCCGTTGCGACTAGGTGTTGCTGGACGTTTAGCAGACGCCGTTCGTTACGCAGGTGCCGCCTTTTGCCCACGAAACCCCGCCATTTGCATTTATGCTTGGGGTCATAACAAACGTCCATCCGCCGACTGTGCCCGTTCCGGTGGCTGTAATGACGCCGGTCGCAGCTGTTGCCACGCTCGCAACCACGCCTGTTGCCGCTGGCGCAGGTGGGACACCGTTGTTCCCGTTGCTACACGCTGCAAGGGCTTGCGTCTGTAAGGCGCAGGCTTCAACGCCCAGCTTGTACGGGTCAACCGATAGCGTAACTTCGGTGAAGCTGGCTTTCTGGCGATACGTTTGATAAGCCGGCAACGCCACAGCCGCCAAAATCCCAATAATCGCCACCACAATCATCAACTCGATCAACGTAAAACCGGCTTGCTGCTTTTTCATAATAATCTCCAAAAAATCAATCTGTTAAAGTTTCGTTTTGCAACCGAATCTCTTCAGCTGCTTAGTCTATTGCAGTGTGCGTGCCACGTAGGTGTGCACTGAGGTTATCTGTTCCCCACGAAAAAACTTGAAAAAAATTATTGTGACGGTCGTCACGGCTGTTTTTGATTTTCTTCTTGCCCGGCGCCCATTTGCCGCGTAATAAAAGTAACATTGTCAGTTTTTGTGGACTACGCCCGTCAGCTTGTGACAATTATTGTCACGTTCGTTGTCACTTGTAGACACTGTCTGTGCCGATAAAGTTTTGTGTGTCACCTCCCTGTGGATATTTCTGCTGCGGCG
>Ga0315270_10001113_pt1 | contig 14282 bp, 14 predicted proteins | sample C1_bottom_MG_FD_204932 | JGI IMG/M metagenome (GOLD analysis project Ga0315270, IMG submission 204932) | Sediment microbial communities from Yellowstone Lake, YNP, Wyoming, USA - C1_bottom | ecosystem: Environmental > Aquatic > Freshwater > Lake > Sediment | place: USA: Wyoming | collected... | reverse complement strand
ATTTTTCTGTGCACCTTTTATCCAATGAATATTATCTGCCATTTGCTGCTGAATTTCTATTGGAGAATTTTGCTGAATTTCTTCTAAAACTTCGCAAGCGATGGTGTCTGTTTTTTGTAAATCTTCGGGATTTCCTGACGCACAAACCCAACGGAAAGGGCCAAATCCATAATCAAAACACATTGGACCCATAATATCCTGTACATAACTCGGATACCTGAAGTCGATTCCGTTTTTGGCCATAACTTCAGCGCCGGCTCGGGAAGCTTCTAACAGAAAAGCATTTCCGTAATCGAAAAAATAGGTTCCTTTTGCGGTGTGTTTATTGATGGCATTGGTATGACGACGAAGTGTTTCCTGCACTTTTTCTTTGAATAAATCAGGATTATTGGCCATCATTTCATTGGCTGCGTCAAAAGAAATATCTACAGGATAATAGCCTCCAGCCCAAGGATTGTGTAGCGAAGTTTGGTCGGAACCTAAATCAATATAAATATTTTCTTCATCAAATTTTTCCCAAACATCCACAACATTTCCTAAATAGGCAATGGAAACAACTTCTTTATTGGCTTTCGCCAAAGTGACTCTTCTTGCCAATTCATCAATGTTTTCAATGACTTCGTTTATCCAACCTTGACTGTGACGAATGTGAGTGATTTTAGGATTTACTTCAGCGCAAACTGTGATGCAACCGGCAATATTTCCAGCTTTTGGTTGTGCTCCGCTCATTCCTCCCAATCCTGAAGTCACAAACAAGCCTCCTTCGGGACTGGTTTTTATTTTTCGGAAACCATTCAAAACAGTAATTGTAGTTCCGTGAACAATGCCTTGAGGGCCAATGTACATATAGCTTCCGGCGGTCATTTGGCCATATTGCGAAACGCCAAGAGCATTGAATTTTTCCCAATCGTCCGGTTTGGAATAGTTTGGAATTACCATTCCGTTGGTCACAACAACTCGAGGAGCTTCTTTGTGAGAAGGAAATAATCCCATTGGGTGACCTGAATAAATCGTTAGAGTTTGTTCCTCGGTCATTTCAGACAAATATTGCATTGTCAATAAATATTGCGCCCAGTTCTGGAAAACGGCTCCATTTCCTCCATAAGTAATCAACTCTTGAGGATGTTGTGCCACGGCATAATCCAGATTGTTCTGAATCATTAGCATTATCGCTTTGGCTTGTTCACATTTTCCAGGATATTCTGCAATTGGTCGAGCATACATTTTGTATTCGGGACGAAAACGGTACATATAAATACGACCATACGTTTTTAATTCTTCGGCAAATTCCTTGATTAATTCGGCGTGATGTTGCGGTTCAAAATAGCGAAGTGCATTGCGAAGTGCTAATTTTTTCTCATCAGCCGAAAGAATTTCTTTTCGTTTTGGAGCGTGATTGATGAGTGCTTCAAATGGTTTTGGAAGCGGTAATATATTTGGAATTCCTTCTTGAATTTGTTCTTTAAGCCCCCTAACCCCCGAAGGGGGAATTGTGTTAGGAGTTATTTGTGGTAAATTATTCATATAAATGTTGAGTTTTTATTATTCATAATCTCTTCTTTTTCCCCCTTTGGGGGTTAGGGGGCTTTCATATGGACAATGGCGACATCCACTTTTGCAGCAATAGCCGCGTTTTAAATGGTATTTCTCGGTGAAACATTTATAACCTTCAGGCGTATAATAAAAATCTTCGCCTTCGATTAATATTTTTTCATTACTTTGTTCGTTCATAAGGACAAATTTATACACTTTAAATCGAATGTTTCTATTTGTAACCAAATATTTAATTCCTAAAGGCTATCGCGGAATGGCTGTGTTCCCGATTGTGTTTGTAAAACATTCAATGGATAAAGAAAATTCGATTTTTGTGAATCACGAACGAATTCATTTGCGACAACAAGTGGAGTTGCTGGTTATTCCTTTTTTTATATGGTATTTTCTAGAGTTTGTTTTGAGGTTTATCCAATATAAAAACAGGGATTTGGCTTATAGAAATATTAGTTTCGAAAAGGAAGCTTACGCCAATGAAAAAGACCTTAACTATTTAAAAAAAAGGTCTTTTTGGAAGTTTTTGAAATACATTTTGTAGTTGACAGAATAGATTTTTATTAACATCTGCAATAAATAATACAATCATTTTGTATCGTATATTTGTACCAAATTCTATTTGTTTTGCGAGAAATACCAACCCAAAAAATAAAACTATCTACAAATAATATCTCCGTTTCTATAAGACGGGAAGACCTAATTCATCCATTTATTTCAGGAAATAAGTTTCGAAAGCTAAAATATAATTTAGTCCAAGCAAAAGCAGAAAATCAAGAAACGTTGCTCACTTTTGGCGGAGCATTCTCTAATCATATTGCTGCTGCTGCTTATGCTGGAAAAGAGCAAGGTTTCAAAACCATCGGAATTATTCGTGGTGATGAATTGGAAAGTAAAATTATGGTTAATCCTACCTTGAAATTTGCTCAGGAATGTGGAATGCGATTCAAATTCATCACTCGAGAAGACTATCGCCACAAAACCGAAGAAGAGTTTATTGAAATTTTAAAGCAAGAATTTGGCAATTTTTATCTTGTTCCAGAAGGTGGAACCAATGAGTTTGCTGTCAAAGGATGTGGAGAAATCTTAACCGAAGAAGATTCACAATATGATTTTATATGTTGTGCCGTTGGAACCGGTGGAACAATTAGCGGTCTTATAAACAGTATTTTGCCACACCAAAAAGTTTTGGGATTTCCTGCCTTGAAAGGGGACTTTTTAAAAGAGGAAATTCGTAAATTTGCCCAAAAGGAAAACTGGGAATTAATAACGGAATATCATTTTGGCGGATATGGGAAAGTGAATCCGGAATTAATCGCTTTCATCAATCGGTTTTATGCAGAAAATAGTATTCCTTTGGATCCCATTTATACGGCAAAGATGGTTTTTGGCGTTATGGATTTAATCGAAAAGAATTATTTTCCCGAGAACTCAAAAATCTTACTCATTCACACTGGAGGAATTCAGGGAATCGCAGGAATGAATTTGAAACTGAAAGCAAAAAAATTACCAACAATAAACGTCAATGAATAGAATAAATGCACTTTTAATAATCGTTCTGTTTTTCGTAAGTTGTAATACGAACAAGTCGGTAATTCAAACTACCAAAAAAGGTTCAACTTCTATTACTTCGGTGGCAAAAGCTGATAGAAAGCCTGTCAAAAAAGAATCCGTTGAAAATAAATCCACTACAAAACCTGACCAAAATTATAATCAAAACACACAAATTCTTGAAGCCACAGCTCGGGTGAAAGTCACTAACGAAATGATTCTGGCGTATATCGAAACTTATAAAGCGGTAGCACAGTCCAATATGGCAAAATACGGGATTCCTGCTAGTATTATTTTAGGACAAGCAATCCTGGAATCTGGTGCGGGAACTGGACCTTTGAGTACGCAGGCTAACAATCATTTTGGGATAAAATGTCATAAAGATTGGTTGGGCGAAAGTATAAGTTATGACGACGATTCAATTGCCGAATGTTTCAGAAAATATTACATTGCTGCTGATTCCTTCCGAGATCACGCCCTTTTTTTAACCAAAGGATCACGATATTCATCCCTTTTCAAATTAAATCCAACAGATTATAAGGCTTGGGCCAAAGGATTAAAAGCAGCCGGTTATGCAACAGACCCACAATATCCAACCAAATTAATTGGATTAATCGAGCGGTTTCAATTGTATAAATATGATGGAGTAGACATAAATAAAACACAAGAAACAGCAAGCGAAATTACAAAAATCCCTACAGAAACGGAGCGGTATGTAGTTGCAAAAGGAGATACTTTATACTCTATTTCCAAAAAATATAATATTCCCATCGAAGATTTAAAGAAACAAAATAATATTTTTGACAATGCTATTTCAATAGGGCAATCAATACTAATACTAAAATAACAATTTCAATTTCAATTTCAATGGCAATTCTGAAATCTAAAATCGTTAATCTAAAATCGTTAATCTAAAATCAAAAATATGTTGTATCAAAGAAGCAGTCAGCTTTTTGCTGAAGCAGAAAAAGTAATTCCTGGCGGCGTAAATTCACCAGTTCGTGCCTTCAAAGCAGTAGGAGGAACGCCAATTTTTGTCAAAAGTGCCAAAGGAGCTTATTTATTTGACGAAGACGGAAACAAATTAATAGATTATATCAATTCTTGGGGACCAATGATTTTGGGTCACGCTTTTCAACCCGTTGTGGATGCTGTAACTGAAAAAGCAAAACTAGGAACTTCTTTTGGGATGCCAACAGAATTAGAAACTCAAATCGCCGCTTTAGCAGTTGATATGGTTCCAAATATAGATAAAATACGTTTTGTAAATTCAGGAACCGAAGCTTGTATGAGTGCCATTCGGTTGGCTCGTGGATTTACTAAAAAAGATAAATTCATTAAATTTGCAGGTTGTTATCACGGACATTCCGATTCCTTTTTGATACAAGCAGGAAGCGGAGCCATAACTTTTGGTTCTCCTAATAGTCCTGGAGTTACTGTAGGAACTGCAAAAGATACTTTGCTTGCAAAATACAATGATTTAGACAATGTTGCTGCATTAATCGAAGCCAATAAAAACGAAATTGCCGCCATAATTGTGGAACCAGTTGCTGGAAATATGGGTTGTATTCCTCCAAACAAAGGTTTTCTAGAAGGCTTGCGCCAATTGTGTACAGACAATGAAATCCTCTTGATTTTTGATGAGGTAATGACAGGATTTAGACTCGCTAGAGGTGGAGTTCAGGAATTATTCAACATCAAAGCGGATATTGTTTGCTTCGGAAAAGTAATTGGTGGTGGTTTGCCAGTTGGAGCATTTGCAGCCAGAAACGAAATAATGAATTATTTGGCGCCACTTGGACCAGTGTATCAGGCAGGAACATTGTCAGGAAATCCTTTGGCAATGGCTGCAGGATTGGCAATGTTACAAGCTTTGGATAATGACCGAGCAATTTTCAAAAGATTAGAAGAAAAAACAGCTTATTTGGCAGCTGGAATTGATAAAGTTTTAAAAGCAAATAAAGTAGATTTTACAATAAACAGAATTGGTTCAATGGTTTCGGTTCATTTTGCTGCAACTCCAGTGATAGATTTTCAAAGTGCTGCAAAGGGAGACAACGAAACCTTCAAAAAATTCTTTCACGGATTATTGCAAGAAGGAATTTACATAGCACCATCTGCTTATGAAACTTGGTTTATCACCGATGCTCTTTCTTATGAAGATTTGGATTTTACCATTCAAGCCGTTGATAAAGTTTCAAAGACATTTTAATACTTATTAGGCATAAAAAAACTTCCGGTAACCAGCCGGAAGTTTGACAAACCTAACCAATTCTACTAACTATTAAATTTAACCTTGTCTTAGTCTTTGACCTTGACAATTTCCTTGAAAGTTTCTTTGACGATTTCCTTGAAAATTATTTTGGTATTTTTGATGTAAAGAAGTCCATTTTTCAAATTGTTTTGCATTAAGAATTTTTTCCACTCTTTTTTTAGTAGCAATTTGTTCGTCAAGCATTTTGCTTCTCATGGCAAAACGCTCGTCATTTGTTGGGGTTCCCTCTTTTTCCCACATTGCTTTCGCGGCTGTTTTATGAGCCTCTCTTTTAGTGTTCAGGTCAGCAATGATTACTTTCATGTCTTTTTGTTGCGCCTCATTCAAATCCAGATTGAGCGTCATTTGTTTGAGTTGCAGTTCAGTTTTTTGTTCTGGAGTAAATTGCCCCATTTGATTTCCTTGTTGATTTCCCTTTCTTCCTTGGGCTAAAATGGTCATCCCAACCATTAATAAAGCCAAAACAAATAATTTTTTCATTTGTAATATATTTTTTTTGTTATAGTAATAAGACATTGAAAAGTTTTAAAGGTTTAATCGTTAACATAATTTTATATTTTCATTCTTGAGCACATGAATTTAATTATTGAAATAAAACTTTTTTAAGTATGATTACAATCATAACCAGTTAGCAAACCTATTCGGAGATTTGTAAAAGAAATTTAAAAATCAATTTTTATGTACAAATTATCTTTATTTATTGTTGCACTAGCACTATTTACTTCTTGCGGTAAGAAGGAAAATGCCACCGAAGACTTCTCAACTAGTGGAGCATCAACTGAAAAAACGGCAGATGTGTCAACTTATGATCCAAACAGAGGTCTTGGAAAATTTACAAATGTAGAGTTAGGAGACAAGTTAGATCCTGCAATGGCTGCCGAAGGCGAAAAGATTCAGGCTGTTAAATGTTCTGCTTGTCACAAATTGACCGATGAAAAATTAGTTGGTCCAGGATGGAAAGGCGTTACTTCTAGACAAAAACCAGAATGGATTATGAACTTCATTACAAATCCAGATCCAATGATTGACAAAGATCCAAAACTTCAGGCTTTATTGGAAATTTGTTTGGTTCGTATGCCAAATCAATCACTTAATGATGCTGACGCAAGAAACCTTCTTGAGTTTATGCGTAAAAACGATGGAGTAAAATAAGCAATTATAAAACCAATTAATAACCAAAATAATATGAACAATAAATTTTTAAAAGCGACTTTAGCCATTGTCTTGGTAGCCGCATTTTTCAGTTCCTGTAAACCAAAAAATTCGGGAGATGTTGTGAGTGGCGATGCTGCGCAAAAAGCGTATGTTGCACCAGGAAAATATGATGAATTTTACAATTTTGTCTCTGGAGGTTTCAGCGGTCAGGTGAGCGTTTATGGTTTGCCAAGCGGAAGATTATTGAGAGTTATTCCTGTTTTTTCTGCCGATCCAGAAAGTGGTTATGGTTATAATGAGGAAACAAAACCAATGTTGAACACTTCACATGGTTCTATTCCTTGGGATGATCAACACCACGTTGAAATGTCTCAAACCAATGGCGAAGTGGATGGACGTTGGCTTTTTGCCAATGCCAATAATACACCTCGTATTGCTCGTTTAGATTTGAAAACATTCAAAACCGCGGAGATTATCGAGTTGCCAAATAGTGCAGGAAATCACTCTTCTCCATTTATTACACAAAATACAGAGTACGTTGTTGCAGGAACTCGTTTTAGCGTTCCGCCAGATAATGCTAATGGAGATGTGCCTATCAATACTTACAAACAAAATTTTAAAGGACATATTAGTTTTGTAAAAGTAGGTAAGGAAGGTCAAATGGATATTGCTTTCCAAATTCAATGCCCAGGAGTAAATTTCGATTTAAGTCACGCCGGTAAAGGTAAATCACACGGTTGGTTTTTCTTCTCTTGCTACAATACAGAACAAGCCAATACTTTGCTTGAAGTGAATGCTTCACAAAAAGACAAAGATTTTATTATGGCGGTAAACTGGAAAAAAGCCGAAGAATATATCAAAGCGGGTAAAGGAAAATTAACGCCAACAAGATATGCTCATAATACTTGGGATGAAAAAACCCAAACTGCTAAATCTGAAATTAAAACACAAGTACTAATACTTGATTCCAAAGAGTTGAAAGACATTTGTTATATGATTCCTTGTCCAAAATCGCCTCACGGTTGTGATGTAGATCCAACTGGTGAATATATTGTGGGTTCAGGAAAATTAGCAGCGTTAATTCCTGTTTTTAGTTTTGATAAATTGCAAAATGCTATCAAAAACAAACAATTTGACGGTGAATATGATGGTATTCCAGTGATCAAATATGAAGCAGCATTACACGGTGAAGTTCAAAAACCTGGTCTTGGACCATTGCATACTGAATTTGACGGAAAAGGAAATGCTTATACCACTTTCTTCGTTTCTTCTGAAGTGGTGAAATGGGATCTCAAAACCCTAAAAGTTTTAGATAGAGCTCCTACTTATTATTCTCCAGGACACCTTTGTATTCCTGGTGGCGATAGTAGAAAACCTTTTGGAAAGTATATGATTGTTTATGATAAAATCACAAAAGACAGGTATTTACCAACAGGTCCAGAATTATGCCAAGCGGCACAAATATTTGATATTAGCGGCGACAAAATGCAATTGATTTTAGATTTTCCAACCATTGGAGAACCCCATTATGCACAAGCTGCTCCTGCCGATTTGATTCGAAATAATGGTCAGTTGAAATTCTATAAAATTGAGGATAATCATAATCCTTATGTTACCAAAGGAGAAAAAGAAGCAAAAGTGGTGAGAAGCGGAAATAGAGTTGATGTCTATATGACTTCTATTCGTTCTCACTTTGCATCCGATAATATCGAAGGAATAAAAGTAGGCGATGTGGTTTATTTCCACGTTACAAACTTAGAACAAGATTGGGATGTTCCTCACGGATTTGCTATAAAAGGAGCAGATAATGGAGAATTATTGACTATGCCTGGAGAAACATGTACTTTAAAATGGATTCCTGAAAAAGTAGGAATCGTTCCGTTCTATTGTACTGATTTCTGTAGCGCATTACACCAAGAAATGCAAGGATATGTAAGAGTATCTCCTGCAGGAAGCAATGTCCCAATAACTTTTAGCTTGGGTACAAACCTTCCAGCTACTAAATAATTATTTTCTTTAATGTAAAGGGAACAAAGTCTCTTTGTTCCCTTTTTTTATACCAACAATTATGAATACTTCAAAAATATCATTACTTTCAAAAGTAATTCTTTTGGTTGTAAGTGCATTATTATTTGGCTCTTTGTTATTCCCAATGTGGAGAATTGAACTCACGGCACCCCAATATCCTGAAGGATTGGTGCTATTATTACACGCCAATAAAATTGGTGGAGATGTTGCCATTATCAACGGATTGAATCATTACATTGGAATGAAAACCTTGCATACGGAAGATTTTATGGAATTTAGAATATTACCTTATATCTTTGGTTTTTTCGGACTGTTTGCGTTGGCAATGGTTTTCGTGGCTCGAAAAAAAGGAGTTATTCTGCTTTTTATTTCTTTTGTGCTTTTCGGAGTTTTGGCAGGTGTCGATTTTTACCGATGGAATTATGAATACGGTCATAATCTAAATCCTGATGCTGCAATTGTTGTGCCCGGAATGGCTTATCAACCACCATTAATTGGATACAAACAACTGCTCAATTTTGGAGCTTATTCCATTCCGGATATTGGTGGTTGGATGATGATTTTAGCAGGGTTGCTACTTTTTATCATTGTAGCGAAAGAAACCCATTTGTTGCGAAGATTTAAAAAACAAAATATTCAACCGGCATTATTTTTACTGTTGTTGTTTTCTGTTTTTTCCTGTTCAAATAACCAAGTTGTTCCGTTAAAATTAAATGTGGATACTTGCGATTTTTGTAAAATGAGTATTGCTGATGGTAAGTATGGAGCCGAAGTAATCACCCAAAAAGGGAGAGTCTATAAATTTGATGATATTATGTGTATGGTCAATTATTGCAAAGAAAATGCAGATACAAAAATGGACACTTATTATGTAAATGATTTTGCACAAGACAATAATTTAATTCCAGCTGAAACTGCTTTTTTTCTTTCAGGCGGGACTATTCAAAGTCCAATGCACGGTGGAGTTATTGCCTTTTCATCTGAAAAAGGTTCTAAAGAATTTGAATCTAAATTGAACGCAAAACCAGTTACTTGGGACGCAATGATATCAAAATAATAAGGTTTTCTAAAAAAGTGTGTCATTCCGACGTAAGGAGGACTCGAGAGACAGCGAACAGGCGTAGCAATCTCATAATGAGAGCAACAAATGTGATCTCTCCTTCGTCGAGATGACAAAATTATGTTTTAGTTTCTAGGAAGCCATATTTTAAACAAACAATGAAAAACACTTTCTTTCTATTGCTACTTTTTTCTTCATTTCTTCAAGCTAAAGTGATTGAAGTTGGAGCGAATAAACCCATAAAATCTATCAAAAAGGCAATTGCTCTTGCTCAAATTGACGATACGGTTTTGGTTTATAATGGAGTTTACAAGGAAGGAAATATCGTAATTGATAAAAAAATTGTTTTCATCGGCAAAGATTTCCCAACTTTAGACGGTCAAAAAAAATACGAAGTCTTATCTGTTAAGGCTGATGGAGTTGTTGTTAAAGGTTTTAAAGTTATAAATTCAGGCTATGGTTCGCTTGATGATCCTTGCGGAATCAAAGTCTATAATAGAAAAAATGTTGTGATTCAAAACAATGTCCTCGATAATAATTTCTTTGGGATTTATATTCAAAACGGGACAAAATGTATTGTAAAAAACAACAAGATTAGGGCTTATGGAAAGCAGGAGCAGCTAATTGGCAACGGAATTCATTGTTGGAAAAGTGACAGTCTTCAGATTTCGGCGAATACTATTTCAGGTCATCGAGATGGAATTTATTTCGAATTTGTTACTAATTCAGTCATTTGGAGAAATATTTCAACCAAGAATGTTCGTTATGGTTTGCATTTTATGTTTTCTAATGACGATGCTTATATTTCTAATGTTTTCAAAAATAATGGTGCTGGAGTTGCCGTTATGTTTACCAAAAGAGTTAAGATGTTTCATAATTTTTTTGAAGAAAACTGGGGCGATGCCGCTTATGGATTATTGCTCAAAGAAATTTCGGATAGTTATATTATTGGAAATAAATTTGGCAAAAACACTACCGGAATTCATATGGAAGGAACCAATAGAATTTTAGTAGAAAAAAACGTTTTTGAGGCTAACGGTTGGGGAATGAAAATCCAGGCAAGTTGTATGGATAATATCATAAAAAACAATAATTTCGTTGGGAACACCTTTGATATCAGTACCAATGGGAATTTGGTTCTTAACACTTTCAATGGCAATTATTGGGACAAATACGAAGGCTATGATTTAGACAAAAACGGAATTGGCGATGTGCCATTTCACCCACTGAGCCTGTTTGCCGTTTTGACCGAAAATAATCCTTCGGCGATGTTGCTTTTCAGAAGTTTTATGATTACGCTTTTAGATAAATCTGAAAAAATATTGCCCAGTATTACCCCAGACAATTTTATTGACAAAACCCCATTAATGCACTCCTTATCTCTATGATTGAAATAAAAAATATAAGCAAAAAATTCGGGAAGTTAGAAGTTTTAAATAACGTTAATCTTACTTTCAATAAAGGAGAATGTATTGCGCTAATCGGTCCAAATGGTTGCGGAAAAACAACTCTGATCAAAAGTATTTTGGGAATGGTGATTCCTTCCAAAGGCGATATTTTATTTGAACAAAAATCGATACTTAAAAAATATAAATATCGGGAACAAATAGGGTATATGCCGCAAATAGGGCGTTATCCGGATTATATGACTGTGGGTCAAATCATAGAAATGATCAAAAAAATTCGAAATTCTGATCAGGAATTAGACGAAGATTTAATAAAAGGATTTGAGCTTGAAAAAATATTAGACAAACAAATGCGAACACTTTCCGGCGGAACAACCCAAAAAGTAAGTGCCATTTTAGCTTTCCTATTCAATCCAGATGTGTTGATTTTAGACGAGCCTACGGCAGGTTTAGATCCATTGGCTTCGGAAATATTGAAGGAAAAAATAATCAAGGAGAGAGAAAAAGGAAAACTCATCCTGATTACTTCCCATCTTTTGAGCGAACTCGACGATATGATTAGTCAAATTATTTTTATGCAAGACGGCAAAGTTCATTTTCATAAAACTATTGCCGATTTATTAGAATCCACAAACGAACAAAAAATATCAAAGGCAATTGCCAAAATTCTAAAAAGCGAAAGCAATGAACCGAATCATTAAAATCATATTTCTCGACATTCTTAAAAACAAGATTGTATTGGCTTATACTTTGATTTTAGCAATGCTTTCCTGGAGTTCTTTTGGATTAGAAGACAATTCTGCCAAAGGATTACTTACCATTTTGAATGTAATTCTATTTACAGTTCCACTAGTTTCTATCCTTTTTGCAACGATTTATTTGTACAATTCTTCCGAATTTATTGAGCTGTTGTTAAGCCAGCCAGTAAAACGAAAAAAGATTTGGCTGAGTTTATTTCTTGGATTGTCAATGTCAATGGTTTCGGCCTTTCTTATTGGGGCAGGAATTCCACTATTAATCAATGCACCAGACAGCGTTGGAATAATGATGATTGTTGTGGGTTGTCTTATCTCGGTGATTTTTGTGGCTTTGGCATTTTTGAGTTCGATTCTTACTAGAGATAAAGCAAAAGGAATCGGGATTGCTATAATGATTTGGCTATATTTTGCCTTGCTTTTTGACGGAATGGTTTTGTTCTTGTTGTTTCAATTATCAGATTATCCTATCGAAAAAGCAATGGTGGCAGTTACAGCTTTAAGCCCAATAGATTTAGCACGAATTCAAATTCTATTAAACCTGGATGTTTCTGCAATGATGGGCTACACTGGGGCTATTTTCAAAGATTTTTTTGGAACTTCATTAGGGTTGATTATGTCGTTTCTATTACTGTGTTTGTGGGTAGTTGTTCCGTTTTATATTTCGCTTAAAAAGTTTAAAAACAAAGATTTGTAAAAAGTTAAAAAATGAAAACAGACATCAAAAACAGGGAGGATATCGAAAAATTAGTTAATGTGTTTTATGGCAAAGTAAAGAAGGATGCTACAATTAGTTATTTTTTTAACGATGTTGCCAAGGTAAATTGGGAAAACCATTTGCCTAAAATGTGTGATTTTTTTGAAAACATTTTGCTTTCTTCAGGGAATTATGATGGAAATCCAATGTCGGCACACGAAGAATTACACAAAAAAAGCGAAGTGAAAGACAATCATTTTCAACATTGGAACGCCTTGTTTGATGCAACCGTCGATGAATTATTTAAAGGTACAAAAGCAGAAGAAATCAAACAAAGAGCCACCAATATTGCTGCGGCAATGATGCACAAAGCACATAGATAATGGTTAATCCATTCCATAAAAAAAGCGTGAGTTGTCAAAACTCACGCTTTTTTATTTAATCTGGTAAGATGAATTAATAGTTTTATTTTGGAAGTAAAACATCGCCTATAACGTGAATTATTCCGTTTGATGTTGGTATTGAAGCTACGATTTCTGAACCATTGACAAAAGTTTTGTCGCCTTTTTTAGTGATTTTCACTTTCTTTCCATTTACCATTCCAAACTCTTGACCATCTTGCATATATTCTAGTTTTAAAACGCCCACATAGGTGTGATAGCCTAAAATATCAACAAGTGCATCTTTGCTTTCTGGTTTTAACAAACCTTCTACGGTTCCAGCTGGAAGTTTGTCAAAAGCTGCATTGGTTGGGGCAAAAACGGTAAATGGTCCAGCATTGCTTAAAGCATCTACTAATCCGCCAGCTTTTACAGCTGCAACAAGAGTTGTGTGGTCCTTGCTTCCGGAAGCAACTTGCACAATGTTTGGTGCTGAGTTTTTGTCTTTAACTGCAGATTGTCCAGCTCCGGGAGTTGCTGTGTTTTCGGTTTTGGTCTCGGTTGTAGCCTCGCTATTTTGCTTGCATCCAAAAGTGGCAAACAAGCAAGCGACTAATAATAATTGAATTGGTTTTCTCATAATTAAAATACTTTGGTTTTATAGGACAAAGCACTTAATTATTCAACATTTATTTTATGAGTATAATCATAAAGGAGGATTATTTTTAACTTTTTTTATAGAGAAATAAGCAGTTACTACAATTCCAACGAATAAAATAATTGCAATTCCAAAAAGCATTTCATTTGCATAAGGAATGATGGTATAACTAAAAGCTGCAATGCCTTGAACTGCTAAAACTATTTCATTTAATAAGACTCCAATAGAGAAAATAAGCACTCCATATTTTATTTTTTTGGTTATAAAAACCAAATGATTGGCATAGATATAAAACAATAAAAACAAAGTAATTATTGCCAATAAAACAAGGTGCAAATAAGCAATCACTATAGGTCTAAATCCAAAGGCAAGTTGGCTAATAGCAGGAACTGTTGATCCCAATTGAAGCAATAATTTTATACTCAAAGCAAAGGCAACAAACAATAAAATGTATCGCAATAGTGGAGCATAATTTTGCAGAGAATCTCTTCTTGTTTTTACTAAAATTACCAAGAGTTTGAACCAAGCAAAAACTTGAATCAGGGCAGCAAACACAGCAATTACATACAACCAAATGGGTAAATCTAGCCAAAGTATTGACAAAAGATAAGCCGGAATACAAGCTATTGCAAACAATTTAAACGCTGTTTCATAAAAAGAATGTTCTGATTTTTGAAGGTTTAAAAAGCCAAAAGCCAAACCCATACAAGCAAAGAAAAACCAACCGTTGTATTGAAAATGTAGGTAATAATAAATGGAGGAAAGATACAAA
>Ga0315270_10001112_pt1 | contig 14286 bp, 11 predicted proteins | sample C1_bottom_MG_FD_204932 | JGI IMG/M metagenome (GOLD analysis project Ga0315270, IMG submission 204932) | Sediment microbial communities from Yellowstone Lake, YNP, Wyoming, USA - C1_bottom | ecosystem: Environmental > Aquatic > Freshwater > Lake > Sediment | place: USA: Wyoming | collected... | reverse complement strand
GATCTTGCGTCGGGCGTTGTAATAGCCCTTCGCCTTGTTCAGCATCTTCTTGTGACGGCGTCCGGCCGTCACGCCACGTTTGACTCGTGCCATGGTTCGACTCCTCTACCGGTTTACTTAATGATTGGGCAACAGTTGTGTGAGGCGACCGACGTCGCTCTCATGCACGAGACTGCTGCCTCCGGAGCGCGCATGACGTTTGCGCTTGGAATCTTTGTGGCCGAGATTATGGCGACGACCCGACGCATAGCCTTTGAAGCCATTTGCCGTTTTGCGGAAACGCTTGGACGCCGCCCGGTTGGTTTTCAACTTGGGCATGACTCAACTCCATTTTGTAGCAAAAGGTTCGCAAGGCTGCTTGCGCGGCCCGCTTGCCTGCGGATCAGTAATGGCGTGGGCTTGCGCCCACGCTGCGACCGATCACTTCTTTTTTGGTGAAAACACCATGATCATCTGCCGCCCTTCCATCATCGGGAACTGCTCGACGATCGCCGCGGCGGCGAGATCGACCTGGACCCGATCCAGAAGCTTGCGACCAATATCCTGGTGCACCATTTCACGGCCACGGAACCTCAGGGTTACCTTGGCCTTGTCACCCTCGGCCAGGAAGCGGAGCAGATTACGCACTTTGACCTGGTAATCCGCCTCTTCCGTGCCGGGACGAAATTTCACTTCTTTGACTTGCTGCTGCTTCTGCTTGCGCTTGGCAGAGTGGGCCTTCTTGTTCTGTTCGAACAGGAATTTGCCGAAGTCCATTACCCGCACCACCGGCGGTTCGGCCGTGGGCGAAACTTCAACCAGATCGAGCTCGGCGGCTTGCGCCAGGGCCATCGCTTCGAATCTGGTCATCACCCCGGCCTGCGCTCCGTCCGCTCCGATCACCCTTACCGAGGGCGATGTGATCTCGTCGTTGCGTCGGATGCGCTTCGTTGCAATGGCTATACGTCAATCCTCCAAAACCTGGCGCCCGCGACTTTCGAGCTCCACCGCCAGACGCTCGATGAACGTCTGTGCAGGCATGGTGCCCAGGTCTTTGCCGCTACGGGAACGCACGGAAATCAAATTCGCCGCAACCTCCTTGTCCCCTGCGACCAACAGGTAAGGCACGCGCTGCAGCGTATGTTCGCGAATCTTAAAGCCGACTTTCTCGTAGCGCAAGTCGCATTCGACCAGAAGCCCTTGTTTTCTCAGCAAATCCGCCGTTTTCAGCACGTATTCGTCCTGGCGGTCGGTAATGCCCATCAGCACTACCTGCACCGGCGCCAGCCAGGTGGGGAGCTTGCCGGCGTGGTGTTCCAGCAATATGCCGAAAAACCGCTCGAGCGAGCCGAAGATGGCCCGGTGCAGCATGACCGGCGTCTGCTTCTGGCTGTGCTCGTCGATGTAGTGCGCGCCCAGGCGCGCGGGCATGTTCAGGTCGACCTGCAGGGTGCCGCACTGCCAGTCGCGACCAATGGCGTCGCGTAGCACAAACTCGAGTTTCGGGCCGTAAAAGGCGCCCTCGCCTGGGTTGAGCGTGTACTGGATGCCGGCAGCATCGGCAGCCTGCTTGAGCGCCGCCTCCGATTGATCCCATACCGCGTCGGAACCCACCCGCTTGGCCGGACGGTCGGAAAACTTGATCTGCACATCGTCGAAACCGAAATCGCGGTAAATGCCAAGAATCAGCTGCGTCATGGCGACCGATTCGGAGGTGATCTGCTCAGGCGTGACAAAGACGTGGGCGTCGTCCTGGGTGAAGGCGCGCACCCGCATCAGTCCGTGCAGTGCGCCTGAAGGTTCGTAGCGGTGCACTTTGCCGAATTCGGCAAAGCGTACCGGCAGCTCGCGGTAGCTGCGCAGGCCCTGCTTGAAGATCTGCACGTGGCCGGGGCAGTTCATGGGCTTGATCGCATACACCCGCTCATCGGGGGTCTGCGTCGTGTACATGTTCTCGCCAAACTGTTCCCAGTGGCCGGAGGCCACCCACAGGCTGCGATCCATGAGCTCAGGCCCGTTGACCTCCTGGAAGCCAGCCCGCTCCTGGCGCTCGCGCATATAACTGATCAGCCGCTGGAAGATGCGCCAGCCCTTCGGGTGCCAGAACACCGCGCCGGGCGCTTCTTCCTGCATGTGGAACAGGTCGAGCTCACGCCCGATGCGGCGATGGTCGCGCTTTTCGGCCTCTTCGAGCCGGTGCAGGTAGGCATCGAGCTGCTTCTGATCGGGCCAGGCGGTGCCATAGATCCGCTGCAACATCTCGTTGCGCGAATCGCCGCGCCAGTAAGCGCCGGCCACCTTCATCAGCTTGAAGGCGCGCAGCTTGCCGGTCGAGGGCACATGCGGGCCACGGCACAGATCGGCCCAATCGCCCTGCCCGTAAAGACCAATAGGCTCGGTGGCCGGGATGCCGGCGATGATTTCGGCCTTGTATTTCTCGCCCATGCCCAGGAAATGCGCAACCGCCGCATCGCGCGAGAGCTCGCGTCGCTGCACCACGAGATCGGCTTTCGCCAGTTCGCGCATGCGATTTTCGATAGCGAGCAGATCGTCAGTCGTGAACGGGCGCGAGTAGGCGAAATCGTAGAAGAACCCGTCGTCGATGACCGGGCCGATTGTGACCTGCGCCTCGGGGTAGAGCTGCTTGACCGCCTGTGCCAGCAGGTGCGCGGTCGAATGGCGAATCACGCTCAGGCCCTCGGCATCGCGATCGGTGACGATGCTGAGTGAAGCGTCTTTGTCGATGCGGAACGAAGTATCGACCAGCTTGCCATCGACGCGGCCCGCGAGTGCGGCGCGCGCCAGACCCGCGCCAATGCTGGCGGCCACATCGGCCACGCTCAGCGGCTGATCGTAGCTGCGCTGCGAGCCATCAGGCAAAGTAATAGTCGGCACTTGATTTTGAGCCTATGGAGGAAATTGGTAGGCGTGACTGGGATCGAACCAGCGACCACCACCATGTCAAGGTGATGCTCTACCACTGAGCTACACGCCTGTTTCAGCGGGGCGAAAGATACCGGAGGCGTGCGGCACTGGCAAGATAAAGCGCGGATTAATAAGTGTTTTCAGGCTTTGCGCATCGCTGCCGCAGGGGGTGCGTCGAAACCCAGCTCCAGCTCGAATTGCCGTAGTGCGTCGAGCTGGTCGCGCACCGTTGCCGCCTGTTCAAACTCCAGATTGCGGGCGTGGGCATACATCAGTTCTTCCAGTCGGCGGATCTCGCGTCCCGCCTCGGCCAGATTGCGCGGTACCGCGAGCGGCGCCACGCGCGCTGTCCCCCGTCCGCGTCCGCGCGCCAGCGGCGCCGGGGCCGAGCGCGCGCCTTCCATGATATCGGCCACCGGTTTGACGATGCTGCGCGCCTCGATGCCATGTTCCAGGTTGTAGGCGCGCTGACGCTCGCGGCGCCGCAACGTTTCATCGATCGCGCGCTGCATCGATACCGTGACCTTGTCGGCATAGAGAATGGCGCGGCCACGCAGGTTGCGCGCCGCGCGACCGATGGTCTGAATGAGCGAGCCGGCCGAGCGCAGAAAGCCCTCCTTGTCGGCATCAAGTATGGCCACCAGCGCGACCTCGGGCATATCCAGGCCCTCGCGCAACAGGTTGATACCCACCAGCACGTCGAACTTGCCCAGGCGCAGATCGCGGATGATCTCTACCCGTTCCACGGTTTCGATGTCGGCGTGCAGGTAGCGTACGCGCACCCGATGCTCGGTCAGATACTCGCTCAGGTCTTCGGCCATGCGCTTGGTGAGCGTGGTGATCAGCACCCGCTCGTTGGCGGCCACGCACAACCTGATCTCACTCAGCACGTCGTCAATCTGCGTGCCGGCCGCTCGCACTTCTATTTCCGGATCGAGCAGGCCGGTTGGGCGCACCACCTGTTCGACGCGCTGCCCCTCGTGGCTTGCCTCGTAAGGCCCGGGCGTGGCAGAAACAAAGATCATCTGCGGCGCCAGTCGTTCCCACTCTGCAAACTGGAGCGGGCGATTATCGAGCGCCGAAGGCAGGCGAAACCCATACTCGACCAGCGTTTCCTTGCGCGAACGATCACCCTTGAACATGGCGCCCAGCTGCGGGATGGTCTGGTGGCTCTCATCGACGATCAGGAGCGCATTGGCGGGCAGGTAATCGAACAGGCACGGCGGTGGCTCACCCGATTCGCGCCCCGAGAGATAGCGCGAGTAATTCTCGATCCCCGAGCAGTAGCCGACCTCGCGGATCATCTCGAGATCAAACTGGGTCCGCTGCTCCAGGCGCTGCGCCTCAACCAGTTTGTTGTCGGCGTGCAGCACCAACAGTCGTTCGCGCAATTCGTCGCGGATCAGATCGAGCGCCGAGATCAACCGATCGCGCGGCGTCACGTAATGAGTGCCCGGGTAGACGGTAAAACGCGGGATGCGCTGCAGCACCTTGCCCAGCAGCGGGTCGAGCAGTGACAGGTTCTCGATCGTGTCGTCGTTGAGTTCCACTCGCACGGCATCGCGGTTCGATTCGGCGGGGAAGATATCGATGATGTCGCCGCGCACCCGGAAGGTGCCGGGCTGCAACTCCAGATCGTTGCGCGTGTACTGCATCTCGGCCAGCCGGCGCAGCAGCTTGCGCTGATCGATGCGTTCGCCCCGTACCAGGTGCAGCACCATCGACAGGTAGGCCTGTGGATCCCCCAGGCCGTAGATGCACGACACGGTGGCCACGATGATCGCATCGCTCCGTTCCAGCAGGGCCTTGGTGGCGGAGAGGCGCATCTGCTCGATGTGTTCGTTGGTCGAGGCGTCCTTCTCTATATAGGTGTCGCTCGAAGGCACATAGGCCTCGGGTTGGTAATAGTCGTAGTAGGAGACGAAATACTCGACTGCATTGCGCGGGAAATAGCCGCGCAGTTCGCCGTACAGCTGCGCCGCCAGGGTCTTGTTGTGGGCCATCACCAGGGTGGGACGCTGCACGCGGGTGATGACATTGGCGATGGAGTAGGTCTTGCCCGAGCCCGTGACTCCGAGCAGCGTCTGGTGCGCCAGGCCACTTTCCAGCCCTTCTGTCAGGCGCTCGATCGCCTGCGGTTGATCGCCCGCAGGCTGATAGCTGGAAACCAGTTCAAAGGGTCGAGATTCCATGGCGCGTCCGCTAATATAGCTCAGCTTTTCCGCACGCTTCGCAATTGAGAGGCATCTCGTGACCGTAGTCGTTTCCCGGCGCGCGCAGCGCGTCAAGCCCTCGCCTACCCTGGCCGTTACCGCACTGGCCGCCCGCCTTAAATCGGAAGGCAAGGATGTCATCGGCCTCGGCGCCGGCGAACCCGATTTCGACACCCCGGCGCACATCTCTGCCGCCGGCGTGCAGGCGATTACCAGCGGTTTCACGCGCTACACCAACGTCGATGGCATCCCCGAACTCAAGGACGCCATCATTGCCAAGTTCAAACGCGACAACAACATCAGCTACGAGCGCAAACAGGTGCTGGTCTCCTCGGGCGCCAAGCAGACGATTTTCAATCTCTGCCTGGCGGTGCTCGATGAGGGCGATGAAGCGATCATTCCCGCGCCCTACTGGGTGTCGTATCCGGACATGGTGCTGCTGGCGGATGGCGTACCGGTCATGCCCTACGCCGGACCCGAACAGGGTTACAAGATAACCCCTGCGCAGCTCGAGGCCGCGATCACCCCCAGGACGCGACTGCTGCTGATCAATAGCCCCAGCAACCCGACCGGCGCGGCTTACAGCGCCGCCGAATGGCGCGCGCTGGGTGCGGTGCTGCTCAAGCATCCGCGCATCGTCATCGGCACTGATGACATGTACGAAAAGATCTACTGGGGCACTGAACCCTTCACCAGCCTGCTGACCGTCGTCCCGGAGCTCTATGATCGCACCGTGACGATCAATGGCTGCTCCAAGGCCTATGCCATGACCGGCTGGCGCATCGGCTATTGCGGCGGTCCCGCTGAAGTGGTGGCGGCGATGGCCACGATCCAGGGGCAATCGACTTCGAATGCCGCCAGCATGAGCCAGAAGGCCGCCGTTGCGGCACTGACCGGCGATCAGACCTGCGTTGCCACGATGAACAAGGCGTTCAAGGAGCGGCACGATTATTTCGTTGCTGCGCTCAACACGCTGCCCGGAGTTTCCTGCCACCCCGCCCAAGGCGCGTTCTATGCTTTTGCCGACGTACGCCAGGCCATCAGGAATCTGGGGCTCAAGGACGACAACGCCCTGGCCGAACACCTGATTCACAACGCTGGCGTGGCGGTCGTCGCCGGCTCAGGGTTCGGCGCTCCCGGGCACATTCGCATGTCGTTCGCGTGCAGCAGAGAGATGCTGGAGAAGGCTGTGAGCAGAATGCGCATCGCCCTGACCGTCTGAAGGCGTCTTGCGCGCAGATTCCTTGACGTTCGCGCCCCCTGCCCTGAGAATTCACGCCGCTCGCGGGCAGGTGGCTTTAGCCGCGCGCAACTTGCAGGTTTTTTTTCGGTTCCCTGGTAGCTCAGTTGGTAGAGCGTCGGACTGTTAATCCGTTGGTCGTTGGTTCGAGTCCAACCCAGGGAGCCATTCATAAAATAATGATATTTATCATTATGTTACGACTAAATTCTAATGTAAATTAGAGATCCACTCCCGGTGGAGTGTCAGAGCGTCACAGTTACTGATGCCGCAGCGCGCTCACGTTCATGGTAGCCGTTCAATCTGCGCCCTACGATCAACCACCTCATGAGCAAGTAGTATGCGACGCTGCTCACAATGATAGTCGGGACGGCCGCACCAGCGTACCGAAGCGGCGCACTCGCACGTAGCGATGCCGAATCGAACAGCCTCAGATATCCGCAGGTCGCCGCCACGATGACGACCACGACGATCCAGTTCACACCGCCGCGGAACCAGTACAGCTGACCGCGGCCAGCCGCGAACAGCTGTTCAATCTCGACCCGCTGCCGGCGTAGCATGAAGTAATCGACGAACAGCACTGATCCGAGCCCTACGAACATGACGCAGTTATAGGCGAGCCAGTTCATCACATGATCAATCACCCAACTGGAGTTGAACGCGACGACGATACTCGGAGTAAGCACAAGCGCTACCACAAGGCTCCACGGCAGGCGCGCGAAGGCTCTGATCTGCTGAATAGAGATGCCGGCCAGATAGACCTGGGTTACCAGCGCGCCAACGTTCGCAACGAGCATCGCTCCGAAGAGTGCCAATCCAGCACGCGTACCAACCCCGCGGTTCAGCGGCGGCGCGTCCGCGCCGGCCGCTGCAACGGCGTATTAGCTGGCCGGTGTTGAAACCACAATTCGGCCTTTACTGACTTCCCTTCATCTTGGAGTAATCGCCGTTCGGGAAGTCCTTGATGCTCTTCTCATAGGCGCCACGAAGCTGCTGCTCCTTTATGGCTAAGGCGTAAAGAATCCCGTCCGCGCCACCGGAGAGGTTGAATTGTTCCTTCGGGTCAGCTTTCAGGTTGTACACCAGCGGCATTTCCCTGAGGTATTCCGACTTGGAAACGAGGCTGCCCCAGCGCGGATACACCGCACGAATCAGCTTGTACTGCCGGTAGCGCAGCGCTGCAAATTCGCCGTTGTAATAGACCAGGACGTGGTCGCGGTTGGAGTGCGGCTGCTTACTCAGCAGATAATCGGACTGATCTACGCCGTCCATCGGGCGGTCGCTCGGAACGGTTCCGCCAGCCCAGCGCGCTAGAGTTGGGAAGAAGTCCATCTCGTGGAAAAGCTCGTCCGACACCATGGGCTTGATTTTGCTCGGCCAGCGGATCATTCCAACCGTGCGCAGCCCGCCCTCGAACACGCTGCCCAGTTCTCCTGTCCACGGTCCCGTGTCACCGTTCTCGTAAGGCGTGAGTGAATAGCGGGTCGGGCCGTTGTCGGAGAACCAGACCACGATGGTGTTTTCATCAATCCCGGCCTCTCTAATCGCGTCCATTATGCGACCAGTGTTGTAGTCGATTTCCATCAACACATCGCAATAGGTGCCGTTACCCGACTTGTCTTTGAAATCGGAGTTAGCCACCACCGGATGGTGCGGATTGATAAATGGAAGATAGAGGAAGAACGGTTGATCCCCCTTCGCGTTGGCCTTGATGAAGGCTACGGCCTTGTCGGTGATGTCGTGGTCGATCTGGCCGCGATATTCGAGCGTCATCTGGCCTACCTGCTCCGCCTTCTCTCCCGCCTTCGCAGCCAGAATTTGCTGCAAGGGCATACCCATAGTCTTAACATCCGGGTTGGTCGGATCGGTGGGTAAACTGGTATTCAGGATTCCCCAGAACTCATCAAACCCAAGCATCTGCGGCTGGCGCTCAGGCAGTTCTCCGACGTGCCATTTGCCATACATGGCGGTCTTGTAACCCGCTCCCTTGAGCATCCTCGCCAGCGTGACTTCCTTCGGATCCAACCCGCCCGGTGCGCCCGGCTGCGCGATGGCGTCATTACCGGAGCGCACGGCCATGCGCCCGGTGAGGAACGCAGCGCGGGAGGGTGAGCAAGCCGGTTCGACCTGAAAATCACGCAACTGCACGCCTTGCTGGCCCAGCCGGTCTATGCGTGGCGTCGGCGCACGCAAGCCGCCGTATATGCCGAGGTCGCCGTAGCCCAGATTGTCAGTCATCATGACAACAATGTTGGGCCTCTTGTCGGCTGCGTGCGCGGGGGCGGCCGTGCCGAGCAATGCCATCGCGCCAACGAGCGCGGCGCTGAGGAGTTGCGGAGTCTTTAGTTTCATATTCGCTTTCTCTCGTTAGTTGATTGGTTGGATCACTTCACCAGTTCGGCGTCCGGTTCAGTGTCTGTGCCGCTGAACACACCGCAAACGGCGACGCTCTGAGGCTGCTCGTCGGAGGCACGGGACTTGACCTCGTAGTGGCTGCTATACACGCTTTCGTTCGCTGAACTCTGGAGCAATGACGGCGAGAAGCGTGTGAATCAAAGCGACGATGCGGTGGTGAGGCACCACGCGATCCTTGCGCGTGCCGTAAAGAACGCTCGTGCCTTCGGAAAGCACTGCCATCAACTGAACGAACTCGAGAGACGCAGCCGGATCTACATCTGGCAGTTGGCGCTGGAGGAGCGCCGCGACGCTGCGCATCACCTCGTCATAGAAGTCGTCTACGGCCCTCCGGATGACGGCGTCATGCAACGATATCGCCCAGAGTTCCCGAAAGATCCGCACAGTGTCGTCGGCAACTGCGTCCTTGAGCAGCCACGCCACGAGGGTCTGGATCTCTTGCTGCAGCGGAACCCCTGGCTCCGCAAGAAATGCGGCGAGCCGCTTCGAGTAGTCATCGACGAGCTTCGCGATGAGTGCGCGCAACAACTCCCGCTTGCTCGGAAAGTGATAGGACAGATTACCCGGCCGCATCCGGGCGGCCGTGGCCACTCGGCGGGTCGTGAATCCCGCATAGCCGTGCGCCAACAAGACGTGTCGGGCACCCTCTAGTATTCGGTCCAGTGCCGGCGACTCTTCCCGACGTCGCCGCTGCCGAGGAGCGGCCTTGGTCGATGAGCCCTTCCGCATCGCAGCGGAACCAGCGGTGACAGGCCGTTTTTTATTCATGCGCGCCATTATAGCTGGTTCGGCTTGACAGTCTAGGGCGATCGGCCTAATGTTTGGTCAATTGCCCTATGGAGATAACATGAGCAGCCAGCCAGCCGATCCGAGCGGAAGCATGTCGCGCCGTCGCTTCCTTGAAAGCGCAGTAACCGCAACAGGGAGTGGACTCGCACTGTTGGCTGCAGCGCCCACATCGGCCGAAGCAGCCACTGGGCAAAAGCACAAGCGGGCGACGCAGACTGACTATGACGTGATCGTAATAGGCGGGGGCTTTTCCGGGGTCACCGCAGCGCGGGACTGCAAGAAGAACAGCCTTCGCACCCTGCTTCTCGAAGCGAAGAGCCGCCTCGGCGGCCGCACTTTCGACACGCAGTTTCGCGGTCACCACATCGAACTCGGTGGCACCTGGGTCCATTGGACGCAGCCCTCGGTATGGGCGGAGATCGAGCGCTACGGCATCGAAGTCGAAGAGACCCCAGGGGCCGTACCGGACCGAGTGGTTGTTGTTGACGGTGACGAACGCAGTGCGTTTGCCACCGAGAGTCGCATCAACGAAATCGTTGTTGCAATGACGAGCTATTTCTCGGAATCGGCGCTCGTCTGGGAGCGGCCGTACGACAGTAGTTACAGCTGGAAGGAGATCGAGAAGCGCGACGCGATGAGCGCCGCAGACCGTCTGATGCAGATCCAGCTCAACCCGATGCAGCGCGGATTCCTCCGGTCTGTGCTCGAGGCGATGGCACACTGCCCGGCTGACCAGGCGTCGTACGTGGAGATGCTGCGCTGGTACGCCCTCAGTCTCAATAACTGGGGGACGGCTGTCGATGCCCTCAGCCGTTACAAGATGTCTGCTGGTACCGGGGCCCTGGCACGCCGCATTGCGGCTGATGGCGGCGCGGAAGTCCGGTTCAATGCCCCGGTCACGCGTGTCGAACAGCGCAGCGGCGTCGTTCTGGTCACCCCACGCGGTGCGCCGGCCATCTCCGCACGCGCCGTCATACTCGCGCTCCCTCCCCGCGTTCTCAAGAACATTGAGTTCGCACCAGGACTGTCCGACGGGAAGATCGCCGCCGCACGCGCGGCCTACCCGACGCCCGGCATCAAGTTCTACGCCGAAGTCAAAGGTCGGCTAGGCAAGGTCGAATGGGCCGCGGCCTCAACACCAGGAGCCGGTCTCTTCTGGACCTATGCGGAGCTCGAAAGGAGCACGCTCCTGGTCGGATTCGTGCCACGTCCCAATGAGGTCGACGGCAACGATGAGTCGGCAGTTCAGGCGGTGCTTCGGAAGTTCGAGCCTGACCTCGAGGTCCTGGGCTGCACCAGCTACGCGTGGGGCAGCGATCCGTATGCCCTGGGGACGTACACCGGATTCACCCCGGGAGGCATGACCAGGTATTTCGCCGAGCTGGCGCGTTCCGAAGGTCAGATCTTCATGGCTGGGGGCGATATCGGCGATAACGGCTGGCGCAACTTCATCGACGGAGCCATCACGCGCGGCGCCAGGATTGCGCGTGAAGTCAGCGAGCGCCTGGCCTGATGGTCACGGGGCCGGATTCGCGCGCCGTTCGTCGTATCGGAGCGACCGTGCTGCTCATTGCAGTGGCCTCGCTCGCACGCGCGGAGCCGCCCTGCGACGCCACCGCCGGGGCCGAGGTCTTTGCCACCAAGTGCGCCACGTGCCACACGGTCCTGGCGGGACAGAACGGCCCCGTTGGTCCGAGTCTGTTCGGCGTCGTCGGACGCCGTCCGGCGAGCGTCGGCGGGTATGCATACTCACCATCCATGAGCAGTCGCCGGGAGCCGTGGACGCTGGCCGTTCTCGATTGGTTCCTTATCGATCCGCTGGGCCGCGTGCCGGGGACCAACATGGCGTTTACCGGCCTCAAGAACGACTCCGCGCGGGCGGCCGTGATCTGCTACCTCGCAGACCAGGGTCGCGCTGCGCCCTAGGCCCGCAATCCGTCCAGGAGAACCAGACATGCACTCTCGACTCGTCTACGTCGGCGTAGCCACATTCGCTCTGGCCATTGCGGTCGCTCACGCCGAGACACCCCCGGATTCCTCGAATGCCCTTGAGGAGGTGGTGGTCACGGCTCAGAAGCGCGCCGAGTCATTGCAGAACGTTCCCGTGTCGGTGACCGTGTTGACCAGTGCGCAGCTTGGCGAACTCAGGATGGATTCCCCATCCGATCTCGCAATGCAGATTCCCAACCTGCAGGTCAATGGAATCGATGGCGAGGGGTCTCCCATCTTCTCGCTGCGCGGCGTGTCGATGTTTGACTACAGCCTGAGCCAGTCCAGCCCCGTCGCTTCGTACATTGACGAAGTCTACAAGGGCAATTTTGTGTTGTTTGGCGTCGAGATGTATGACCTGGAGCGCGTCGAAGTGCTGCGCGGCCCACAGGGAACGCTGTACGGCAAGAATACTACCGGCGGTGCGATCAACTTCGTCACCCGCAGGCCCGGTTTCGACACCGAGGCCGACTTCAAGATCGGCGTAGGCAACTACAACCGCAAGGAAGTCGAGGGCGCAGCCCAGGGCGCGCTGATCCCGGACCGACTCGCGGTGCGCTTCGCCTTCACATACACCAAGGCCGACGGCTTCGTGCGCAACCTGCTGCCGGGCCATCCGGACATGGAGGGCGTCGACCAGTACGGCGCGCGCCTGTCGCTGCTCTACAAGGCCTCAGACGACCTAACTGCGACGCTGCGCCTGTCCAAGAGCATGCAGGACCCGCAGAACTACGCGATCATCGCCGGCAACATCGGCGCGGCAGGCGTGCCCGGCGTCGGCGGTACCGGCTACTACCGGACCGTGGATTGGACGGCGACCGGCACGCCACTCGGCGACGACCAGGTGCAACAGAATTACACGCCGCGGCGCCGCCAGGACAACGAGGGAGTCGCGCTGACAGTCGACTGGAAGTTCAGCCCCGCGCTCGCGCTGACCTCGATCACCTCGTGGGACCAGGGGGCGCTCTTTAACCCGGAGGGCACGGACGGCGCGCCGTACGACATCTTCAAGATCCCGTACACCGGCAAGATCAAACAGGTCGCGCAGGACCTCAGGCTTACGTCCTCGAGCGGCGGGGCCTTCGAGTACATTGTCGGCGCCTACTTCCAGCACGAGGTCATCTACAACTCGACCGAGAATCAGTTCTACAACTTTCTGGACTACACCGGCGACAACGCCCTCAACTTCCAGGACTGCGCCGCGGCGTCATTCACGCCGGCCGACGCGACGACCGGCTACGTCAACGGCTTCGTCATCAACCCGGCCTGTCGCTACTACAATCAGTTCGACCAGATTCGCAACAGCTGGTCTGCCTACTCGGATGCGAGCTACCAGGTCGCGCCGATCGTGAAGCTACGCACCGGCTTGCGCTACAACCATGACAACGGTGCACAGGAGAACGCGCTGGATCAATTGCGCGGCCCCGACGGAGTCCCCATCGCGAATCTCGGCTTCTCGAGCGACCCCAACTCGTTCATGCCGGCACTCGTGCTGCCGGGAACGCCCGGTTACAATGCGGCCGTCAACGCGACACGGCGCCAGGATATCCACAACACTGCCGTTACTGGCCGCGCCGGGATCGACGTCACGCCTGCGAAGGACGTGCTTCTGTACCTGAGCTATAGCCGGGGCTATCGGTCGGCAGCATTTAACGGCCAGTTCCTCTTTACACCGAGCGACTTCAGCTCCGTGAGGCCGGAGACACTCGACTCCATCGAGCTCGGCTTCAAGACGGCCTGGCTCGACAACCGCCTGCAGTTGAACGGTGCCGCGTTCCACTACCAGTACAAGAACCAGCAGTACATAGACGTTCAGCCCACTGGACAGCAGCCGCTGATCAACCTTGCCAAGTCGAAGATCGACGGCGGTGAACTGGAACTCGTGACGCGGCCGGTGCGGGAGTTCACGCTCCGGGCGGGCATCGGCATTCTCAACGCCAAGGTGCAGGAAGGGGCGATCGCGGGAGGGCTCGTGGATGTGTCAGCCCATAAGTTGCCGAACGCTCCCGACGTATCCGGTACGTTAGCGGCTGACTGGGACGTTCTCGATCGGACCAACGCCCGGTTGACGCTGCATCTTGACGCAAGCTATGCCGGGAAACAGTACTTCGAACTTATGAACGAGGACCGGATCGCTCAGGCCGCCTACACGATTCTCAATGCGCGAGTCGCGTTTCACGGCGGCAGCAATAAGTGGGAATTGGGTGCGTGGGGCAACAACATCGCGGACAAGTACCACATTACGAACGCCGTCGACCTGCAGGCCCTCGGGTTCGACTACGAGCACCGTGGGTTACCGAGAATGTATGGTGTCGACGCGAGCTACCACTTCTAGGTTCCGAGACTAGTCTGCGCCAAAGCTGGGCCGGGGCCACTGACCGCCTTGGACAATTGCATCGCAACGCACCGATTGCCTGTAGTGGTCAGGATGGGTACGCGACACTGGGCCATTTCGATTTACAGCACTCAATAATGAACCGATCGTGGAAACGCCCAAAAGTAGCCTGATCCACCCGGTGTCACGCCGCTTCAGCCCGTGTCACCCCAGCGCAGAGGTCATGGGGGTACCTGTGGGGGTAAGTTTTGCGGCATGAGCGAGAAGCACCTTATCGCTCAGCTACTTACGTTTGAGTTCGAGTCCAACCCAGGGAGCCATTCACAAAAACATGATATGTATCAATCTATTAGAAGATTCTCTTATAAGAGAACATTAAATATCTGCACGGCAAATTCCGT